>Ga0214473_10000666_pt1 | contig 47879 bp, 51 predicted proteins | sample RVTome_7_FD_203509 | JGI IMG/M metagenome (GOLD analysis project Ga0214473, IMG submission 203509) | Soil microbial communities from uranium-contaminated site in the Upper Colorado River Basin, Wyoming, United States - RVT98D197 | ecosystem: Environmental > Terrestrial > Soil > Contaminated >...
AAAATCTGAATCCGTTTCATCTGAGGAAGGCCATAGAAGAGAAGCTGAAAAGGATATTTAATCTGTGTTATAAAAAAACACGTTGAGTCAATGAGCCTTCGGTAACATTTTATTATGAGTCAACTGGCAGGATAAGAACTCAAAAGGAGACGGGTTGATGCAATAGCTAATTTGTTCAAATAACTTCAATGTGTTACGATACGCGGCTTTAATGGCCGGTAGAACAAAAAAATTAAACAGGAGGATGGATGAAAAAGCTTTTATTGTTTTTTGTGAGTCTTTTGCTTATAGCTTCATGCGCCAAAAAGGAAGGCGAACAGCCAAAGAAGGCTGACTCCGGCAAGTCAACCGGGATAGCGCTGGTCAAACTGAATGAAATCGGCATGACCAAAAATGATATTGAGAAAGAGCTTCAGGGTATGCCGGAGGCTGTACGGGAGGCATTTTTGCAGGATTCCAGCCAGTTCATGCGTTTCCTCGAGGACATGGCAAACAAGGAAGCCCTGCACCAGGAGGCCGTAAAAAAAGGCATAGACAAGGACAGCGCACTTCAGAAGAAACTCGAATACTATAAAAAGATCACCATAATACAGATGCTCCTCGAAAAAGAGCTGTCGCAGAAGGTTAAGGTTTCCGACAGCGAGATAAAGGAGTATTACAAGAAGAATATGGGCGAGTTAGCATCTCCCGAGGAAATCCGGTTGAGCCATATCATGGCCAAATCCGAGGCGGCTATAAAAAAGGCCCATGAGCGGCTTAAAAACGGCGAGGACTTTGCAAAGGTGGCAAAGGAAATGTCTGAAGATAAAGATACGGCTAACATGGGCGGAGACCTCGGCTCTTTTGCGCATGGGAAAATGCCGCCTGAGTTCAACAATGCTGTCAAGACATTGAAAAAAGGCGACATGAGCCAGCCGGTCAAGAGCGAGTTCGGCTATCACATTATCAAAGTTACCGACAGGAAAAAAGGCAAAAATGTTGACATCAGCAATATAAAGGAAGATATTAGGAGGGTTCTGCTGCAGGAGAAGCAGAAGGAGATATTAGGCAAATATCTGCAGGATATAAAAAAGATGTACAAGGTTGAGATTAACAAGGCGGAAGTGGACAAATACCTTGCCTCAAAGGGCATAAAAAAGGAAGACAAGGCAGGGGCAAATAAAGAAGCGCCTAAGAAAATAACTGTAGATAAGAAGCAGGAACCTAAAAAATAAGGGCTTTGACATAACTCTTAATATAAAGAGCGGGCGGGACATTGTACTGTCCCGCCTTTTTTTATTCAGATAACACTATCCTAAAATTTTAACTTGACTTTGTCTATTGCTTCGGTTGATAATGTGTATATGCACAAAATAAATTTAGTGGAGGCAAAATTATGAAGGTATGTTTTCCAGTTCAAAAGAATGAAGGGATGAAGAGCAATGTCTTCGGACATTTTGGCACTGCTCCGGCGTTTATTGTTGTTGACACAGAGACTAATGATGTGAGAACGATCACAAACGCTGACCAGCATCATGCCCATGGCGCATGCAATCCGACTGGTGCGCTGAAGGGCCACACGGTTGATGCAATCGTTGTCGGAGGGATCGGGGCGGGCGCGCTGAGCAAATTGAGTCAATCGGGCATCAGGGTCTATCAGGCGCAGGCAGCAACAGTGCAGGGGAATATTGATATATTTACAGCCGGATCCCTTCCCGAGTTTATGCCTCAGAATACCTGCGGCGGTCACGCCGATGGCGGCGGATGTGGTCACTAAAAAGGCAGCAGATAGTGAATAATGAATGGGAGAATCTGAAAATTAAATCATGAACAAAACAATAACCTTTCAGCTTTTTCTATCCTTTCTGAGACTTGGTATTACAGCCTTTGGCGGTCCGGCAATGGTATCGTATATAAAGAATCTCGCTGTAAATAAAAAAAAGTGGATTGATGAGGAGAGATTCAGGCACGGCATAGTTTTATGCCAGACATTGCCGGGCGCTATAGCTGTAAATGTAGCTTCTTATGTTGGGCTAAAGGCAGGTGGAATTTGGGGAATGGCTGCATGTTTTGCTGGATTTATCCTCCCGGCATATATCCTATTGCTCGTCTTTGCAATTGTATATTATGAAACACACAGCGTACCCGCTATGGTTTCTCTTTTTGGCGGGCTTCAGGTTATTGTGGTGGCGATAATCTTAAACGCAATGATGAGTTTTGGCAAAAATATATTGAAAGACAGAAAGGATATACTAATCGCCTTTATCAGCGCCGCTGCGTTACTGCTAAAGATGAATCCATTTTTGGTAGTCCTCTGCGCTGCGCTTGCCGGCGTCGCGATCTACAGATTTCAGGCGCAAAAGATAGCATTCGAAAAAACCGATAAGACAGTATATTTCAAAAATGCCGGCATTCTGCTCGGATTTTATATTATGTTTCTGTCATTGCTGTTTTTTTTCGATAGAGCCCTTTTTGACATGGCTCTCTTTATGTCAAAGATAGAGGTCTTTGCCTTTGGCAGTGGTTTTACTGCCCTGCCTCTTATGTTCCATGAGGTAGTAACCGCAAGGTCGTGGCTTGATAGTAAGACCTTTATGGACGGAGTTGCCCTTGGTCAGGTCACCCCTGGACCGATATTAATAAATGCAGCCTTTGTCGGCTATCTGGTCAGGGGGGTGGCAGGTTCAGCAGTAGGGACGCTTGCTATCTTTTTCCCGGGTTTGGTTCTTATCAATCTCATACTGCCTGTATATGACAGATTGAGCGCCTCTCCTTATTTTTTCAGGGCGACAAGGGGCGTGCTTGCGGCATTTATCGGTGTCCTTTTCTTTATTACAGTTGAATTTGCATCTGCCATTCATTGGGATCTCGTGAGGGTTTTGCTGGGGTTTGCAGCATTAATAGCGCTAATCAAAAAGGTGGATATTCTCTATGTCGTATTGGCAGGGGCTGTCATTTCGATGTTAGTTCTATAACATTATGCACGATATATCCCTCAAAAAAGCCCTTGAAATAACGACTAACAACATTCAGCCCCTTCCTGCCGAAGATATTACCATTGAAAGGCTGGTCGGCAGAGTAGCGGATGAGGACATATTCTCGCTCGTTGATTCCCCTTCCCATGATGTATCGCTTAAGGATGGTTATGCCGTAAAATCTGAGGATATAGAGAAGGCGTCAGATGAGAGTCCCGTTTATTTGAGGTTAAAGGGTTCTCTTATGGCAGGCTCATCTGAACACTTTGTTGCAGCCCATGACAATGCCATAAAGATAATGTCAGGTGCAGTAATACCTCACGGGACAGAGGCGGTTATATCCAATGAATTTGCCTCTGATGATGGTGTAAGTGTAAGGGTAGTCAATAATGCTATGCCGGGACAGAACATTTTGCCGATGGGAACAGACATAAAGAAAGACGAATTGATCGTTGAAAAAGGGACGAGGTTGAGACCGACTCAGGTTGGACTCATCGCAGCAGCCGGACATTCATCTGCAAGGGTTTATAAAAATCCCCGTGTGACAATAATCGCCACAGGCGATGAGGTTTTGGCAGTTGGAACGCCTTTCCAAAAAGGAAAGGTCTTTGCGAGCAATTTAATTACCATTTCAGCATGGTGTTCCTTTTATGGAATGCAGAGCAACACAGTCATAGTGAAGGACGAAGGAGACGCGCTCAAGGATGTTCTGCTGCATTACGTCCATGAGTCAGACTACCTTATAACGAGCGGCGGCGCATGGACGGGAGAAAGGGACCTTGTCATAAAAATACTGGACAGCCTCGGCTGGAGGAAGTTATATCACAGGGTAAAGATTGGTCCTGGAAAGGCAATCGGCTTTGGCCTTTTTAAATCAAAGCCCGTCTTCTGCCTTCCAGGAGGACCTCCATCTAATCAGATAGCATTTCTTGAGCTTGCTCTTCCTGGATTGCTTTTACTTGGCGGGAATAAGGATTATAGCCTGCCAACAATTGAGGCGATGCTGGGTGAATCTGTCAGGGGACAGAATGACTGGACGCAGTTCATTTTTGGGACATTATCAAGAGAAGATAATGCCATTGTTTTTTATTCATTAAAAACTACAAGCCGTCTTCAGATGATGGCAAAGGCAGAGGGTATTATATGCATACCCGAAGGGAAGGAATATCTAAGGCAAGGTGAGAGGGTAAATGTTCAGATGCTAACAGGGCATTAACTGGTGAAAAAGGCATAGACTTCAGCGCGCCCCTTTCAAGAGAAATTATATGATTGAGCAGTGGATTAGAGAAATCAAGGCAGGGACAAATCCCGAAGAACTGGGGATGATACTAATACACAATGGCATAGTGAGGGCTTCATCAAAAGACGGCAGGCGGGTGAAGGGCATGCGTCTCACTTATGACAGGGAGAGGTTGAAAGATGTCCTTGCAGACTTTGAAAAGCGCGATGGTATTGCCGATATAAGGGTTTGGATCAATGAGGGAAATATTAAAACAGGCGATGACATAATGTATGTATTGGTTGCAGGATGTTTTAGGACGGATGTCTTGCCGGTGTTTGAATCTTTGATAGCACGGATAAAGAAAAAGGTTGTCAATGAAATGGAGGATTTATAGAATGCCAAGGCATAAAAAGCCGCGGATATGTGAATGTCCGTTTCATGACATCAGAGAGCGGATATTCAAACCTGCCGGTATCCCCACGGCTGATTTAGATCGTGTGATTCTCTTTCATGACGAACTTGAGGCAATGAGGCTTTGTGATTTAGAAGGACTGACACAGGAGGAGGCGGGCGTTAAAATGGGCGTATCAAGGGGAACGGTGCAGAGACTCCTTTCCATCGCAAGGAAGAAGGTTGTCTTTGCAATAACTGATGTGAGGGCAATTTTCATAGAACCAGCAGAAAATATAAAGGATTATACTCAAAATTAACAAAAAATTAACGGTAATTTTTAGTTTGCATATGCAAACTAATATGATAATACATCTTATAATTAAAACTTTGGATAATCTAAATGGAGAAATGAAGTGAAGAATTTTACAAGGAGAGATTTCTTAAAGGCATCCCTCGTAACTGGCAGCGCACTGCTTGCCGGCAGCGCGGTTCCTCTTGCAGGGCGTAATGTCTACGCGGCAAAGGAAGAGTTTGAATACCCGCTTCAGAATATAGAGGTCGGCGGCATTATAAGGCCGCCGGGCGCTTTGCCTGAAAAAGAGTTCAGGGCAAGGTGCATAAGCTGCGGGGTCTGCGTAAATGTTTGCCATGCAATGAAGTATGATGCCCTTGCTGTTGCCGGCATTAAAGACATAAGGAATTTCGGTACGCCGTATATCAAGGACATGAGGGATTTCCCTTGTGAGCTGTGCATGGAGTGTCCTAAACACTGTCCTACAGGGGCATTGAAAAGGCTCGAAAAAGAGCAGGTAACGATGGGAATGGCTCTTATAGACTTAGGTCTCTGCTTCGGCTGGAATGGCGATGTCTGCCTTAGCTGCAGTAAGGTGTGTCCAATGGGCGCAAAGATATTTGATTTTTATAATGGTGAATGGGGCAACCAGCCTTATATTAATGAGAACTGCGTCGGTTGCGGCTTATGCGTTAAATACTGTCCGCTGGGCGGCTCTGCAATAAAGGTGGTAACAAAAAGGCAGTATGAGAAGGTGAAGGCATCGTACATTAGTGAGTTCAGGATGCTCCTGTCAGCTTCAAATGAAGAGAGATACAACATCGTTTACAGTAAGAATTTCCCTCAGATAATGGCAAGGGGGAGATTGGTGGAACGTGAATACAGATAAAAACAGGAATAATAAAAAACTGGATTCCCCGATTAAATCGGGGAATGACGAAAAAGGAATGTCATTGTCCGACCACCCGATTAAGACCTTTGAGGGCAGGCTTGATCGGACAATCCAGAGAAAAAGAAAGTAGTGAAACTCTTTAGTCGTCTCTCGTTACTAAAATTATCCAGACTCAGGCGTTTTGTATTGCTTGGAATAATAATGTTATTTCTACTTCAGTTTTTGAGAATAAAGGTTCTTGTTGGAGGACTTTCGGGTTCTCTGGCGATATGGTTTGTGAAACTCATAGATGTCTTTGCATACCTTGAGAGTCTTGTTGCGTCGGGGAATTTTACAACGACAGCCCTAATCGCAGTTGTTCCAATCATTGGCATTTATCTCATATTCGGCAGGGCATTCTGCGGCTGGGTATGCCCCATGGACTTTCTTTTTGAAGTTGTTGACAGGGCTAAAAAATGGAAAAAGGCTAATATCAAGATGTCGCCAAAAATTGGATATGTTATTGCTGCTCTTTTTCTTGTCAGCTCTTTTATAGTTGGAATCCCGATATTTTCGAATTATCTTTCACACCTGACAAATTTTTTCAGACTGATCACAGGCGGTGTTTTTCTTGCCCTCGATTTGCCGTTTGAGTCGTCGGTGCTTGTATTTTCAGCCGGCATTATAGTCTTTCTGCTAATTTTTGAATATATGTTTCCGAGGACATGGTGCCGGGTATTATGCCCTGTGGGTAAGACTTATGGATTATTCAATAAGATAAGCCTTTTGAAATTGAAGTTCACGGAAGGGCAGTGCGGAGAATGCAATCTCTGTGATAGAGTATGTTATATGGATGTGAAAATTGCCCGTCATATAGACCAGCCCTCACTTCGGGATACAAACTGCATCTACTGCGGCAGGTGTGCAGAGGGCTGTGAGACAAAAGGGAAACTGGTGAAGTTATCACTTAAATGACTGGCGGTTAGTTATAGATTTTTTTAATTGATGGGTGAACTCAAAACCCATCACTCATAACTCAAATTACGGGGAGGGAATATGCTTGTAGCGAGCGGTTATATCGAGGCGCATGATGAGGGGCATGTGGATATTGTAGTAAACGATCTCAAACGGAGAAACATAGAAGTTACGGATGTCAATGAGGAAAAGGTTGTTTTTCTTATCGAGAGGGACACCACTGCCGAGATGAAGAGGGATCTCGACACCCTCAAGGATGTCGAGGGCGCGCGGGGCGTGTATCTTGCCTATTACAGCCTCGAAGGGGCGGATGTGAACGCTTCTGAAGAAGGCGCAGGCACTTGTTAGGTCTACTCCTTAAATCTGTATCCCATTCCTGAGACAGTAAGAATATATTCAGGGTTAGAGGAGACGCGAATTGCCTCATCAAAAATCTACATGAAACTGAATCGTTGCCTCAAGTAAAAATTGGTTCTTCCGGTTTTTCTGTGGATTTCCCCTCTTTGGCAAAGAGGGGTTAGGGGAGATTTTATAAATCATAAATTCTCCCCTAACTTTTCAATTACACCTTCCATGTTCTCAAAGACTTCTCTATCAGAAAAGCTCAAAACTCGCAGTCCTATGCTTCTCATATAGTTACGTAAGCTTCCCCTAAAAGCAGACACCCTGTAAGTAGAGCTTTCTGGCAAAATAACCGTCAGGAGGTTCTAAATGAAAAGGACGAGATTCACGGAAACATAGATTGTAGCAATCTTAAAAGAAGCAGACAGTGGTATGCAGGTCAAGGACATACGCCGAAAACATGGGATCAGCGATCAGACCTACTACAACTGGAAGTCGAAATATGGTGGGATGGAAGCATCGGATCTGAGATGACGGCAAGGAAAGCTCCATCTTCAAATGATTTTCTGAGTTTGACGGGAAAGCCGAATGGATTGAGCAGGGAGGAGACCCAGATATTGGTGTCAATTACAGCCCTAACGGCCACTCTTTGCTTCCCTGACCTCTTTTATGGCTTGGGCGTCAGCTTCTATCTCTTCTGGGGGATATTGCACGGTCTTTTTGTGTATCTTCTCGATAATACGGTTAAAGCGGCTCTGCCATTCATCGAGCGAAAGAATCTTTATGGCAACTTTTTCATATATCTATTTCTTGCCTGAAATAAACACGCCGTCCCAATCAAGAGGCGGTGGCGTATGAATGTATTCACGACATCTTTCAGCGTAAAGTTTTGCCACAGGGTCATTATGTTCGCCCGAAAGCCCTGTAAAAATATCAAGCGCATTCTGAAAACCCTTTGCCCTGTAAACCTTCAGGGCTTCGGAAAATCCCTCTGCAAGCTCGTTATTCCCGTCTGCCATTAACTCAAAAATCGCAACGGGTTTTTCCTTGCCCACAACCCTCATAAGATCTATTTCCCTTAACATAAACTTGTCCTTCACCTTTCCGGCAGTAAACTCACTCAGGATTATATGAGTGCCGTAATACTTGTTCTGCCCCTCAAGCCTTGAAGCCAGATTTACCGTGTCGCCGATAGCAGTATAATCAAACCTCATGTCAGCACCCATGTTGCCGACAACTGCATATCCCGTATTTATGCCTATCCCAATATCAATAGGAGGAAGCCCTTTCTGTTTAAAGCTGCCGTTTATTTCTTTCAATTTATCAATCATTTCTTTTGCCGTCCTGCATGCCTTTTCAGGGTGATCCATCACATCCAGAGGCGCATTATAAATTGCCATCACCGCATCGCCGATATACTTATCCAGCGTCCCTTTATTTTTCAGGACAACCTCTGTCATAGGGCCAAGATATTCGTTAAGAAGCGAGACAAGCACATCAGGCGCAAGCTTTTCCGAGATGCCCGTAAACCCTCTTATGTCTGAAAAAAGCACCGTTATCTCTTTCTTTTCGCCTCCGAGTGCGAGCCTGTCTGGATTCTTTATTATCTCAGCAACAAGCTCAGGCGAAACATAACTTGAAAACGCCTTTTTAAGATAGCGGTTCTTCCTTTCTACCACAAGGTTTCTGTATGCCTCAGAGCTTACAAATGCAATCGCTGTTGAGGAAAGCGGGTACAGCAGGCTTATATCTATGGAATAGTTTCTGAACAACAAATAATTGAAAACAGCATATATGCTTGACATAAACATAAAAGCAACAAGCCCCAAAAAGCTGTTCCTCAATACACCGAGAAGCAATGTAAGGATTACAGGAAATAACGCTAAACATAAAATCTCAATAGCAATTATTCTTCCATCCCTTAATATGAATCTGCCCTGAAGAGCATTGGATGCTACAGTTGCATGTATCTCAACTCCCGGAAAGGCTGACTCAACAGGAGTTGCCCTCATGTCATAGATGCCGACCTCTGTTGCGCCCACAAATACAATCCTGTCTCTGAGTTCATCTTTTTTTATCCTCTTTTTAATAACATCAACCGCTGACAGCGTGGCAATAGTCCCGCCCTTGCCGTAATAATTCACGGTAAGCCTTCCGCTTTCATCAGAAGGGATAGACATATCTCCAAGCCTGAGAGAGGAAACACCGAAAGGTTCCACTTCAAGCATGACCTCCTTGCCTGTGTAATGTCTCAGCGCCTTTAATGCCAGAGAGGGATAAATTTCTCCGTTATAAAGCATAAGAAGCGTGGATTTTCTTACAGGGCCGTCAGTGTCCGGGTCTGTATTGAAAAAGCCGAAATCCAGGGCGCCGCGTCCGAGCAATGGGATATTTGTCTCCACAAAAGGACGTTGATATACAGGAACCGAGGCTACACCCTCTGCAATCTTCAGAAGTTTTATCTTTGACAACTCTATCTGGGATATAGCCTTGGGGTTTGTATCTTCTTTTTCATCCCTGAAAAAATAACCAAGGATTACACTGCCGTTTTTTGTTATGGCTCTGGAAAGCGCTGCGTCTTCTTTGCTGTCCGAAGGTTCGGAGAAAACAATGTCCAGCGCTGTTACCTTTACTTCGTATTCTTTCAAGCTATTCAGAAGGCCGGCAAATACAGACCTCTTCCAAGGCCACCTGCCGATTTCATTGACGCTTTTTGAATCTATAGCAACTATCACAACCCTGTTGTCAGGCTGAACATTCTTTCTGATTTTAAATCTCGCATCCTTGAGTTTCAGGTCTACTGCATCAAGGAAATGAAAATTCTGCCTGTAAGTGAAAAAAGTTACAACTGAAGCAAGAAGACCGATTACAATAAAGGTCAGCAGTCTGGAGTATTTCATAATCGCCCCTTCTCTACGAGTCTACGACAAGCCCGTTTCCTCCCGCTTTGGCGGGATTACCGCATTAATCTTTAATTCTCTGGAGATAAGTCTCTACATTGCCGATATGTTTGCCGTTCGGGAATTCGCTTTTATACTGAAGCAGCCTTTCCTTTGCCCTTTTCGTAAATCCCATCTCATCAAGAAGTATCCCTGTAAGATAGAGCGCTGTCTCACGCTGCGGACTTATCGGGTATTCCTCAAGGATAAGCAGATATTCTGCAAGCGCAGCTTCCTGATTTCTCAGAAATCTCGAATAAACAGCTCCCCTCTCAAGCCTTGCATCGCCTCTGATTTCGAGTTTGTCAGTAAGGTCAAGCGCTATCTGAAAAATATAAAGCGCCTCCTCATATTTTCCGGCATCAGCCAGATAATGAGCATAATTTATATTCCATCTTGCGATTATATGAGGAAGGTTCCCTGATATTTCCCACTCTTTCGGAGGCTTTGCAGCGGTAATCTCTTCAAAGTCTTTCTTCGCCGTGTATAATGGTGTGTCCTGTTCAATCTTAACAGGGTCAGTCGGATTGATTCCCCTTGTGTTCTGAACCATAGTGTCTGAAGAAAGCGGCTTGGATAATTCCGTATTGCCCGAAATCTCAGCGGTTCCTTCATTTCCGAAAAGGACATTTGCATAACCCTGTGTCATCATCATAAATTCAGTCCCTTTAATTCCGGCAACTGCTGTGGGGCTTTTCACCTTGAAATTTGTCTGCTGCCCAGCAAGCCTTGTAACAGTAGCCCTGAGCTTGCCCTGATTTAATTTAAAAACGCCTTCTTTCTTATCAGCTGCAACCACAAATTTGTCTATCTCAAGTTCTGTGTTATTAGCGAGGGTAAAAGCGCTGCCATCGGACAGAGACAGTTTTGCCCATCCATCCTTGCCCGTCTTTATCCAGCATCCTGCTTCAAAATCCATGCCTTCCTTGGCTTTTTTATAAGGCACGTTGGCTTTGTCCCTCCAAGATACTTCACCGCTGAGCTTTGCAATTTTCCCGGCAGCAGCATACACAGTGGAAACGAACATAAAGAAACACACATTGACCAGAATAATTAAAAATATCTTTTTCATAACCGCCTCCCCAAAAAGGTTTTATGTTTTCCCTTAACTATTAACTACGGAAAGAAGGTTCAGTTCTTCATAGATTTCTTCGGGCGTCATTATTGCGCCGCCCGTTCTTCCGTAAAAAAGAACTTCCGATTTACCGTTAACAGCAAGCCTTACATCCTCAACCATCTGGCCTGCATTAAGTTCAATCGTGACAAACCTCCTCTTAGGATTTGCAAGAGATGCAAGCTCCTTTTCAGGGAAAGGAAAAAGACTGATGGGACGGAAAAATCCTAATCTGGAGCCTTCACTCCGCAACTTCTTTACAGCAGAAAACGCTATCCGCGCTGCAGTGCCGAATGCAACAACTATTGTCTCTGCGTCTTCTGTGCCAAACATCTCAAATCTTACCTCATCTTCTTTCATCTTTCTGTATTTTTCCTGAAGAACGCTGTTTCTGAATTCAAGCTCGCCCTCGCCCATATAGAGAGATTTAATGACATTGGGATCTCTTACACATGAGCCCGACCCCTCTCCTGATTTAATTACATTTGGACTTCTACCTCCACACCCTGTCAGCGCCCATGTCTTCTCCGGAAGGCCGGGCTTTATATAAGGCGTCTGATAAAAAGGTTCCATCATCTGGCCCAGTATCCCATCACCGAGAATCATTACAGGATTTCGGTATTCATCTGCCTTATCAAAGGCAAGCATGGTCAAATCCCAGAGTTCCTGAAGATTATACGGAGCATATACAAGAAGTTTATAATCGCCGTGCCCGCCGCCTTTTACTGTCTGAAAATAATCCGCCTGGCTGCCCGATATGTTTCCAAGTCCGGGACCTCCCCTCTGCATATTCACGAGCACAGATGGAAGCTCTGCTCCGCACAGATAGGAAACAGTCTCCTGCATCAGGCTTATGCCGGGGCTGCTTGACGATGTCATAGCCCTCGCGCCCGCAGCAGAGGCGCCATACACCATATTTATTGCGGCTAATTCGCTTTCAGCCTGAATAAAGACGCCTCCCGCATCTTCCATGCGCCAGGACATATACTCAGGAATTTCATTTTGCGGGGTTATAGGATAGCCTGCATAAAAACGGCAGTCTGCCTGAATCGCTGCCTCTGCAATGACCTCATTACCCTTCATAAAAATCTTTTTAGCCATTGGAAACATTATATCACATTTGACAAAACTCTTACCCTTACATTATGATTTTTTCACAATACCGAGGAGACGTTAATGCATTTTCAGGAACTGATTTTAAAGCTTCATGAATTCTGGTCAAAGCAGGGCTGTGTTCTGCTTCAGCCTTATGATATTGAGGTCGGCGCAGGGACATTCCATCCCGCAACCTTCTTTAAAGTCCTCGGGCCCGAGCCGTGGAAAACAGCTTATGTTGAACCTTCAAGAAGGCCTACAGACGGCAGATACGGCGAGAATCCGAACAGGCTTCAGCGTTATTACCAGTATCAGGTAATCCTTAAGCCCTCACCGAATGAAAGCCAGGAAATTTATCTTGAAAGCCTCATATGTCTCGGCATAGAACCTCAAAAACATGACATACGGTTTGTGGAAGATGACTGGGAATCCCCGACACTCGGCGCATGGGGACTTGGCTGGGAGGTCTGGCTTGACGGAATGGAGATAACGCAGTTCACATATTTTCAGCAGGTAGGAAGCATTGACCTGAAGCCTGTGTCGCTTGAGATAACATACGGGCTTGAAAGAATTGCCATGTACCTTCAGAATGCAGACAATGTATTCAACCTTGAGTGGTCCAAGGGCATTAAATACGGCGACATTCACCATATTGATGAAGTGGAATTTTCAAAATATAACTTTGATTACGCAGACACAGAACTTCTGGCAAAGCAATTTGAAGCCTATGAAAAAGAATCCATAAGGCTGAATGATCTCGGACTCGTCCTGCCGTCATATGAGTTCTGCCTTAAGTGTTCTCACACATTCAATCTTCTTGATGCAAGGGGAGCTATCTCTGTAACAGAGAGGACAGGCTACATTGCGCGTGTGAGAAACCTTGCGAGGCTGTGCGCCCATGCGTACCTCAAACAGAGAGAGGAAATGGGATTCCCGCTGCTGAAGACTTCAAATTAACAAGCCAAAACTGTCTGAATGCTTGGTGATTTTTCCATTTGAAAAATCCTTCAAATGTGATATAGTTTAGACAGTTTTAGAAAAATACGACAGTTCGCATAGTAATCGTTAGCCCCCAAAGGGAGGTCAAGATGGAGACCAAGAAAGTCACCAAGAAAAACAAAGTATGGATAGCAAGTTGGATCTGCTTCACTATCGGAATTCAGCTGTTACTCGCCGGTTGCACTCCGCTCGTCATCAAGAAGAATCTGACAGGTGGGCCTTACCCACCGAGTAAAGATCTGCCGAAGGTTGTCGAGGTTGTCACAAGTTCGTTGGGGCTTACTTATATGGGGTGGATTGAAGTGATGGGTTCCAAAGAGGGAGCTCTCAAGGCAGCTGCCAAGCTAGGCGCCCGTGTTGTCGAACTCAAAGAAACAATGATAGAAGACAAGATAATTGAATACGACTATTATAGAGACGGCGGGGGGGTCAAACAACGTCCCATTGGCACAAGTAGGAAACTACGACCCGGGTACACGGTCTATCTCTACCGTTGACACTTATCTTTCAGAAAAAGGGAAACATAGGGAAACATAGAAACATGGGAAACGTAGTGGGAAACGTAGGTGGGAAACGTAGGGACACTTCCCATATTTTTTGACAAGTTTATAATGCCTTCTGTAAGATAAGACCCATGCCGAGGATTGCAAGAGTATGCGCAGAGGGATACCCTCACCATATAACACAAAGAGGCAATAATAAAGAGAAAGCCTTTTTCGATGATGAAGATAAGCGGTTTTATCTTGACGCCCTTCGCCGATACAAAGACAAATATAAAATGAAGATACTCGCATACTGTCTAATGGAAAACCATGTTCATATTCTTGCGGTGCCCGAAAAGGAAGCATCGCTGGCCAGAGGCATAGGAATGACAAACCTGCTTTATACGCAATACATAAACCGTAAATATAACAGAAGTGGACGGCTATGGCAAAACAGGTTTTTTTCATCAATAGTTGAGAAAGAGCCCTACTTATGGGCAGTAATGCAGTACATAGAACAAAATCCGGTAAGGGCAAAACTTGTCAAAAAAGCAGAAGATTATGCGTGGTCAAGCGCAAGGGCGCATGTGTCAGGCATTAAGGACGATGTCCTTTCAAAGGAAAGTTGGTTTAATGAGAGGGAAATTAAATCATATAGGGAATTCTTAAATAAAGATGCTAAGGAGATAAATGCAACCATAAGGCGAGCGACATCAACTGGCAGACCTCTTGGCAGTGAAGGGGTTATAAAGAAACTGGAGAGGATATTAAAGCGAGATCTTTTTCCAAAAAAGGGCGGCAGACCAAAGACAAAGGGGAAGAAATAATACGGGAAGTGTCCCTTTGTTTTATCTTTCCCAATAATCTGTTCTTCTGAATACCTGCTCTTCTTCATTCCTTGCCTCCTTGTTTAGAGTTTTTATTATGCCTGTACTCTAATTACAAGTGGCACTGTTTTTCGGGAGCAGGTCCGCATCAGCCCTATTTCTTGTGATAAGCCCTCCACTGTTTCAGGGATGCCCGCTAATACGTCGGTTACAGGTAGGGGCATACTCTACTGCCCATCCCTTATCTCCCTTACCTTTCCATTTGCTTTTTTTGCCATCTTGTTGTATCTTTTACTCATAGAAGCGGCTCCTTTATTCTTTTGTTTTTGGATAAAATATTTTAATCGAGGTCGCTTCCTACATCAACAACTAAAGGGACATTGTCAGGGAGATTATTTCTATCGCATAAGTTCTACCCATGCTCAAATATTATGATTTAAATCATAGAAGTAAAATACGGTTAACCTTAAAATTGTTCTGAACAAACACCGGATTATCTCCGGAAATCTTGAAGGAGGTGCTTATGAGCAATAAGGCTGCAAAAAATCTCTTCATCTATGGCAGTCTCTTCTTCTTTGTTATCTTTCTCGCCCTTACGTTTGACACCATGGGAAAACTTGATAAGAGGGCTCCCGAGATAACAGAAGATGTGAATGCAGGGAAAATGGCATGGCACAAATATGACTGCATCGGATGCCATACCATTTTCGGAAATGGTTCTTACTTTGCGCCTGACATGACAAAGACCGCTGAGAAGAAACCAAAGGAGTATCTTAAAAAGTTTCTTATGGATCCAAAGGCTGTCAATCCAAAGGCATCAATGCCTAAACTTGGAATAAGCTCTGAAGAGGCAGACAAACTGTTAGCGTTCCTCGAATGGACTTCAAAGGTCGACACCAACAACTGGCCCCCAAAACCAATTTTAGCCGAGGCAGCAGGTGTTGGAGGGAAAGAGCTTACAGAAGGCCAAAAACTCTATCAGTCTCTCGGCTGTTCAGCCTGCCACATAATAAACGGAATCGGAGGTACGACAGCTCCTGAACTTACTTATGTCGGAGGCAAAAGAGACAAGGCATGGCTGACAGGCCATTTTAAAGAGCCGTCTAAATACGTGCCGGGCTCTGCAATGCCTGCTTATAAAAATCTAAACGAGAAAGAACTTAACGACTTGGCAGATTATATGCTTACTCTTAAACAGGAGGTGAAAAAATGACGATAAAACATGAAAGCCAAAAAATAGCGCAGAATTTCTATACATTTGCCGTGCTCCTGTTTCTTGTGCAGGTACTGGTCGGCGTAATAGCGGCAGTCCAGTTCATCTGGCCCGGCTTCTTCATCCTGAACTTCAACACTATAAGGACTCTCCATATCAACGCCCTTGTGGTGTGGTTGCTTGTGGGGTTCATGGGCGCAACCTATTATGTTGTTTCTGAAGAATCGGAGACTGAGTTATGGAGCCTTCCCCTTGCAAAGTTTCAGTTCTGGGCAACGGTCGTAACCATCACTGCAGTGGTTCTCGGATACATTATTATGGGATTATACCCGCAGGCAAACATCCTTGTATTCGGCACACGGCTTTTAAATGAAGGCAGGGAATATATCGAAGCCCCCCGATGGGCAGATATATTGATCGTCATCTCGGTGCTCCTCTTCCTCCTGAACTGTTCTATGACCGTGCTCAAGACAAAGAAGTGGACAGGCATTCAGGGTGTTCTCCTCGGCGGCCTTGTTTTTCTCGCCCTGATGTATCTTCCCGGAATGTTCTACACAAAGAGCATGGTGAAAGACCAGTTCTGGTGGTGGTGGGTTGTTCATCTCTGGGTTGAGGGCGCATGGGAAATCATTGCAGGCGCGCTCCTTGGGTTTATGCTCATGAAGACAGTAGGAGCAAAAAGAGAAGTAGTTGAAAGATGGATGTATGTTGAAGTGGGCCTTGTGATGTTTACAGGAATACTTGGCACAGGCCATCATTATTACTGGATCGGAACTCCGGAGTACTGGCTCTGGGTCGGCGGTATATTCAGCTCGCTTGAGCCGATTCCATTGCTCATTATGGTATGGGACGCATTCAGGACAACGAGAGACACAAGAAATGTAACCAATAAGGCAGGGCTTTATTATACAGTAGCTCATGCGATATTCAACTTTGTAGGCGCAGGGCTATGGGGCGTGATACACACCCTGCCGCAGGTAAACAAATGGACACATGGCACACAGATAACAACAGCGCACGGGCATCTCGCATTCTACGGTGCATATGTTCTTCTTGTCATGGCGATGATATATGTAACGCTTCCTGCAATCAGGGGTGTTAAGGAATTTAATCCATCAAGGGCATTCCAGTCATTCTGGTGGATGACAATATCAATGGTGTTTATTGTCCTCACTATCACAGGCGCAGGAATGGTTCAGACATATATGGAAAGGCTTATGGGGCTTGATTACGTCGCTGTAAAGGCAAACTACAATCTCTGGTTCTGGATATTCAGGGCGATATTCGGGGTTGGTTTCCTCATCGGCGTGGGGATATTTGTAGTGGACTACTTCAAGCTCGGCAAAGAGCCTGCAACGGCAAAGATATAATTTATAAATACGAGGGCGGTTGAAACCGCCCTCGTAAATCCTACTTGCTTTTTACCCCTGCTCCCTTCTCAAACAACCTTTTTAGAATTTCCTTGTGTTTAGCGTCTGTCTTTGCAAAACCTGTAACATCAGTCACCTTCTTCCAGATTTTTGCATCTTTTTGCAAATCATGACATGAAGCGCAGACATTTACCTTCATAATCCTATCAAGTTCCTCTTTGTTGAATGGTCTTGCGCCGTAATGGCTTGTAGCTTGAATCTGTTTACCATCCTCATCAACAATCCGTTCAAGTTCAAATGGAATATCTACGCCGTTAGCCTTTGAGTTGTAAATACCTGTTCCAAAACCCATTGCCTTTCTGTTTGCATGACAGTCTTCACATGTTCTTGCTTCTTTTGAGATTGTATGCGGCTGAATCGGATTATGGGCAAAGCCTGGTAAGCCATCATATGTTGTAAAGACCTTGTTCTGCATTGTTGCCTTTCCATCGGGTCCAATCTGTGTGAATATAGCCTGACATCCCGGAATAAACGGAGAGACCTTCCCCTTTTGATTGACACCAAGCACAGGCGATTCCCATCTCAGATATGAACGTGTCTCGCTCCATTTGTAAGTGGTCTTCTGCTTTGCCTCCATGTTGCCGCCCTTGGATGGGTCATCACCAACTTTCGTATTTATCCAGTCGCCGCTCGTTGTCTTTGTATCCTGCTGAGCATGACATCCGTAGCACTGAGGCGCCCATTTTGCATGACAGGCGTAACATTCCATCTTGTTCATGTGGTTTGCAATACCCATAGCTGTCTTAGCTGGTGCAGAGCCTTTTTCTATGACATCCTTTGTCTGAGGAACAACCCTTTCTTTTGGGATTACCATTATGGCACTGCACACAGGTAAGTTGTGACATGACTGGAGTATCTGCAATCTTTTCAATACCGTCATGGCACTTTAAGCATCCTGCATCGGCAGGATTTGACGCCTTCGCTGTTTGTGTAGTTTGTGTAGCGGCATCTTTGAACTGGGCAAAGACAAGCACAGCTGCTATAACAATTATAAAAAACAGAATAAACAATTTTCGTTTCATATCCTTACTCCTTTATTAGTGAAAAGGGGCAGGAGGATGTTCGCCCCTCTCGTCTTGATTAATAGCCGGGTGCTTTACCGGACGCCTTTCCTTTCAACGTCTTGATATAGGCAGTAATATTTGCCATGTCAGAAGACTTTGCATCTATTGCCTTGCCTTTAAGCATCATTTCAATACACATATTAACTGCATTCTCAAGGCTTTTTGCCTTGCCTCCCATGAACTCCTTTTTGGCGGCATCTATACCGCTTCCATCTTTATGGCATGAGTTGCAGGACTTTCCTGCTGTGCCACCTCCGAGTTTAGGGTCGTTAAAAAGCGCCTTCCCCTTTGCCACATCCGCTGCAAAGGCAGAGGAAAAGACAAGCCCAAGAGCTATAATTGAGAATACTGCGATTTTTAAAGCCATCATTTTCAACCTCCGGTTAAAATATTTTTTTGATTTCCTTTACATCCATTTCCGTGACAAGGGAATAGATAAGACCCCTGTCTTCCCATAACAGGATTGTGTAGCCTCTTCTGTGCAGCACGTATGCTTTTTTGTCTTGTATAATCACCTCCTTTTTGGTTTTTAGATCATCCGGGACATTACCGTCAGTAATGAACACGGACACAGGCGAACCACTGTGTTCGTAAAAAAGAAGCGCAAAATGCTTCTTGTCGAGGATGCACAACCTTCCGCCCTTGAGAGTTGCCGAAATTGATGGCGGCAGCACTGGGAAATTCACATTCCCTCTAAACCATTCTCTAATTTCATTAGGATTGGAAGATTTTACATGCATCTGGGGTACAGGCAGGAATTTCACATGGTCGTTTACAATTTTTTCGAGTATGGGATGGCTTTTTGTGTAGGTCGAATACATGTATCCCGCTATTGCAATTATCAATATGGAAGCGGCAACTGCAAAGATACGGTATCTCGGCTTGAAATGCGTTTTTATGGTTTTCCCTGAGTTCAAAATTTTGTTCCGTAATTCTTCAGGAAGCGGCTCCCTTTTTACAGCGTTTCGCAGCAACGCTCCAAAAGATTTTTCTCCCTCAAAGAATTCCCTGCACTCACGGCACTCGCTCGCATGTCTCTTCGCCTCAAGCATGTCTTCGGTCACTACCTGAGGATATTCAGCTAAATAATTTATCTTTCTTGAATCGTTACACTTCATTTGCCTTCTCCTTTAAAAAACCTTCTCTTTTCGCATACTCATACAGGGCGTCTCTTAAAAGCCTTCTGCCCCTGTACAGCCTTGACGCAAGCGTCCCTGAAGAAATCTTCAGAATACCTTCCACATCCTTATATGAGAGTTCTTCGATATCAACAAGCAATACAACTGTTCTGAATTCAATGGGAAGGCTGTCAACTGCGTTCTTTACATCTTCGTCCATTACGCAAGAGAACATATCCTTCTCCATATCAAAATAGTGCCCGTTTTTATAGAAGAGCGGGTCAAGAAAATCAGGCTCAACATCAACTTCCTCAGGCAGTGATTTGTTTTTCCTGTATTTATTGATAAATGTATTGGTGAGAATCTTAAAAAGCCATGCCTTTGCCTTGTTTTCAGAGCGCAGCGAGTCAATATTTTCATAAGCCTTAAGGCTTGTCTCCTGGACAAGGTCTTCTGCGTCCTCCCTGTTCTTCGCAAGTCTGAGGGCTGTAAACCAAAGAGAATCAAGGTGTTTTTCTATCAGTTCTTTAAAATCCATAAACCCTTCTGTATAATATATGACAACTTTTATGCATGAAATCTTCCCGCTACAGTTATAATATCTTTAGCATGAGAAAATTTCTTCTGTTATTTATATGTTTACTTGCCCTTATTGTATCCCTTATTCCTTCTTTATCTTCCGCAACAACGGAATATGCGCGCCAGGCAGGATTAAAGTGTGCGGAGTGTCATGTTGAAACCATCGGCGGAGGCAAGCTGACAAAAACAGGTGATGAATTCAGGGATGATTTAAAAATTAAAGGGCTTTACAGGCCTTTGACGAATGCGCAGAAGGTTATACGTTTTATAATCGGCTATATCCATCTGTTCTTTGCAATCGCATGGTTCGGCACAATACTCTATGTCCATATACTTTTAAAACCCGCATATGCGTCAAAAGGGCTTCCGAAAGGAGAACTTCTTCTCGGCTGGCTGTCAATAATAGTCCTGACTGTAACAGGCTTTCTCCTTTCCATCTCCAGAATACCGTCGTGGAAGATGCTGTATACAACAAGATTCGGGATGCTTCTGAGCATTAAGGTTATCCTTTTTTTGATAATGGTATCGACAGCGATTATAGTGATAACTTACATTGGCCCAAAGATGAGACGGAAATGGGGGCTAAAGGGAAAGGTGGAAATACCGCAGGGCAAGCGTGACCTTGCATACGAGGAGATCCACACATTTGACGGAAAAGAAGGCCGTCCCGCATATGTCGTATACAAAGGATTAATATACGACGTAACAGCGAGCAAACTCTGGAAAAACGGCTCTCATCTCTCAAAACACCTTGCAGGCCATGATCTGACAGATGCATTAAAAACAGCGCCTCACGGAGAGGAAAAAATAATGTCAATGCCTCAGGCAGGCAAACTCATGCCATCGCCTGAAAAAACTGCAACGCCATTTTATGAAAAATTATTCTATTTCTTTGCCTACATGAACCTCGTTCTTGTATTCCTTATTATCTTTGTTATCGCGCTCTGGAGATGGTGGTAAAATTACAATTATGACCTATATCATGGTGCGCCCTTGCATTTATGTGTTATTAATAAAGCATGAAGCTTACTATTTACAGAAGAATCACTCAGGTGTTATTCATTCTGCTAATTTTTCTTATGCCTGTTCTGGACATCCTCAGATACGACACTGCAACAAAAGAACTCATAGTGTTCGGCCAGGCGTGGAGCCTCGGACTAAAAGAGGGTTTCTACGCTGACCCATCGGCTTACGGAGCGTTTCATATAGCGCTTCGGTTTTTCCTGAAGGCAATACTGCCGTGGCTTTTTATCCTCGCAATCTACCCCTTGCTCGGCTATTTCACAGGAAGGTTTTTCTGCGGATGGCTCTGCCCTGAAGGGACACTTTTTGAGCTTGCCGATTATCTTACATTGAGACTCACTGGAAGGAGAAGTCTTTACAGCAAAAGTCCAAATGACCCTGACGCAGGTAAAACCGGCAGGTTTATATATGGAGCTTTAGCCTTTGCAAGCGCTATCATAATCCCACTGCTTGGAGGCATAGCATTAACAGGATATTTTGTGGCTCCCCAAACCATCTGGAATCAGATAATAAACTGGGAATTTACATTCGGAGTAAAGGCTGGTATCATTGGAGTAGCAATATACATGCTTACAACCTCCATATTCGTAAGGCATGTATTATGCAGATTCGTCTGCGCTGCAGGCCTTATGCAGATGCTTTTTGGATGGATAAGCCCTGTCTCGCTCAGGCTTCGGGCTGATTCTGCAAGGATGCATGAATGCACTGACTGCAAAGAATGCGAAAAAGCATGTTTTATGAATGTTATTCCAAGGAACAATAAAAGGAATATCTCATGTGTGAATTGTGGCGCATGCATAGCTGCATGTAACAAAGAACTCGGCAAAGGCAGAGGGCTTTTTCATTACAGTTTTGGCGAAAAATGCACCGCACCACAGGAAAATTGTAAGAACCTGACCAGAATACCACCCTACTCCTTACAGAAAAACCGGCAGGGTGCTAAAATCAACTTATAATCAAAACCAAAAGGAGGAACTATGGAAACATTAGACCTGAAGAAGTTAATTAAGTTTCAGCCTGACAGGATTTCAAGAGAGATGCTTTCTGACAAGCCCGAGATGAGAATTGCTTTGATGTGTTTAAGCGAAGGGCAGAAACTTGAGCCGCATAAAGCGCCATTAAGGCTTCTCATGTACTGTGTTCAGGGCAAAGGAACATTTATCGTCGGCGATGAACGCATTGAAGCAGATGAAAAAACATGCATACTCTGCGACCCGATGGTGTCTCACGGCTTTGAGGCAGACAAAGGCGAGAAACTTGTTGTTATGGCTGTTGTTACGCCAGTTGAATAATACAAATACAATAAGTGTCAGAGCATCAAAGATTCAAAGTGTCAAAGTAAGGAAACGGCTTCCTGTCATTCTCGTTTGTCCGCGTTCAGGCGGATTCGCCGAGGAGAATCGGGAACCGTTCTTAAAGAAGGATGCCCCGAAAGCTTTCGGGACATGACAAAGATGGGGATTTTATTATGACCACTGGACTGACTGAGATAGTATTTGACGAACTCGGACCATCAAAGATAATTCATATCTATTCACCTAAAACAGGCTTAAAGGCAATAGTTGTTATTGACAATACAGCATTAGGGCCAGCAATAGGCGGGGTAAGGGTTTCACCCTCAGTAAGCGCTATTGAAGTGGCAAGGCTGGCAAGGACAATGACCATGAAAAACTCTATTGCAGGACTTCCTCACGGCGGTGGCAAGGCAGGTATAATCGCCGACCATAGAGACCCTAAAAAAGAACTATATTTCAGAGAGTTTGCCAAACAAACTAAAGATTTACATGAATATACGCCCGGGCCTGATATGGGAAGCGACGAGGAGGCTATGGGATGGATTTATGATGAGATAAAGAGGGCTGTGGGACTTCCTGAACGCATGGGCGGCTTGCCCTTAGATAAACTCGGCGCAACAGGCTTTGGGCTTTCAGAATGCGCAGAGGTCTCATGCCCTTATGCAGGTATCGGGCTCAAAGGCGCAAGGGTAGCTATTCAAGGTTTCGGAAGTGTTGGCAGGGCAGCAGCAAGGTTTCTTTCAGAAAAAGGAGCAATTATAGTTGCGGCAAGCGACACGAAAGGGACGATTCACAACCCTGAGGGTCTTGATCTCAAGTGCCTTTTTGAGACAAAGGATTCAACAGGAAGTGTTACAAATTGTAGAAAAGGTATTGCAAAAAAAATGGAAGAGATATTCTCACTTGACTGCGATATACTTATTCCGGCTGCAACCCCTGATGTTATACACAAGGGCAATGTAAATGACATTAAGGCAAAACTTGTTCTTGAAGGGGCAAACATTCCCGCAACAAAAGAGGCTGAGAATATACTATATAAAAAAGGCATCATAGTGGTCCCTGATTTCATAGCAAACGCAGGCGGTGTAATAATGGCTGCGATGGAATATGCCAAGAAGATTGAGAAAGAGGCATTTGAGGCAATAGCAGCAAGGATTAAGACAAACACAAGGCTCATCCTTGAACAATCAAAAACTGAAGGCGCCACGCCACGCAAAGTTGCTGAAGAGATCGCAAAAGAAAGGGTTCTAAAGGCACTGAAATAGAAAAAAATGGTATAATATTGCTATGAAAAGTCCTTATAAAAAAAGCCTTTTCTGGGATGTTGACAGCGATGAACTATCAAGAGGAAAAGACTGGTTTTTCATCATTGAAAGGATACTGGAATTTGGCGATATAGATGACCTCCTCTGGATGAAAAAGACATTCCCTGAAAAAGAAATAAAAACTACTGTTCAAAAAAGCAGGATTCTCTCACCAAAAACACGCTCCTATTGTAAAGCCACAGGCTATGCATCTTGAAACCATAGACCAGAACATGCTTCAACTCAGCAAAAAACTTGCATTCCTAAAGGAGTTTTCATTCTATCTTGCGGGCGGCACAGGGCTTGCTCTGCAAATAGGACACAGAAAATCGTTTGATTTTGACTTCTTCACAGATGAAGAATTCCTTCCGGAAGAACTCTCCTCTGACATAAAGAAGAATAAAATATCTCTTGAAGGAGAGATGCGCAGACATGGAACGCTTTATTGTATTCTCAAAGGCGTAAAATCCTCGTTCATATTTTATGATGCCCCCCTTCTTTTTCCTAATGTTGAATTCAACTCGATTGATATTGCAGACTGGCGTGATGTAACGACTGAAAAACTGCGGACAGTTGGCGACAGGGGACAGAAGAAAGACTTCTATGACCTCTATCTGGGAGTACAGCGATTAGGAATCGAGAAAATCACAGGTCTTGCATATAAAAAATACGGCAGGAACGTAAACTTCTTTCACCTGCTTAAGGGGCTGACCTATTTTGAGGATGCAGAAAAAAACCCTGAGCCGATGATGCTTGATGAAAGAGCGTCATGGAAAGAAATTAAAAAATTTTTCATCTCTCATGCGAAAGATTTTGAGAGGGCATTTAAGGATATTATTGTAAGGCAGCATTAAATTCATATTCTCAACAATCAAAAAAAATCCTTATGAAGGCAATGCAAAAGCCATTAAGGAAGGCGCTGAGATATTCAAGAAGAACTGTGAGGGCTGTCATGGCGTTGGCGACATGAGGGACATCAGTCCAAACCTTACTGACAAGGAATGGAAATATGGAAGCTCTGATGCCGATCTGTTCCTTACTATATCTAAAGGCAGGCCTAGCGGGATGCCCAATTGGAAAAATACGCTTGGAAGTGATAGAATCTGGAAGGTAATTACATATATAAGGAGTATCGCCAAAAAATAATAATTGGCCATTTGGAGAATATGGAAAATAACAACAAAAAAGCAGAGGACACCACATTAGCTATTAAGACGAGATTTTTTCTCCCGCCGCATATAGAGGCATTAATGCCGGGATTGCTGTTAACCGCAGCCATATCTGCGCTATCATTGCATACAGGGGCAAAGATTACTTATGTTACACCGCTGATTGCTGCTATGGGGATTGGTATGCTTTTAAGAAATGCCTTTATAATTCCGACCGCATACAATGCAGGAATTTTTTTCTCAATGCGTCAGATATTGAGATTCGCAGTGGCCCTTCTCGGAATAAGGATAACCTTTGAGAAGATTATAGGACTCGGCTGGGAAGGATTGGTTATTGCCCTCGTGCCTTTATTTCTGACAATGATATTTACAGTGCTGCTGGGCAGACTTATCAAGGTATCGCAGGCATCCTCCCTTTTAATCGGCACAGGCACATCCATATGCGGCGCCTCCGCAATTCTTACTGCCGGTGCGATTACGAGGTCAAGGGATGAGGATATAATAGTCGCAATAAGCTCAATAACAGTATTTGGCACTATATCCATGCTCGTGTATCCTTTCCTGTTCAAGTCAGGCTTGTTGCCGCTCAATGAGATACAGTACGGCCACTGGGCAGGTGCATCCATACATGAAGTGGCACAGGTAGTAACCGCTGCCTTCGGCGGCGGAGAGAGAAGCGGAGAAATAGGTATTCTTGTAAAGCTGACACGAGTAGCCGCATTGATACCTATTGCCTTATTTATGTCTTATATGGTCAACCGCGGGATAATAAAACATGGAGAATCAGACGAACAAGGGACATTAGCATTTCCTGTGTTTTTGTTGGGCTTCCTGGGCATGGTAATCCTAAACTCTCTAAATTTCTTTACACCAAAGGCGATAAAGTGGATAGAGTTCTTTGATATGTTTCTATTAACAATGGCAATGGCAGGGATGGGGCTTGAGACAGATTTTAGGCAATTGCTAAAAGTAGGATTTAGACCTTTATTCCTAAGCATATTCGCAACTGCACTTATAACTATAACGAGCTTTATGTTGATAATATGGTTAATCCCTTCTTAATAGTCATTCTAAAAAATAGGGCGTATGGAAAAATACAAGGACATAGGGCTAAAACTCACTCCTCAAAGGCTGGCCATACTTGATTGCCTTGATGGAAACAAGGAAGAGCCTTTGGCTCTGTAAATCTCGAATTATGGAGGGGGTTTATGAAGAGAAGAGAATTTTTGAAGACCGTAGCAGCGGTGACAGAAGGGCTGATGGTTGGCGCTGTCACTGGGACAACAGCAAATGAACGTGTTCGGAGAGAAACCAATGGTGAATTATTTACCTATGGAAAGAATTCATTTAACGCAGCTTCCATGTCAGGTGGATAGAAAGACTTTTTGACTAAAGGTTCATTCCGGATAACAGGGATTCTTTCTTCCAGCGTGAGACGATTATTTTTATAGACTATCCCTATTGGAATCTTTTCTCCCCATTCAAGCGATCTTTTAAAAGCCTCTGCCCTGTCCTCGGGATTATATTCAGGTTCAATGTGATAAACACGCTGCCTGTACCATTCATAAGTATTTATTTTATTGAACGTTACGCATGGCTGAAGAATGTCAACAAGCGAAAAACCTTTATGATTTATAGCCGCCTTTATCAAACCCTTAAGATGTTCCATATCGCCTGCAAAGCCTCTTGCCGCAAAACTACAGTCAAGCGCAACAGCCAGCGCAATCGGGTTTAGCTGCTCTGAAAAAACACCGAACGGCTGATTTTTGGTTATCATACCTTCAGGGCTTGTAGGAGACGCCTGACCCTTTGTTAATCCATATATCTGATTGTCATGAATAAAAAGTTTCACAGTGATATTTCTTCTCATTGAATGCATTAAATGGTTTCCGCCCTCTCCGTAGCAGTCCCCATCGCCTGCAACTGCTATTGTGAGCATTTCATGATTGGCAAGCCGTATCCCTGTGGCAACAGGAAGGGTCCTGCCGTGAAGGCCGTTGAAGGTGTTGCATTTTAAATAGTGCGGGAATTTCCCAGCCTGGCCTATGCCTGAGACAATAGTGAATTGATGCGGCTCTATGCCGAGTTCAGCCATTGCATCCTTAAAAACCTTAAGGATTGCAAAATTGCCGCAGCCCGGGCACCATGCCGGAGTCTGTCCTTTATAGTCTTCAGGTTTTAACATGTCTTAAAGAAATAATATCACAAGATGCATACTTATTTTTAGTGTCATTCCTGCTTGTCGGGAATCCTTCCCCGAAAGCTCTCGGGATACCGAAAGAAAGATTCTGGACAAGCCAGAATGACAATAATTTGGAACTGCGGCAGAGACAGCAGTGTGTAATAATTATCAAAAGACTTTTAAGGCGATTATGCCCCTGATTCATAAATCAAAGCTTCCCCTGTTGCATGAGCAGCAGTTGATTTTCCCTGGAACGGCTCTCACCAATGCTTGTTACATAAATTGCAGGCCTGTCAATAACAGGGCATTTTGTCTCGCATATGCCGCAGCCAATGCATAGCTCAAGATCAACCCTCGGCTGCTGAACTACCGCCTCTTTTTCTTCCCTGTCTCTTACCTTTGCCTTTTCAAGCCATATCGCCTTCTTAGGTGTAGGGCATACTTCCTCGCATACTATGCAGGGCGTTGCATGGGCATAGGGCAGGCATCTGTTTTTGTCAATCATAGCAAGCCCTATCTTAATCTTTGCCTTTTCTTTCAAGTCCGATTTCTTTATCGCTCCTGTCGGGCATACCTGTCCGCAAAGAGTGCAGCGGTATTCGCAGTATCCTATTTTTGGAATAAGCAGAGGAGACCATATCCCTTCAAGTCCAGCTTCTAAAAATGCCGGCTGAAGCCCGTTTGTGATGCACACCTTCATACATTCACCGCATTTGACACATCTCTTAAGAAACTCTTTTTCCTCAAGCGCTCCCGGAGGCCTGATTAATTTCTGATTCGGAACTTCTGCTTTGGACAAGGGATTTGCCCGCAAAAGAGGCACTGTGACAACACCTGATACCAGTGACGTAAGAACCCTCCTTCTGCCAAGGTCCATTGACGTAGAAGCCTTTTTACCTGAAAATCCAAATCTCACCGCGTTCTGCTGGCATACGTCATCACAGTTCCAACAGTACAGGCATTCTGCATCCCTCCATTCTTCTTTTTTATCAGGAGATGCATTCCCCTGACATACAGAGGCGCAAACACCGCATGAAGTGCATCCTTCGCTCACTGTTCTTTTAAGAATGGAAAATCTTGATAAGAGGCCGAGCAAAGCTCCGAGCGGGCATAGATACCGGCACCAGAATCTCTTTTCTACAAGATTCATCCCGAGTATGAAAAGAAATAAGAGGCCTATGAATGCGCTCTGGTTGTAAAACGGCTGCTGAAAAGAGAGGATGCTTTTTTTAAATACGGAATAAACAGCTTCTGCTATATCAACAAGGCCCTTAATATCTGAGTTGTATACGGCGTCAAACACCGCCTTTATTCCGTAATTGAATGCCGGATAGATACTTACAGAGAGCGACCTTATGAAAAGAGAAAGCGGGTCAACAACACCGACAAGCTGAAGCGAAAAAACAGAGGCTGCGAGAAGAAATATCAGAATATAGTATTTTGTTTTGTACCAGTTAATGCTTATATTATCCGAATGTTTTTTCCTGAAAGAGCCGACAATGTTATTAAGAGTCCCAAACGGGCACATCCATCCGCAAAATACTCTTCCTAAAATTATTGTGGCAATTATCACAATCAGAGAAAAATAAAAAGCCTTCTGAACGGTATGCGCCGAAAGTATTGTGATTACAAAAATCAGCGGGTCAAAATCAAGGAATATCTTTACAGGATAGCCAAGCTCGTCTTTCCCTTTTGCCTCCGTCTGCAAAAAAAGAAAAAGGAACAGCAATAAGAATATCCCCTGTGAAATCCTTCTATAATTCTGCATAATCCTTCTAAATTGAAACTCACCTCAACAAACTGCAGAGTATCAGACCATCAATTTGTCATTCCGGCTTGTCCGGAATCTTTCTGAAGAAGGATTGCCGACAAGCGACAATGACAACAATATTTAATAACTCCGATACAGAGCATTGAGGAATTCTTTTGATTATGTATTTATCCTTTTAATTTTCAGTTTAGAAATATCCATTTTGCCGAGTCCCATCTTATCCGCAATCTTCACATATTCAAGGTCGCTTCCTTTCATGCCAAAAAGCGTGGCACCAAACGAGTCAACAGCAACCTGATCAACCCCAACAATAACTGTATCCATTTTTTTCACATCATCAAGATTTCCGCCCTGCGGGCCGTTTGCCGTCAGAATACGCACTGCATCAAGAACAGTAAGAGTCGGCTTAATAGCCATGGAAAGGTCAACGAGGCTCTCGTCAAGCCTCTGGTGTATCGTGCGCCTTGAGCCTCCCATCACACCCATCCAGTTTTTCATTGACATGGTCAGCTTTGCGAGGCCGTGATGTTTTGCAATAGGAATGTTTATCACCTTGTCAGCCTCAAATACCTCGGTATAAAGAGGCCATGACTTCAAAATCTCTCCCTTTATATCCATCTCCTTGAATTTTCTCTCGTCAATATAGCTGACATCCGCACCTGCTGCCTTTGCGGCATCGGCAATTCCACTCTGTACATAACACCTTCTGGGATCATTCACCGGCCTGTCAAATACCTTTACCTTTTTTGCGCCTGCCTCATAGCACATCTGAACTACAACTCCAACGACTTCAGGATTTGTATTTCCGGCCTGCTCAGGCGTCCTGTCCCATGCTATATTCGGCTTTACAACAACAATATCGCCTTTTGATACAAACTTTTTCATCCCGCCCATCGCATCAATCGCAGCCCTTGTAATCGTTGAAGGAAATATACCATGCGCAACTGCAAGATCAATTTTTTCAGCCGCTTCGGCAGGAGCAATAAACGAATCAAAATTTCTCGGAATGGAAAGCCCTATACCGGCTAATGCTGTCAACTTTATAAAATCCCTCCGATTCATCATTGCCTCCTTTTTTTATAACAATCTGATTTTAATTTCTTTCACTAATTCTTCCAGCGTAAACGGTCTTCCATCGTATTTATTGATAAATCCATTGAATGAATAGCCTGTTTCTGCTTTCATCAGTCTTGCAAACTGGCCTGTTGCATTATTTTCTACGCATATTGTATGCTTTGCGTCACTCAGCATCTTAAGATAATTAAATTTCGCTGTTGAAGGGAAAGGGTAAATCTCGCTGAAATGAAGCATTGCAATACCCCCCCCTTGCCCCCCCTTAATAAGGGAGGGATGGAGGGGTGATAATTCGTCAACCGTCTCTTTCATTATTCCATAATTAGAGCCCCACCCTGCTATCACCACTTCAGGATTATTATCTCCGTAAAGAACAGGCGGTTCAATTTCCTGCCTGATGAGAGGCATTTTTTTAAAAAGCCTTTTATCCACCATCTTAATCCTTGTTTCTGCATCCTCAACAATATGCCCTTCCTCGTCATGTTCATCGCTGTCTGTTACGACAAGATGTTCTGCATCTCCGGGAATTCCCATAGGCGATACGCCCGTATCCGTATATGCATGCCTTTTATACTCTTTAAGATTTTTGAATGCATCACCGCGCAGCCTGTAATCTGTGTATTTAATTCTGTCCATATCAAATTCTTCAAATGTCCATTCCGAATCAGAAAGATACTGGTCAAAAATGATTATTGCCGGCACCTGATACTTCTCAGCAAGGTCAAATGCCTTGTTTGTGAGATAAAATGCCTGTTCCGGAGTGCCGGGCGCAAAGATGATTCTCGGGAATTCTCCATGCGCTGTGTGCAATGCAAACAAGAGGTCGCCCTGCTCTGTCCTTGTCGGAAGTCCGGTTGCAGGCGCAGGCCTTTGCCCGAGAGCTATAACAACAGGAGTCTCAGTCATGCCTGAAAGAGAAAGGCCTTCAACCATTAATGCAAAGCCCCCTCCTGCTGTACCGGTCATTGACCTGACACCTGCAAATGATGCGCCAAGCGCCATATTGATTGCAGAGATCTCGTCCTCTGCCTGCTCCACGATAATCCCGAATTCCTTCTCTCTGCCTGCAATATAATTCATAATGCCTGTTGAAGGGGTCATGGGATATGCAGAGTAAAATTTACATCCTGAAACAATAGCTCCTAACCCGATTGCCTCAACCGAATTTATCAGCATCTTAGGCTTCAATGGCGAGTCAGTAACTGCCGGAGAAAAAGAACACCGCATACAATTCTTCGCGGCAAAATTATGTCCTGCCATCGCAGCGCTGGTATTTGTATTGATAACCTGCTCACCCTTCTTTTTAAACGTATCTTTTATAATTGCAATCAAAATATCAATATCCATGCCGAGCATTCCAAGCACGGCACCGGTCGCAACAGTGTTTGCCATTATCTTGCTGCCGCCGCTTTCTACGGCTAATTTAATGAAAGGAATGTCAAGGAAATGGGAGTATTTATCTGAAAATCCCCCCACCCCCCCTTTGCTAAAGGGGGGCGAGGGGGGATTATTTCCAAATTCCTGCTTCAGATCTGTTGAGTCATATATTATCTGGCCGATAACGGATAGTTCCTTTTCGTGCTGTTCTATGCTTTCCTTATCAAGGGCAACAAGAATATCAATCTTCTCCCTTGAAGCCATAATTGGCTTATCCGAAAACCTTATCTGGTAGAAATTATGGCCGCCTCTTACGCGAGATTCATAATCCTGATTGGTAAAAACATGGAAGCCTGTCCTTGAGAATACCTTTGCAAGCGTATCGCCCACGGTCTGTATCCCCTGCCCTGCCTCGCCGCCTATCTTTATTGAATAATCCATATAGTTTTTCAAGCACCCCTACAATTAAGTAAGCAGTCTCTGCTTACTTGCTACTGACATAACTTCCCTTAAACCTGCTCAACCACATGATATGGCTCTTCTCTTCATTTATAATCTCATCAACAATATCTTTTTCCTTAATTATATTTCTTATCTCATAAAAATAAAGAAGCGTCTCTTTTTCAAAACCCATGGCAAAATTAACTGCATCGCCAATTGATTTTACATGCTCAAGGGAAGGCAGAGATTTGTTTTTACCAAGGAAGAACTCCGATTCAACAATAGCCCTAAGATACTGCGATACATCTCCCCAGCCTTCCGGTTCCTCATCGCCTGTTATCTCCTTCAGCTCCGAAAAGGTCTTCTCATGCCTCAGTTCCTTCTGCGCAAGGGTATCAAATATTTTTTTGAATGCCTCTTCTTTTCCAAACTTTTTTGCCATTGAAGAGTAAAACTGATAACCGAGCCTCTCTGTCTGAACAGCCTGTTCAATAGCTTCACTTAAAGAAAACTTTTCCATAACATCTCCTTACGTTATAATCGTTAGTGAATAATTAAGAGTTTAGATTACATTTTTGATGTCGTCAATAGCAACAATGCGCTTGGCTATAAGAAGCTCTAATAAAATAAATCCGCCGCAGGGCAATGCCTTTCTCTCTTTAAGTATGAAGTCGCAGTCAGACTCATAAAATGCGCATGAAGCGCACATATTCCGGATAAGCTTTTTACGCGCGGCAATATCTGAAACCTGCTCAGATTTATCAAATGGAATCTTCTTTCCGCTTTTTATCAACCTCTCTGTGACGATAAAACCCATACAGGCGAGCTCGCTGTCTTTTGAAGGCTTGTAATATGAGCAAAAGTTTTCGCAAAGTTTTTTATTTAGATCTGCATTTTTCATTATTCCCAAATAGCCTTCACTCTTTTCTGTCTTTATCCAGCAGTCCCCTCACCTTTTTTAAAAGTTCAGTAGGCGAAATAGGTTTTATAATAAAATTCAACTCTCCTTTTGTTATATCAGCCATACTCCTTCTGCTTAAAAAATCCGCCGGATACCCGCTTGAAAAGAGCACTTTCATCTCAGGCTTTATCTTTTTTATTATCTCACAAGCCTCTTCACCGCTCATCTTGGGCATTATCATATCAAGAAAAACAACTTCAACTCTATCTTTATTATCCATAAATTTATTTATCGCATCTTCTCCGTCAACAGCCTCTATGACCTGATATCCGAATTCCTCAAGAATCTCCTTAACAAGCTTTCTGACCTCTCCTTCATCTTCCGCCACAAGCACCGTTTCTGTGCCGGCCAGCGCCAACTTTGTTCTGCTCGCATCAGAACCGGAAATATCCGCAATCCGCATCCCTGAATTAACAGCGGCTATAGGCAGATATATCTTAAATGTTGTGCCTTTGCCCTGTTCACTGTAGCAATTGATATATCCGTTATGCTGTTTGATTATTCCGTATACTATTGAAAGTCCAAGTCCTGTGCCTCTGCCTGCTTCCTTTGTTGTAAAGAAAGGTTCAAAAATCCGTAACCTTGTCTCCTCGCCCATACCGCAGCCTCCGTCCGTAACTGCTATAAGTGCATACATCCCGGGTTTGCCATAACCATGAACCTTCTCATATTCTTCATCAAATTCTACAAGCCTTGTCTCTATGCTTAACAATCCTCCGTCAGGCATAGCATCACGGGCATTCGCTGCGAGATTCATCAGCACCTGCTCCATCTGAAGCGTGTCAGCCACTACAATTAACTCCCCCCAACCCCCTCTTAAATTAAGAGGGGGTGCCGAAGGCGGGGGCGTTATTACCCTCAACTCTATGTCTTCTCCTATAATCCTTGACAGCAGCCTCTCCACCCTTTTTATGAGTTCGTTTAAATCTACCTGTTCCAAATTGATTGCCTGTTTTCTGCTGAAGGTAAGGAGACTCCTTACGAGAGTCGCCGCCCTCTCTGACGAGGCAAGTATCTGGTCAAGGTTGATTCTCAGGGGGTCGTCCCTGCCCATTTTCATCTGCAAGATGCCTGTATAGCCCATTATCGCCGTGAGGATGTTATTAAAATCATGTGCAATTCCTCCTGTGAGCGTTCCGATAGCCTCCATTTTCTGGGAATGCCTGAGCTGCTCTTCAAGCTTGCGCTGTTTGGTAATGTCTCTGCCAATCTCTATTACATTAATCACTTTCCCTTGTTTATCTTTTACAGGAATGGCCTTCAAGTCCCATATCATGCCTTTAGGCGTAGAGATCTGCACGCCTTCAGGCTCTCCGGTTTTAAAGCTCTTTAGAACAGGGCATTGCTCACAGGGCGCTGAGCTGTTATGCCACAAGCTGTAACAGTATTGCCCTGTCACATCAGAAATTTCCGTGCCGAAACCGTCAACAGCGGCTTGATTTGCCCACATCATCCTGAGGTCGGGTGTATGCATCATCACGCTGTCAGAAATGGCATTCAGAATATCAGAAAGCTGCTGTGTCGGAGATCCGCTAAGACTGAAAAGTTTTTCAAATTCATCATTATTATTTCGCAACATCACCTCCTCCGCCTAAGGCGGATGTTACACCCACAGTCAAGGATTGTACACTTCCACTTAACTAAAAGTTAAGCTGTGCTTACATTTGTGGGCGAAATTACATCATACTTCCATTCACAAAATTAACGATTCTCTGACTGTCTTCTTCTTTGATCTCTGAAAATTCCACGCCCACCTGATACCTATTTTCTCCTTCCTCAAAGCTATCCTTTGCTATCCCTCTTGTCCATGCTACTTTCGCGATAACATGCACGGAGAAAATAATTCTTTTACCGCTGTTTGAAGGCTGGTATATCTCCAGTTCAAGCTCACTGCCTGCAGGAATATCCCTGTCTGTCTCAAACATTAACCCGCCTCCGCTTATGTCTCTGGTAAATGCCTTGAATTCATCCGCATGGTTTGCCTTCAAAGAGCCGAGGATAAAAATATTGTCTTCCACCCTCGGGAATTTTCTTCTTTCTGCGTACTGAGATATTTCCATGCCCATTTTTATTATTTTCTACACCTCCTGAATTTATTTTAAGGATAACGAAAAACAATCCAGAGCAGTTTAGCTTCAGTCTCACCGATATTTGTTGCCTTTTGAATCTTCTGTGCACATGCGCAATAAATGCTGTCTCCTTCTTCAAATATCAGGTTTTCCTTATCACACAGAAATTCCAGCTTACCCTTAAGCACCACCCCGAATTTATCGCCAACTGAAGAAGTTAATTCCATTGCTAATTCACAATCAGGCGGCAGGGTGAAAATCTGCGGCTGCACATTTATATTTAAAAACCCCGAAGCCAGCGTCTCGCAAACCACCTTCTTATCTTTATGGTTGGCTCTCTTATCCCGCCCTTTTCTGACAAAGACAACTTCTTTATGCTCATTATCGTCAAAAAAATAGCCTGTTCTTGAGTTCAAGGCATGAGCTATTTTCTCCAATGAACTGACCGAAGGGGATGCGAGCGCTCTTTCGACCTGTGAGAGAAAGCTCGCAGTCAATCCTGTCTTTTTTGACAGTTCTTTCAATGTAACCTTCTGGCGCAGCCGCAAATCATTTATCCTCTGTCCTATCTTCATTTGCTTACCTCACCTTATTACCTTGTGGTCTCAATTCTCCTGCCTATGGTGGTCTGCCTGTAGGCAGTGAAGTCAACTCCCCTTACCTCCTTCAGATACTCAAGAATTCCTGAAAAATCATCAGACATAAAACTTTCTCCTAATTGTCAAACTGACGCCATTTCTTCGTATAGTTTTTTGTTTGTCGTTAGTAATTCATAAAGATGTGGTTTCTCTCTTTCAAGTCTTGAAGCTAAATTTTTAAGATTTGTAACTCCTGGAATAGTTTTTGATCCCATATAGATTTTTGGTTCTCCAATTTGTGCGAAGTCAAATCCTAAAATGTTAAGGAGGCGGAAAAATCTATAGTCTGCTGAGATAAATGCATGGGTTGCTCCCATTTTTAATAATGTGCTTAACATTTCCATACAGAGCATTTTAGTTATTTCATGGTTTTTAATAGCAGGATTTTGTGGAATGATGAAACGTGATACTTCCATAGCATATTTAATTTTCCCGTATGTATTCTCTATCTGCTCCATTGGGTGGAGAACGAAATGTTTTTCAATAGGAAATGGTATCTCACCTGGCAGGATTAGACGGGATGTTCCTACCGCATTACTAAAATCATCTATTGCCAGAAAGACCATGCTCTGCGTTATATCATATTCATCCGACTCTTCTGGAGTAGCATAGTTCTGCGCAGGAATCCATCCGAGCTCCTGACACATTGTGTCAAACCGCAGCCGATAACTCAATCTCTTCTCTTCCTCTGTCTCTGCAATTATTATCCTCAGTGACATAGCACACCTTCCTTTCAAAATTTAATGGATACGGAAAAAGGTCAAAGGGATACAGTTCTATATAAACGGGGAGTCTGTTAAATGAATTGCGATATATGTCTTTAATATCGGGGGTGGGATAGACATCTTCTTTAAGCTGAATCCCCAACTCCACAGTATCTTTACCTTTTCCGCTATTCAATATAAAGTTGCCTGTTGTGCTTGATGCGATCTCCATGGATGAGTAAATAATGTCTTTTATCACCTCAGGATAAATACCTGATATGTTCTTGCCCCTGCCGAAGTGTGCGAGGATAGGCAGACCTGTTTTGCTCAGGAGTTCCCCGTAGCCCATAGTCTTAAGCGCATCGTTTATCTCCGGGCGGGACAATTTCTTCCCTTTATCGCCGCCTTTGTATCTTATGAGTGGAAGTACCCGCATCGGGTCGGTCGTTGTCAATAAAATGGATTCAAAGGCATCATTCGGCTCCGCTATCGTCTCAACATACACATCCTCTTCGCCATAGGCAAATAACATGGGGCAGAAGTCTAAATCTCCTAAAAGCATCCTCAAAAGGCGGCTGTCCTCAAACAACAGACGCCTCAGCATTATCGTCTCATCTGTCTCATAGAAATAATTCAATCCAAGTTCAGCCATACCCATCGAAGAATAAATGCGATTATAGCCTACTATGTTTTCTAAATAAGTCCTGTAACTTTCTGAAATCCACTCCCCTCCAACGATAATAAAAAGAGGTAGATACTTCCACTGTATTGACTGCTTCAGCCCGTATTCAACAAGGTTCTTTATGAAAAGTGGCTCTCCAATTAGAATAATCTGCTCAAAACTGCTGCCTAATGATCTAATCGCAGCGATTGCGGTATCTATCCTTACTCCTATGGATGCTACGGTAGCGGTAGAGGACTGTATAGGAATGGCACCGGGCAGTAAATTAAGGATTAAGGTCTTTTTGTTACCTGTATTAAATTGCTTCTGTAGAAATTCCTCTATCGCAACAGATGCCTTCTTTATCTCCATCTCTCCGAAGAGTCCGAATGAGAAATCAGCGCCTGTACAGCCTGAACTCGGCACTATGTTTTTCACCTTGAATAAAGGGACAGTATGTATTGCCCTTGCGATGAATTGTTTATCAAGCACAGGGAGGTCGCTTATGCTCTCTATCTTCAAAGGGTCTATCCCTTTACCTTCAATAAATCTCATGTAAGCAGGCCATTTTTTGATAATTCTCTTTATAAGCATAACAATGTCTTCTCTCATAGATTCTCCTTCACCGCATGCAAGCAGAAATGTATATAGCAAAGATTAACGAACCTTTGAGGGTATTTCCTACCTTCTCTGGTAGGAGAAACTATAAATTTTCAAGGAAAGTTATCCTACTCCAGTAGGATAAGGCAGGGGAGAAGGGGAGTTAGGGTCTCCTGAGTATTCTAATAACAGCAGATATTAAAGATGCTCTGTTATTCACACCGAATTTTCCATATAGATTGTCTAAATGCTGTTTAACAGTTGAAATCTTAATCGAAAGTCTATCCGCCATCTCAGGAATGTCGGTAACGCCATCTTCAATTATCAGTCTAATGAGGTCTGCTTCTCTCTTTGTCAGTCCAAGAGGGGCAAGTTTTTCCCATGTAAGTGGTATCTCTTTTTTCTTCTCCAGAGCCCTCTTAACAGCATTCAGGACATCTTCTGTTTTAAAGGGCTTTGTGAAGTAATCCGTCACACCTTTCTTGACCGCATCAATTGCGCTGTCAGCGCTTGGATATGCGGTAATAACGATAACTGAGGTTTCAGGGCAGTGTTCAGATATGTATTTAATGAGTTCGCCTCCTCCTTTGACGGGCATGATGAGGTCGGTGATCACCACATCGAAATGTTTTTTTTTGAGAAATTCGATAGCCTCAACGCTCGTCCTTGATGATACTGCAGAGTATCCTGAACTATTGAAAATAAATGTAAGGTTTCTCCTCAGAACGTCTTCGTCTTCAGCAATCAGTATATCAGCCATGTTCACCTATCGGCAGGGATACGGTTGCGGATGTCCCTGTCTCCTTGCTTTCAATTTTTATATCGCCACCGTACTTCTGTGCGATTTCTCTGCATATAGACAGACCGAGGCCGGCACCGTCCGCCTTGGATGTAAACAAAGGAGAAAATACCTTTTTTATCATCTCTTCGGGTATGCCACAGCCTGTGTCGCTTACACCGAGTTTAATGAAACCACTGTCTTCTTCTGTGCTGATTATGATTAGACGCTTGTTATCCGCATGCATCGCCTCTTCTGCATTCTTGATGAGATTCAACAACATCTGCTTTATATGCCCAGGATAACAGGAAATAGACGGCAAGTCAGGAGCAAGCTTTGAGAGAATCGAAATACCCTTCCCTTTAAGCCTTCGCTTGGTTATATTTATAATTTTTAATACCTCAGAATTAACGTCTACAGATTGAATAACAGTATCATCCGAGCGGTAAACTTCGAGAATACCTTTTACTATCCCGGACATTCTTTCTATCTCTTCATAGACGTCTTTCAATACATCCTTCCTGTACTCACTGTCTATCCGTATGTTATTTATTATAAAAAGGGCTGTCTCAATATTGGCAAGGGAATTATTTATCTCATGGGCTATCTCTGCCGCAACCATGCCTTTTGCCGCAAATCTCTCTGCCTCTAATAAACGGTTAGCTATTTCCAGCTCCTGTGTTATATCCCTCGCTATAAGCATAATGCCTACAATATTATTTTCATCCCTTATAGGGTTTGAATTTATTGACAGAACTAAAGTGCCGCCGTCTTTTTTCTTAACAATAAGCTCAAAGACAGCAGTAGTGCCATTCAGACTCTCATTGAATCTCAATAAAAATTCTTCCTGATGTACCTCATCTAAGAGGGATAAAAAACTCAGACCTATACCTTCTTTCAATGCGTATCCCGAGAGTTCTAAGCCTTTTTTGTTCAGGAATGTAATAGTGCCGTCTAAGTCGAGAAAGCAGATAATATCACTTGCGTTTTCCAGCAACTCCCTGTATCTTTCTTCTGATTTCTGTATACGGTCATATGCCTTCTGTAATTTTCCGTGGCTCTCTTCAAGATGTTGCAGCGCGTCTCTCATAGTCCATCTTCTTCTCACAAACCGACTAATAAATCCGCCAATTTTATTTTTCCATCTTAACTGATATATGCAGCTTTCAGCCCCAAACAGCACACCATCTGCTTTATTACTTAGCTTTCCAAGTTCGTGAGGTGAGACAATACACTGTGTTTCCAATACTGAAGTTGCGCCCAGAGCAAATAATTCTGATGCGAGACTGAACATCCCTTGGTTGAATAGACATGCCCCTCTCGTCTGTTTGCCTTTTATCTTCAGTTCTACGGTAGCACTTTCTTTAGTGGTCTCAAGGACTTTGATATGGACTATATCTTTAGTAAAATAGCGTGCAATCTTGGGCGTATATCTTATAAGACGCTCAGGGGTCATGAATAAATTAAAAAGTATGTTTACTATTCCGAGAGATTTGAGAGCTACAACACTCCGACCAATTTTGAACATAATTGACTCATCCTCAAACATGGCCACAAGTCGGTCTTCTAAAATACGTTCAATATCCCAGGAAATCCATTTATCAGTGTCCAGAAGGTAGACTTCATTGTATGGAAGTTTACTGAGAAGATGCTTTAAAAGCTCCGGCCGTGTATTTTTCACATAGTTAATAATAGTGCTTGTAATCCTGCAACTGATTTCATCCATAGCTCTTCGGAATTTAAAATTTTGAAATTCTCTTCCTCTTCTTCTGATTAAATAGTTTTCTATTTCTTTAAGATAGTAACAGAAATCCAGTGTGTTGTAAAATAAAACATGAACTATTTTTTCACTAAGCAATCCGTCCTCAAGTGGCTTGAAACCCCTTACGTCTACAATATCAAAGAGGACGAGCTCTATGAGCTTGACAATGAGGCTTTTAAATTCCTAAAGAAATTTCAAAATAATCCCCCCTCGCCCCCCTTTAGCAAAGGGGGGATGGGGGGATTTTCTAAAAATGAGAATAAATTTACTGATTACTGCATCAAGGAAGGCATCTTAATAACAGAGAAAAATTTGCTGAAACGCCCACCGGTGATAAAATCCCCTAAGCCTTCTCTCCGTTATCTTGAACTGCAGATTACAGACAGATGCAATCTTGGATGCAGGCACTGCTATATTAATCCCCCCCCGCCCCCCTTTACCAAAGGGGGGATGGGGGGATTTGAACTTTCACTAAGCCGGATTAAAAAAGTCCTGAGCGAATTTGCGGAAATGCAGGGGTTAAGGGTTCTTATCACAGGAGGCGAACCTCTGATCCACAGCAGGTTTGAAGAAATTAATGAAATGCTGCCTCGATCTTTCATAAGAAAAATCTTGTTTACAAACGGTTTACTCTTAAGTAAAAAAATCCTTACGAATCTTAATGTGGATGAGATCCAGATAAGCATAGACGGTCTTGAGAATGCACACGACTCGCTTAGAGGCAAAGGAACATTCAAGAAAACGATTGGAGCTGTCAAAAATGCAATAAACTCAGGATTTGAAGTATCAATTTCAACAATGGTTCATCCTTTAAATCTTAGGGATTTTGATGAGATGGAAGCATTGTTTAAAGGACTGGGAATAAAGGACTGGACAGTTGATGTGCCGTGCATAAGTGGAAGATTAGAAAAACATGCTGAATTTCAGGTAACTCCAGAGGAAGGCGGAAAATGCCTTGGCTACGGCTTTGGAGACGGGCTGCATTCAGGCGACTCAGGCTTTGCCTGCGGACTGCACCTGATGTCTGTGATGGCAGACGGCAAGACTGCGAAATGCACGTTCTATGCAGACAGAGATGCCGGCAATATAAAAGACGGACTCAGAGAATGCTGGCAGAAGATAAAACCTATAAAACTTAGTAAATTAAAATGCGACTGCAAACATATTGAGACATGCAGGGGCGGATGCAGGTACAGGGCAGAGCTGCTCGGCGATCCAATGGGAAATGACATTTACAGGTGCTCACTTTATAACCACCCCTTTAATTCCCCTCCTTAATAAGGAGGGGAGCACGGAGTGCGGGGTGGTAGATTCAGGACTGTCCCCGTCGGCATTCCGTTACAGTCTTCCTGAACGTATTATAGAGATAATAAGCCAGATGCCGAGCAAAAAAGCAGCACCGAACGCTGACAGACCGAGAATGGAAAGCCCGTATATTTTGGGCCCAACACCTGTCGCATGCAGAATGGCAGAACTCAGGAGGATAGAACTCACAATCAGGCTGAATGAAATCCTGTTGCTTGATTTATCCATATCCCTTATAAATCTCTCAAGACCGATATGCGTGAGTTTCATATGAATATCATCCTTTAAAACCTTTCTTATAATCTGTTTCATCTGGCGGGGGAAGACAACAACAAAGTCTCCTATCTCTTCTATGCTCTTTTTGGTCTTTTCGTATATCCTTGACGGACTCAGCTTTTCCCTTACGAGTTTAGAGGCGTAAGGTTCTGCCGCTGCAATGAAATTAAAATCAGGGTCAAGTTCTCTTCCTATATTCTCAAGAATCAGCATCGCCTTATTAACGAGAAGAAGGTCTGAAGGAATCTTCATATTGTGTTTCATTGCCAGATGCGTTACGATGTCCATATACTCGGCAAAATTTATTTCCGCCAGGGTCAACCCGTATAGCGGTTCAAGAAAATAAACAAGGTCTGATTTGAATCCCTTCCTGAATGTAATTAAATCAGCCTCCTCGGGAACAAGCCCGAGTTCTATATACTGGTCAATCAGCCTGTCAAAATCCTTGTTTATAAGGGCAAGGAACGTATTTGCCATCGTTTCTTTCATTTCATCCGTTACCCTTCCGACTATTCCGAAATCCATAAACCCTATCTGTCCCTCAGACATTGCAAAGATGTTTCCCGGATGAGGATCTGCATGAAAGAACCCGTCTTCAAGTACCATCTTGAAATATGCATCAACGCCATTCTTCGCAAGTTCCTTCCTGTCAATGCCCATGCCTTCTATTCCGGAAATGTCATCAATCCTTACTCCCTCTATTCTTTCCATCGTAAGTATCTTTTCAGTGGAAAACGAACTGTGGATTTTTGGTATATATATATGAGGATTGTTTTCAAAGTTTTTTCTGAAGCGCAAACAGTTCTTTGCCTCCTCTGAGAAATCCAGTTCTTTCCTGACAGTCCTCGAAAATTCATCCACAATGCCTGTAGGATTAAAAAACCTGCTTTCAGGGATATGTTTATCCATAAGCTGGGCTATTGTTGTAAGGATATTTATGTCTGTCTCTATCTGCTCTCTTATATCAGGCCTCTGAACCTTTATTATCACATCGCTTCCATCAAGGAGTGTCCCCTGATGCACCTGCGCAATTGAAGCGGCAGCAGTCGGCTTATCATGAAATTTTGCAAATATCTTATCAATCGGAAGGTGCGTTTCTTCTTCTATAATCTTCTTTGCGTCATCAGAAGGAAATGGCGGAACCTTATCCTGAAGTTTCTTAAACTCATCGGCAAAAGGCGCGGTAATAAGGTCAGGCCTTGATGAAAGAAGCTGGGCAAGTTTAATAAAACTTGGGCCAAGCTCTGAAAACGCCATTCTGAGCCTCTCAGGAACTGTATGCCCTTTTATTGCAGGCCATTGTCCGAATGTCTTTAGCCTTTTCCTGAGAGAGACATATCTGTGGAGGCGAAGCTGGTCTATTATGTGCCCGAACTCGTATTTGAGAAAGACATTAATAATCTGCCTTACTCTGTTAATATTCTTATACGTACTCCTGAGTTTCAGCAGACTGAAAGGCATCGTCTATTGTTCCTGCCCTTCTTCTTTTACTCCTTCAAGTTTCTTTACCCTGTTAGAGAGGGCCTGAATCTTTTTATTGAGTTTCTCAATGTCATCCTTTGTAGGAAGGTTCATTTTCTCCAGAGTCTTTGACAATATCTCCGAAAAATTCTTAGAAAACCCTTCAGTCCCCTTTTCAGCCTTTTCTGTCCACTCCTTCACGAGTTTTGCGCCCTGTGATTCGCTGAGTTCACCTTTTTTAATAAGCTCATCAATGAACTCATTTACCTTCTGCTGCATACCCAAACCTGCAAGCAAGGCGCTCCTTATTGTTTCAAAAAGTGTCATAAACACCTCCATTTCAAAGTTAAAAGTTATAAGTTGAAAGTTGAAAGTTTTAAAAAATTTAACTCTTAACTCATAACTCTCAACTCTTAACTTGTTTCCTGATTATATCGTACACTGCTTCAAGCGCCTTGTCCAGTTTTGCAATGTCTTTGGTGCCGCCTTCTGCCATTTCAGGTTTTCCTCCGCCTCTGCCGCCTGCAATCTCGGCAACTTTCTTGAGTATCTCTCCTGCCTTTATCTTCTTAGTAAGGTCTTTTGTGACCATGGACAAAAATGCTGCCTCGCCGTTCCTAACAGATGCAAGGACAATAACGCATGAGCCGAGTTTATCCTTTAAATTGTCTGCAAGAATCCTTAAATCCTTTTTTTCAAGGTCGTCAACCTTGCATGAAATAACCTTTGTGCCGCCTATATCCATTGCCTTCTCTATGAGCGCCGTAGAACTTTCAGATGCTGCCCTGCCCTTGAGCCTCTCTGCCTCTCTTTCCATTTCTTTCATATCAGCAAGAAGTTTTTCTACCCTTTCAAGCGGTTTTTCTGTCTTGAGCATGTCTGAAATTTTTCTTAACTCCTCGTCCTCTTTCCTGAAATAGTCAAAGGCAGACATTCCTGTCAGCGCCTCTATCCTTCTTATTCCTGACGCAACGCTTCCCTCCGAGACAATTACAAATGGGCCTATGTCTCCGGTTGCCTTGCAGTGTGTGCCGCCGCAGAGTTCAGAACTGAACCCCGGCACCTTCACAACCCTCACTGTTTCGCCGTATTTCTCTCCGAAAAGAGCTGTCGCCCCAGATGCTATCGCATCTTTTATATCCATAACCGAGGTCTCAACATTAATGTTTTCAAGAATCTTCTGATTGATAGTATCCTCTATGCTCCTTATCTCCTCGCGGCTGACAGGGAAGAAATGCGTAAAATCAAACCTGAGCCTGTCAGGAGCAACAAGCGAACCTGCCTGTTTTACATGCTCGCCGATAATATTTTGCAATGATGCCTGAAGGAGATGCGTTGCGGTGTGATTGCCCATTATAGCTTTTCTTCTCCGGGTGTCAACTCTGCATGTCACCCTGTCCCAGACTCTCAATTTTCCTTCTTTGATTTTTATGATATGTGAATGCAGCCCTTCAATAACTTTTTTGGTATCCGTAACAGATGCCCTGAATCCGTCTGATGACATCTCGCCTGTATCTCCAACCTGGCCTCCGGATTCACCGTAAAAAGGAGTTTTATCCAGAAAAACCTCCACTTCCTCATCCTTAGATACCTCCTTGACAACCTTCCCTTCTTTCAGCATAGCCTTAACAACTGATTCGGTCAGCATCGTATCATAACCGGCAAACTCGGTTTTGCCTGTCTCGGAAAACAGTTCTCTGTATATGGACGAAACAGCCTCTTCTTCGCCTACCCATGAAGCCCTTGCCCTTTCCCTCTGCATCTCCATTTCTCTGTGAAACCCGTCTTCATCCAGAATGAGATTGTTGTCAGAGGCTATGTCTCTTGCAAGGTCTATAGGAAATCCATAGGTATCGTACAGCTTGAATATTTCATCTCCCGGAACTAACTTTAATCCTGCTTTCTTTGTCGCTGCAATTACTTCATCTATTATCTTCATGCCCTGCTCAAGCGTCTTGGAAAAGCGTTCCTCTTCAAATTTGAGAACCTTTGCCGCCCTCTCCTTTTCATCAATAAGTTCAGGATACGTATCACCCATAAAATCAGCCGCAGGCTCAACAAGCTTATAAAGCACGGGGTCGCTGATACCAAGAAGTTTTGCGTGCCTTGATGCCCTTCTTATAATCCTTCTGAGGACATAACCCCTTCCTTCATTTGACGGCATAAGTCCCTCAGAAAGGAGAAAAGAAATCGCCCTGATATGGTCGGCAATAACTCTTATGGATGTATCGGTCTCAGCGCTTTTTCCGTAAGTTGTATTTGCAATCGCCGTTATTGCTGATATAAGAGGCATAAACAGATCAGTATCAAAATTATTAAGCTTCCCCTGCAAAACAGCGGAAATCCTTTCGAGTCCCATTCCCGTATCTATGCTTGGCTTTGGGAGGGGTGTAAGATTTCCTGATTCATCCCTGCTGTACTGCATAAAAACAAGATTCCACAGTTCAAGAAATCTGTCGCAGTCGCATCCTGCCCTGCACTCAGAAGTACCGCACCCGACATGCTCTCCCTGATCAATTATTATCTCAGAGCACGGGCCGCAGGGACCGGTGTCTCCCATCTGCCAGAAGTTGTCTTTTGCGCCGAGGCGTACAATCCTGTCAGAAGAAATGCCGGTTAAATCTTTCCATAGTTTTTCAGCCTCGTCATCTTTTTCATAAACAGAGACCCAGAGCCTGTCCTTCGGGAGTTTCAATATACCCGTAAGCAATTCCCACCCGAATAGTATCGCATCTTTTTTAAAGTAATCTCCAAATGAAAAATTCCCGAGCATTTCAAAAAACGTGTGATGCCTTGATGTGTGCCCTACATTTTCAAGGTCGCTGTGTTTGCCGCCTGCCCTGAGACATTTCTGGCATGAGGCTGCCCTTGTGTATGGCTTTTTCTCTTCTCCAAGAAAAACAGATTTGAACTGCACCATGCCTGCATTTGTAAAAAGCAGCGTAGGGTCGTTTTTGGGAATAAGGGACGAACTCCTTACTGCCTCGTGCCCTCTGGAGGAAAAATAATCCAGGAATGCCTTTCTTATATCTTTACTTTTCATTTAAATTTTAATACGGCTCTCCTTGCGTGAAAATCTCTTTTCAGCAAAAAAACATCGTTAATTTTTAATTACTCCTGGTTCGTTGCTGATAATGTGCATAAGCTTACCGTCAATTAATATGAGCCTTGTTTTCAGAATCCCGCTTCTTGTATATACCCACTCTTCCCTGTATTTGTTATCCTCTAAAGATTTCAGCACATTAATTTCTGCCGGTGAACCCCACGCATATCTGATCTGCTGCTGTGTCATGCCGGGAGCAATCTCGCCGCGTTTGATATTTTCCTGTATTGCCTGAGGAAATCCTTTTATCTCATCCGGCGAATATCTTACCGAGTCAATACATCCCAAAACTGAAAAAAAGAGAGCTAAAGTCAGAATGCATAAAGCTGACATGCTTTTCCTCATCAATTTACTCCTCCTTTATCTTGAATTGTCTAAGTATCTTATTGATTGTATCAAAAGAATACCCTTTCCTGACAAGAAATCTCCACATTTTTTTCTTAATTTCCTCAGCGGAATAATTTTCAATGCTTTTTAATTTTTTGCTTACAACCTTATTAGCCCTGATTATCTCATCAGTGTCATTATCGGTAAAAACATCCTTTATTAACTCCTCGGGTATTCCCCTGCGGTGAAGAAAAATTCTGACTCCGCGATTGCCGAGCAGTCTTGCATCCTCGGCAATTCTTCTGAGGGATAAAGCAAGCGCTGTATCATTTATAAATCCTTTTTCACTTAAATGGTTGATTGTCTGCTGTATAGTCTCCTCTGAAAAACCTTTCCACTTGAGCTTATCCGTAAGTTCTCTTTCACTCCTGTCTCTATAACTCAGCAGTCTGTAAGCATACCGAATCGCCCCGATTTTATCGGAGTTCAAATTAGAAAAACTCATTTTTATAGGGCATACTCGTATTGAGCAATCTGCTCGGCATTCCTAACGGTGATTACTTGCTGAACCTCTCAATCTTCATCTGGTCTTTCTGGGGCTGCGATGGCGACTCAAATGCAAGGTCGCTTGTAGATTGAATGCCTTTCACCTTGAGTGCAAAGTCGTCAGCATTCGTCGCTCCCCTAAGAGCTTCCTCATATGTAATAAGCCCTGACTTATAAAGCTTAAAGAGAGACTGGTCAAATGTCTGCATATTATAATGAACCGAACCCTGAGCAATAACATCCGTGAGCAGCTTTGTCTTTTCAGGGTCAAGTATACAATCCTTAACTGTCATTGTAGCAACAAGCACTTCAACCGCCGGAACCCTGCCTCTGCCGTCAGCCCTCGGCATAAGCCTCATTGAGATTATGCCTTTAATAACAGATACAAGCTGCATCCTTACCTGCTTATGCTGATAAGGAGGGAAAACAGATATTATTCTGTTTATTGTCTCCATAGCATCAATCGTATGAAGGGTGCTGAGCACAAGATGTCCTGTCTCTGCGGCGGTAAGAGATATCTGTATTGTCTCAAAGTCGCGCATTTCGCCCACGAGAATTACATCAGGGTCCTGCCTGAGCGCAGCTCGCAAGGCCTTGCTGAAAGACTCTGTATCATTGCCGACCTCTCTCTGGTTTATGATACTGCTCTTATCTCTGTGCAGATATTCGATAGGGTCTTCTATTGTTACAATATTATTTGTGCGATTCGTATTGATATAATCAATCATCGCGGCAAGCGTCGTTGACTTACCACAGCCTGTTGTGCCTGTGACAAGTATAAGACCGCGTGGTTCAAGAGCTATCTTCTTTAAAACATCCGGCAGCTGCAGTTCCTCTATGGTTGGAATCCTCATAGGTATCACCCTGAAGACAATGCCGACAGCTCCTCTCTGGACAAACGCATTGCACCTGAATCTGCCGAGTCCGGGTATGCTGTATGCAAGGTCAATATCGTTTTTCTTTTTAAAAATCTCTCTCTGCCCCGGGCTCATAACAGAGAACGCAATCTTAAGCGCATCTTCCGGAGAGACCTTATTTGCCGATGCCATCGGCACCAGTTCTCCGTTAACTCTCATTATGGGCGGAGAGCCGACTTTTATGTGGAAGTCAGATGCATTCTGCGCCATAGCGCTTTTAAGGAGT
>Ga0214473_10000667_pt1 | contig 47861 bp, 36 predicted proteins | sample RVTome_7_FD_203509 | JGI IMG/M metagenome (GOLD analysis project Ga0214473, IMG submission 203509) | Soil microbial communities from uranium-contaminated site in the Upper Colorado River Basin, Wyoming, United States - RVT98D197 | ecosystem: Environmental > Terrestrial > Soil > Contaminated >...
TTGTATTCCTCGCTGTCGAAGGCATCGCCCGCCAATGCGGCGGGATTATACATCACTTCCGTCACTCGCAGGTCCGCCAGAATCCCGGCGGCAATGGGCTCGCCGGCCATGAACTGCACCGGGGCCGACCAGTGGCTCCAGCGGCCGGAGGTGTCCTTCATCCGGCAGCGGACCCGATACGTTCGTCCCTCGCGAACCACGGAGGCGGGAATCTTCGCCTCGGCGTTGAACGCAGTCAGCTCCGCGCTTTCCCACACCGGCTCGATCTCATACCTGCCCGGCGCCCGCTGGTACATCTGCGCAGCGCTTGGCTGATTTGTCCCGTTTCCGCCTTGAGCCTTCTCCGCGGTCAACCGTACGTCGACAAAGCAATCGGAGCTGCTGCTCAGAGAGAAGTTGAGCACCTGCACGGCGATGACATTCGTGCCTTGCTTGAGCCACGTGTGCGGGTCGCCAAGCTCAAATCGCACGAAACTCGTGTTCTCGATCGAGCCGCTTGCGACGCCGTTGTAGGGCATCTCGGCGGAGGCCACATTGCCGCTGTACGCTATGTTGCCGTTGAGCCAGATGTTGACGCCGTCGTCATACTTGACCTCAAGGATCAGCTTGGCCAGACCATTGAGGTTTGCGACGTCGAACGTATTGCGAAGGTAGACGGTGGTGTAGTTGCCCCACATGTCGGCAAGCGGCGTCACGACGAATGCCTCCCCGTAGCCGATGGCCGTATTGCCCACCAGCCACTGTGAGTCATCGAACTCCAGGCGGCGCCACGCTTCGGACACTGCCGACGGCTCGTTCCTACCTTTGAAATACTTCCATGCCGCTCCGTCCGGCAGCAACGTAAGGCTGGTGTCGGACCCCTTGGGCGCCTGCGAGCCCGGCGCCACCTCCGCGATCCGCCACCTCATGGCGCCGAACGTGGCGGCCCCCTGCGGGTCGCTGAACGCGCTCGTCCTGAACGTCAGGGCGTTGGCGGGAAAGCCCTGCGGCCCCGTGCTCGTGACGACAGGCGTATTCGGGATCGCGGCATCGGCGGCCTTGCTATTCATGTGCGGCACGCGCTCTACGATGTACTCCTTCATCACCTGGACCATGCCGTCGAAGGTCCGTTCGTACCGGCGGTCCACCGCCTCCTGGTAGAAACGTCCCTGGCCCGCCTTGTTGCTGCTGCAGTTGGTGCGGTAGCCACCGCACGCGGCATCCGACATGACCCAGTGGTAATCCCACATGGCACGATCCGCATCGACCATGGAGAGTCCGCCGGCGGGGTCGTCGATGATCGCCGCGTAGTCGTCGACAAGCTGGCCCGTCTGCTCCACGTTGAAGAGCAGGTCCACGACCTCGCGAATCCGGTTTCTCTTCTCCAGGTCAATCGCCGCGTTGTTGAAAATGCCCGCTCTGCTGAACGGATCGCTCGGGTCATTACTGCCATAGTACGTGGTCCACGTCAGGTCGAGATCCCAGGGGAGTTGCCACCACTGGTTGGTTTGCGGGTGGTGGTAAAGGAACCAGTTCTTGCTGGTGATATCGCCGTGATGAACGGCTTGGTAGATGGCGACGTAGGCGTAGTAGGCATCGAGATTGACATTCTGGCTCCACCACTGGGCGGAAGGATTGGACGAGTACATGCCCTGGAACGACTGCAGGTCCGAATTGTCGTCGGGCTGGGTCGGCCCCTGGTTGTTCTTATCGAATCCACCAGGATAGGCATTATCCATTTTGTACAGGTTGCCGTCGGGCAGGCCGTGCTCGTCCAGGAAGCGGCCGTCCATCTGCTCGATGGTCATGTACAGGCCCCAGAAATCGCCGTCGTACTGGGTCCCCTTCGCCGTCAGGGGCGGATGGGCGGCGTTGCGCTCGCCGTCCTCGTAGAGCTCGTCGATGATCCGGAAGTGCAGGTAGTTCGTCTTCGAGGCGGGGGAGCCGGCCAGGTTGAACATCCGGAACGAGAGCGCCTCGAACATGCCCTGCTCGCCGCGCTGCCCGAAGCTGCCCTGCTGGATGCAGGCGGAGAAGTTCAGCCGGTTCCACTTCGTAGCGTACTTGTTCCCGTAGTCGTCCCGCGCCTGGAAGTAATGTCCCCTATTGAGATCGAATTTGAACATATTCTTGGCCATGGAGTATCGCCAGACGCCGCCGCGCATGCGGTAGCGGATATGGTCGTACACCTCGCCATCGTAGACGAGCGTGCCCCACCAGCGGTACAGGTCGCTGCCGTCCCTGGAGAACCACGTGCAGTTCTCGACGTCGGCTTTCTTGCTGATCAGATGGTAAATGGGCAGGCTGCGCATCACCTCGGCGGGGTACTCGACGACCGGGGTGACGCCGGGCTGCGCGGCGCCGCGCCAGGCGGGCGCGCCGTCGTACGCGAAGTAGGCGAAATTCGGTTGGGGGTCGTCGGAATACGGCACGATCACGCTGGCGCCCAAGCTGTCCGTCGCCAGAATCTTGTATCGGACGAGCCGGCGGTGCGTCTGCAGCGAGGCGGGGAGTTGGACGCTGAAGATGCTGTCCTGGAGGACGGCGTCGCCGCTGAGCCCGTCGTCGTGCATGGCGACGGGCGCCCAGTTCGCCCCATATTGAGCATCCAGGCGGGCGACGTAGCTGCCCGGGTCCACCACCTGGTACATCAGCGTGACGTTCTTCACGCCATCCGGGTCGGTCAGCTTGGCCGTGATGGTCACGACCTCGCCGGACTTCGGCTCCTTCGGTGAGTGCTTCACCTGCCGGACCTGCGGCGCGATGTTCGCGGCAGGGGCGCCCGCATTTACCGCCGCGGGCGTCGGCAATCCGGACCGCCAACTGCCCCCGAGGTCGTTGTCAAACAGCGGATTCGTCAACTGCATCGAATGTCCGGCGCCGATACTCGTTTCGGGTACGGCGTCGCCCACCGTCGGCCAGGGGAAACCGAGTTGGTACTCCACTTCATCGATCACCTGCCCATTGGCGTCGCACAGCACGATGCGGTCCCCGTCGTTTTCCAGCTTGCCCGCGTACGGGCCAAAGACGAGATTGGCCTTGATGCCGAACCGGCCCGAGCTCCACTTGGCGTGGATGTGATTGGGGTCCTGGGCCACGATGATGTAGCCTCCCGCCGCTATTTTGGCGCCGGCCGGAAACGTATAGAAAACGCCCGCCGTGAAGCGCCAGCCGGTCAGGTCCAGCTCCGCGGTCCCGGGGTTGTGCAACTCAATGAACTCGACGAGCTCCGTTTTCACGTCGGGATCGACGTGCAACTCGTTGATGACCACAGCCGGCTCGGCCTGCACCGTGAAATCCGCCGCCTCGACCACGCTGCCCGCCACCGGACCGCCCAGGGGACAGCCGTTATGGGCCCCGCAGGCCCAGAAGATCGCCGTCGCGACAGCAATGAACGGGAGTCGTCTTGATGCGAACACGTTTCGTCCTCTTCTTTTTAGACTGTATCCCGGGCCGCATCATGCGCGGTCCGCATGTGCCCCCGCCACTTGTGTATTGTACCCGATTTCACACCTGCCGGTCAAGGCAACGTTGGCCTCCCAAGTCCGGGTTTTCAGCGAGAATCGCGGTTTTTGTGGGTTACGGCGGCTGTGGTTGTCGCACTGTATAATGGAATAATGGCATGGTCTGCATTCCTTGCGAGGCAGGACCGTGTAGAATAGTACTCTGTTGGCTGTCAGTGGAGAGCGGAAATGGTTAAGGCGATTCATCTCGGTTTGCTTCTGCAGTTGGCCCTGGCCGGGGCAGGAAGTGGTCCAGGGGAGTTTATCAACATCGAAAGACTCTCGCCACGTGTGCTCCTGGCCTACTGGCCTGGGATTGACCGGCGGTGCAATCTCACGGCGATCCAGTCCCAGAAAGGCCTGGTGATCATCGATACGGAGGCGTCGCCGCGGGTCATGGCCCCGATCAAGGCGAGGATCGAGCAGGCCTTTCGGCGAAACGACTGGGCGTACGTCATCAATACGCACGCCCATGACAATCACGCCAGCGGCAACGTCCTGTTCAAAGACGCGGTGATCGTCGGGCACGACAACCTGCCCGAGGACATGCAGTGGCTGATTCGCAGGCAAACGGAGCCGGACTGGAAACGCAAAGAACTCGACCATGCCGCCTCGATCCTTCGCAACCTGCGGGCCGCACTGCCCCAATTCGCCGGAAACCGTGCGTACACCAGGTTGATCCATAGCGACATCGCGTTCTACGGGCTGTTTGCGCAGGATATGGAAGGGGGCTACGAGGTCGTCAAGCCCTCGCTCATGTTCGCCGACAGGCACACGCTGGACCTGGGCGACCTCACGCTGGAACTGGTCTTCTTCGGCAAAGGACACAGCCTGTCCGATACTCTTGTTTACATTCCTCAGGAGAAGCTCCTGGTCACGGGCGCGATCGCCTATCAGCGCGGCCAATTGCCCGAGATCGGCGAACAGTCGCAACTGCAGGACGTGCACCGCTTCCTTACGGTCCTGGACGGCTTCCTCGCAGAAGGGGTGAAGATCGACCGCGTGATTCCGTCACACAGTCCGCCGCTGCGGCGGAACGACCTGCTGCCCGTCCGGGACTACTACCAGAGGATGCTCACGGAGGTCCGGGTGGCCCGGCAGGAGGGCCTGACACTGGAGCAGACGACGGAGCGGCTCACCGTCCGCAAGAAGTTCCCCGCCTTTCGCGATCCCCCGCCCGGCCACTGGGCCTACGGCATGCAGCAGCGCAACGTGAAAAACCTCTGGCGCATCCTGAACGAGGAACAACATCCGGCACAAGCAGAAAAAGTGACGGACTGACGCATTCACGATTCGTTCGCCGGCTTGTTGAACGGCCAGCCGGATTCTTTGAAGCGGCCATCCTCGGCGCCGGACCTGTCCGCTTGGCCGTTTCAGGCGCCTCTGTCTGACTGGTAAGAATGAGATCCTTCTGCTGGTTGTCGTATACGCTTGCGCTGGCAAGCAGGTTGTGATCCTGCCAGGTTGCATTGATCTCATTGGAAGTAGCACGTTCGGGTTTGAGATCTCCGTTGCCGCTGCTGATTTGTGTCCCATTGTCAAACACATTGTATGCGAAGTAGGGCGCAGGCGAGACGAAGGCCTCAGAATAAATGTACTTGAGAGTCAGGCGGTTGTCCGCTCCCGTATATACCAGCGCGGCCCTCGGGCTGATCGGCGTTGCATCATAACGGGAGTGCATGTCGACCCGTGCGCCAAGAATCAGCCGCAGGTAGTCGGTGAAATGATGGGAACCCTCGACGTAGAACCCCAGTTGCTGATAATGCAGATCTACGGCCCGATTGATTTCCACCAGGGAGTTGGCGTCGTTCGCCACGGTGTAATAGCGCAACACCCCTGCCTGCGATACGATATCGTCATCCGTGTCCGCTCCGCCCAGCACGGTGGTCTTGGGAATGACATTGTAGCTCGTTCCCGCCACGCCGAACATGAGACGCGTGGACTCACTGACATCGTAGTCCACTTTTTCTTCAAGCGATGTACTTGTGCCCAGACCGTACTTGAAATCATCCAGGAACAGAGCCCCCGCCACTGGGAATACATAGCGAGACGTTGGATCGATCTCATATCGATTGTACGTGAGTATCGAGTGAAGAGTGGCCTTATCGGACAGCTTCAACGCATGCTGCCCTTCCACCACCAGAGACTGGTCTTCCCAAAGGGACTCCTCGACGAAGTGGAGGACCGGGCTGCTGCCCCCCTCGCCGCTGCCCTCGGCGCTGCTGCGGGCACTGTTGCGGAGCCACACCTGGAGCGATGCGTTCTCCGACTCGATTCTTGTGAACAGATTGTAGCCTTCGTCACCACGTGCAGGATTGAGACTGCGCCCAATCAGGTAGCCGGTGAACGCCGACGCCGGCGTCAAAGCAGGCCCGCGTCGGCAAACATCTGCCGGACAAGCTCCACCGATTTGGCAAGACATTCCTTGCCATACGCGGCCGTAGCATCGCGCGGGTCTTCGCCGCCAACCCCTTGCGGCCACGTGGAACGTGACTGGGGCAACTGCGACAGGTCCACCAAATCCGGGTGTAAGTGCATCATCAGGGAGGTTTCGTTCCGGGCGGCGTGATCGACCTGGCTTCTCCATTGCCGTGCGATTTCTCTGGTGACTCCAAAGAGCTTGAGGCCGAAGCGGGCCTGACGCTCAGACAGGTGTTCGACCCAGGACGAGCGCGAGGGGCCATGACCATCGGCGAATACGGCGCGAAAGCCTGTACGCTTGACCTGCGTGAGGATCGCGTCCACCATGAGCAGGTGGAACCCGTTGGAGACCCAATAGCAGCTTCCATCCAATTGCCGCGGCGGGGTGGTGGATTCGGCGTAGTCCATGCCCACGAGCATTTTCCCGTCGTCGGCCGGCTTGGCCCGGTCGGGTCCGAGGTGGATCGGCGGCATCACGATCCCGCCGAACTGGCGAGCGCACTCGATCATGAGTCCTTCGCTCTGAATCGCATCGGAGCCCAGGGCAAGGTGTTCCCCGTGCCATTCGAGAGTGCCCAGGGGCAGATAGGCAATCGGCCTCTGCGTGAGCCTCTTGCGAAACTCTTGCGGCAGAAGCTCATCGAACCGGACTTTGACAGTCGCGGCCGCATCCTCGTCCGGCTTGGCGGCGGCTGTCGCACCGGATTGCCCACCCGGCACGAGTCCGGCCGACGCTCCGGCGATGCCAGCGATGAGAATGTCACGACGCGATGGATGTGCAGCCTCTTGCATGGGGTGCATCTCCTTTCAAGACTCCCTATATCTTTTCGAACTGGGCAAGGACGTAATCCCGTGCGGCCGGGACCTCGGGCAGCGAGAGATGCTCGACCGCCAGGTAGATCTCGCGGTCCAGCTCCGCCAGCAGCCGCAAGTACCGCGGGTAATCGAGCACGCCTTTGCCTGCGGCGGGCAACTCGGTGTCATCAGCGTCGGCCGCCGCCTTGACGTCCTTGGCGTGTGCGAGGACCGTCTGTTTCCCGACCCGCTGGAAGATGTCCTTGAGCATCGGCTGCATCTGGGTCAACTCGGCTTTTCGGAAATAGTTGCACGGGTCCATCACCAGTTTGAGGGCAGGCGACTTCACGTCGCGGAACAGCCGCTCCGCACGCTCGGCGGAGCCGATGACGTTCTTCCAGTAAGGTTCGATGGAAATCACGGCTCCGGTCTTCTCAGCAAGCCTGGCGAACTTTTCCAATGACGTTCTGCATTGCTGGTAGGCGGCCTCCGTCGCGTTCTCGGGCGAGTCATTCCACTCCGACTGCGGATTGCGCGACCCGGTCTCCGTGGAGATGTTGTTGGAGCCCAGACGCTTCCAGTTCTCGATCAGGAACTGCATCCGCTGCTCGCCGCGTTTGCGGTTCTCCGGGTCCGGCGCTACGACGTTGTAGTAGCCGTACAGGCCGACGATCTTGATCCCGTTGTGGTCGAGACAGCTTGTGATCTTGTTCGCCGCCTCCCAATCAGGCGCGAAGGGGTCGAATCGCACGTCGGCGAAGTTGCCCTCCAGCACGACGCCGCTGAAGCCGTCGGCCTTGATCCTTTTGCCGGCCTCTTCCAGGGGCAGACCGGCGTAGACGCCCGTGAAGATCGCCAGCTTGAGATTCCTCTTCGCCTTGGCCTTGAGATCGTCGGCCGCCCGGCCGGCCAGCGGCGTGGCAAGGGCGACGGTCCCGGCGAGTTTCAGGCAATCACGACGAGACAACCGTCCACTTTGTTCTCTCATGGCAACCTCCCATCATTTGCCCGGTTTCAGGACATCTTCACGCTTTGCACACTCCCGCGATGCAGGGGACTTCGATTCAAGTGCAGGATCTTGGCGCCCTCAAAACCGTTGAATCTCGTGGATGAGGCGATGCTATAGGCGCCTATATTCTCCGTGTAGAGATAGTCGCCGATCTGCAGATTCGCCGGAAGCTGCTCCGACAGGGAGATCTTGTCGAAGCTGTCGCATGTGGGTCCGACCACCGCGCAGACCTCCGTGTCGCCGGCCTTGAACGAATGGAAGTTGGGAATCCAGTGGTCATAGACGACGCCGGAGAATGTGTGATACACGCCGTCATTGATGTAGTAGAAGATCTTGCCGTCCCTCCTCGCCTTTCCCACGATCTGCGAGACCAGCACGGCCGCCGTGGCCACCATGAATCGCCCCGGCTCGGCAAGGAGCTCCACGTCGGGTGGGAAAAGCCTCGTACATTCGGCGTTGATGACCTCTGCGAGTCTCTCAAGCTGCGGGACCCGCGAATCGTAGGGGACAGGAAACCCGCCGCCGATATCCACGATCTTCACGTTGTAGCCTCGCTTGCGTGCGTCGTGCAGAATCTGAGAGGCGATGTCCAGGGCGGCGGCGTAGTTGTCGAAGTTCGTGCACTGGCTCCCGACGTGGAAGCTCAGTCCCTCGACCACCAGCCCCAGATCGAAAGCCTGTTGTATCAGGCCCTTCGCATTACCGGGCTCGGCGCCGAATTTGGAGCTCATCTCCACCTGCGAGCCGATGTCGGGCGCCTTGAGCCGCAGGACCAGTCCCGCGGTGTCGCAATGCTCTTTGATCTTCTTCAGCTCGTCCTCGTTGTCGAAAGTGACGAGCGGCTTGTATCGCCTGATCTTGCGCAGGGTATCGGCGTCCTTGATCGTATTGGAGAAGATGATCTTGTCCCAGATGTAGAAATCCTTGTCCTTCTCCTCGAAATGGGCGACGTACTCGTAGACCTGCATGAACTCGTTGTAGGAGGCCACGTCGAAACTCGCGCCCTCTTCGAAGAGCGTCCGGACGATTTCCTGGTTGGAGTTCGCCTTGACGGCGTAGTACGCCTGGACCCTGGGCAGGTGCCTTTTGAAGGCGCGATAGTTCTCCCTGATCCGGTCGTGGTCGATGATGAATAAGGGAGTCCCATGTTCCTGTGCAAGTCTAAGAGACTGTTCCTTCATGCCCTTGCTGCTCCCGTTTGTAGTGACGCGGTAAGACGCTTCTTTCGGTGCTGTGCGGGCGGGTTTGAAACCCGCCCCTACGAACCAAGCTTCTTCATGAGTTTCCTGAGGGCCTCGATCTCCTTGTTGTTTTCGAGGTATGACTCCATCAGCTTCTCATGCAGCTCCTGCCCGCGGTCGTAGAGTCGTTTCAGTTTCTTCGGTTTAGTCGTCTGTATCGTGTAGGCCACCATCATGGGCAGGGCGGCCGTGACATCGAGATAGGCCGTCACGGTCTCCTCCAGCCTCGCCGGATCGATTTTGCCCCAGCTCACCGCCTCGCTCGGCGGGGCCCCCGATAACCCGCCTGTATCCGGCCGAGCGTCTGTCACGTTGATGTCGTAGTCTTGGCCGGCCTCCGGGATCATCAGCACCTCCTGAATCTGCGGCTCCGTCTGAAGCATGAAGTTCTTCGGGCTTCCGCCGCCGATCAGGATCACCGCCGTCTTGCCGTTCTCATACTTCTTGGCGTTCAGGATGATGGCTGTCGAGTCGTTGACGTCGATGCTCGGATTGATCTTCAGCTTGAACCAGTCCTGCAAACCCGTCGCCTCGGCCAGCAGCTCCAGCCCGGCCACGTTCATCCCGATGGTCGAATCCCCCGGCGACGACGTGAATACGGGGATGCCGTTGCGATAGGCGGCCGCCAGGATGCTCACTTGGCCGATGCCGTTCTTGCGCTCGTGCTCGTCGAGAATCTTCCCAAGATGGTAATAGAATTCCCGCGTGCCCATTTCCTTCTGGAATTCCGGCCGGACCAGGATCTGTCGCAGCCGCCGGTCGGTCTCCATCAGCACATCTTCATAATCGAACAGGATGTCGTAAATCCTCGTGACGCCCGTCTTCCGCAGGTCCGCGTCATCGACGGCGTGGCTGCCCCGGTGCATCGGCAGGTTGAACGCGAAATGCAGATCATGGTACATGTTCGCGCCGGTCGCCGTGAGCCAGTCCACGAATCCGTGATTCATCAACGGAATGACGGCGGAAGGCCCGAGCCCCGCCGGCGTGAGAGCGCCCGCCAGGCTGAGCCCCACGGTCACATCTTCCGCAGAATACTTGTCTCTCAAGAGATGGCAGGCCGCTCGCAGTCTGCCGCCGTTGTAGGCGTCCATGCTATCGACCAACTGCACGATATTCGTGTCTGCCGAGATCGGCTCCGGCAGAATCCGCTTGCCGCAGAGATACTTTGACTTGCTCGAATGCTGTGCCTTTTCTTTTCCCATCGTCCTGTTCAGGCCTTTCAAACGTTGTACGAATCTATTCACGGCAGGGCATGTGACATCCTCCTGCTTACGTTCGCCGGCATTCTACTCGATCGTCCCGACCGCGCGAAGCACAATGCTGAGCTATCACGCATTTCGGGGGACAACGGTGCCGTGGCACCGATTGTTGACCCCAGGTTCACTTGATAGTACCCTAAGTTCAGTTGGCGTTTATAGTGCATCTATGCCCGAGATTGAGCGAGAGCGATCGGCCCAGCAGGATGTGATCGTGCTTAAGGGCACCGAGGCCACCGCGTTGGACGCGACCGGCCGCATCAGTATCGACGCTCAGCACGCCGCGCAACTGGAATGGGTGCTCTGCGACCTGGGCGGCTTGTCAGAGGGCACGCTTCGCAAAACGCCCGGTGACAAACAGCAGTATGTCGAGAACGTGGTGAGGACCTACCTGGGGCTCTGTGATGTGGAGTACCTCGATGCGATCGCGCATCCCTTCAACACGGGCAACACCCGCCCGGCGGCCTTGCCGGCAGACTACCCGCCGCACCTGCTGAAGGAGTTGGCGGCGAAGATGGCCGCCAAGGGCAAGGTCTTTGACGTGATGAACGACATGATCTACTGGTTTCACCAGGCGTCCATCGCCCCGCGGGAGTTCACTGCCCAGTACGTGGAGCTCGTCAAGCTCTTCGTCGCCGAAAGGGTGATGTTCCAGGTCTCCTCCGACGACCACCGCACAGGACTGGGCAACACGCGCTGGGCTCAGCTCGTGGTGTCACGGGCCCAAGTGCCGGCTCGGCAGATCATCGATCCCCGGCAGATCGCCCGCCGCAAGGGATGAAGTCGCTCATCGCCCCGTCGAAGCCACTGTCATTCCCTGTCGATTGATTAGTTCGAGGGACTCGCCTTGGACGGAGAGCCGGCGCATAAGGTCGCCTACGATGAACAGGGCTTGGCCGTCTGTGGGGGAGGACTGGCGGGCGCGGAAGGCGGGGCGGTTGGCCGCCACATAGAGAGTGCCGTTGGCCGGGATGACCGTGCCGCCTCGGAACGTGAAGAGATGGGCCTGGGTGTTCTCGCCTGCGCTCAAGGTCCAGCCGGAGATATCCACGGCGAAGTAATTGGGATTCCGCAGTTGGATATACTGCTCGTCTATGCGGCCGCTGGAGGGACTGGTCTCGATCGTGCCGAAAAGAACGGTCGCATCGGTGGGTTGCGGGCCGGGGATTTCCCTGGCGCCGGAGGCAAGACCATTGAATAATTGCTTCCTTCGTTCCGGCAGGTAATAGTTCTTCATCTCCGCGACGGCCTGCGGCAGGGATTGGGGACAACAGGGGGCAGTGGACCCGTTGCCCCAGGCGTGCGAGCCCCATTTCGCGGCGTCGAGGGCCGCATCCGGAGCGAGCACGGCCGCCAACTCGTCGATCAGCGGCTCGTAGTAGAGATTTGACGCCGGCGTACCGGGCGGCCTGAGCAGTTCATCCATCAGCGTGCGCATTCGGCGCAGGTACATCTGCCGTGTTTCGGGAATATCGAAGATGGCTTGCGGCACGCGGTTGTTGTTGCCGATGAACAGCGGCGTATCGACGATCAGATGCTGATCCCAGTACGTCAACGAACTGATCCAGCGGCGGCCGAAGCTCAGATCGACGTCCCACGGCCACATCTGCCATTCGTCGCTTCCGCCGGTGTCGCGGTAGAAGTAGTAGTTCTTGTGACAGCAGTCGGTGTCCCCCATCATGGCGCGGGCCGCCAGGAAATTGACGACCTGGGGGATGTCCACGTTGTCGTACAGATACCGGCGGCGGGCTTCGCCGGAGAGGCTGACGCCGTTATACAGCGCCAGCAGGTCTGCATTGTCCTCGGCCTGGCGCGTCTTCTTCTCCGCGCCGCTGGTGGCGTGGCTGGGACTGGTGAAGGTGTTGTACATCTTGTAGAGGGTCCCCTCGGGGTTCAATCCCATCCGGATCAGCCAGTCCTCATCGCCGTTCTCCATCGCATGGGCCGTGCCCCAGAAGGCCCCGTTCTGCTGCACGCGCACCGGGAACACCCAGTGGTACGGACAGTCCGCGTCCCGATAGGTCCCGTAGGCCAGGATGTTTCGCATCTGGGCCTTGTCCGGATAGGTCGTCAGGAGGTTGAGGTCATCGGCTCGCGGCTGGCCCGCCGCCCATTTGAAATTGCGGCCGCGATTGAAGTCGATATCATAGCTCTTCTTTGGGAAGCCCCGGCTGGACTGGCCGTGAAGGGTGAACCAGACGTTGTCGTAAAACTCCCCGTCATAGAAGAGGGAGCAACGGGCGCCCGCATCCGAGTTGGCCGCCCCCGGATTCTCGATGAACCAGTGCAGGACCGGCAGCGGGCTGTTCAGGGTCGGGTCCATCACCACCGTGCCGTCGTATTGGGGGGAATTCAGAGGATCGGGGAAGGCCGGGGCCCGCGACGCATATCCGCCGGTGTCCATCGCCGTGATGTACCATCGCACCATCTGCCCCGCACGAAACGCAGTCTCGGGAATCGTCGCTCCATAGAGGCCGTCGCCGGCGTCGCCGTCGCCGCTGTTCCCATCGTCGCGCAAGGAGACTGTCACTTCCTCGCTGAACATCACCCGATAGTGCAGTTGTGCAAGAGCCAGGGGAGCGGAGGCCGGGGCAATCCGGGCCGTGATCTGCAGGTCTTCGTTGTCCATCGGGGCCGGTGGGTAGTGAGCGTCATCGGCGATAACCGGCCCTATGGTTTCGATGCCGGCGCCGTTCGGCTTTCCGGGCGTCGGCGTTGGGAAGTAGCGGAACACCGGCACGGCTGCGCTGAGGGCCACCTGTAACTCCGGAAGGACCAGCAAGTCCCAGTCGTCAATACCGTTATTCAACCCTTGCACCGCCAGCAAGTTCGTCCCGGCATGGAGAAAGTCGAATGGGCGGATGTTGAAATCCATCGGATACACAAATCTGCTGGTCGGCCAGGCGGCAGGGGCGCCGGAGTTCCACGTTTCTGTGCCTGGGGCCGGAGCATTGTATCGGGCCACCTCGCGCCCGTTGATGTAGACGATGATCCCGTCATCGAACCACATGCGCAGGGTCAGTGTCCTGACCAGCGATGGGTCTTCGATGACGAAAGGGACCCGGACATAGACCGTCTCATTCACGCTACGCATGGCAGAGATGTCCATCTCAACTTGGCGCGGAATACTGAAGCCAATCCCCGTCGTGCCGGACTGCCAGGCGGAATCGTCCAGGTTTTCGAACGTCCAGGGGCGCGGGGCATTCGGCGATTTCGGCTCCAGTGCATCGTTCAGCGGCACCAGGACTTTGGCCGGGGCCCCCTGCGCCAACAGCACCTGCTGCGATGTCTCGCCGCTCAGGCCATAGGAGACGTCAGACGCCTGGACGGGAAAGGCCGGGGAGAACTCCGAAGCTACTGTGACTCCATCCGGCCGGACCAGTCCCAGGTACTCGCCGGACCCGCTCACCTTGAAATTCGTGTGCAGCTCGCCCGCCGCATCTGCCCGATCTTTCCCGGAAGCGAATACGAGCAGGTAACTATCGGACCCAAGCGTCACGGCTGGGAACTTCCACCTGGTCAGGTTGCCGGCCGTGTCCGTCAAGTACCAACCCTCCAGATTCACCGCGCTCATCCCGGCGTTGTGGATCTCGATCCAGTCCTCCTCATCGCGGTCCCCGTCATCCAGGCCGTTCTCGTTCACCGCCATGAACTCGTTGATCCGGAGCATGTCTTGTGCGTGAAGCGGGGCCGATAAATCAGGGAGGAGCAGGAGCACAACGAGGAAAGCTGATGTCCGCAAATATCCCATTCGAAGGATGACCCTCTTTAGCCGCTCCCGGCGAGGGCGTCAAAGGCCCGCGCCGACAGGAAATCCAATCTCTGCGTCAACACAAATTATACCAGACGGAGCGTTAAAAATGTGGATTTTTGTCCGTACAGAGACTTATATCTCTCGTCTATGACTGTAGTGAATGGGAAAACAGTCCAAGTGAGTCAGTTTGCGGTGAATCTTGCCGCGAGAGAGCTTGGGGGCACCCCGGCATCGGGGTCCGGCGACCTGATGGCTGTCGTGACGCATTACCAGGGCCCGCTGCTGCGTTACGTCGGCCGGATGCTGGGCAGCGCCAACGACCAGCGGGAGGACGTGGTGCAGGAGACCTTCATCCGGCTGCACCGCCAGGTCTCCACACACGGATGGGACAGCATCAGGCACCTCACGACCTGGCTCTTCCATGTGGCCCATAATCTGACCATCGATGCGCTGCGCCGGAGGGTGCGGCAGGATGCCGCCCGCAGGGACGCGGAATCCGGCGCCTCCGCGGACCCGGCCGCTGCCGTCCAGGAGCCGACGGCGGAGGAGATGGACGCCCTGGGCGAGGCGATCCGCCAGGAAGCCCGGCAGGTAGTTCTTCGCGAGTTGGCCCAGCTCGATGAGTCCTACCGGCAGGTGGTGTTGCTCAAGATTGTCCAGGGCATGACCCTGCGGGAGGTGGCCGAGGTCGTCGGCGCGTCGCTCTCCACGGTCAATCACAGGCTCAACGAGGGCCTGGGCATCCTGGCCCGGCGGCTGCGAAAGGCAGGCGTCGTATGAACGAAACCACCGACCACCAGAAACCCGTTCGTAGTGACGCCGTAAGGCGTTTCTTTGAATGCCCTTGCAGGCACACTACAAACGGGGCGGAGAGTCGAATATGAACCGTGAACGAGCAGAAAAATTACTGGCCGCCCTGATCTTCGACGATCTGGACGACGCCTCCAAGGCCGAGCTTCTGGCCTACCTGCAGACGGATGACGAGCTGCGGGACCGCCTGGCCGACATGCGCATGGCGGTCAAATTGGCCTGCGATGCAGTGAAAGACGGTCCGGACCCGGTGCTGAGCGAGCATCGACTGACCCAGTTGAAGCAACTCGCTAAAGCCGGCAGGACAAGAGGGCGGATCCTCACGATGCACCGTTCCCTGGCCGCCGCGGCCGTCCTTATGTTCGGTCTGGTGCTCGTGGGGCTGCTTGTGCCCTCCCTCTCGAAAGTACATTACCAGAAACGGAGTTATCCTGCATCCGCCGAGGAACAACTCTATACCCAGAGTAAACTCACACCCTGGCAAAATGCTCCCTCTGGTCAGTCCGGTTCAGATGTGGGTCAGGTCGTCACCGAGGCGCGTTTTCGGCGATTTGCAGCGCCCCGCGTGGAGGCTGACGCGGCAGGCAACTATGGCGGCGGTATGATGGCCGGCATGGGCGCGGAGGACGTAGTAAATGGCGTCTCTGCCAGGTCTGTTCGCGACAGTGATCGGTACAACATTGAGACAACGGGTGGATCATCGCTTGGCGTGACCACGCCCGTGGCATCGGTGCCACCGGCTGTGCTACCCTCGCCGCCTGTGCCGATGCTGGGCCGCGGATCGGACCTGTCCAAGCAGCTTAGCGTCTTGAGGTCGAGGGGCGGAAAAGAGGCGTTGGAGCAGGCCACGGAGATGAACGACCGGCTTTACATCGACCAACCCTCGTCAGGGCCCGTACCGGTGGACGGAAGCGGCTTTGCCTCGGCAAAGCAGCCGGGCGGTGTTATGGACGAGGAGGAAGTCCGTCGCAGATTGGCCGGACTAAAATCCGCTGAAGCTGGGGGGGAAGTGCGCTACGGCTGGTCGGGGACCGTCACTTCACAGAAGCCCGCCGAGCCGATGTCCATACTGGCGCCGACCGATTCCGTCGTGAACTCCGACAGAAAGCGAGGCACTGCCGTTGGTGTCGCTGGTGCCGTGGAAGCTGATCGCGTGCCGATATTGGGAGATAAGCCGATTGTCGGCGAGTTCTTCAGAAGGAGCGAGTTGGAGGCCAAGAAGGACTACGATCTTGAAGCGGTCAGAGATCTGCGTGCCGGGGCGGAGGAGGTTTCCAACGAGCCGTCGATTCGGTTGGACGAGGTCCGAGGCAACGTGAAACTTGAGTTAGGCGAATCGCCGGTTCAGGTCGTGGAGCAAGAGGAGGCCGGGGTGCCTTCGACGTCCCATTTCCAGGTGGTCCCGGTCAATCCTTGGGTGATGACGGACCGTGACCGCCTGTCCACCTTTGCGTTGGACGTGGATACGGCGTCGTACGCCCTGTGCCGGCGGTACATTCGCAGCGGATTTCTGCCGCCGATTGGGGCGGTCCGCATGGAGGAATTCATCAACGCATTCGATTACGCCTATCCGCAGCGCGACGACGCGACGTTTGCAGTATATGCCGAGGGAGCGCCCTCGCCATTCGCACCGGCAGGTCAGGACGTGGCTTTGCTGAAGATCGCGGTCAAAGCCCGCACCATAGGCCGTGACCAGCGCCGAGCTGCGCACCTGGTCTTTGTGGTCGATGCCTCCGCCTCCATGGGCCAGGCGGACCGGCTGCCGGCGGTCCAAGCCGCCCTGAATCTCCTGGTGGACAAGCTCTCCGAGGTGGACCGCGTTTCGCTGATTACCTGCGCCAATGAGGCGAGGCTGCATCTGGAAGCGGTCCCCGCTCAGCAGAAGGATGTGATTCGCCAGGCCATCGATGGTATTCAGCCGGCGGGTCCCACGAATCTCATGGCCGGGCTGCAGCTCGGGTATGCCATGGCCCGCAAGGCCTTTGTCGCCGGCCGGATCAATCAGGTCGTGCTCTGCTCGGATGGCGTCGCCAATGTGGGTCAGACGGAGGCCCAGGCGGTGCTCGATGAAGTAGCCGGGGACCGCAAACAGGGCATCACCCTCACCTGCGTCGGCGTCGGATACGGAGCGTACAATGACGCCTTCCTGGAGGCCATGGCCGACCGCGGGGACGGGCGATATGTGTTCCTCGACTCCTCTGGAGAGGCCCGTGACGCCCTCGTCGGCCAGTTGGCCGCGACCCTGCAAACGGTGGCCAAGGATGCCCGCATCCAGGTCGAGTTCAACCCCGCCCGCGTGCGGCGCTACCGGCTGATCGGCTACGAGAACCGGGACATCGAGGACCAGCGGTTCCGCGACGACACCGTCGATGCGGGCGAAGTCGGATCGGGCCAGTGCTCCACCGCCCTGTACGAGTTGGAGCTTGTGGCTCCCTCCTCGACGGACGCTGACACCAACCTTGGGACGGTCTTCGTGCGCTATCGTCACGCGGAAAGCGGGCAGATCGAGGAGATCTCCAGGCCCCTGGCCGGCTCCCTCATCCGGCGGCGGTCCGTGGAGGAGGACCCGCGGTTCTTCCTGGCTGCCGGGGCAGCGCGGTTCGCGGAGTGGCTGCGGCAATCCGAGCACGCCCAGCACACGAGCCTGGCGGATGTGCAGCGCGTGCTCGACCACGTCAGTGCGGCTCTGCCTCTGGATCGGGACGTGCAGGACCTGGCGGCACTGGCGCATCAGGCGGAGAACCTGCCCAGAGCATCACCCGCGGCGCCACAGCCGTGACAACGCCGGACCGGGCATGGCGGATTTTACATGAGTTTTACGCCCCAGACATCCGACAATGGTGTACTATCTGGATAGAGATGCCTTCATTTGGAAATGGTGCGTGATCTTGGAAAGGGTATCACTGTGGGGAACAACATACGAGTCTGGCTGATTATCTTGATATGTGCGACGGTTGCGTCGGCTGGGGTCCAGGCGACAGAGCAACTTGCAGCTCGGGCGGACAACGGTCCCGCGACGACCGACGCAGCAGGGACTGAAGCTCATCCTGCCTCCGGAATCGAGATCGACCAGGTCCAGATCACCTGTCGTATCGACGGCCGGCAACTGGCCGTGACCGTGGATTTCGAGGCTCGCACAAAGCAGCCGTTGCGCAGGATGCTCCTGCTGCAGGGCGATGCCGTGCTGGAGAAACTCGATCCCCAGGGGGACTCCGGCCAGATCAGTCGAGTCGCGGGCATACAACTGGAGTACGATCCAAACGACAAGGCGTATTATGTCACCTGGCTTGAGCCGGGCCGTCACCGCGTGAACGCGACATTCATGGCGCAGAGCATGACGGAACCTAACGGTCCCTGGCGTCAGGCAAGCCTCCGAGTCCCCGGCGGCCGCGTGCGCCAGATTCGCCTGATCGCGAGCCGGCCCGATCTCGAAGTCCAGTTGCCTGGCGCGCTGCGCGTCCAGCGTCGCATCGACCAGGGCCAGTTGGTCGTAGAGGCACTGCTCGGACCTCGCGAGCCGTTGCGAGTTCGGTGGAAGCCGCAGGTGCAACTGGCCGACGCCAAGCTCGTGCTCTCGAGCCAGGCCAACACGATTGTGGACGTGCGGGCCGGCATGATGCAGATCGACGCCCTCTTCGATTTCGAGGTCGTGCAGGGCAGGCTCGAAACACTGGCCTTCAATGTGCCAGCCGGCCTGAGCATCACGGCCGTGCACGGAGCATCCATCCGCACCTGGGTCCTCGGCGATAACACAGCGGACGGCGTCCGGCCGCTGCGCGTAGAGTTGAGCCGCGCCCAGGACAGGGACTACCGCCTGCGCATCCATGCGGAGATTGCCATAAACTCGCTGCCATCCACGGTGGAGGTCCCGGCCATCGAGCCCACGGGCGACATCCGCGCCAGCGGCCATCTGGCCGTCGGGACCAATAGCGCCCTGCAACTGGTGGTGCAGGAGTCGTCCGGGCTGACCCAGGTCGATGCCGCCGCTTTCCCCCGTGTCGAAGCCCAGGATGTCCAGGGCAGGCTCGTACCCCAGGGCAAGGCGTTCTTCTATACCTATGCCGGCAGCCGGTACCGTCTGCGTATTCTGGTGGATGACATCGTACCGACCTGCGAAGTGGCCGGACGTCTGATCGCCAGGGTCAAGGAGGACGACCTGGTGGTAGACGTGGAGCTGGAGCTCGACGTGCGGGACGCGCCCGTGCGTCAGTTGGAGATCGTGGCGCCGGCGGGCTTGGTAGTCGCCGCAGTGGACGGCAATCAGGTGGAGGATTATCACCTGCCCGATGCACCAGCCGGCGGGACGGCCGTCCCGGCTGCGCCTTCAGGAGTTGAAAGCCCAAAGCGTCAGGCGGTCCGCGTGGTTTTCAAGGAACCCGTGATCGGCCGGACCCTGCTCCATCTGCGTTTGGAATTGGGACGAGGCCCCCTCGGTGAGCCACAGAGCATCCCCGCCCTCCAGGTGGTCGGAGCCAAGACGCAGCGGGGCTACGTAGTGGTCGCCGCGGACCCTGGAATCGAGATCGATCCGCCGCAGGTCGGGAATCTCCGCGAGGTTCACACGGCCTCCGTACCCATACGCGTGGCCCAGGCCCAGTATGCGTACCGTTTTCGTGACGCGGATTGGACGTTGAGCCTGACGGCCCGGCGCCGGCCCGCGGAGATCCGTGCGGAGGTCTTCCATCTGCAGTCCATCGGCGATGCCCTGGCTTATGGGTCAGCCGTGGTCAACTACGTCATCACCGGCTCGCCGCTGGATGAGTTGAAGTTCCGTCTGCCCAAGGATTTCGAGAACGTCGAGTTCGTTGGGCGGGACGTGCGCCGATGGGTCCGGCAGGACGACGGCTGGGTGGTCAAGCTCACGCGAAAGGTCCTGGGCGATTACAGCCTGGCTGTGACCTACACGCAGCGATATGGCCCGGCCCGGCCTGTTCAGCTCGGCGCCCTGCACTGCCAGGACGTGCAGACCCAGACCGGCTACGTGGTAGTGACGAGCCACCTCGATCTGAGGCTGCAACTGGCCTCCGATCAGCCCGGCGGTCAGGCAGGATTGCTGCCCATTGCGCTCGATGAGCTGCCTGGCGACTATCGCCTGCTGACCAGCAGCCCGATCCTGGCGGCGTACAAGTATGTCGCGGAGCCGCACACGGCCTCCCTCACGATCGACCCCTATCAGCGAAGCGGGCTGCTGCCCGTGGTGGTGGACATTGCGGACCTCCAGACCCGGCTCGCGGTCCGCCCGGACAAGCGGATCGAGTCCGTGACAACCGTTCGCTACAAGGTCAAGAATACGACCGGGCAGTTCCTGGCTGTCACGTTGCCTGCCGGTGCGCGGGTCTGGGCCGTGTCGCAGATCGAATCGGGGCCCGATGCGCAGGAACAATCGACTCGCCTGGCCGCGTCCCATGACGAGGACAGCGGGCAACTGCTCATCCCGCTGCGCCGTCAGGTGAATCCCAACGACCCGGCGACAATCGAGCTGGAGTACGGCCAGGTGCATCAGAGCGGCTCATGGTGGAAGCGTACGGTGGACCTCGCGGCGCCCCGCTGTGTCGTTCCCATCGCTTATGCCGATTGGCAGGTCATCGTTCCCGACCGTTGGGCGGTCACCCTGGCCGGCGGCAACATGCAGGATCAGCCGCGGGCACAGAGTCGCGCGGGGCTGGCGGCTTTGGCTGAGCGGGTCGCTTCGCTGTGGGAAAGGGCATTGCGCCGCGCGCTGACGAATGAGGCGCTCTGGATCCTCGCTGCGGCCGTGGCGGCCGTCGTGGCTGTAGTCTCGATCTTCAGACGGCATCGCGTGCCCGACGTAATCGTGTTGGCGGCGCTGGCGCTGGCTCTGTGGATCAGCATCGAGGCGGCGATGGGTCAGATGGCTCGCCCGGAGCCGTTGACGGTGCTGAACTGTGCGCAGGCGGTCAGCGCGGACCCGGATCAGGGGCTTCAGATGAATGTGGATCTCGTCCCCGCTTGGCGTCAGGATGTCCGGGCCTCCGATGCCGTTGGGGCAACTGCCGTCATCATCGTGGGCCTCGGCCTGACCGTCAGGCGGCGTTTGCGGAAAGTTGCCCTCGCGGCTGTGGCGGCGGCACTGCTGTATCTGGCCGCGAAGATGCCGGCCACGTGGCCTGCGCTCAAAGCCATGACGACTTGGCTGGTGCCTGCCGCCGCGGTGGTCTGGTTCGCGTACAGGTCGTGGCGGAATTCGGCGAGTTGCGTCCCCGCAAAAGCGGTGGCCATGATGCTCGTCCTGCTGGTCGCATGCATGAGCAGCGGATGCTCTACGACCGGGTCCGGCGCTCGATTGTCCGCCGGCCATTCCATGATCGAACGAATCGAGTGCTCTCTTTCTGCGGGCACGGACAGCATGGAGTTGAAATACAACTTGCGGATCCGCGCGGATCGGCCGTCCCGGTTCCCGCTCCTGGAGGAGTCCGCCGTGTTGGCCTCGCCGGCCAAGCCCGATGCCCATGTGACCCTCCGTGCGGAGAACGGCAAGCACATCATAGATGTGGACAAGCCTGGAGCCTACAACGTGGAAGCCGTGTTCCTTGCGGCTCTACCGCCCGCGGGGGAGGACCAGCAGCGGCGATTCGAGCTGGCCCTGCCCATGTCGCTGACGAACCGTATCAACCTGACGGTTCCCGATGCCAACGTATCGGTGACGGCCCCGCAGGCCGTCTTTCTGACCAGCGAGCAGCGCGGGGGACAAACGCGGGTCGAGACGATGTTCGCGCCCGGTCAGCCCGCTCTATTCACCTGGCGTCCTCTGGAGCGTCAGGCGGCCCAGGAAGAGGTTCGTTTCTACGCTCAGGATCTCGCTCTGGCGAGCGTGACTCCCGGCCTGTTGCAGGTTTTTCACGAAATCCGCCTCCAGATCGCGCAGGGGCAGGTGGATCGGCTGACACTGGACGTGGCCCCGGGCCAGACAGTGACGTCGGTCAATGGCCCGCAGGTTGGCGCCTGGCGTTTTGACCCGGTCGGTCACCATCTGGAAGTCCGTCTCAGTCAGCCGGTGACGGGGTCTTACGTAATGACTCTGGTCACCCAGTCGGCCAGCGCCGCCGTGCCTTATGATGTGCGTCTGGAGCCATTGGTGGTTCAGGGGGCCCTGGACCAGCATAGCGTAGTGGGCCTGGCGGCAGAGCCCTCCGTCTATGTCCGGCTGGATCAACATCCGGCCGCGATGAACGTCCAGGATTACGTGCGCGAAGTCGGGCAACTGGTCAAGGCGGCGCCCGGCCTTGCGATCGAGCAGATCAGCCAGGCCTTCAGGTTCGAATCCCAGGGCGGTGCCGTGACCGGTCGCGTGCAGGCCGTGCAGAGCGAGATCCGAAGCCAGGAGACGGCCCGATTCAACGTGGAGGATGATCGGCTGGTCTACAACAGCCAGTGGGATATCGAGATTGCCAAGGCCGGCCGCTTCGACGTGGACCTGCTCATGCCCGAGGGCTTCGACATCGACGCCCTGGAGGCGCAGGAGGTCAGCCACTGGGATGAATCCACGGAGGCGGGCCAGCGCCGCGTGAAGGTACACTTCAAGCACAGACTGACGGGATCGGTGCAGTTGAAGCTGGCATTGAGCCAGGCGCTGGCGGAAATCCCCGATCGCCTGACCGCGCCCCGCGTGATGGTGGCAGGCGGGCTCAAGCACACGGGCTACCTGGTGATCGGCTCGGAGCAGGGCGTGCGCGTGTCCGTGGCATCGCGGCAGGGGGTCAGCGAGGTCAATCCGGCGGAGTTGGGTCACACAGGCCAGGGCCTCCTGGCGTTTCAGTTCCTCAGGCCCGATTGGCAGCTTCAACTCCAGACGGAGCTGATCCAGGCGAGAGTCACGGTGCAAAGCCTTCACGTAGCCAAAGTGACGGACGGCCTGGTCCGCCATGAACATGCCTTGCGCTATCGGTTGTACCATGCGGGGACGAAGGCCTTTGGCTTGACGTTGCCGCCGGAGGCCGTGGGCGTGACGATCACGGGTCCCGGCATCGCCCGGCGCGAGCAGGCCAGTCCGGGGCAATGGCGGGTGGAGCTGGCGGACAAGGTGTACGACCAGCCGTATCTGATGACCGTGAAGTATGAGACCCGATATAACCCGGCCGACGGAAACGTGCCATTGGTCCCGGTTCGGTGCCAGGATGCAGACCTCCAGCAGGGTTACACGGCGGTGTTTGCCACGGATCGCGTGGAGCTGGCCGCCAACGCCACGGACGCCACGTTGCGTCCCGCCGATGCCCGGAGCATCCCGGAATATTTCGGGGCGGGGGACCTGTCCGGCGCGGCGATGTGCTTTCGCTGCGTATCCGCACAGTACTCCCTGGTCGTGCGGGCCAGGCGACATGCCGCCGCCGACCAGATCGGCGCGGAAGTGCTCAAGACCGACCTGATTTCTGTGGTCACGGCCACCGGCCAGACGATCAACCGCGTGGTCCTGCTCCTGCGTGTGGGCAGCCAACGTCATCTGCAGACGATCCTTCCCGACGGTGCGTCCATCTGGTCCCTGGCCGTGGATGGTCAGGCGGTGCAGCCGTCCGTTCGCGCCACGGCCGAGGGACGCAGCGCCCTGCTCGTGCCCCTGCCGCAACAGGCCGCAGACGACGTGCTGGTGGACATGATCTACGTCGCCGGCCTGCCCCTGGCTGCCGGCTGGTCCGGACGCCACAGCCTGTCCGGACCGAGGTTTGACCTGCCGCTCAAGAACATCACCTGGTATGTCCACATGCCTGAGGATTTCACCTATGGTGATTTTGGAGGGACGATACCTATTGACCCCCGGATGGCAGAAACGGGCGGCGTGCTGCGCTACGACATGCAGACGTATCAGCGGCAAATCCTGGAGGTCAGCCGGCGCAATGAGCTGGTCGCGCAGCAGCAGCAGACCCGCGCCCGCGAATTGGCCCAGAAAGGAGAACAAGCCGCCGCTCGCCAGGCCCTGACCAAAGGCTACAATTTCTCGCTCGGCAACACGGCCCTGAATGAGGACATCCGCGTGGACCTCGACAATCTCCTGAGGCAGCAGGCCAAGGTGGGATTGATCAACGCCCGGGACCGCCTGCGCCAGCAAACCGGCGGAGCCCCGGACGTTCAGGCCCCGAGCGCGATTCCAGCGGACGGTCAAGGCTTCAGTCAGCAGCAAGCGGACCGGATCGAAAGTTCTCTGGGCCAGGCGGACAGCGAGAACATCGAGATGATCACCCGGCGGATCATCCAGACCGAGGCGGCCGCCGAGAGCTCCGTGGCTCAAATCCAAGTGACCATGCCGATTTGCGGCCAGGTCTTGCGATTCGACAGCCCGTTGCAGGTGGAGCCCGTGGCGGAGATGACGGTGGCGTTCACGGCCAGGGCGCAGCGCCTCGCCCGGGTCGATCCAAGCCTCTGGTATGGATTCGGCCTCTTTGGGGTCCTTCTGCTCTGCGGACTTATGGTCAACTGGATTCGCCGGGCCTGGGGCGTCCTCTGTGTGTGGCTGCAGAGCGCTCCTGTGTCTGTCGTTGCCCCTGTCCATCCGGCCGGACCCGTGTCGTCAGATGAGCTGTCCTGATCTGACAGCCGCGCCGTTTACAGGCCGCTGTCTGGATCGATGAAGGTCGCGTCATTGAACGCGACCTTCACGGACTGCGCCGTGTCGGTGGCGAGGAGCATCCCGGCCTTGAGGACCGTACTGCCGGCCGGCACGGCGGCAGAGTGCCTGGACATCCAGACGCCATCCACCCGCTGCTCGAAGGACAGCGTGTTGCCCGCCCGGCGGATGCGAAGCTCCGCCCGTGAAACGTTCCAGGCGGTAGACCGCAGCAGGCTCGCTGCACCCGAGGCCGTGATGCGCCGGACATTGAGCATCGTCCCGTCTTCGAGCCCGAACGCATATCGCACGGGACTGCCGTTCTCTTCGATCTCCGCCAGTATGCCCGTGATATAGTCCCCGAACACCTGTCCCCGCAGCTCCAACGTGGAAAGGAACGCCCAGTCCGTCGAAGGCGGCGCCACGCGCCAGATCAGCGGGTACTTGGGCAACGCGCCGGCCAGCGGAAATGCCCGATCGTTCCACACCTGCAGGACCAGAGAGCCTTCAATCTCCGTCAGTGAGTAGGAGGGGCCGGTAGTGTAGTTGGTGCGAATCGCCACGTTCTCCATATTCCAGAACAACTCGAGGCGTGGAAGGTCGAACGTGCTGAGTCCCTCCGGCCCGTAGATGGCCGCTTCCCGCTGGATCGTGGCGGAGGCGCCGTTGGCATCCTGGCCCGTCACCGCAAAGGTGTAGATGCCGGGATGCGAGAAGGCGGCCATCGCCACCTCCCCGCTGTTGGGGTCCAGAGACACATCCGAAGGCGTCACCGACCACGAATACTGCAGCGGCCCACCTTCCGGGTCGTAACTGCCCGATGCATCCAGAATGAACTGTTCGAGCATGAACCCCTGCCAGGACGGCGGATCGGACTGGACCGCCATGACCGGCGGGGCGTTGCCCGTCTTGTTCACCGTGATCTTGTCCTCGTGGAGAATCGCTCCAAACTCATCTATGCCGCTCACGGTCAGCTCGTGGACGCCAGCGTGAAGGAGAATGCCCGACAAGGTCCAGGCGTACTCATTGCCCCACGTAAACTGGGCCTCGGGGTGCTCTGCGACTTCGACCTTGAAGACCCGCAGCGGGGCGACGCCGGCGAGAGTCACGGTATTGGCGCCGGTGGAGATCGGCTGGCGGTTGTTGGTGGAGATGGCGAATGTCATCGTCCTGTTTGCCCCCAGCAGGTTGAACGCCGGCGTCTGACGATTCGCGAACCAGTTGGCGTATCCAAAGTTGAACGCGTACTGGGTGCTGGCATTCTCTTCGAGCTGCAACCATCTGTAGAACCGCGGCGAATTGAGCGTGTAGTTCTCGAGGAGTCGGGTCAGGTAGTGCTTGAACAGGCGGAAGTTGTAGGGCTTCTCCAGGTACGGGCGGAACCCGGCCATGCCGTTGTAGAACTCCGCATTGGCGTTGTCGAAAGACCGTTTCATGTCCCATGGGAAGAACAGGAATCGTCCATCCGTGGGGCGGCGATACATGTAGCAGTTCTTGCCGCGATTGAGCGAGAAGAAGTCCCAGGCGTGGATGTAGCCCGCCACGGCACAGGCCTTCATGAGGGCCACGGGATCGACCAGCCGCTCGATCTCCGCCTGCGTGTAGGGACCCACGTAGACCTTCTTGAAGAAGCTGACCAGGGCGCTGTGGTCGTCCTCGTTCTCCTTCGTGCGCTTCATCCATTCGCTGCGGTAGCGGCCGGCGTTATCGGAGCTCTTGTAGCTCCAATCGGCGTCGCGGTTCCTGCGATTCCAGTCGTCCTGGAACCACCATTCGTCGTCGATCTTGTACAATTCACCCTGGCTGCCGTTTTCATACGCGCGGTCGAGCATATCGTTGCCGACTACCTCCACCTCCTCGCGGACCGAGCCGCCTCCATTGTTGACCTTCACCACGATGAACTCGTTTTCGTTGGTCGGATTCCCCAGCAGGTACAGCCAGTAACGGACCACCCGGTCGTGGCTCCACCAGCCGACGTCGTAGTTGCGGTACAGGAGATTTCCCTTGCCGCGAAAGAGGCTGTCTTCGGGGAGCTTGAACTTCGCACGGTCAACGCCGCCACCGCGGGTCCAGGGACTGCCGGCCGGCCGGATCTCGCATCCGTAGATGACGTCCCTCTCGTTGACGACTATGGTCGCGTTAAAGTAATGATTGGACAGGCGAGGGAACGCATAGCCGTATGGAGACGTCGCGTTGTCCCCTTCTGAGATATCCCGCAGGTCCAGGGCGGACACCACGAACCGCATCCGCCGCAGGTCGCCGGCGGCCATAGGTGAATCGACGACGTACATAGCCGGGCGATCACTTCCTTGCTTGGGCAGTTGGCTGCTCTGGCCGTTGGGGACAGAAGCCCGGACGTAGAACTGGACGACCTGGCCGCTCTGTCCGTATTCAGTCAGTTGCGAGGTGTAGATCCCGTCGCCGGCCTGTTCGTCGCCGCCCGACACGCCGTCGTCGGCCATGGGCTTGCTGGCCCAGGCCCCATTGCCGGCGTTGCTGTCCAGGCGGTGGAACAGCAGGACCTGAGGCGAAGACGTCTGAGATACCACGTGGGCCGTCACTCGCACGTTCTGGCGAAGGCCTGGCACTGCCGGGTCATGCATGAGTCCGTCCGCCTGCGGCGCGGGCTCTGAAATGAAACAGGAATTCCGGGCCCCGGGGGTCCCGATGTTCGCCCCCACGGGCAGCGAGATGCTCGTCGCGATGCTATGGTCCCAGGTCTCGAGGATCAGACGCGATGCGCCCTCGACCCAGCGAGCGTCGAAACTGACCTCATACGTCTGGTTTTGCTGCATGGCGGTGACGTCGATCTCCACGCGGTTGGGGCGGTTGTCGCCGTGGCCGTCCGAGATGATATGCAGTTCCGTGCCCTCCATGTGGCTGGCGTAATGGGTGCCTTGTGCGAGCCATCCGTTCGCGCTGCGGCCGTCCGTGGACATCTTGTCTCCGTTGACGATCAGGTTGGACCCCGTGCGATTCAGCCGGACCTGGATATTCTTCAGGATCACGTGACTGTCGCCGACCAGGTAGAAGTGAAGCTCCTTATAGTCGGTGGGAGACCCCATGGTCGTCAATTGCCGGAAGACGTCTGAGTAACTGTAGTGCTGGAACGGCATCTTGTTGGACTCATCGCTGTCGAGCCAGGCGGAGGCCAGACTGTTGTCCATCCAGGGATTCCGCAACTCCATGCTGCTGCCGAGCCCGTTGGTGAAATTGGGCCAGTTGCCGCCGGGCAGGTAGTCCACCTCATCGGCAAGATTGCCCCATCGATCGACCAGCCGGACTACCTCGCCCTGGTTGCTCAACCGGCCGTCGAAGTCGCCCACCACAAGAATGTCGCCGTACGTTGCTCGCACCCAGTTGGCATCGGCGGCCACCACCAGGTGGGCGTCTCGCGCGATGGTGGTCCCGTCCGGGATCGTGAAACTGATGCCATCGACGAACTGCCAGCCTGAAACATCCACCGCCGCAGTGCCGCGATTGTACAGCTCGATGAACTCGCCGGTCGGCTCATCCGACGGCGGGTCGTACATGATTTCGTTGATGACGACGTCCGTATTCCTCGCGGGATCATTGGCCGTCCCCCGGGTGCTCTGGGACGAGGCGTACCAGTCATTCGATCCCTGTGGAAAGGCCTGCAGGCAGTCACCGAGCACCGGCCGCTCGAAGACCCGCGCAGCCACCACCGTGGCGGTCGAGTTGACCAGGAATAGCGTGACCTCGCCGCCGGAAACCGCGAATGCGACGCTCTGGCTGGCGTGGCCGCCTGCCTGGATCGACCCACTGAGCGGGACCTTGCCCGACAGATCGGCCTTGGCCGACAGGAAGAGGCCGTCCAAGGGGACCGCCTCGTCGCCGCTGTTGTAGAGCTCCACCCAATCCACTCTGCTGGAACCACTGAAGTGTACCTCGTTCAGGTGGATTGCTGCGGCGGTATTGCTCTGGCTGGCGTTCGGTGTGCCGCGGGTGGGCTCGGTGAAGAGGAACCAGGAGCTGCTGCCCGTGGGTTTGCGGCCGATGGAGCGGCCATCCAGCGGCATAACGGTACTGACGGCGTTGATGACCGTTGCGCCGTCCGGGGCGACAAGGTAGACCTTCACCGGACTCGCTATGGCCAGGCCGGATTCGGCGAAGCCCACCGAAACCAGCCCTGCCGCAGGCACTGTGACATCAGTCGTGACGCGGAACTTGCGCAGGTTGGCCGGGTCATCCGTGAAGTAGTGATCGCGAAGATTGATAGGGCTGGCCCCCGGATTATAGACTTCCACGAACCCGGCCCCAGTCTCTCCCGGCAGCAGCTCATTGATCTGCAGGCTCGGCTGAGTCGGCACCGAGACGTTCAGACGCATCCCAAACACGAGGTCGGAACTGGTGCGGTTGGTCTGATGCACCTCCACGGCCAGGACATTCGTGCCACTGATGAGAGCGGAGCCGTCGGCCGTGATCACGCCCAGTTCCTCGACGGCATCGCCGGTTGTGCGGCCGGCCGTCGTCGTGAAGGCGACTGAACCCGAGGGCATGCCGGACCTGCCGATTTCCTGGCCGTTCAGGTAGTACACCGTGCCGTCATCGAGGACCTGGTCAATCGTGACCGTCACGCCCTTGAGACTGCCGTTATAGGTGAATTTCGTGCGGAGGTAGTACGTCAATTGCTGGGAGTTCGTGAACGGTGTGCGAATCCCCGGGGCCGGCAGAGATGCAGTCTCAAATCCGAACAAACCGGGCCCCTGTTGCCATGCGCTATCGTCAAAAGCCGGCGCTCGCCACGCGGTCCCCAGGTCCACGTTCTTGTCGTTATACCTCCACACGTCGCCGTAGTTCACGAAGGGAATTCCCGCGATCAGGTTGACTTCCGGGTTGGTGATAGGGGTCTCGGCCGCCTGGATCTCCTCGCTACCCGGCGTGCCGCCCGGCCGGCCGCTGATGGTCCAGTTGTGCCAGTCGTCGATCTTCCTGTCCGGGGTCCTGAGCACCAGCGAGTGGCCTGCCCCATCCGCCGCGGGAGACCATCGGCCCCGGTCGTTGTACTCCACCGTGCAGACCAGCGTCCCATTCTTGTCCCTGAGCGTGATGCGTTCGCCGCCGTTCTTCAGGTTGCCGTCCCACGGGCCATAGACGCGTACTATCGGCGGCACATTGTAGGCGGCCCGCAGCGTCACCTCATCTACTGGGGACAACAGAATCCGCTCGAACGGTTTCAGGAAGGTCCGGTCCGGCTCGCTGGGAGAAAACGGGGGAAACACGTACTCCACTCCGTCGCCCAGCCGCCACTCGGCGATGTCCAAGGGCGTGGCGGTATTGTTGCATACCTCGATATACTCTGGCAGCGTGCCAGGCGGGTGGTACATGATCTCGCTGAGCACGACCTGCTCGGCGCGCGCGTCAGGTCCTCCGATAAGCAATACGGCCCAAAACGCGGGAATCCAACACAAACCCTTCATCATGATCCTCCAAGTACCCCACCTCCCAGACGTGATCGCGCGATACGGTCCGACAAAACACGCCTTGGCCTGCGAACAAACAGGCTCGTCATCCAGGGTCTGGGGTAGATGACAGACACAAGGCTATTATAACACGGATTGCCGGCAGGGCATCGGAAAAACGCAGGACCGTGAACCACGAACCAAGGGGCGGTGCCAGGCGCAGCTTATTTGTAGTGTGCCCGTAAGGGCATTTGTAGAGACGCAAAATCTTGCGTCTCTACGGCGTCACTACGAACGTGCTCTCGCCCTTGACGCTGCTCGTTTGACGGTGGTTATTCGATCAGGCGTCTACGCTTTCGGCTTTTCTTCGATCCTGGCCTTCTTGATGACCAGTTCTTCCTTGGGTTTGCCGTCGGGGGGCGGCCCGCCGGCGGCGTTGAGCTTCTTGACGGTGTCTTGTCCCGCGACCACTTCGCCGAAGATCGCGTGCTTGCCGTCCAGCCAGGGTGTGGGCTTGAACGTGATGAAGAACTGGCTGCCATCGGTATTGGGGCCGGCATTGGCCATGCTGAGCAGGTAGGGCCGGTCGTGCTTGACATTGGGGTTGATCTCGCCCGCGTAGGCATAGCCCGGGCCGCCGGTGCCGGTGCCGAGCGGGCAACCGCCCTGGGCCATGAAATCCGTGATTACACGATGGAAGATCGTGCCGTCGTAGAAGCCCTTACTCGTCAGGAAGATCGTGCTGGTGACGTGCATCGGGGCGATCTGCGGCATCAGCTTGATCCGGATCTCGCCCTTGTTCGTGTCGAGAATCCAGAAGTAGTCCTTACTGGCGTCGAACGTCATCATATCCGGCTTCGCGAGCTTGAGTTTCCATGCGTTCTGGTCGCCGAGCTTTCTGACCGCTTCCTCATTGCGCTTATCCTGCTCCCCTTTGACCTTCTCCGTACGTTTCTGTTGCCATGCCATCATGATCTCCTGTTGCTGCTGCGGGCTGAACGGTCCGGGCTGACCGGCCAGCACGTCGCGCAGGCCGCGAGCCAGCAAGTCGATGTTCACATCGATTCCCTGAGCCTTCAGGTCCCCCGCGATCTGCCTCCCGATGAAATAGCTGACCTTGTCCATCTCGGTCTTGAAATCGTTCGTATCCTGCACCGCGGCGAAACCCGCGGTGGCGGCCAGCAGAACGCTGCAGATGACAACATACGCGTGCTTGTGAGCTACCACTGTCGATACCTCCAAAGTTCTGGTTCAAAAAGTACGTTCCATAGCAGGCGTAAGAATAGCCGAAATCCCAGGCCGGTTCAATCCCAAAATGGACCGTGGTGCGACCGGCGATTCCATAGCCCGGGTGGCAGCGGCAAGGCCGAAGGCTTTGCCGATGGCGGACGGGTGAACCACTGGCCTGTAGAGACGCAAGATTTTGCGTCTCTACCGCTTGCCTCTGCCACCCGACCGGGAGGAAACTCAAGAAATCGGCACGTAGTCAACCTGTACCGCTCGTGTGCAACCTATGGGGCTGCTATGTTGGGATCGGGCGCGGTTGTCGGGGCGGCGAGATGGGCGAAGACACCGTAGCTGGCGCCGTCCTGGCCCTCACTCTCCCATGCGGCAATGAAGGAACCGTCGGCCGCCACGGCCACATCGGGATATCTCTGCCTGGCCTGTGTGTAGGCATTGAGTTGGACCTGATCGCCGACAGGCTGCCCCTGGCCATCGAATCGCCGGGCGAAGATGTCGGTGGCGGTGTTCGGGTCGTCCGTCTCGTGCTCCCAGACGATGACAAACTCGTTGGCGTCATTGACGGCGACCTGTGGCCGCTGCTGTGCGCCGGTGCGGGCCGTATTGACAAGGAATGGCTCGCCCGCGGGCGCCCCGTTCGGATCGTAGAGCCGGGCGTAGACGTCGTCGTCGCTTGCACGGTTCGGATCGCCATCCCAGGCGATGACAAAGTGCCCGCCGGAGTTCATGGCGACGGAAGGGCGGGTCAGTGAGGCAATGCTCTCCGAGTTCACCTGGAATGCCTCCGCTGCCGGCGTGCCATTTGGGTCAAACAGACGCGCCATGATCGGATGGCTGCTGCGGTCCTGTACCCATACGAGGGCAAATCGGCCGGAGTCATCTGCGGCAACCTCCGGGTATCGGCTGTCGTACGGGGCGGTGTCCGCCGTGATCTCTTGCCCGGCAGCGGTCCCGTTGGGCTCGAACACCTGGACGCGCACAGAGCTTGTGTTGACGTCGTTCACGGCCTCCCGATTCTCCCAGGCCAGGATGATCTCGGCATCGTTCATGGCGATGCTCGGATAGATCTGCCTGCCTGCCGTGCGCGAGTTGATCAGCAACTCGTCGGTGGTAGGCGTGCCATTCGGATCGAACAGCCGCAGGAATACGTCCTCCTCGTCGAGACCGGGCCCTTGCCAGGCGACGGCGAAGCCGCCCTGGGGATTTGTCGCGACGGCTGGTTCCGTCTGGTTGCCCTCACGCAGGATGTTCACCTGGAACTCGTCGCCGGCAGAACCGCCGAGCGGATCGAGCCGGCGGGCGAGAATATCGTTCGACCGTCCCGCCGCACTGAAGTGGCTGCTCCACACGACGATCGAGCCTCCCGCCGCCTCCAAGGCCACGGCAGGATTGGCCTGTGACCCGCTGGTCCGCACGTTCACCTGGACCTCCGCCGCCCGCACTGCCGGCAATGCGCACGCGAGCACGACACACAACACACATCCGTTTCTCATAGATACTACCCTCCCTTGTCTGGCGCACCGAATCGCGGTCGGCGCACAGGCCCGCCATCAATGCGGGCACACCACGAATACAGGCGGCCATTTGGAATCCGGCGGATTCTCCTGGTGTCTGCCACGTCTCGCCGTGGCGTTGTCAATGCTGTCGGTCTCGCCGTTCCACAGGGCCGAGCCTTCCGGCGGAACTCTCCGCCGCGTCTTGACGGTGATTGTAGCGAGGGTTCACGCCTTGTCCAGAGAAAACCCGCAGAATTATATGGGATGCTTGCGCCGATTTGTCCCCAGCCCAAAATGGGCGCGTGGCAGGATGAGCATAGACTCACTCCGCACACCGGGGGCCATTCGTGAGAACGGATCAGGCCTTCGGCATGTTGTCGAGGATCGCCTGGTAAATGCGTCTGGCCTTCGCCAGCGAGTTGACGTCGATCGTCAGTTTTGTTGTCTCGTCTGTGATCGCGACCAGGTCCACGACGATCCGGTTGTCCTGGGAGTCACGGGCGATGAGCTTGGCCTCGAGCTGGTCTTTCACTCGCTGCACGACGTTCAGTCCGAGCTCCTGCATGGCGGCCTCCGACGCCTTGTACGATGTGCCGATGTCGGCCGAGACCGTGCTGGTGAGTTTGCCGAACCGGTAGACCGCGCTGGTCTTGGTTCCGGGCCCGATGACGGCGGTCTCACAGCCGATGCCCAGCAGAGTGCCCGCCGACAACAGAGCGAGTAGAATGATTCGCGTTTTCATGTCAACATTCCTTCCTTGGATGACATTGCGGTTCCTATGAAACCAAGTACACCGGAGACGCCCGGCAGTTCGGCAAATGCCGCATTTGCCCTCTGAAAAATAGCATCTCCTGTAGAGGGTGGAATGGGAACCGAGGATTTTCCCTACGGGATGGGGTGTCGTGAGCGTGGGGTGTATGACTACCCTGCAGGGAATAGCCCACGCTCGTCATAGGGAACGAAATGGGTCAGCCGTGAAGGATTCGATAGTCCAGCAGGCGGCGGAGGAGGTACTTGAGCTGGGTTGGGCGGATGCTGCGGGCCAGGGCCAATATGCGGCGGGGGGACTTCAGGTAGAACTCGCGGAAGGCCCGCGACTGGCTCTTCAGGAGGTATTCTCTCGTCAGGCCCTGGGGGAGCCATTCGGGCTCCTTGAAGCTATTCTTGGACCAGTTGGGGGCGAATTGGCCTTGCAGGGTGGACCAGAGCTCTGAGCCGGGCAGGACGTCGAGGATTAGGAATTGGGCTCGTCCCAGTTTGGAGGTTTTGGCGAATTGGATGGTTTCGTCGATTGTTGTTGGTGTCTCGCCGGGCAGGCCGAAGATGAAGAACCCCTGGCAGGAGATGCCGGCCCCAGCGGCGATGTCGATCGATCGCTGAATGTCCTCGATTCTCTCGTGCTTGCGGATATTGTCGAGGATTCCCTGGTTGGCCGACTCGATGCCGAAGGCGAAGTAGTAGCAGCCGCTGAGTTTCATCATCTGAACGAGCGGCTCGTCGATCCGGTCCGCACGCACGCCGTTCGGGCATGCCCAACTGATGTTCAGTCCGCTGTCCAGAATCATCCGGCACAGCGACTCGATATGCTCACGCTTCAGGGTGAGGTTGTCGTCCTCGAAGTGAATCTCCCTGACCCCGAACGTGTCCACGAGATGCCTGATTTCCGCGAGCACGTTGGCAGGGGACCGGAACCGGATCGTCCGGTCGTAGAACCGTGGGCTGGCACAGAAGGTGCAGGTGCAGGGACAGCCCCGTGTCGTGGTCACCACTCCGATAGGATAGTTCCTGACAATTGCCCCGTGCGGGGCCTTCGGATAGGTCCTCGGGTCGATCTGCTCCCAATCCGGAAATGGGAGATCGTCAAGGTTCGTAACGGGCTGGGCTTTGCGAAAAGGTGTGTCGCTATCGGGCAGGTCACGCAGGGAGTACACGCCGGGGATGCCGGAATTCACGAACCCGGCCTGTACCAGCGCCAGCAGGGCCAGCTCGCCCTCTCCGGCGACCACGTAGTCACAGCCGGAGTCCTTCAGTGTCTGGTGGGGCAGGAACGTCGGATGTATGCCCCCAATGATGACCCGCTGTCCAGCCTGCTTCAGGCGTGCGGATAATTCGATGGCTTCGTTGTAGAATGCCGTCAGACACGTAATGCCCACCGCGTCCGCCCGCTCGGCGACGATCCTCGCAGCCAGCTCGTCGGGCCTTGCATTCTCTTTCAAGCCATCGAAGATTTTCGCCTCGATCCCGTGGCTCTTCAGGAACGAAGCCAGGTATCCCAGCCCAAGCGGCGGGGTGATGATATGGCTCTTATAGTTCGGCCGTACGAGAACGATCTTCATAGTCCCCATTGTACCGAGATGCTGCATTTCCACCAGCCGCAAGAGCCCGCCGTCTATCCAACGGACTTGCGGAATCCGGCCTTGACGATGGGCCGCAATGCGGGTAGCGTGGTGTCCCAGCAGGTGTGCGACGTGGCACAATAGCTATGGATGAACGCATCAGTCTGGAGGATACGAGAACATGCAGGGACACCAGAAAATCATCGAGCAACTGAATGCCCGCCTGGCCGACGAGCTGACGGCCGTCAATCAGTACATGGTCCATGCCGAGATGTGCGACAACTGGGGGTACGAGCATCTCCATGAAGCGATTCAGAAGCGGGCCATCGACGAGATGAAACACGCGGAGAAGCTTATCGGCCGCATCCTCTTTCTGGAGGGCAAGCCGACGGTCAGCAAGCTCAACAAGATCAACATCGGCGCCGACGTCGAGAAGATGCACAAGAGCGACTGGAAGGCGGAGGAGACAGCCATCAAGGATTACAATGCCGATATCCGTCTGGCCGTCGAGATCGGCGATAACGGGACGCGCGAATTGTTCGAGTCGATCCTCACGGACGAGGAGAAGCACATCGACTGGCTCGAGGCCCAACTGGACCAGATCAAGCAGATGGGCATCCAGAACTATCTGGTCGAGCAGGTGGGCTAAAGTCTGGTGACGCGCCCGCGTCAGTTCTGCAGCGGCGTGTTCGCCCACTGCTCCCAGAGTCTGGCCTCCTTGAGGTCCGCCTTCGTGGCGCAATAGATGTCGACCTGGGTCCGGGAGGAATCGGTCTGCCGGAGATCGGCGATGAGGATGTATCGGATTCCGATTCGGCCGCTGTCCCAGAGGGTGATTGTGGCGGACAGCCCCGACGGCAGGAGCTTGGCACTGACGCCGGGCTGATGCGGTGCCGCGGGGATGAATCTGTATCGCTCGCGCGCCCGACGGGCGATCCGGTCATAGACAGTTCCACAATCGGCCGGCGCCTCGAACGAATACACGCTGTGCGGCCTCTCTCGCAGATCAGTGACATTCTGCGGCCCGCATCCGCCAAGCCAGACCAGCACCGGCAAGACCGCCGTTGCCCGCACGCGCAACCGAAAGGATGCCATCCTTGTCTCACTCATTGCCTGTGTTCTTCCCATCTGTAGCTGCCATGCCTGGCAACATTATGGAGAGAATCCGCCGCGGAGCAAAAGAAAAAGTGCACAAGAGTGTCACGAAGAAATCCCACCCGCTTCCGCTTCTGGTTTGACAGGGGAGTGCAGTTGTACGTATAATCTGAGGTGAAAGGTTACGTACAGGAGCAATGTATGGCGAAGCTGACGTTGAATGCGGACCGCGAAGTGATTGAGCAGGCGAAGCGGCTGGCGGCGGAGCGCAAGACGAGCGTTTCAGCGATGTTCAGCCGGTTCATCAGGGCGCTGGCCGGCGGGAGAAATGGCAAGCCGGTCGGCAAGCTTGCCCGCCGGGCTTCCGGTGTGATCGACTTGAAAGGTAGAAGTCACAAGGATGTGCTTGCGGACTCGCTGAAGGACAAGTACAGGCTATGAGCATGAAGGTATTTGTGGATACAAACGTGCTCATGGACGTGCTGGCTAAGCGTGAGCCGTTCTACCGAGATAGTGCGCATGTATGGACGCTGGCTGAGCAAGGCCGGGTTGTTGGTCTCGTGTCGGTCATCAGCTTCAACAACATCTACCATGTGGTGCGTCGGCTGCGGACGCGTCAGGTGGCGGATCGCATGATGATACTGTTGCGAGATACATTTACGCCGGTGGTGCTCGACAAGCAGATCTTGGACCAGGCCATTGATGCCGGCTTGAGCGATCTGGAAGACGCCATCCAGTATTTCAGTGCTGTGCGGGCGGGGGCGGATTGTATCGTCAGCCGGGATGCGCGGGCGTTCCCCACGTCCGACCTGCCCGTGCTGACGCCGCAGGAGCTCTTGGCCACAGGGCTGCCCGGCGACTAAGTCCTCAATGATTGCAGCTTGACTCTGCGCAGGGCGTTTCGCCGGATGGCCTGCTCGACCCAGTTGACGATCCCCTGGCCGTAGCGGTACTCTGTGAGGTTCCGCACGTTGTCCGGATCGATCGGCCCGACGGCCCCGATAATGTGGCCGAAGGTGTCGTGATCGACCGCGTACAACTGCCCGTTTGTATGTTGCCACAAGGTCTTCATATCTGTCCTGACTAAAGTGTACAAAATCTTCGGAGCGCCACCAAAAAGTGTTGCCTTTCCCAGTCGGTGGGATCAGCCCTTGACTTAGGCTCAGGGACGCGCATACTGTGAGCCCTCTCGGACCAACGCATCGGTGAACGGGGACGCCGTGTGGCGAGGCAAGCGTACAGTGCCGTTTGCACGCCAGAATCCTGTTGACGTTCTTCCGGAGGGCTGGACAATAGAGGGGATGGGTCGTGCGGAAGTTCGGAGGAGCCGACGGCCCCGGAGTTGATGGTCGATCAGCGGCGACGGCAGTCGCTGAGGAATGGACAGATGGAGGTACGAAATGGCCGAACGTGTAACCTACCACGTGATGCCCGGCGAGCAGGGCGGCTGGGATGTGCAGCAAGAGAACTCGGGCAAGGTTATGAGCAGCCACCAGTCGAAGACGGAGGCGATTCTCGCCGGGCGGGACCTGGCCAAGACCCACGAGTACAGCCTGCTCGTCGTTCACGACCGTGAAGGGAAAGCCGAGAAGCAATATACTTACGGCCGCCACCCTCGCAAGGAGTAGGTCACAGTCGACAACGGGCGCTACGGGATAGAAGGAGTCAGGCAACCTTGAGAGGGAGAGCCGGATAGAGCGGCCGGAGTCATCTTCGAAATCGCAGCTTGCTGACGGTTTGTGGTAAGTTCGTGGCTCGTATGTGATCTGTCATGGAGAGATTGCCTCGCTCGTTTTATGATCGGGATACGATTGTGGTTGCCCGGGAGTTGCTGGGCAAGCACCTGGTGCACGTGTCCGGCGGCGTGGAGCGGGTCGGGCGGATCGTGGAGGTGGAGGCGTATCTCGGGCCGCACGATCTGGCGGCGCATTCTGCTCGGGGCCTGACCAGGAGGACACAAATCATGTTCGGCCCGCCGGGACATGCCTACGTGTACCTGATCTACGGGATGTACTACTGCATGAACGTGGTGACGCAGCCCGAGGGCGTCGCTTCCGCCGTGCTGCTGCGGGCGCTGGAGCCCGTGAAGAATATCCAGGGGCGAATGCAAGGCCCGGGCCTGCTGTGCAAAGCGATGGACATCGACAAGCGTCTCAACGGCCACGATCTGTTCAGCGACGATTTCTACATCGCCGCTCCGAACGAGCCTGAGCCTTTCACAATCGTCAAGCGCCCTCGCATCGGCGTGGCCTATGCTGGCCCCTGGGCCAGACGCCTCCTGCGGTTTTACATCAAAGGCAACGCCTTCGTTTCACGGCCGTAGTCCTGTCTTAGAACGAGAAGACCTGCTATACTTTAGCGGCTCGCAGCATAAGTGAGAGTGAATGGGAGCAATTGAGCCGGATATATGATCATAAGAGCATTCGTGCGTCTTGTTTGCGTAGTTGCCGTGATGTTGGTGCCGTGCATCCCTGCCGGGTGTCGCCGCCCGGGGCCGGAGCAGGTGCAAGGGTACGTCGAGGGCGAGTACGTGTATGTCGCCTCGCCGCTGGCGGGCACGCTGGAGTCGTTGTATGTGCAGCGCGGGGCGCAGGTGAAGGTGGGCGATCCACTGTTTATGCTGGAGGACGAGCCGGAGAAAGCGGCGGTGGCTGAAGCGGCTCAGCGGCTGGCCCAGGCCCGCGCCACCCTGGAGGACCTGAAGAAGGGCAAACGCCCTACGGAAGTGGAATCCATTGAGGCACAACTGCGGCAGGCCCAGGCGGCGCTGGTGCTGTCGCAGGAGGAGCTTGCCCGGCAGGAGCAGCTCTTTTCCGGCGGAGCGGCAACATCGCAGACTCTCGATCAGGCGCGGGCCGCGCGGGACCAGGACCGGCAGCGCGTCGCGCAGCTTGAGGCCGATCTGAAGACGGCACAACTCGGGGCTCGCAGTGACCAGATTGCGGCGGCCGAGGCCAACGTCCGGGCGATGGAAGCGACGATGGCAAGGGCCCAGTGGGACCTCTCGCAAAAACGCCAGGCGGCGCCGCAGACCGGGCTGGTCTTCGATACGCTCTACCGCTCGGGCGAGTGGGTCGCTGCCGGGCGGCCGGTGGTCTCGCTCTTGCCGCCGGAGAATATCAAAGTCCGTGCCTTTGTGCCGGAGACTCGGATCGCCGCCATTGGGCCGGGCGACAGCGTGCAGGTTTCCGTGGACGGCCTGTCCGAGCCGATCATGGGAAAAGTGAGCTTCATCTCTCCGCGTGCGGAATATACGCCGCCGGTCATTTACAGCCGCGAAAGCCGCGAGAAGCTGGTCTTCATGATAGAGATTACCTTTGAGCCGAAGACGGCGGCGAGGCTCCATCCGGGCCAGCCGGTGGATGTGCACCTGGAGCCGTGACGTATGGCTGACGACCTCGCCATCGACGTGCACGGGATGACCAAGCGGTTCGGCGACCTCACGGCCGTCAACCACGTCAGGCTCCAGGTCGGCACGGGCGAGATCTGCGGCTTCCTCGGTCCCAACGGCAGCGGCAAGACGACGTTCATTCGCATGCTCTGCGGCCTGCTGCGGGCCGACGACGGCAGCGGCACGTGCCTTGGCTACGACGTCATCCGCGAGAGCGAGGCGATCAAACGCAACGTCGGCTACATGACCCAGCGGTTCAGTTTCTGGGAAGACCTGAGCATCGCGGAGAACCTCGATTTCGTCGCGCGGATGTACTCGATGAAGGATCGCCGACGGGTCGTGCGCGAGAGTCTTGAGCGGCTCGGCCTGATGGATCGGCGCAACCAACTCGCCGGTCAGCTCTCCGGCGGGTGGAAGCAGCGGCTGGCCCTGGCGGCGTGCATGATTCACCAACCGAAACTGCTCCTGCTTGACGAGCCCACCGCCGGCGTGGACCCCAAGGCCCGCCGCGAATTCTGGCAGGAGATTCATCAACTCGCCGCGCAGGGACTGACGTTCCTGATCGCCACGCACTATATGGACGAGGCCGAACGCTGCCATCGCCTCGCGTTCATCGTCAACGGCAACCTGCTCACCCAAGGTACCGTCGGCGAGGTCATCGAGCAGGCCCACCTCGTGACGTGGTCAGTCACCGGCCCAGACTTGCTCAAGCTTGCCGAGCAGATCCGTGACCGTCCCGGCGTGCAGCAGGCGGTGCCCTTCGGCAATGCCCTGCACGTCAGCGGCGACGACCCGGCCGCACTGGAGCGGGCCATCGCCTCATTTCGCACGGCGCCTTATGACTGGAGCCGCACAGATTCCGGGCTGGAGGATGTCTTCATCCACCTCATGGGCCAGTCTGGCGAGAGGGTGACGCAATGAACGGACGCAGGTTTTCGCCGGCGCGGTTTTGGGCCATCGTCGTGAAGGAATTCATCCAGATGCGCCGCGACCGCGTGACGTTTGGCATGATGGTCGGCATCCCGATCCTCCAGCTCACCCTTTTCGGCTTTGCGATCAACTCGGACCCGAAGCACCTGCCTACCGCCGTGCTCCTGGCTGATGCCGGTCCCCATGGCCGCGCTTTGCTGTACGCGATTCGCAACAGCGGCTACTTCGACTTCGTCAAGCAGGTGGCGACCGAATCCGAGGGGCGCGAGGCGCTCGCTCGCGGCCAGGTCCAGTTCGTCGTGAACATTCCGGAGAATTTCACTCGCGATCTGTTGCGCGGCGACCGGCCCGCCATCCTCGTGGAGGCGGACGCCACCGATCCCGCCGCTGCCGGCAATGCCCTCGGCGCCTTGCGGACTCTGCTGAACACGGCACTGCAGAACGACCTCAAGGGTCCGTTGGCCTTCCTGGCGACCGACGGCGGCCCCATCGACCTGCGTATCCACGCATTGTACAATCCGGAAGGCATTACGCAGTACAACATCGTGCCCGGCCTGATGGGCGTCGTGCTCACGATGACGATGGTCATCATCACCGGCCTGGCCATTACGCGCGAGCGCGAGCGCGGCACGATGGAAAACCTCCTGTCCATGCCCACCCGCCCATTCGAGGTGCTGATCGGCAAGATCGTTCCATACATCCTCGTGGGCTACATCCAGGTAAGCTTGATCCTGGTCGCCGCCCGCCTGATCTTCGCCGTGCCGATGGTCGGAAGTCTCAGCCTGCTGCTGACGGTCTCACTGGTGTTCATCATCGCGAACCTGGCGATGGGCATCACCTTCTCCACCATCGCCCGCAACCAGCTCCAGGCGGTCCAAATGGCGTTCTTCTACTTCCTGCCGTCCATATTGCTCTCCGGGTTCATGTTTCCGTTCCGGGGCATGCCCCGCTGGGCTCAGGCGATTGGCGAGGTCCTCCCGCTCACCCATTTCCTGCGGATCATCCGCGGCATTCTGCTCAAAGGCAACGGTCCAGCGGACATCGCCGCGCAACTCTGGCCTATCGCTCTCTTTGCCGCCGTCGCCCTGTTCATCGGCGTCAAGCGCTACCGCCGAACGCTGGACTGATGAGCGGAAAGAGTGCCACGTCGACATCGACCGGCTCAAAAGGCTCAAAGACCAGGACAACGTCATCCTGATCGATGCCCGCCCGACGAAATCCTATGAAGGCCAGGCGGTCTGGACTAAACCGGGACATATCCCCGGGGCGATCAGCCTGCCCTGGAAGTCCACGATGGCGCCGGACAACCCCACGCTGCTGAAGTCGGATGAGGAGATCGCGGCGGTCGCGAAGAGGCTCAACATCACGCCGGACAAGACGATCATCGCCTACTGCGGCACCGGCCGCGAAGCCACCAACCTGTTTCTCCTCTTCAAGTGCTACCTCGGCTATCCAAACGTCAAACTCTACGAGGGTTCCTTCACCGAATGGGTCGTCGACCCGAACAATCCAACCGTGACCGGTCCCACCCCACGATAGGGCAAGGCAACGAAAGAACCGCCCGGCCCAAGCCGATGGCTTCGCCCCGGATTCGATCCTTCGAACGAGCCATCCTCGACCGGCGACTGAAGCAATTGAAAAGTCTTGTCTTCTCTGCTCTTCCTGTGTGGTCTTCGTTGCCCGTGCGTTACTCCTGGGGCTTCGGCGGAGTCTGGTCTTCAGCGACGGGCGCCTCCGTATTCTCGTCGGGCGAGGGCTCCTGCTTATCGAGCTTGCGTTGACGCTTCTCTTCGTTCTTGCGTTTCTTCTCGATTTCCCGCCTTCGCTTTTCGAACGTGTACTGGTTTCTTGCCAAAAAGCCTCCTTTTGCGGATATTTCCGACGTATGAACAAGCCAAGTACAGGACCGTAGCATTCGTGCGACCGGCTCCTGCAGAGTCGCTTGTAACCCAATCCCCGCCGCAAGTCACGTATTTTCTGACATTTATCCGGTGGGCATCTCTTGGAGGCGAGGACTGTCAGTAGTCGTTTTGGAATCGGCTTCTTCCGTTCCCGGCCTTCACCATATTACCACATTGGCAATACGGTGTCTGCCGGGCGCCTCGCACTCTCTGTGTCCCCCGTGGTTTTGGGGGACTGCCGGGTTGCGATTTCCTGTGGGATTTGGTATGCAAGGGGACGTTTGAAGTGTGAGGTTTCAAGTGTGAAGTGGGAAGAGTCTCTTCACACTCGACACTTCAAACTCTCTTACTACCGAAAGGAGACCCTTGTGAATATCGAACTCAAGAAGAATTGCCGTTACGCTTTGCTCGTGCCCACCAGCATGGGCGTTCGTCTGACCCCTGACGCCGGCCAGCCGTTCCATTGCAGCCGGCGGTTCACCATGCAGGCCACCAGCGCTGAGAGCAACGTGGTGAGCGTGGCGTCGTACCTCGGCCTGCCCGTCAAAGTGCTGACGACCTTTGTCAAGGGCAGCCCGATCGCCCGCTTCATCAAGGACGACCTGGCCGGCAGGCACATCGACGTGGAGGGCAAGGAAGTGAGCCAGGGCGGCCCCTGGGGCTATCGGCACCAGTTCAACCTGGCCGACAGCGGCTTCGGCCCGCGCGGGCCTCGCGTGTCCAACGACCGCGCCGGCGAAGTCGGCCGGACGCTGAACGTCAAGGACTTCGACCTCGACCGGATCTTCGGCCGCGAAGGGGTCCAGATCGTGCACCTGTCGGGGCTCATCGCGACGCTGTCGCCTGATACGGGCGCGTTCTGCCTGGAGCTCGCGCGCGCCGCCAGGAAGTACGGCACCCGCATCACGTTCGACCTCAACTACCGCGCCTCGTTCTGGAAGGGCCGCGAGAAGGAGCTTCGCGATATCTTCCACGAGATCGCCGGCATCGCCGACATCCTGGTCGGCAACGAAGAGGATTTCCAACTCTCGCTGGGCATCGAAGGCCCGGAGGCGGGCGGCAAGGGCCTGGGCGGTAAGATCGACAGCTTCAAGGCCATGATCGAGCGGGTCCGGCGGGCCTATCCCAACGCCTCGGTCTTCGCGACGACGCTGCGCGAGGTCGTCAACAGCAATTGCCACCGCTGGGGCGCCATCATGGCTGCGGGGAATAATTGGCACGTCGTTGAGCCGCGGGAGATCGCCGTGATTGATCGCATCGGCGGCGGCGACGGCTTCGTAGGCGGCATGCTCTACGCGATCCTGCGGGGCTGGGAGCCTGAAAAGTGGGTGCAGTTCGGCTGGGCGACCGGCGCCCTGGTTGTCACGCTCCTGAGCGACTACGCGCAACCGGTCGATGAGGAGGAGATCTGGAGCATCTGGCAAGGCAATGCCCGCGTGAAACGATAGCGAGGGAAAGGACGAAAAGGACCTCAAGGACCTAAAAGCTGGGTTGCGTCCTTTTGGTCTTTTTCGTCTTTTTGGTCCTTCTGAGAGGTCCCGTAGCGTCGAATTGCAGGAAGGAGGCAGACGCAAATGACTATCCGCCAGAGTTCCGCCGAATCTCCGCCGCGGCTCTCGCGGCGAGCGATCCTGAAGGGCTCGGCCGCTGTGGCGCTGGGAGCGGCGGCGCTGCCGTCGGCATGTGGCGTGGCCGTCGAGCAGCCCGCGCCCGGCATGTCCCGCAAGAGCAAGGTCATCGATTGTCACGCCCACTTGACTCATCGCAGCCGCGCAACCTGGGAGGCGGACGACCGCAAGCTCATTGAGGCGGCGGACAAACTGGGAATCGATCAGTTGTGCTGCTCGACCCTCACGCCGCGCCGGCCCGCGACCGCTGATGGCTTCCGCGAATGCAACCAGTGGACGGCCGACGGGATGCGCCGGTTTCCCGGACGGGTGCTCGGCTACTGCTACGTCAATCCCAGCTGCGGCCGGGAGGCGCTGGAGGAAATCCGTCGCTGCGTCCAAGAGCACGGATTTATCGGCATCAAGCTCTACAACGAACACACCTGCACGGATCCAGTCGTCTTTCCCACCGTGGAACTGGCGGTCGAGTTAGGTGTGCCGATCCTCCATCACGCGGGCCACTCCCACTACTTCGTGGAGGACCAGCCGCATATGTCCGATGGCGGACACCTTGCAGAGCTGGCCCGCCGCTACCCGGAGGCCATGCTCATCTGCGCCCACATCTCCGGCGGCGGCGACTGGGAGTGGACGATCAAGGCCCTGCGTCACACGCCGAGCGTCTTGCTCGACACCAGTGGCAGCGTCACAGACGATGGCTCAGTGGATATGGCGGCGGCCGTGGTCGGCGTGGATCGGCTCGTGTTCGGCTGTGACTCGTCAATGACCGCGGGGGTGGGCAAGATTCGCGGCGCGGACCTGAGCACACAGGATAAGGAGAAGGTCCTGGGCGGGAACATGACGAGACTCTTGCGGAGGAGGAAAGCATGATCGTTGACGTGAATGCCTATCTCGGCCATTTTGCGTTTCGCCGGCTGCGGCACAACACGGCCCCATCGCTGCTCGCATTGATGGACTCCAAAAAGATCGACAAGGCGGTCGTCTCCAGCGCCAGCGCTATCACCTATCGCAATGCGCAAGCCGGCAATGAGGAGGTGGCGGCCGAGACCGGTGGGCATCGCGACCGGCTGATTCCCTTTGCCGTCATCAATCCATTCTACGCCGGCTGGCAGGACGATCTGAAGACCTGTCACGAGGATTTCGGCATGACAGGCCTTCGCCTCTATCCCAAATGGCACAACTACAATCTCTCCAGCCCATGTTGCCGGGAGTTGGTGACCGCCGCGACGGACCGAGGCATGGTCATCTCCATCCCCATCCGCGTGGAGGACAACCGAGAGCGAAGCTGGCTGTTGAATATCCCTGACATACCGCTGGAGGAGATCGTCGAGTTGGTGAAAGCACATCCGAAAGCGCGTTTCATCCTGCTGAACGGCATCGGCTACACAGGGTCCCCGCTCGGGCAAAAGGACAACAGCCTGCCGTCCAACTACGCCATCGAGTTGTCCCGCCTGAGCGCGGTCCTGGCCAACGAGATCGGCCAGCTCATCACGACCCTGGGCCCCGAGCGCATCATGTTCGGGACCGGCATGTCCTTCAATTATCCCGACCCCGCCTTGGTGAAGCTTGACGTCCTGGACGCCAGCGGCCCGGACAAAGACAAAATCCGCAGCCAGAACGCAGTGAGATGGCTGCGATTGTAGGACCGAGGATATTACTTGACGCACATCCTTCAGTGAGTTATATTATAACTATATGGCGTACGAGGTAAGAATTCGGAAGAAGGCGGCTCGTGGGCTGGACCGATTGCCCAAGCGTGTGCAGCAATTGCTATTCTTGCTCGTTGCGGATTTGCGGGCGGATGGTCCCATTCGAAGGGATTGGCCGAACTTCTCCTCCCTTGGGCCGGATCGCTTCCATTGCCATCTGACGTATCGCTATGTGGCATGTTGGATGTGCAGGAAAGGTGAGATTCTAATCGAGGTGTACTATGTTGGCTCTCGTGAAAAAGCCCCATATTGAGTTGTCGATCCAGGGAGAGCGAGTCGAGGAACTCGTCGCCTGGATTCGGAAGAAGTACGAATTGTCTGTTCTCTTTACGGAGGATGGCGGCGATTCCATTCCAGTGGAGGAGACCGAATTCTGGAAGCAGATGAATAGGAACCGTGTCGGTAACCTCCTCGCCGGGGCGCGCCTCAAGGCGGGACTTACCCAGGGCCAACTGGCCAAGAAGCTCGGCATCCGACAGAACATGGTCAGTGACTACGAGCGAGGCCGGCGGAGTCTCTCGCCTGAGATGGCCGCCCGGTTCAGCGATGTTCTACACATCAAGAAATCGCATTTGAAACGTGGGAGCGAGTTGCAGACTGGGCACTGACAATGGGCCATGGTGAAACGTGTTGGATGCGGGTAGTTATGCGTTTCTATCGGTTTTTCGTCAACTCGGTTGACCTGTCTGGCACGGGACGCTATGATCCGTGTAGTATCTCTGTTGCATGGAGAACCATGATGAGCAAGCTGGTCGAAGGAGACGTCGAGTATGCCCACGATCAAAGGGATTCCCGGCCCTCACCGGTTTTACTTCTACAGCTTCGACTGCAACGAACCAGCGCATGTCCACATCCGAAGGGAAAGGATGGTCTGCAAATTTTGGATCGAACCTGTTACGCTGGCCCAGAATCACGGCTTTTCTGCGCAGGAGCTAAACCAGATTCGAGCGGTCATCCGGGCCAACGTGGAAACGATTCAGGAGGCATGGCGTGAACATTGCGGTTAGTACAGATAATCGAGTCAAAGAAGTGTCGGTGACCGACGAGTTGATTACCTTTCGCCTGATGGACGGTCGTGTGGTGAGTGTCCCGCTGGCGTGGTCGTGGAGGTTGAGCGAGGCGACGCCAGATCAGAGAAACAACTTCGAGATCATCGGTGATGGCCAGGGAGTTCATTGGCCTGACATTGACGAAGATCTCAGTGTCGATGGGATGCTGCACGGAGTCCCCGCACGGCGTCCCAAGAAGTAGTCCTTGCCACACGGAACAGGAATTGGAGGAACTGCCAGACATCGCTGATCTGCGGCTCACAGGCACAGAGAGCGATTAGGCTAAGCTATGAACAAAACAGTGCAGATGGCTTTTCGTAGCACCATCGAATCCCTCCGATCAGAGGTCGAGTTGATGCCGTTCGATCGATGGAATGAACCGGTGTTACGCTATTACTTCTGCCGCTCTCTTGCCATGACCTATCCCCAGGTCGAGCAGTTTGTCGAGTGTGACAAAATCGACCTTGTGCTCAGGCAACCGCCATTGATCGCGTTCATTGAGTTCAAATTCTATAGGCACTCTCGCCGGTTCGATCCGTACGACGGAAGGCCGCGTGGTTTCAAGGGCGGTCCCAACCGAAAGAACGTGCGCGAGTTCCAGGCGTGTATCGACCAACTCCATAGGCGTCCCTCTGTGCCCCACCTATCGAAGTACATCGTTTTGGTCTACGCGGACCCAATGGACAACAGCAAACCGAACTACAGGTACTCGCATTACTATGACGACTATCGCCACGCGCGTGACGGCGTATTGCTCCACCGGATAGCGTGCAGCGGGCCAATCGAGACCACGGGAACTATCATGCGAGCACAATTGTATGAAGTCGTTTAAGGCATTAGAGGCCCGCAGAATGCCGAGAACCACCATGGGTTCTTCTCTTTGTGCGCGTCGAAGTCGGCGACGCCAGGGCGAACACGGAAACGATCGCGCAGTGCAGCGAAAGGAGGATCATTCAGGTATGCGATTCACATTGATGATTTCTCTGGTTATGTCGATTTGCGGGGCTGGGGCGGCGGTGAGGGCGGAGAATCCACAAGTGGTCGAGGTTTGGCCGGGGCCGGCGCCGGAGGAGAGCGGCAAGATCGGCGAGGAGATGGTCCGCATGTCGCCGAAGCTGGATCGTAAGCAGGTCGAGGTGACCGAATCGACCCGGCTGATCACCAACGTCACCAAGCCGACGCTGACGATCTATCGGCCGGCGAAGGACAAGGATACCGGGACGGCGATCCTCATTGTCCCACAATGGGAGTAAAACCCTCGCCTTCAGGCGAAAACTTCAGTTACATCGCATGCGTCGAATGCTATCAGACATCGGGCTACACGTGACTTGGTCTGAAGA
>Ga0214473_10000668_pt1 | contig 47810 bp, 40 predicted proteins | sample RVTome_7_FD_203509 | JGI IMG/M metagenome (GOLD analysis project Ga0214473, IMG submission 203509) | Soil microbial communities from uranium-contaminated site in the Upper Colorado River Basin, Wyoming, United States - RVT98D197 | ecosystem: Environmental > Terrestrial > Soil > Contaminated >...
AAAGAGTACATGTCCCCTGTTCCCGCCGTACTATCCCGGCCCGGCCGGCGTCATCGCGGAAGATGGCCCCTGTCTCTGGAATGACGGATAGACGGCTACCGAATAACAGGTTTCTCCGTCTCCACGGTGAAGAACCGATATTTGTCATAGCGGATATCGGTATCGAGTCGGGTTCGCTTACCAACGCCCCAGACGTTCACCGGGTATTCGATGAGGAGAGTCACCCGGCTGGGAAAGAGGATCCCATTCTTTTCATCTCCGTAGCTCACCATCATGGAGCCGACGGGACTGATACCGATCCGGGAGGCTTCCTCGAAGATGAATTCATACCCCTCGACCGGCAGGCCTTGGGTTTCACAGCGGAGGATCTGGGACGATTCCGGATCTATCCATATCTTGGCGGCCTGGATCCGGACCGACGCGCCCGGCCTGGCGACGGCCTCGATGATGGCGGCCGTCAGGCCTTTAATCTTATCCTTGCCCAAAAGGCGGAACTCATAGGAGCCCTGACGGTCCGTTGCAAGCATATCGATGGGGGCAAACAGGGGTTTGAGCGAGGCATAACGTTTCTCGTCCGGCGGAGCGGCACCCTTAGGAGCCGACTTATCGTTCGATTCCAAGAGAATCCTCCGTTCCTCGACTCTGCCTTGCTTCCTGATCATTTGGAAATCGTTGACGAACCGGTATGTCTTCGTTTTGTACGGATTTCGCGACAGGGAGGCGCGTCGAGGGCCGATGATCATGATCGTCTCTTTGGAATCCGTTGCCTTTTCGGTCAACTTAGCCCCGGCCGGGGCGGTTGTTTCGGGTAGATATAGAGCGCAATCCAACGAGCGGATCGATTCCTGGCAGACGAAATCGAGCGCCGCCCCGGAAAGTCGTTCGCAATACGCGGCCCCGAGGGCGAGAAGCCTTTTCAGCTCGGCCGAATAGGGCTCCGAGGCCCGTGGCGCCGAAAGCTCGGCAAGCCCAGGCCATCGGGCTGGGTCGAAATCGATCGTCCAATCGAAAGACACGGCCACGGCCGTAAGGCCCCTCATCACGGGCTCGAAGGTCCACTCCCGGATCGCCCCCACGGCCGCATCGTCCAGGAACGGATGTAGGGGTGTTATCACCCTGACGCTCCGGACGGCACCTTTTTTATCGATTGAAACCCGGTAACGGCCCTGCCCGGCGACGCCCTGTCGGACGAGATCGTCCGGATAGACGGGAAGAGACTGAAGAACCGGCTGCGGCCGCGCCGCGGGCATCAAGAAGAGGACGAGCGTCTGATCATGATAAGGCAGGAAAAGAAGCCCCGGTTCCTCGACCGCCAGGGAGACATCCCTTTCCAGAATCTTTTCCATTCGGCTTTTGAAAAAATCCGGATGGACGGCCGCCCGGAGGCTTCTCTCGGCGGCCGCTTCTTTCTTGCTTCCCTCGGGCGGCCAAGCCGAAATCTCCTTAGCATAAACCGCGAGCAGAAAATCCAGGGCGCCATCCAAACGCCAAGTCGGGGTTAGCTCCAACCGGAATGCGGCCGGCGGCTGAATGACGAAATCTCCGGCCGTGGCGCTCCGGCCGTCCCAGAAGAGAACAAGAGAGAAGAGATAATCCACCGTCTCGATATCGCGAAGAGCGGGCATCACCCGCAAGGCAGCAGCCCGTAAATCGCTTTCCGTACCCTTCACCATGGCCTTGATCGAAGCCAGCCGGGGATCGGAGCTCGAACCATAAAACGTGATCGCGTTTCCGGCCGGCTTTTCCGAGGACTCCTTGGCCAAGAAAGCGCGGACTTGAATCAGGGTTTCCTGGGCCGGCAGGAGGCCGGCCGCCATCATGAGCAGCCCGACGATGACGGTGGATAAAAAGCGCCGGCCATTAGGACCCGAGCCAATCACTCCCATCGCGAAATGATGATAATGCCGGTCCCGGGGAATCGTCAAGAAAAAAAGGGGGACACGCACCGCTTCTCTCGAAGCGGTGCATGTCCCCTACTTCCTATCACCTCTGGCCGACCAGCGTCAACGGGCCGCAGGGGAGTGTGAAACATCCGTGAGCCAGGAAAAGAGCGGGGACACGTACAAAGAGTACATGTCTCCTGTCTTTCCTCCCCTCCCCCCTGTTTTTCCGGAGGAAAACGTGATAAAATAACTCCTAAAAAGGATTGATAATCATGCCCAAGACTCCAAATAAATCCATGAAAAACCTGCTCTTCTGGATCTCCGCTGGGGTGCTCATCATCCTCCTCTGGAGCCTCCTTCAATCGCCCGCCATGGCCAAGAAGGATGTGACCTTCTCCCAGTTCATGACCGAAGCCGAGCAGGGCAAGGTCGAGGAGGTCACCATCCAGGAGAACCAGCTCCGCGGCAAGTTCACCGACGGCCAGACGTTCAAGACCACCCTGCCCTCGGGCTACAACGACCTGATCAAGATCCTCCGCGACAACAAGGTCAACATTGTCGTCAAGGACACGGCCCGGAGCCCCTTTTTCACGATCCTCGTGAGCTGGTTCCCGATCCTCCTTATCATCCTCTTCTGGGTCTTCTTCATGCGCCAGATGCAGGCCGGCGGGAACAAGGCCATGTCCTTCGGCAAGAGCCGGGCCAAGCTCTTCTCAGCCCAGCAGAAAAAAGTGACGTTCAAGGACGTCGCCGGAGTCGAGGAGGCCGAGGACGAGCTCCAGGAGATCATCGAATTCCTCAAGGACCCGCGCAAGTTCCAGCGGCTCGGCGGCCGGCTTCCCAAGGGCGTCCTCCTCGTCGGCGCACCCGGGACCGGGAAGACCCTCCTCGCCCGGGCCGTGGCCGGCGAGGCCGACGTGCCCTTCTTCTCGATCAGCGGCTCGGACTTTGTCGAGATGTTCGTCGGCGTCGGCGCTTCGCGCGTCCGCGACCTCTTCGACCAGGGCAAGAAGCACGCCCCCTGCCTCATCTTCATCGACGAGATCGACGCCGTCGGCCGCCAGCGCGGCGCCGGACTCGGCGGGGGCCACGACGAGCGCGAGCAGACGCTCAACCAGCTTCTCGTCGAGATGGACGGCTTCGACTCGAACGAAGGCGTCATCCTCATCGCCGCCACCAACCGCCCGGACATCCTCGACAGCGCCCTCCTCCGGCCCGGCCGTTTCGACCGGCGGATCGTCGTCGCCATGCCCGACGCCAAGGGCCGCGAGGCGATCCTCCGCGTCCACGTCCGGAAAATCCCCCTGGCTGAAGACATCGACCTCAGGATCCTGGCCCGCTCCACACCCGGCTTCTGCGGCGCTGACCTGGCCAATCTGGTCAACGAGGCGGCCCTGCTCGGGGCCCGCAACGGCCAGGACAACGTCACCATGAAGGACCTGGAATTCGCCAAGGACAAGGTCCTCATGGGCGTCGAGCGGAAGAGCATGATCATCAGCGACGAGGAAAAGAAGAACACAGCCTACCACGAGGCCGGCCACGCCCTCATGGCCACCCTCATCCCCGAGGCCGACCCCATCCACAAGGTCAGCATCATCCCGCGCGGCCTGGCCATGGGACTGACCCAGCAACTCCCCCTCGACGACCGCTACACCTACACAAAGGATTATCTCGAGGCCCAGCTGTCCGTGCTCATGGCCGGGCGGGTCGCCGAGATCATCTTCCTGGGAAAGACGACGACCGGAGCGGCCAACGATTTCGAGAAGTCGACGGAGATCGCCCGGAAGATGGTCTGCCTGTGGGGCATGTCAGACCTCGGCCCGCTGACCTTCGGCGAGCGGGACGACCTCATCTTCCTCGGACGCGACCTGGCCGTGAACAAGAATTATAGCGAGCGGACCTCCGAGCGGATCGACGACGAGGTCAAGAAGATCATCCTACGGAACTATGCCCGGACCCAGGATCTCATCGAGAACAACAGGGACAAGCTCGTCCGGATCGCCGAGCTCCTTCTCGATAAGGAAGTGCTGACGTCCGAGGAGATCAACAAGATCGTCGACGGCAAGCCGAAACCGGGGCCGGGGGCCCTGACGGGAGCGGCGGCGCCCCCCGACAACACCGGCGTCGAGGTCCCGGCCCGGGAAACCAAGGACGAAGAGCCCGGACAGGTTTGAGGACGATGGACAGAGAAACGCACCGCCTGGACATCCGGGGGCGGCGTTTCCTTCTCGGTCCTCGCACCTGGATCATGGGCATAATCAACGTCACCCCCGACTCGTTCTCCGACGGCGGGCGGTACTTCGACGCCGAACGAGCGGTCGCCCGCGGCCTCGAGCTCGCCGCCGGCGGCGCGGATATCCTCGACGTCGGCGGGGAGAGCACGCGGCCCGGCTCGCTCCCCGTGCCCGAGGCCGAGGAGCTCCGGCGGGTCGTCCCCGTCATCGGAGCGTTGAGGAAACGGACCACCTGTCTTCTATCCGTCGATACGACGAAAGCGGCCGTCGCCCGCGCCGCCCTCGACGCCGGGGCCGACATCGTCAACGACACGAGCGCCTTCCGTTTCGACCTGGCCATGCCGGGAGAAGTCGCCCGCTCCGGGGCGGGTGTCATCCTGATGCACATGCAGGGCACGCCCCTCACCATGCAGCAGTCGCCGCGCTACGGCGACCTCCTCGGCGAGGTCCTCGCCTTCCTCGGGGAGAGGATCCGGGTGGCCGAGGCCGCCGGGATCCCCCGGGAACGCGTCATCGTCGACCCGGGAATCGGCTTCGGCAAGACTTTCGAGGACAACCTGGTCCTCCTCCGCCGCCAGGAGGTCTTCCACGAGCTCGGCCGGCCGCTCCTCCTAGGCTTCTCACGGAAGGCGTTCCTCGGCCGGCTCCTCGGCCTCCCCCCGGAGGAGAGGCTGGAGGGGACGATCGCGGCGGCAGTCCTGTCGGTCGAGCGCGGCGCCCACATCCTGAGGGTCCACGACGTCGGGCCGGTCGTCAGGGCCGTCCGCGCCGCAGAAGCCATTCTCGGCTTCAGGACCGATGCCGCCGCGGCCGCCGAAATGAGCGATAACGCCGTCGAGAGGAAAGCGGACGATGTTCGCTGACATTTGGACGATCCTCCGCCAGATCACGGTCCTCGACGTGCTCGACATCCTCCTAATCGCCATCATGATCTACTACGTCATCCTGCTCATCAGGGACACCAAGGCCTACCAGGCCGCCGTCGGGCTGGCGCTGATCGGCGCCCTCTATTTACTGACGGTGTGGGGGCGCCTCGGCGTCTCCAACCGGATCATCCGGTCCTTCATCAACTACGTCATCATCGCCATCATCGTCCTTTTCCAGGGCGAGATCCGGAGGTTCCTGACCGAGATCGGTTCGCGGACGTTCCGCAAGCCCTTCGTCCTCCGGTCCTTCCAGGAAAAGATCGAGGACCTCTTCCAGGCCATCGACTTCCTCTCCCAGAAGAAGATCGGCGCTCTGATCGCAATCGAGAAGGAGATTTCCCTCTCCCCCTACGCCGACCGCGGCGTCGAGGTCGACGCCCTCCTCTCCAAGGACCTCCTCGTTTCGATCTTCTTCCCCCATTCTCCCCTCCACGACGGGGCCGTCATCATCAAGGGAGACAACATCGTCGCGGCGGGATGCCTCCTGCCCTTGCCGGCCGCCCATCGGCTGAAAAGCCCGTTCCAGACGAGGACGCGGCACCTGGCGGCCATCGGGCTGTCGGAGGAGACGGACGCGGCGGTCATCGTCATCTCCGAGGAGACGGGGACGGTTTCCCTGGCCATCAAGGGCCAGCTCGAAAAACACGACGACAAGGACGCCATGGAAAAACGCCTGCTCGGCTACCTGAGAGACAGATGATGCGGCACTCCAAGCGATGGCTCGTCAAGGACTGGAAGCTGAAACTCGTCTCGCTCGTCCTGGCCCTCGGCCTCTGGCTCATCCTCGTCCCGGCCGAGAAAATGTACTCCGAGAAGTCCCTGACCATCCCCCTCGAAACGCGGAACATCCCGGCAGGGCTGGAGATCGTCGAGAAACTGACCGCGACGATCGACGTCACGCTCCGGGCGCCCAACCGGCTCCTCAACGAGATCGGGCCGTCGGGCCTCGTGGCCAGGATCGACCTCGACCGGGCCACGGTCCTGCAGCAGGAATACCCCCTCAACAACTCCATGATCACCGTCCCCCCCGACGCCGAAGTCGTGAAGATCACGCCGAACAAGGTCACGATCAAGCTGGAACGGACGGCCGAGGCGACCCTCGACCTCCATCCCACGGTCCGGGGGAAAGCGGCCCCGGGTTTTCGGATCACCCGGACCGAGATCGAGCCGTCGAGCGTCCGCGTGCGCGGACCAGAAAGCCGGGTCCGGGGCAAGGAGGCGGCGACGACGGCGCCTGTCGACGTGTCGGGCCTGGCCGAATCCACCGTCTTCGAAGAGGACATCATCCTCCCCCGGCCGGAACTCCGCCTCGTCTCGCCGCAGACGAGCGCCAGGGTCACGGTCCACGTCGAGCAGGACAAGGGCGCGGCGAAAGCGCCTCCCGCCAAGAAAAAGCAGTGAAGAAAAAGCTCTTCGGAACGGACGGAATACGGGCGGTCGCCGGCGCCTTTCCGCTCGACCCGCCGACCATCTCGCGGCTCGGGCAGGCCCTCGTCGGCCTCCTCGAGAAGAAAGGGCTGGGGACGAAGCTCATCATCGGCCGGGACACACGGGAATCCGGACCCTGGATGGAACGGGCCCTGGCCCGCGGCGTGCGCGCCGCCGGGGGCGAGACCGTGTCCGCCGGCGTCATCCCGACGTCGGCCGTCTCCTACCTGACGAAAACGCACGGCTTTTCGGCCGGGGCGGTCATCTCGGCCTCCCACAACCCGTTCCGCGACAACGGGATCAAGGTCTTCTCGCCGCTCGGCGTCAAGATCCCCGACGCTTGGGAGCTCGAGCTCGAGGCCGACGTTTTGGGGGGACGCGGGCGGCTGCCGGGCCATGACCTGGACGTCGCCGTCGACCCCGGGCTGGCCGGCGACTACGCGGATTACCTGGTGAGCCGGGTCCGCCTGACGGGACCGCCGTCCGGACTCAAAGTCGTCGTCGATTGCGCCAACGGCGCGAGCTCCGCGCTGGCGCCCCGCGTCCTCCGCGGGCTCGGCTTCGAGGTCGAGGCGCTCCACACGGCGCCGGACGGCACGAACATCAACCTCGATTGCGGGTCGCTCCATCCCGAACGCCTGGCCGCTCGGGTCAGAGAGACAGAGGCGGCCCTGGGGATCGCCTACGATGGGGACGCCGACCGTGCCTTGTGGGTGGACGGAAGCGGCCGTCTCCTTAACGGCGACCACACGCTGTTCGTCCAGGCCTTGCACATGAAGGAGACCTGCCGGCTCCTGACGAGCGACGTCGTGGCCACGACCATGAGCAACATGGGCCTCGAGGCGGCCCTGAAAAAAGCCGGCCTCGGGCTCGTCCGGACCAAGGTCGGAGACAAGTACGTCCACGAAGAGATGGTCGTGCGGGGGGCGAACTTGGGCGGCGAACAGTCGGGCCACACGATCTTCCTCGACGATTTCCCGACCGGCGACGGCATCCTGACTTCCCTGCGGATGCTCGAAGTCATGGTCGAGCGGGGCGAAACGCTCGCCTCGCTTGTCGAGGACATGGCCGAGTTCCCCCAGAGCCTGGTCAACGTCCGGGTAACGCGGAAGCCGGACTTCTCGGAATTCCCGGAGATCACGGCAGCCGTCGAAGAGACGCGGGCCCGTCTCGGCCGGGAAGGGCGCCTGGACCTCCGCTACTCGGGGACGGAGCCTCTGGCCCGGGTCATGGTCGAAGCGCGCGACCGGGACCTCGTCGAATCCTGCGCGAAAAGGGTCGCCGACGCCATCCGCAAACACCTGGGAGAGAAATGACATGAGACTCGCCGTCAACATCGATCACTTCGCCACCCTGCGGGAGGCCCGGAAAGCGACGGAGCCGGAGCCCGTCCTCGTCGCCCTGCTTGCCGAGCAGGCCGGCGCCCACGGCATCGTCTGCCACATTCGCGCGGACAGGCGGCACATCCGGGAACGCGACCTGCGCCTCCTCCGGGACGCCGTCAAGACGAAGCTCAACGTGGAGATGGCCGCGACGGAGGAGATGAAAAAGATCGCCCTCGAGATCGGGCCCGATGTCGTTTCGCTCGTCCCCGAGCGCCCCGAAGAACTGACGACCGAAGGCGGCCTCAAGGTGGCGGCGAACAAGAAAACCCTCGGCCCTCATATCAAGGCCCTGGGGAAGGCGGGCATCCGGACGAGCATTTTCATCGACACGAATCTCGACGAGATCGCCGCGGCCCGGGAGCTCGGCGTCGACCTCATCGAGGTCAACACCGGCAAGTACGCCGAGCTCAAAGAGGGGCGGGACCGCGATAAAGCTCTCGAAGCCGTGCGCAAGGCCGCCGAGTTCGGACGGAAGGTCGGGCTCGAGGTCCACGGCGGGCACGGCCTCGACTACAGGAACGTCGGCCCCATCGTGGCCATCCCCCAGATGACCGAGCTCAGCATCGGTTTCTCCATCGTCGCCAGGGCGGCCGTCGTCGGGGTCGAGCGGGCGGTCTGGGAGATGCTCGACCTGCTTCAGGGAGCGGATACTTAGGAGCGACCATCAGAAGTGCGACGGAGCGGCTCGGAGTCGCACTTCTAGGTATCTGAAGAAGATCCGGGCCCAATATTGTGTCCCCAAATGAGGCTGGCATGGATATACGGGTCAATATCGAACGACTCAAGAACGACCTCGAAGAACTAGGCCGGATCGGGAGGGACGAATACGGCGGCGTCAGCCGGCCTTCGTTCAGCCCGGCCGACTTCGAAGCCCGGGCCTGGCTTAAGAAAAAGATCGAGGAGGCCGGCCTCTGCTACCGTCAGGACGGCGCCGGCAACCAGTTCGGCCGGGTCGAGTGCCAGGGCAAGACCGTCATGGCCGGCTCCCACATCGATACCGTGCCGAATGGCGGCATGTTCGACGGCGCGGCCGGCGTCGTCGCGGCGCTCGAAGCCGTGCGCCGTATTCTGGAAGAGAAAGTCCCCATCGCCAGGCCGCTCGAGGTCGTCTCTTTCACGGACGAGGAGGGCAACCTCGTCGGCGACTTCCTGGGCAGCCGGGCCTTCATGGGTCTTCTTGACGAAGGTGAAATCCGGAAAGGCCAGACGTCTTTCAGCATGCCCTTCCGCGACGTCCTGAAGAGAACCGAGTTCACGGCCGACGGCATCCTGTCCGCCCACAAGCAGAGGCCTGAGCTCGAGGCCTACATCGAGCTCCACATCGAACAGGGCCCGGTCCTCGAGGACGAAGGCGTGCCTGTCGGCATCGTCGAGAGGATTGCGGGGAAACACTACCGGCAGTGCGCCTTCCTCGGCGAGTCCGGGCACGCCGGGACGACACCCCTCGAGCTCCGGCGCGACGCCTTCCTGGGGCTGGCCGATTTCGCCCTTAAGGCGACCCAGCACGTGGCCGTGAGGCATTACGGGAGCATGCTGACAGTAGGCAAGGCCGTCCTCCACCCCGGCTCCTTCAGCGTCATCCCCGACCGGGCCGACTTCACCCTGGAGTTCCGCAGCGCCTCGCCCGAGGCCCTGGGCGATATCGAGAAGGAGGTCTTCGCCCTGGCCGAGGACGTCGCTTCGACGCGCGGGCTGACCTTCGCTTCCCGGATCGTCGACAAGACGACGCCGGTGACGATCGCCCCCCGGATGGTGAACCTGATGGAAGAAGAGTGCCGGACGCTCGGCTATCCGTCGATGCGGATGACCAGCGGCGCCGGCCACGACGCCCAGATCCTCGCCGGGACCTGCGATGTCGGGATGATCTTCATCCCCTCCCCCGACGGCATCAGCCACGCGCCGGGAGAGAGGGTCGACTGGGACGACCTGGAGAAAGGGGCCAACCTGCTTCTCCGGACGCTGGTCCGCCTGGCTACCTAAGTAACCCAGAAGGGGTCAAACCTATTTTTTACGCAGAAATGCGTAAAAAATAGGTTTGACCCCTTCTGGACTTTCAGAGGCCGACCGGTTTGACGCCGGAGAGGCGTGTGGTAGAATTCACTCGGGAATGAAGATGTCTAGAGTCCCTGTCGTCCGCTCCCTGCTTCTGGTCACCCTGACCATTTTCCTGTCCCTGCCCGTTCTTTCCCAGGTCCTGCCCGTCGAAAGCCGCAGGGCTGCGGGGCCTATCAAGATCGACGGACTGGGCGACGAATGGCCCCTGGCGGGCCCGTTCGTGGACACGAAAGCCGGGGCTGAGCTCCGTTTCCAGAACGACGGTCGGAATCCCTATATTCTCCTGGTTGTAAAAAAGCTCGAAGCTCTGAAATCGGCCGAAGCCACGGGAATGACGATCTTTCACCGTCCCGGGAGAGGAAAGAAACCCGGGAGCGGCGCCCTGTTCCTGGCCAAGGACATGCCGGTCGAAGATATCATCCGGTGGCGCGAAAGCCAAGGCGCCCTCCTGACGGACGGGGAAAAGGCGGAGATCAGGAAATCCGCCCGGCAGCCGCTCTTCCTGGCCTTCGCCGTCGGCGCGAAGGGAAGCATGTACGGGCCCCTCGTCCGGCATCAGATCGATACCGACCCCCCGGATTTCGTCGTCTCTGGGGGAACAGGCGAGGCGACCTATGAATTCCGCATCCCTCTCACGTCCCCGGAGTCCGTCCCTGGCGGTATCGGCGCCGAGCCAGGACAGACTATCCGGATTCCCTTCGACTGGGGCGGCACTGTTAGAGGAAGCCTCTCCACCAAGGTCAGCCGGGAAGCCCCGAGCTCCGAGAGCGGCTACATGTCCGGCACCGGAAGGACCTGGGGACAAGAGTTTCTGGACACCTTCGACTCCATATCGCGCCCGTCTATCGGCACGGGGAAATACTCCTTCGCCGTATACGTGAAGCTGGCGGACATCAGGTAGATGGCGCTCCGGATCGGGAAAATCGAGGTCGACTTTCCCGTGACGCTGGGGGCCCTGGCCGGCTACAGTGACCTGCCCTACCGCCTGATCTGCCGCTCCCTCGGCGCGCCTTACTGCGTCACCGAAGCCATGCTCGACCGCCAGGTGCTCCTCGAAGGGAGGCTCCGCAAGCGGCTCATCCGGCTCGACCCGGCCGACCACCCCGTGGCCGGTCAGATCATGGGCACGGAACCGGAGCGGATGGCCGAGGCGGCCCGCTCACTCGACAAGATGGGCTTCGACGTCATCGACATCAACTTCGCCTGCCCGGTGAGGAAAGTCGTGTCCCACAAGCGCGGCGGCGCCTTGATGAACGACCCCGATCGAGCACTGGCCATCGTCGGGGCCGTCGTCAAGGCCGTCCCGGGCCGGCCGGTGACGGTCAAGCTGCGCCGGTCATTCCGGGACGCCGACAAAACCCGCGAGGACTTCTGGAAGATCGCCCGCGGCGCCTTCGAAGCGAGCGTCGCGGCGATCGCCGTCCACGCCCGGAGCGTCGAACAGAAATACACCGGCCGGGCCGACTGGGCTTTCCTCGCCGCCCTCAAGCGCGAGTTCCCGGACCGGACCATCCTCGGCTCGGGGGACATCATGTCTCCCGCCGACGCCCTGCGCATGATCGCCGAAACCGGCGTCGACGGCGTCCTGGCCGCGCGCGGCGCCATCGGCAACCCCTGGTTTTTCGGTCAGGCCCACGACCTGGCCGCCGGACGGCCGCCCCGTAAGCCCGGCCTCGACGAACAGAGAGAAGTGATCTATCACCATTTCCGGCTCGCCTGCGAAGCCTACGACCCGCGGCGCGGCCTCAAGATCCTCCGCCATTTCAGCCTCCAGTACGCCAAGATGCATCCGCGCCGGACCGAACTGCGCAACGCCCTCGTCGTAGTCCGGACCGAAGAGCAATGGCGCGCCGTCATCGACGCGTTTTATAAGACAACCTAATCACCTTTAGATCAATGGTCTTGACGCCTCCACTTTACAGGCCGCGCCCAATGTGCTATCTAAGACGGTGCTCCGAGTCGAAAGAGCTACAGCCGGGACGGCCAGGCCCTTCGACCGACAGGGAGGAGCGGGAAACGGCTCCTCCTTCCGTATTTGAAAAGGAGACACCATGGACCGCTTCGCATCCATCCTCCTCTGCTTGGTCCTCAGCCTATCTCCCGTTTTTCCGGCCGAACAAAGTCTCATGCTGGCCACAACGACGAGCATCGATGCCACCGGTCTCCTCGGCGTCCTCGCCGACGCTTTCAAGAAGGACACGGGAATCACCCTCAAATGGATCGCGGTCGGGACGGGTGCCGCCCTCAAGCAGGCCCGGGACGGGAACGTCGACGTCGTCATCGTCCACGCCAAAAAGCTCGAGGACGCGTTTCTCCGGGACGGCTTCGGCGTCAACCGCCGGGTGATTGCCCGGAACTATTTCATGATCGTCGGGCCCATTGACGACCCCGCCCGTGTCGCTGGCTCCTCATCGGCCGCGGAAGCCCTCGGCCGCGTCAAGTCGAGCGGCGCCCCCTTCGTCAGCCGAGGCGATAAGTCCGGCACGCACACGCGCGAGCTCGACCTCTGGGCCCTGACCGGCGGCAAGCCGGAGACCGCTTACCTCGAAACGGGCCAGGGCATGGCCGAAACCCTGCGCGTCGCCGTAGAAAGACGCGGTTACACACTGACGGACACCGCGACGTTTTACGGGCTTCAGGGATTCGCCGGACTTAAGGCCGTCTACGAAAACGTCTTCGAGCTCGAGAACATCTACTCCGTCATTGCCGTCGACCCCGCCCCCGTCCCCACGGCCCACTACGGCGAGGCCATGGCCTTCATCGCCTTCCTCACTTCGCCGTACGGCCAAAAGCTCATCCGGGAGTTCAAGGGCAAGAGCGGTCGGCAACTCTTCGAACCGATGGCCGCGACACCCGGCGTGGATGTGATCAAATGATCTTCCGCGAACTCGCCCTGGCCATCTGGGTCTCGCTCAAGACGAGCGGGGTCGCGGCCCTCGTCGCCAGCGCCGTCGCCGTCCCGGCCGCGCTCTTCCTCGCCGGACGCGACTTCCGCGGCAAACGGCTCGTCCTCCTCATCAACCAGACCTGGATGGCCGCCCCGACTGTCGTCGTCGGTCTTCTCTTCTACTCGCTCCTCAGCCGGAGCGGCCCCTTCGGCCGCCTGGGCCTCCTTTACACCCAGACGGCCATGACCGTCGGCCAGGTTTTCCTCATCCTGCCGCTCATCGTCGGCTTCTCCTACACGGCCCTCCGCCAGGTCGACAAGCGGGCGCGCCTGACCGCGCTGACCCTCGGGGCGAGCCGGCGCCAGGCCGGCTGGGTCGTCATCCGCGAAGCGAAGTACGCCCTGCTCATCGCCGTTCTGGCCGGGTTTGCCCGGGCGATTTCGGAAGTCGGGATCGCCATGATGCTCGGCGGGAACATCCTGAACGCCACCCGGAACATCACGACGTCGATCGCCCTGGAGACGGTCAAGGGGGAATTCCGGAACGGCGTCGTCCTGGGCGCAGTCCTTCTCGTCATCACCCTCGGCATCAACCTCCTCGTCCAGACGGGGCTCCGGGGCAGGGACAAGGACTGAGATGAGCGACTCCGTTTATCGGCTCGAGGACATTTGTTACGCCTATCCCGGCCCGGACCCGTCCTTCGCGCTCGAGCTCGAGTCGCTCTGCGTAGGTTCGGGAGAGATCCTAGCCCTCGTCGGACCGAACGGCGCCGGCAAGACGACTCTCCTCATGCTCCTTGCCTTTCTCGCCCGGCCCGCCCGGGGACAGCTGAAATTCATGGGCGGCGACCCCTGGACGAGCGAAGCGAGCGTCGTTCTGGCCCGCCGGGAGGCCGTCCTGGTCACCCATCATCCCTACCTGTTCAAGGGGACGGTCGCCGACAATATCTCGTTCGGGCTCAAGCTTAGAAAGATCCCGGAGGCCGAGCGTCCGGAGCGGCTCCGGACCGCGCTGACCCTGGTCGAGCTCGAGGGCTTCGAGAGGAAATCCGTCGCCGGACTGAGCGCGGGTCAGGCCCAGCGCGTCGCCCTGGCCCGGGCCCTGGCCCTCAGGCCCCGGGTCCTCCTCCTCGACGAGCCGACGGCCAACATCGACGCCGGTCTCGGCCTGCGGATGGAGTCAGTCCTCCGCGAGGTCAGCCGCGAGTCGGGGGCGACGGTCGTCTTCTCGACCCACAACTTCTCCCAAGCCTCACGCCTGGCCGATGACATTCTCTATCTCTCGGACGGCCAGCGCGTCGAGTTCAGCCACGAAAACTGCTTCAGCGGGACGGCCGCGACCGACGGCCGGCGAAGCTGGATCGAGCCGCGATCCGGCGTCCGGATCGTTTTTCCCGGCGAAACGCGCGGTCACGTGACCTGCGTCATCAACCCCGCGGACATCCGTTTATTTGCCGCAGGAGACGCCGCGGCCCCCTGTCACGGCCCGAACGTCTTCGGCGGACGGGTCACACGGATGGAGACGACGGACTCCGCGACGGCCCTCGTCCGCGTCACCGGCGACCTGACGTTCCGCGCCGCCCTGCCCGTCGGCGAACTCGAGGCCAAGAGCATTTCCCTTTCCCAGGACGTTCTGCTAAGATTTGAGCCTGAATCCGTCGCCATCATCGGACCGCGGGATCCTGGAAACCCTCATGATTGATACGTTCGACGGCGCCAAACCTCGGGCTTCAGACCGGGGGGCCGAATGGGTTGAATACGAAGAGGCCCGAGCGCTCGTCCTCTCCGTCGCGAAAACGCTCCGTGCCGAGTCCGTCCCTCTGGCCGAGGCTCTGGGCAGAAGCCCGGCCAGGGATATAAAGACCCGTGAAAATATCCCGCCTTTCACCAAGGCGACGATGGACGGATACGCCGTCAAGGCCGAGGACACCAGGGCGGCCGGAAAGGACGCGGTGGCCGAGCTCGAAGTCACGGAGGACTTGCCCGCGGGCCGTGTCTCCCGAAAATCCGTCGGTCCGGGACAGGCCGTCCGCATCATGACCGGGGCTCCCCTGCCGAAAGGCGCCGACGCCGTGGTCATGGTCGAGGATACAGAGAAATCCGGCGGCCGCGTCAAAGTCCGGCGCGAGGTCAAGCCCGGCGCCAACATCGGTCAAGCCGGCGAGGATCTCAAGAAAGGCGAACTCGTCCTCGAGCGGGGCGCGGTCATCGGGCCGGCCGAGACCGGCCTGTTGGCCGCGGCGGGGCTGGTCCGCGTTCCGGTCGTCAGGCGCCCGAAGCTGGCCGTCATCGCCACGGGCGACGAGATCGTCGAGCCGGGCGATAGAAAAGGCCCCGGCCAGATCCGGAACTCCAATGGCCCCGCTCTCCTGGCCATGGCCCTTCGGGCGGGGGCGGACGCGAAATATCTCGGCATCGCCCGGGACAGGAGCTCCTCGCTCCGGGCCAAGCTCGACCGGACGAAGGGAGCGGATATCCTGGTCCTGTCCGGGGGAGTTTCGGCCGGCGACTACGACCTGGTCAGGGACGAGCTCCGGGCGGCCGGGGTCAGGCCCGTTTTCTGGCAGGTCCGGATCAAACCGGGCAAGCCCGTCTTCTTCGGCCGGCGCGGAAGCCAGCTCGTCTTCGGATTGCCGGGCAACCCGACGAGCGCCATGGTCACGTTCCTCCTCTTCGTCCAGCCGGCCATCGAGCGCCTGCTCGGCCGGAAGAAGCCCGGGCCGAGGGGCGGACGGGCGGTCCTAGCGGAGGACATCGTCCTCAAGCCCGGCCGGACGCAGTTCCTGCGGGCCGTCCTCGACGCCGAGGGCGCGGTCCTCAAGGTCGCGCCCTATGCCGACCAGAAAAGCGGCGTCCTGAGGTCCATGGCCCGGAGCCAGGTCTTCATCGTCGTCCCGGCCGACGTTTATCGCCTGGAAAAGGGCGGGGAGGTCAAAATACTCTTCATGGACGGACACTAACGCATGGCCAAGCTCAGCCACGTCGACCGCGAGGGCAAGGCCCGGATGGTGGACATCGGGGCCAAGGCCGTCACCCGGCGCGAGGCGGCCGCCTCGGCGTTCATCAAGCTCGGCCCGCAAACGCTCCGGCTCGTCGAGGCGAACAAGATCGCCAAGGGCGACGTCTTGAACACGGCCCGGCTGGCCGGCATCCAGGCGGCGAAGAGGGCCCACGAGCTCATCCCGCTCGCCCATCCCATCCCCCTGGAGAATGTCGCCGTCGACCTGGAGATCCTGAAGACGGGCATCCGCGTCCGCTGCCGCATCGCCGCCGCGGCCAAGACCGGGGCCGAGATGGAGGCCTTGACCGGCGCCGCCCTCGCCGCGCTCACGGTCTACGACATGGTCAAGGCGGTGGAACGGGGGGCCGAAGTCGTGCGCCTGCGTCTCGACTTCAAGAGCGGCGGGAAAAGCGGGGTCTTCCGGAGACGGACATGAAGGCGTTCGCCGCGGCGGCGGGGGCCGGCACGATCGTCTCCGTCAACACGAGCCGCAAGAAAGGGCAGGTCAAGACCCCCGTCCCGTCCGCCGAACTCGTGGCCGGAAAGGGGATCGCCGGCGATGCCCACCTGGGATTCGCCCATCGTCAGGTTTCCCTCCTGATGATCGAAGACATCGAGGAGCAGAGATCCCGTCTCGCGGCCGGGTCCTCCGTCCCCTTCGAACACGGGGCCTTCGCCGAAAACCTGACCACGCGGGGAATCGACCTCGGCGCTCTCGAGGTCGGCGACGAACTCCTCGTCGGGGGCGGGATCCGGCTGAGGGTCAGCCAGATCGGAAAGGAATGCCACACGAAGTGCGCCGTCTTCCATCTCACCGGCGACTGCATCATGCCCGTCCGGGGGATTTTCTGCGAGGTCCTGGCGGGCGGGACGGTCCGCGCCGGAGACACCATTGAAAAACGGTAAGGTCCTCCGGATCTCGGTCACCGACCGCTGCGACCTCCGCTGCGTCTACTGCATGCCCGAATCGGGGGTTCCCCTGGTGCCGATGGCGGACATGCTGACCTACGAAGAGATCGTCGCCGTGGCCCGCGCGGCCATGACCCTGGGCGTCCGGCGTTTTCGGCTCACGGGCGGCGAGCCCCTGGCGAGGCGGGGGGTCGTCTCGCTCGTGGGCCTGCTCGCCCGGCTCGGACCCGAGGACCTGGCCATGACGACCAACGGCCTGCGCCTGGCCGAATTCGCGGCCGGACTTAAAGCGGCCGGGCTCATGAGGGTGACGGTCAGCCTGGACACGCTCCGCCGGGACCGCTTCGAGACGATCACCCGGAGGACGGGTTTCGACCGGATTTTCAAAGGCCTCGAAGCCGCCCGGGCGGCGGGACTCGTCCCGATCAAGGTCAACACCGTCGTCATCCGGGGTGTCAACGACGACGAGGTCCTCGACTTCGTCCGCTTCGCCGAGAAGGAGAACGTCGAGGTTCGCTTCATCGAGCTCATGCCGACGAGCGGACTCAGCCCCGAGTGCAAGGAGCTGGGGAGCTGGCGGCCGGCCCTCTTCGTCAAGGGGGAGGAGATCCGGGAACGGGTCGTCGAGGCTGTTGGCCCTCTGGAGCCGGTGCCGGACGCCGACGGCGTGGCGGACATCTATCTCGTCAAAGGGAAAACGCGCCTGGGATTCATCACGCCCGTCTCGGACCCCTTCTGCCGCGGCTGCGAGCGGCTGCGGCTCGGCTCGGATGGGAGGCTGAAGATCTGTCTTTTCGACCGGGGTGGAGTCGACCTCCGGAAAGCCCTGCGCGAGGACAAAGCCGGCCCCGTGGAGCTCGAGGCCATCCTGAGGGCGGCTTTCGAAACGAAGACGACCTGGGAGCGCGGCGACCTGGAGTCCCTGTCGAGCGACATGTTCAGGATCGGAGGGTGACGATGAAAGTCGGAATTCTCACCATCAGCGACAAGGGGGCGCGGGGCGAACGCGAAGACAAGAGCGGTCCGGCCATCCGGGAGATGATAGAGGCGGCCGGAGGGGAGATCGTCCGCGCGCGGATCGTCCCCGACGAACAGGACGAGATCCGGGCCGCGCTCATCGAGTGGTCGGACGAAGGCCTCGACCTCATCCTGACGACCGGCGGGACGGGTTTCAGCCCGCGCGACTGGACCCCGGAGGCGACCAAGGCCGTCCTCGACCGCGAGACGCCGGGCATCCCCGAGGCCATGCGCCGCGCCGGCATGGAGAAGACGCCGACGGCCATGCTCAGCCGGGCCGCCGCCGGGATCCGGAAATCCACCCTCATCGTCAACCTGCCGGGAAGCGAGAAGGCCGTGCGCGAAAGCCTCGAAGCCATTCTGCCGGCCCTTCCCCATGGGGTCGATATCCTCAAGGGAACGGCGTCGGAGTGCGCCAAGTCCCATCGCGGCTGAGCGGAGAGGGCCGCTTCCATGAAAAAAATGAGGTCAATGACCCGCCTGGCGTTCGTCGTTCTTCTCGCGACGTTCGCGGCCTCCGGTCAGAAACTCGCGGAGAAGGACCTCCCGGAGCCGTACCGGGATTGGCTCAACCTCGTCGCCTACCACATCCAGCCCGTCGAGCGGGACGTGTTCATGCAGCTCACGAACAACCGGGACCGGGACCTGTTCATGGAAACGTTCTGGAAGCAGAGGGACCCGACGCCGGGAACGCCCGAGAACGAATACAGGGACGAGCTCCTCAAGCGGTTCCGGTACGTCAATGAATTCCTGGGGCGGGGGACCACCCGGGAGGGCTGGCGGACCGACATGGGGCGCATCTACATGGTCCTCGGCCCCCCCGCGAGCATCGAGCGCTTCGAAGCGACGATCGGGCTCGTCCCCTGTCAGTCCTGGAGCTACTACGGCGACGCGCGGAAAGACCTTCCGCCTCAGTTCGTCCTCCTGTTCTACCAGAGAGGGGGCGTCGGCGAGCACAAGCTTTACGACCCGGTCTCGGACGGTCCGGCCCGCCTCCTGCTGAACCAGCGGGAGATCTCCGATCCCTTCGATTACAGGGGCCTCCACGACAAGATCCTCGACCTCGCCCCGACGCTGGCCGAACTGTCCATCACCCGCATCCCGGGCGAGTACAACTACGACCTCTCCCCCTCGCCGCGCAACAACATCCTCCTGGCCACCATCCTGAATTCCCCCAAGAAGGACGTCAATCCGTCCTACGCCTCGCATTTCCTCAACTACAAGGGTGTCGTGTCCACCGAGTACCTGACGAATTTCGTGGAAAGCTATGCGTCGACGGCCCTGATCCAGGACCCGGTCACGGGCCTGCGGTTCCTTCATTTTTCCATCGTCCCCGCCGACGTCAACGTGGACGCATACGCGCCGAAAAACCAGTTCTACTGCAACTTCCGGATCGACGTCAGCTTGCGGAACGACAAGGACATCGTTTTCCAGTACAACCGGGAATTCCCCCTCTACTTCCCCGAAAGCGACTGGGACCGGGTCAAGGCCAGCGGCCTGGCCATAGAGGACTCCTTCCCCATCATCGAGGGCAAGTTCCGGCTGACCGTCCTGCTTACAAACACCGTGGGCAAGCAGTTCAGCATCCTCGAAAAGGACGTGGAGGTCCCGCCGGCGGGAACGGCTCCCTCGCTCGACGGACCCTTCCTCGGTTACAAGTTCGAGACCTATCAGCGCGACGTCCACATCCCGTTCAAGATCAACGACCGGAAGCTCGTCACCGACCCGCGGAAGAACTTCGCCCGGACCGACGAGATCGCCGTCCTCTTCAGCGTGTTGAACGTGACCGAGGAGCTCCTCAGGGACGGGGAGGCGAAGATCGAGATCCGGGGACTCAGGGAAGCCAATCCGGTCCTGAGGTCCTTCACGGTCAAGCTCGGCGCCCATCCTTTCGAGCGGACGCTGAGCATCCCCCAGTCGATCTCCGCGGCGGAGCTCGACCCGGACTATTATGAGATCTTCGTCCGGCTCGTCGGGGCCGGCGGCGAGGTCCTCGACGAGAAGAAGGACTTCTTCGTCGTCTTATCGAGCCCCGCCACCGGGCATCCCATCGCCAACGCCAAGAGCTTCGCCCTGGCCAATCGATTCCTCTATCTCTACATGCTGGCCCAACAGTCCGAGAAAATGAGCCGTCCGGACGCGGCGAAGTCCTGGTACGGCGAAGCCTACCGGCTCAACCCGGAATACAAGGACGGGGTAGTCATGTACGGCAACTTTCTCAACAAGGCCGGGGCCTTCGAGGAAGCCTTGACGGTCGCCGAAAAGCTCAGGGGGGACGACCGGCGTCAGTTCCCGTTTTTTACCATGCGGGGCCAGGCCCTCATGGGCCAGAATAAGTTCGAGGACGCTCTGAAGGACCTTCTCCAGGCGAACCGGATGTACAACAGCGACACAAACGTTCTGAACTCCCTGGGAAGGTGCTACTACCGGCTGGGCCGGAAAGCGGAGGCGCTCGACGCCCTCAACGCATCGTTGAAGCTGGATTCCGACCAGGACGCAGTCAAGAAGCTCATCCAAGAAATCGACAAATAGCCCGCGTCTCGGCGGTCCCGACCGGGCACGGAGAAGCGCCTTCTCTAGCTATCCGAAAAGTCCGGCTTGAACGAACGACCCTTCTTTATTTCGGAAACATGACGCTTGTCGGCGAGCATTTTGTCCTTGGCCCGCTTCGAGCGCTTCCGCTTCTGGCGCCGGATCTTGGCGATCCTCTGCTCCTCCGCGCTTTGCTTCCCCAGGATCTCCGTCTCGATCTTATCGACCAGGATGCGGCGGGCCAGGAACCGGTTGAGGGATTGCAGCCTCTCCTGCTGACACTTGACCTCGAACCCGGTCGGCAGATGCTTGAGGTAGACGCAGGTCGCGACCTTGTTGACGTTCTGGCCGCCGTGGCCCCCCGAGCGAATGAACTTCTCGAGGATGTCCGCCTCGCGGATGCCGAGCTTCTCCATCCGCTCCGCGAGAGTCTGTTCTTTGTCGGGGCTAACTCCGAATGTCGCCATGCCGATATCCTACTTTAAAACGGAGACACAATTCCAATTTTCGAAATAGGTCTTCTACCCTTGAGCTAAAACCGAAGGAATGAGCGTCTTTCCGGTGTTGGGATGACACGGCAGAAATGCTTTAGGACGCTCCTTGACAATACACATAATATGTGTATTATTTGTGTATAACAAGGAGCATGGAAATGCAAGTGAGACATAACATTACACTTGACGAAGACGTCTCAAAGGAGCTCGAGAGTGTCGCCGAGGAGCTCGGGGAGAAAAAGAGCGCCATTATCGAAAAAGCGCTCGAAACCTATTTTGACCTTCTGGACTTGAAGCTGGCCAAGAAACGGCTCGCCGACCTCGAAACAGGCCGCGACCGGCTCCTCGATTCAGAGGAAGTCTGGAAAAAGCTGGGAATATAGGTTGTTCAAGCTCCGTTTCCTCGGCCGGGCCGGCGACGATCTCGGAAGGATCGATCGTCCGCTCCAGAAAATCATCAAAGAGAAACTGCTCATCCTGGCCGAGAACCCCGAAGCCCTGAAAAACAACATCAAGAGACTGAGCGGGACCGATAAGGACCTCTTTCGCCTGAGAGTGGGGAGCTATCGGGTCATCTTCAAGAAGGATAAGAAAGAGCTCGTGATCATCGTCGTCCGGATCGGACATCGGAAAGAGGTCTATTTATCGCTCAACTGAAGCCGAGTTTCGGGGAGAACGAATTCGGAAATGGGTATTGTGTCCCCGAATCTGGGCGGGCGTTGACGGGCGCTGGCCATTGGACTAAACTTCCTTTTTCAAAACGCACACGCATCGTTACGGATTAGGAGGCTCCCATGAAGCCAGTTCCCAAAAGCCGTCCGGCTTTCGTTTTCCTGTTAGCCGCGGCCTTATTGATTCCCATATTCGCGGCCGCTCAGATCCCGGCCGCCGCGCCCAAAACGACCGCCGAAACGACCGAATATGCGGCAACGTCGACCTACGCCGACGTGCTGTCCTTTATACGCGACCTCCAGAAACTCTCGCCCCTCGTCCGGGTCGAGACGATCTGCACCTCTGCAGAGGGCCGGGACGTCCCGCTCCTCGTCATCGGCAAGCCATTGCCCCAGGACCCGCTGGCCCTGCGCTACGACAAGCGTGTCGTCGTCTACTTCCAGGCCAATATCCACGCCGGCGAAGTCGAGGGCAAGGAAGCGACCCTGATGCTCGTCCGCGACATCCTCCTCGACCCCAAGCTCCCCTATCTCGACAAGGTCGTCCTCCTCGTCGCGCCCATCTTCAACGCCGACGGGAACGACAAGATGAGCCCCGACAACAGGCGTGGCCAGGTCGGCCCCGAGAAGGGTTCGGGCGTCCGCCACAACGGCCAGAACCTCGACCTCAACCGGGACGCCATGAAGCTCGAGAGTCCCGAGATGCGCGGCCTCGTCCGCAACGTCCTCCTCCGCTGGGACCCCCTGCTCCTCGTCGACTGCCACACGACCGACGGCTCCTACCACGAGGAGCCGGTCACCTACTCCTGGCCGCTCTGCCCGAACGGAGACCCGGCGATTATCAAGTACATGCGCGAGAAGATGCTCCCGGCCGTCGACGCCACGCTCGAGAAAAAGTACGGCACGCTGTCCATCCCCTACGGCGACCCGCAGGACTTCAAGGACATGGAAAAGGGCTGGCAGACGTTCAGCCACCAGCCGCGCTTCGTGACCAACTACGCCGGCCTCCGCAACCGGCTTTCCATCCTCGACGAGAACTATAACTACGCCGATTTCAAGACGCGCGTCCTCGGCAATTACAGCCTGCTCAAGTCGATCCTCGATTACTGCGAGGCGAACGCTCCGGAGCTTTCCCGCCTCGTCGCCGACGCCGACGCGCGGACGGTCCTCCGCGGGATCGCCCCGAAGGAGGCCGATACCTTCGGCCTCGATATCGACGTCCAGGCCCTCCCCGAGAAAGTGTCCATCCGCGGCTACGAGATGGAGGTCACGCCCCGCGAAGGCAGCCCCTATCCCCAGATCAAGCGGACCGACCGCAAGAAAACCTACGTCATGCCCTATTTCGCCGACTTCGTTGCCAAGCGCACGGTCCGTCTCCCCTACGCCTACCTCATCCCCGTTTTTAACACGGACGTCCTCGACAAGCTGAGGCAGCACGGCATCGCCGTCGAGCGCCTGACGGAAGCCGTGACCCTCGAGACGGAGGCCTTCCGGCTCAAGGAGATCAAGGGGGCGGAGCGCCTCTATCAGGGCCACCGGACCAACGCCGTCAAGGGCGAATACACCGTCGAGAAGCGGGAGTTCCCGAAGGGGACGCTCGTCGTCCGGACGGCCCAGGCACTAGGCCGGCTCGCGGCCTACCTCCTCGAACCGGAGAGCGACGACGGGCTTCTCGTCTGGAATTTTTTCGACAGGGACATCGTCAGCCAGTGGGGACGGGGGGCGCAGACCTATCCTGTCTATAAACTTTATACCCCCCAGAGCCTGGCCGCCGACGGCGTCGACTGATTACTTTTTCTTCTTCTTGGCCGAGACCAGGTACTTGCCGCAGTTCTCGCACACGTAGATGTCATTCGAGCCCTCCATGGCCGAATACATCTGGGTCGAGATGTTGATGTTGCAGCCCTGGCAGACGCCATCGATCGCATCGGCCACCGCGAACCCGTAGCGCTCCATCAGCCGGTCGAAGCGCGACACGAGGTCGCGGTCGAGCTCCTCGCGGATCATGGCCGCCTGTTTGTGGATCTCTTTCTGCTGTTCCTTCGTGCCTTTCTTCTTCTTGAGCTCGATCTCCTGGAGCTTCTTGAGGAGGCGGGCCCGGCTGACGATCTTCTCCTCGTGGACGAACTTGAACTCGATCTCGGAGAGGATGCCGAAGAGCTCCGCCTTGTCCTGGGCGACCTGGATCCGGCCCCGGTTCTCGGCCCGGATGAGGAAGCGGGCCAGCCCGGCGAAGAGGTGGTTGAAGAGCCCCGGCAGCGTCGGGTTCCAGACGACGAGGATGATCAGGTAGACCTTCTGGCCGTCGTGGGCGTCGAAGTCGATCCCTTTCTCGGAACGGCCGACGGCGACGGCGATCTCGCCGCCCGTATCGACGCGGGCGTGCGGAAGAGCGACGCCGTAGCCGATGGCCGTGGAGACGAGGTTCTCTCTGTCGATGATCCGGGTCAGGATGAGTTTCTTGTTGTCGATGAGCTTTTGCTTGGCCAGGACGTCGAGAAGTTCTTCGATGGCCTCGACCTTATCTTTGCTCTTGAGGTCGAACACGACCTGGGGAAGGGTCAGATAATCGGAAAAATAACAGCTTCGGGGAAGGAATTTATTCTCCATTACCGCGGGATTTTAGCACACTCCGCCGAAAAAACCAACATTCAGTTTTTCCGTTTGAACGAGCTTGACGGCAGGAACTGGGGAAGGGCCTCGCGGTCCTGAAGGATGGCGATGATCCCCCGGGCCCAGTCGATGATCTGGAGCGCCCCGCGGAGGTCCCAGTCGGGCTGGATCTCGTCGGTCACCTTGTGGTATTTAGTTCTCTGGTAGTCCTCGAATTTCCGCTGGACGAGGTCCTTGTCCGGCCCCTTGGCGACGGTCCCCTGGCTGAGCCAGACGCCGGGGATCCCGGCCCGGGCGAAGCTCAGCTGGTCGGCGCGGTAGAAAAAGCCGAGCTCGCCGTTCCGTTCGGGGATATAGCGGAGGCCCAGCTTTTCGGCCGCCTGCCGGCAGACCTCGTCGAGGTCCGAGTGCCTGGCCCCGATGGCGAAGACGTCCTCGGTCTCGCCCCAGACGTTGGTCATCTCAAGGTTGATGTCCGCGACGACCGTGTCGTTTCGGAACGGCATGTGCCGGGCGAAGTAGTCCGACCCGAGGAGGAGCTGCTCCTCGGCGGTCACGGCGACGAAGCAGAGGTCGGCCTCGAGCTTCTCCGGCCTCTGGGCGTAATAGCCGGCCAGGGCGAGGAGGGAGGCCGAGGCGGACGAGTTGTCCACGGCCCCGTTGTAGATCTGGTCGCCCTGGAGCGTCTCGTCCTTGCCGAAGTGGTCGTAATGGGCCGAGAGAACGATCGTCCGCTTCCGGGCGGCGGGATGCTTGGCCCGGACGATACCGGCGGCGTTGACGCCGTCGACAGTGCGGGTGATCCTGTGCTGGCGGACCTTGGCCCGGAGGCCGAGCGGGACGGGCGCGAAATCCGTGCTCTCGGCCCTCGCCCGCAGGGCCTGACGGTCGAGCTTGACGGCGCTCAGAATCTTGTCGGCCGTCTCGCCGTTGACCCAGCCCTCGAACAGGAGCCGAGGATTCCGGTCGGGTAGGAAAAAGCTCTCGTTGCCCCAGGAGGCCCGGAGGACGTCCCAGCCGTAGGCCGCTCCCCTCGTGTCATGGATGATGAGGACGCCAACGGCGCCGAGCTCTTCGGCCTTTTCGAATTTGTAGGGCCACCGGCCGTAATAGGTCATGTCCTCGCCGTCGAAGACCCCGCCGGGACGGTTGCCCGGCTCGTTGACCTCGACGAGAAGGACCTTGCCGGTGAGGTCCATGCCCTTGATGTCGTCCCAGTTCCGCTCGGGCGCTTGGACGAGAAAGCCGCAATAGACGAGGTCGCCTGCGGCCTCGGCCGGCGTATCCTCGCGCTCCGTCCTGATGACGAACTCGTCGCCCGGGACGGGCGTGATCGTGACAGCCGGTGAGGCGAATTCAAGCGAGGCCGCGAGGTCGGGCTTGGAACCCCGCAGGAGGAACGTCTGCCTGTAGCTCGTCCCGAAGGCCGGCTCGAGGCCCATCGTCTTGAAGTAATCTTCATGGTAGCTGGCGGCCATTTCGATGCCCTTCGTCCCTACGGCCCGGCCCTCGAGGAGGTCGGAGGAGAGATAGCGGATGTGGGACTCGATCTCCTTGACCGTGATGGGCTCCATGCGGTCGGACGACCCCTGGCAGGACCAGAGGCCGGCGAGCACGCCTAGGCAAAGAAGCCCGGACAATTCTCTTCGGACGTCCATCGTTCTCTCTCCACGTTTTCTATCTTTCTATCGCGGACGGGACTATACCACAGCACGCCCGGGACGGTAAGGCCCGGAATTCTTGACCGTCGCCGGGCTTTGGCTTAACATGGGATGCGGCGGCCGAAAGCGCCGACGAAAGGAGCGAATCATGTCGAGACTCCATAGATCTTCCGCGGCTTTTCTCGCCGCCATCCTCGCCCTGTCCTTGGGCCCGGCCTCACTCCCCGGCCAGGGCCAGGAAGCCAAGGCCGAGCTTCCCGTCCTCGTCACGTCCTGCGGCCAGAGCATCGGGCCGACGACGATCAAGGTCGTCCTCCAGCGCTTGAAGCTCGCATACGACATCGACCCGCTGGCGACGCCGGACGTCCTCCAGGCCAAGGCCAAAGCGGGGACGCCCTACAAGTCGCTCATCATCACCATGGGGGCCAGCCTCAAGGGCATGGGGGCGGCGGGCATCGAGATCGAGGACGAGCTCGCCCGCGCCGCGGCTCTCATCGCCGAGGCCCGCAAGCTCGGGATCAAGGTCATCGGCGCCCACATCGAGGGCATGAAGCGCCGCTCCCAGGGGGCGGCCGCCGGCGACACGACCGACGAGCAGAGCATCGACGCCGTGGCCCCGAACTCGGCCATCCTCCTCGTCTTGAAGGAAGGGAACTCCGACGGCCGCTTCACGGTCATCTCCCAGGCGAAAAAAATCCCCCTCGTCGAATTCGAGAAGACTCTGGACCTGATCCCGGCTTTGGAGAAGATGTTCGCGAAATAAGCTTATTTCTTCCGGAATGAAGTTCCGGAGTTCCATCTCGGCCATCATGATGGCCATGGGCGGCTGAAAAAGGGATCGCCCGGCGGCAGGGATATGTGCTACAATACCGCGGGGACAGAGGTGGTCGGCGGGGGTTCGAACGGAGGTCAGGCCATGGTCGCCACGGAAACCGTCAAAACAGTCGTGCTCGTCCTTTTCGGGCTTTGCATCCTCTGGATCATCATCATCGTCGTCAAGAACGACATGCAAACGATCGCCCGCGCCCTCCTCGTCACCGCGGTCATGGGGTTGGCACTCTACTTCCTCAACCAGACCAAGCTCGAGAAGCTGTCCTACTCCGCCGTCAAGAACGAGCTCTTCCCGGTAAAGACGCGGACCTACACGTTCGAAATTCTGGAGGGCCACATCGCCGGCAGCCCGACGACCACCTACATTTTCGAAGATCCGGGCCCACCGCTCCCCCTGGTCATGATGAGCGGCGGAAAGTACATGGCCATCAAGGATGTCCGGTCGGTCAACATCGTCCTGGAGTACCTCGGCCTCCCGCCCGTCGCGGAGGGCGTCAGCGAACTGGCCTCGATCACCCACCAAACCATCGACGCCGACAAGTACCGCTGGGAAAATTACGAAAGGGGCGTCCTCCTCCTCGAACGGGGGATATGCCGCAACATGACCGCGGCGCAATCCTTCACCTGCATCGCCCGGATTACGATCTACAGCCGCTAGCGGCGGGGAGCGGACTCTGGGGAGCGACCAGCAGAAGTGCGGCGGAGCGACTCGTAGCCGCACTTCTGGTAAACATCTTAAATGAGTCTTGTGCTTTATTGCTTCCTGCGGAGGCTATGGTTGGCCCCCTCAAAATCCGAACGGCTTGAAAAAAAACCGGAATTGTCCTAGAGTATCGCTTCCGCTCCGATGCTGCGAATAGTCCGATGAACGCGACGACATCCGCCGCCCTCGTCCTGGCCGTCATGGTCGCGGCCTATATCGTCGCAAAAATCCTCAAAGTTTCGACGGAGCTCTCGCTCTTCGCCGCCGCCCTGGCCGGGGCCCTGGCCGGCGGCAGCGGCATCCCGGCTCGTCACATCGTCGAAGGCGCGTTCACCTACTTCGACGTCGTCCTCATCTTCGTCACCGCCACCCTGTTTATGAACCTGCTCAAGGAATCGGGGGCCGCCGTCTTCGTCGTCCGGGCCATCCTCCGCCGGTTCCACCGGCGCAAAGCCCCCCTCTTTGTCCTGCTGACGCTCCTCCTCCTCGTCCCGGGCGCGCTGACGGGGGCCGGCAGCGTCACCGTCCTCATCATGGGTGGCATGGCGGCCACGGTCCTCAGCACCATGGACATCCCCAAGCCGAAGGTCGCGGCCATCATCTTCGTCATCGCCGGCCTGAGCGCCGCCGCCCCTCCCGTCAACCTCTGGGCCATGCTGACGGCCGCGGGCGTCAACATGCCCTACGTCGGCTTCTTCCTGCCGCTCCTCGTCCCCTGCGTCGTCCTGGCCCTGCTGACGATCTTCATCCTCGGCCGGAAGGCCAAACCCGTCGATCTGGAAAAAGCCCTGACCGAGCTGCCCGAGGCGCCTCCGAAGATGAAATGGGTCCGCGTCGCCTTCCCCTTCCTCGTCTTTTCCCTCCTTGTCGTCGCCGGACGCGTTTTTCCGTTTTCGTTCCCCATCCTCGGCCTGCCGCTGATGTTCGCCGCGGCCGCTGCGGCCGCGTTCGTCCTCTCCCCAGTCAAGCTCGCCTTCTTCAAAACGTCCAGGGACACGGTCCATCAGCTCCTGCCCCTCATCGGGACGCTGACTTGCGCGGGCATCCTGGTCCAGGTCATGGCCCTGACCGGAGTCCGGGGGCTCATCGCCATCACGACGGTGACTCTCCCTGTCACGGTCGTCTTCCTGACCCTCTCCCTGACCCTGCCCGTGTCGGAGGCGGTTCTGATGTGGGGGGCAGCCCCGGTCCTCGGCGTGCCGCTTGTTCTGCTCTTCAATACGATCGGGCTCAACCCGGTCGTGGCCCTGGCCGGGATGAGCGTCATCTGGCCCCTCGGCGACGCCATCCCGCCCACGGCCATCATCGGACGCCTGACGACGACGACGGTGGGCATGAAAGAGCCCTACTCCAGATTCCTGAAATATTGCCTCGTGCCGGCGGTCCTCATCGCCGTCGTCGGGACGCTGATGGTCGTCTTCAGCAAGAAGCTATCCTTCTTGACGGTGTTTTAAAATGAACACGGTCGTGACCATCCTCTATTATCTCCTGACGGCCTACGTCGCCGTCCTCCTCGTCGCGAATTTCCTGAAAAACAAGAAATGGCAGGACGAGGTCCTCTACATCATCGTCCTCCTCCCGTTCGTCTTGAGACTGCTGAGGCTGAAATGACGAGGAAAGCCGTCATCGCGGCGTTCGGGGCAGCCCTGGCCCTCTTCGCCGGGCTGAGCTTCTATCGGAGCCGGCATCTCCGGGAGCCTGTCGTGCCGGGGCCGGGCGTATCCCGGGTGGCCAAGCTCGGCGACTACTTCGGCCCCATCAAGGGCACGGTGAACGACCTCAACGTTTACGTTCTCGAAGGGCAGGAACCCGGCGGCACGGTCCTCATCCTGGGCGGGACCCACCCAGAGGAGCCGGCGGGGCGGCTCGCGGCCTGGATCATCGCCGAGAACGCCAAAATGGCCAAAGGCCGGTTGTTCGTCATTCTCACGGCCAACCGGAGCGCTTCGACCGCGACCCGCCTCGGCGGGGCTTATCCGCCTGACTTCACCATCGCCACGGCCTGGGGCGGCCAGAAGTTCCGCATGGGCGACCGCTGGTCCAACCCGCTCGACCAGTGGCCCGACCCCGAAGTCTACCTCCACTACCCGACCCGCCAAGAGCTGGCCTACGTCGACATCCGCAACCTCAACCGGGCCTTCCCCGGGCGGCCGAACGGGACCCTGACCGAGAAAACCTGTTACGCCATCATCGAGCTCATCCGCCGCGAGAAGGTCGATATCGCCATCGACTTCCACGAAGCCGAGCTCCAATACCCGGTGATCAGCACCATCGTCGCCCACCAGAAAGGCGCGGACCTGGCCGCCGCGGCGTCCATGTTCATCAGCAGCGTCGAGGGTTTCGCCATCGGCGTCGAGAACTCGCCCAAGGCCCTCCACGGCCTCTCCCACCGGGAGATCGGGGACGCAACCGGCGCGATCGCCCTCCTTCTCGAGGCCCCGGAGCCATTCCTCGACGCCACGCGCGGCCGGACCGACCGCAAGCTTCTCCTCACCGGGAAGGACGACTTCGTCGTCCGGGCCGGAAAGCGCGGGCTCCTCTTCGAGAAGATCGACGAGAAGGGCTGGCCCATCGACATCCGGGTCGGGCGTCACACCTCGACCGTCCTCCAGATCCTCGAGATCTGGTCGGGGGACTACCCTGGGAAGGCGGTCGTCCTTTCCGGAGTCCCCCGCTACACCGACGTCGTCCGGGACGGTGTCGGCGCCTACCTCAAGGACCCGAAGACGCTCAATCCCGCAAAGCTCTTTTACGAATAGCTGCCCGTTTCAGCCAGTGATGGGGGCCATGCATCTCCCCCGGCCCCCGGGAACCAGTCCCGGCGGTTCCCCCGTCGCCGAAGCGCCGGGTCCCCTTCCGCTACGGGGGCTATGCATGTCCCCCATCACTGCCCCGGGCAGCGTCCGCGGCGGGCGGCTTCACGGCGCAACTCCATTCAGGAAAACGGCGGCGCATCAGAAAGATTATGATGATCATCGCCAAGATGTAAGCGACGCCGAGCGCAGCGGACGGCCATGACCCGGCTGCGGCCTCGCGGAAAAGCTCTCCCTCCCCCGGGCGGGGAAGCGGCCGCGGGTCCCAGGGAAGTCCGTAGCGCTCGCAGAGACCCTTGACGTTGAGGAGGTGGATGACGGGGACGTGTCGCGCGGCCATGGCCTGGAGGACGCCGCGCTCGGCCGGCGGCGGGATAAAAACGTCGGCGGTGAGCCCCGGCCGCAGCTTCAGCACTTCGGCGTTCGTGCCGATATTGGCCCAACTGCCGCCGATGTTGACGAACGTCTTGATGGGCTTCGTCCCGGCCCTTTCGAGGTAGAGCTTCATCCGCGACGCGACGTTCCGCTCGAGGTCGGATTCCTCGAGGAACGGGACGCCGCTTTCGCGGATCCCCGACTCCAGGAGCGTGCGGCCGGTCGGGTCCATGTCCCGTCCGACGTCCTCGTCCCCGCCGACAGCCCAGGCGATGGGCCGAACGTCGAGCACGCCGGCGTCCCGAAGGCAGTCTTCCATGTCGGTCCAGTTGAACTCGGGGATGTTCGCGCCCCACTCCGACGAACCCAGCGAGGAAATAACGAGCGTCTCGAGGCCCATGACCTTGGCCGCGGAGAGCGTTGCGATGATGAGGGCCGGGAAAGAGCTCGAGGCGCCGACGGCGACGGCGTCTCCCCGCCTTATTCCGGCTTCATAGAGGAGGGAGACGACCAAGCCGGCGAAATTCGGGTTTGTCGTCGTCCTTTTCGCTTCGAGCCGGCCGGCCGAAGTCGTGATCGCCGAAGTCTCCAGTCCGATGAGGCCGGTCCCGTTCGGGTCGGTTTCCCGGTCGACCTTGACGTTCCGACTCTCGCGGCAGTCCTTGATAGCCGCGCCCGCCGCGGCCATCAACCGCGAAGCCTCGGCCATCTCCGTGCGAAGGGCCGGTTCGGGGAAGGGAAGGAACCGGACGAGGAGAAGATAGGCCAGGCTCAGGGCCCCGGCCGCGTAGAGGGGCCCGTGCGGGAGTCTCCCAAAAGGCTCTTTCATAGCAGCGACACCAGCCTGACGACGGCGAAGGTCAGCGTGGCCGCGGCGGCGAGGGAGGCCAGCGTCGGCAGGAATTTCTGCCGGGCGAGGCTCGAGGCCAGGATGCCGGGGATGACCCAGCCGATGACGCGAAGCTCGACGGGCGCTGCGAAAACGCGCGGCAGGACGAGGAGCCAGACCTGCGAGAGGACCGCCCCGACGAGGACCATCAGGACGAAGCGACGACGGCCGAAGAGGATGAGGTGGCGGGCGAGGAACCTGTAGATCGCCAAGGTCAGCAGGGCGGCGGCCAGGGTGGCCGCGGCGCGGAGCGGCCGGTCGAGATAGAGGGCGAAGTAGCCGGGCACGATGATGCCGCCGGGTGAGAGGTCCGTGATCTCGGCCCAGAGGAGGGCCAGGACGAGGCCGATAAGGAGGGTTTCAACGATCATCCGGTTCTCCCCTTTCCTCCCAGTAGCGGATGATCCGCTCGCCCGGTCCGACGATGTTGCCAAGGCCGATGACGACGGGTTCGCTCGGAGCGGCCGACACGACACAGTTCATGAGCACTTCGGGAGACGCCCCGTCATAAAAGGAAAAAACCGTCCCGCCCGGCGGCGGCGACTTCCGGATCTTCCGCAGGGCCACCCGGGCCGGCGGGCCGAGAAGGACGACGCGGGAAAATTCCCGGAAGAAGCCCTCTCCGGCCGCCCGGATCCACTGGAGCGTCCGGTCGCCGCGGTCCTCGCGCAGGCTGAGGAGCCCGACCCACCGTCGCGATGCGTGCGGGGAATTCGCGCTCGCATCGCGACGATGGGGCGGGAATTCCCCGCCGACCTTCAAGAGTGCCGCGGCCGAGGATTCCGGGTCGTTCGCGGCGAAGGCACTGACGCAGACCGCTGGTCGGGGCGGGTCGCCGAACCTCCCGCTCCAGACCCTGAGGCTGCCGAAATCAGGTCTGGCTCGGGCTATCCCCCGTAGAGCTTCTTCTCTTTTAACACCCATGGAATCGAGAACGGCCAGGGCCAGCCGGACGTTGGGCTCGAATTCCCCTAAGGGCAGAATCGGGTCCGCGGCGAGGCCAGAGGTTAAGATGGGAGGGCCGGCCGGAGGGGCGACCGGATGGAGCCGGGAAATGGCCCTGGCGGCCGCCTCCTCGAAGACGGGATACACTTCTTCCTCCGGGATGAAAATGTCGGCCTGAGTGGGGAAGGCCGAAGCAAGAGTGCGGGCGATTTCTTCTTTTCGCCGACCCATTTCAGCCAAGTGGTCGAGCCGGACATTGGTCAGGACGAAGGTTCCCGGCCGGAGGATGCGGCGGGATTCCGCGGCCAGGCACTCCGGACCGATGCTCATCATTTCGAAAACGAGGGTGTCGGCGCCCGTCCTCGCCGCCAACGACACGAGCCGGACCTGCTCGCGGACAGAGGGATCGCCCGGCCGCGGGATAATCCGCTCCGAACCGTCGGGCAGGATCAGCACGGGCTTCGAGCCTGTGGTCTTGGCCAGGACTCGGGCGCCCGACTCCCGAAGCCCGGCCGCGACGAGCCGGGTGACTCCGGACTTGCCCCGGGTTCCGGCGACGGCGATCCGGCGCGGCACGCGGCCAAGCGCCCGCTCGAGGCGGACCCGCTCGAGCCCGAGATAGAGGAGGAGAGCACTCAAACAGGAGGCAAAGACGAGAAGCTCGCGCGTGGCCGGTCTCTCAGGGTCCAGCCAGGCGGCTATTTCTTTTCGAGCCCGCTCAAGTCCTGCTTGTATTTCTCGAGGTCGACGATGCCGAAGGTCACGTCCCTATTGAAGTCCTCGAGTTGTTCGCGGTACTGAGTCCCAGCCGCCGGGGGGGTCGCCGACTTCCAGGAGCTCGGGGCGACAAAGACGAAGCCGTATTTGATGAAGAATCGGGAATAGGGATAGGTCCAGATCTCGGCCCTGTTCGCCCCGACGTCCTCGTTGCTTCGGTCCGTGGCCACAGCGCCCCCTTGGCCGGTGGGCAAGACGCTCAAGGCCCAGCTGACGTTTTGATCGTAATCGATCGCCGCCGGACTCCCGTTGAGGAGGTAGATCCGGGAGCGGTCGGTGTTCCACGGCTGCTTGCTGTTTTCTTTCCAGAAGTTCTTCTTGACGTATTCCAGCCGGGCCTGGAAGGTCGCCCGCGCATCACTCGTCCGAGCGGCCCAGAAGAGCTCCTGGAAGGCCTTCCGACCGTCCGCCGACAATACGCGGTATGCCTTCCGTTCGAAATCCTGCATGATGATGTAATGCTGGGTGTACCAGGCATCCTTTTTCGGTATGGCGCCGACGCCGCGGGCGGGAAGGGCCAGGACGGATAAAAAGATTGCGCCCAGGGCAACGAGGATTCGACGATTATTTCCATTGTTCATGATCGACCTCCCCATCGAAAAGACATTACGGAACAAGTATAGGCCTTGAGCGGACACGCGTCAACACGGCCCCGGTGCCCGGCTTGACACGCTCTTGCGCCGGGAGCATAATGCGAGTTGGAAAGGGTGTTGGTGTATCGTTGATTGCCGGAGGGGTCTATGTCCAGACCGCGCTCTTTCCCTGAAACGACCGCCCGCCGCGCGGCGTCGATCGCCCTGGCGGCCGGCCTCCTTTGCCTCCTCGTTCTCCAACCCCCGGCGGCGTCCTCCGTCGCCGCCTCCCCGGGACGGCAGGACCTGACGAAACCTCTCCAATACGAAGTCACGGTCGCCCTCAAGCTCATCCATGTCTACATCACGGACAAGAAGGGCAAGCCCGTCGAAGACCTAAAGCTCGAGGATTTTACTGTTACCGACAACGGCCGGCCGGTCATCCTGACGGACTTCGAGAAGCACAGCTTGCAGGCTTCTCCGGACGCGGCATTAAAGACCGGACAGATTCCCGAAAAAGAAGCGGACGCGGCCCCTCCCCCCGCCGCCCTGAAAACGACGCGGAAATTCTTCCTCTTTTTCGACTTCGCCTTCAATAACGGCCGGGGCATCGTCAAGGCCAAAACGGCTGCCCTCCATTTCCTCGACAGCAAGGTCGGCCCGGACGACGAGGTCGGCATCCTCACCTACTCGATGTTCAAGGGCGTCCGGGTGCATGAATACCTGACCCGGGACCATGCCAAGATCCGCGAGGTCGTCGATTCCATCGGCAGCAAGGACATCGCCGGTCGGGCCAGCGAGATCGAACAGCAGTACTGGCTTCAGGCACAGGAATCGTTGGCCGGCAGCGGGAGCTCGACGAGCCCCGTCCAAGCGGCCCTGCCCCAGAAGATCGCCGAAGCCAACCGGCAGGAATCGAAGCGGATCGCCCAGACCTTCATCCTCAGGCTGACCGCCCTGGCCAAGTCCCTCCGCTACATCCCGGGGCAGAAGCACTTCATCTTCTTCTCGACCGGTCTGCCCAGCTCCATCATCTACGGCGGCCAGTCCGGGAACCCTTCGGGCCAGGGTGGCCGGGCGATGTTCGATCCGGGCGACCGAGTCCTCAGGACACAGAACGAGGAGATGTACAAAGAGTTCGGCACCGCCAACTGCACGTTCTATGCCTTCGACACCCGCGAATCGGCCAAAGAAGCCGACCTTTTCGCTTATGACAGACTGACCTTCGAGACGGGCAGTCGCGGGTTCACCGGCGCCCAGGGAGTTTTCCAGGATTCCACGGACATTTTCCGGGACGAGAAAACGACCGGGCTCAACTCGCTGAAGAGACTGACGGACATCACGGGCGGCAAGTTCTTCTCGAACATCAACATGTACGAGAAGAACCTCGACCAGGTCCAGACTCTCACCGGGACCTACTATGTCCTCGGCTATTCCATCGGGGAACGGGAGGACGGCCTGTTCCACGAGGTCAAGGTCTCGGTCAGAAGGCCCGGCAGCGAGGTCCGGGCCCAGTCCGGCTATTTCAACCCCAAGCCCTTCGGCAAGCTGACCAAGCTCGAGAGGGAGCTCCATCTCTACGACCTGGCCTTGAACGAACGGTCGCTTTCCCGGCTGCCCGTGAGCTTCCCTCTAACGGCGCTCGCTTTCGAGGCCGGGGGCACCGCGGGGCTCGAGATCCTAGCCGCGGTCCCAGGAGAGGTTACGGCCAAGTTCTCGGGCCAGAAGGTCGAATATATCGCCCTCGTTTTCGACGCCAAGAGCGACGTCCGCGACGTGCGGCGGCTCGAAACCGACCCGCGGCCGCACCGGGGCCAGGCCGTCGTCTTCACCTCCGGAACGCCGCTCGAGCCGGGCGACTACACCTGCCGGCTCGTCATCAGGGACATGGACTCCGGCGTGAGCGCCGTGAGTTCGGTCCGGGCGGCCGTCCGAGCGGCGCCGGGGCAGGGCTTGAGGCTCGGGACTCCTCTCCTGCTCAGGGACGAAACCGGCTGCGCCTACCTGGATGCGCGGGGGCCGAAAGGCCGCTCGTCCATGCCCTGGAGCGAGGTATATGCGTACGACAGGACCCTTTTCGCACCCGTCGCCGGAAGTGTCTCCAAACTCACGCCGCGGGTTGTGGCCGTCGTCCCGTACTCGGTCGCCGGAGCGACCGAGTACGGGACCGGCGAGCCCGGCGTCGCCTTCTCCGCCCGGCTCATCGACGCGGCCACGGGCGAAGTCCTGCCGGTCGCATTCGCCCTGGTAGGAAGGAACTGGTACCCGGCCGCGGAAGCCGTCAGCCTGGAGTTCCCGGTCGCCGGCCTGGCGCCGGGGCGATATCTCCTTTACGTAACCGCCGAAGACCGCGTTTCCAAAACGCTGGCCCACGTGCAAGGGGCTCTGGTCATCACGGAGGACTGACGGCCTTTTCGCAACGCGCCGCCCGTGCGGCGATCACCCCTTAGGGCCCGACCTCGGGACCCTCGTCAAGGGACGAGCCTTCGCGGCGGAAGTGGACCCCCGGTCCTGCCGGCTTCGCCACCGGCTTGGCAGTGCCGGTGCTGGCGACCGGCAAGGACGGTGGCAAGGCAGGGGCCCCGGCCGCTGTCGAAATACATCTCACGTGCCTTCTCTCTCATGAGTGAAATCCAACATTTCAGATGAAATCCAAATATATGGATAAGTCCAAAAAACCGTAAGGAAAATCCATCTATATTAAATATAAGTTATTAATAATAAATAATATATGTGCTCAAAGGCATTGGCATGATACTTGCTAGTAAAAGACATTGGAACAATGATGGATATTAATATTTTTGTATACGAGGAGGTGAGAACAAGAGGACGAGTATTCATGAGGGTTAGGGGAGGGGCGGGAGCGCATCGCTTTTGCTCCGGGGCGGCCGGATTTTCCGCAGGCGAACAGCCGGCGGAAAGCGGGCCGCCTTTTGGCCAATGTTTTTCAAAATCTAGGAGGATTTTTTTTCATGAGTAAAAAATTAGTTATCGCGATCCTCGCGCTGTTCATGGCCGGGATCGCCTTCGCCCAAGTTTCGCCCTCCGCCAAGATCGAAGGCAAGGTCGTAGACGACACGGGCGCTCCGCTTCCCGGCGTTTCGATCGAAGCGACGAGCCCGAAGATGGTGGGCAAGGCGACCGCGGTCACGGCTGCAGACGGCTCCTTCCGTTTGTTCTCCCTGCCTTCCGGAACCTATGAAATCACCTTCACCCTGCAGGGATTCAAAACACTCGTCCGGAAGGACGTCGTCGTCCAGCTGTCCCAGACAATCGCCATGAACGTCACGCTGTCCCAGGCCGCTCTCGAAGAGCAGGTGACGGTCATCGGCCAGAGCCCGCTCATCGACGTCAAGAGCACGGTCAAAGGCATGACCATGACCAAAGAAGTGTTCATGAGCCTGCCCCGCAGCCGGAACTTCGACGGCCTGCTGAGCACGGTCCCCGGCGTCCAGAACGAAGGCATCGCCGGCGGCCTCTCGGTCGACGGCGCGACCGGCACCGAGAACATGTGGTACATGGACGGCACGGACATCACCGGCGTCCACATCGGGACGCGGGCCCAGGGCGCGGTCATGGAGCTCATCGAAGAGGTCAAGGTCACGGCCTCCGGCTATACCGCCGAGTTCGGCGGTTCGATGGGCGGCGTCGTCAACGTCATCACCCGTTCCGGCGGCAACGCCTTCCACGGCGACATCATGGGGTACTACGAAGACAACAGCATCGTCATGCAGGGCAAGGCCCGGGATTATCTCCGCCAGAGCCCCTACGACGACACGCTCTTCGAGTACGTCAACAACGACGACATCTTGTACAAGGGCGGGCTCGACCGCGACCCCTACAAGCGCTTCGAAGGCGTCTTCAATGTCGGCGGCTATATCATCAAAGACCTGCTCTGGTTCTTCGGCTCGTTCAACCCCCAGTACGGCCGGACGTACGCCGAGCGCTACTTCCTCTCCGACGGCACGACCGCTCCGAAGTTCACCTTCTACAACAAGAACTTCGTCTGGAACGGCCAGTTCAAGCTGACTGCCAACCCGTTCAAGGGCATGCGCATGTCGGCCTCCTTCGTCAACAACTTCTCCAAGTACCGGGGCAGCATCCCCAGCATCTACGGCACGAGCAGCAAGACCTATGACTGGAAGAAGGAAGGCTACGATTATCCCAACATAAGCGGCGCCTTCATGTTCGACTACAGCGCCAGCAACAACTTCCTGGTCAGCGGCCGGGTCGGCTATGCGATGCAGAACACCACGAATCAGCAGATCGCTCCCCCCGGATCGACGTATTACTTCAACTACAGCAACTACGCCTATGAGGACGACCCTTTCTACGTCGCCAATCCGTCCCTTCTCGGCTACGCCGGGACGAACAACGGCTCCACGTGGCTGGAATACAAGCGGTATAAGTTGGAGAAATATTCCAGCAACCTCGACTTCACCTACTACATGAGCCTCGGCGGCGAACATGCTTGGAAAGCCGGCGTACAGCTTATCCGCGACCAGGAAGACGTCTTCCGCGGCGCTCCCTACCCCCGCATCACCCTGAACTGGGGCGTCGGTTACTACGGCCTGGCCAGCGGCGAGCCCGTCTTGGGCACGTACGGCCACTACCAAATCCGCTCCGGCTGGACCTCTCCTTACGGCTGGGTTTGGAAGGTCAACCGCAACAACTGGGCCCTCTACCTCCAGGATTCCTGGACGATCGGCGGCCGCCTGACCCTCAACGCCGGCGTCCGGACGGAATCCGAGTACATCCCGGCGTTCACCGCGGACACGCAGCTTGAGGGATACCAGGCCAAGCCCATTAAGTTCGGCTTCGGGGATAAGTTCGCTCCGAGGCTCGGCCTCGTCTATGACGTCTTCGGCGACTCCAGCCTGAAGGTCTTCGGCACCTTCGGCATCTACTACGACGTCATGAAGCTGTACATGGCCGAGGGCGCCTTCGGCGGCTTCAAGTGGAAAACCGACTACTACGAGCTCAACAATCCCGACTACCGGCTGATCGCCGCGAGCGGTCTCCTTGATGACCGGGCAAGCCAGGAGGCAGGCGGCCTTTACGTCGGGACCATGAATTGGCGCCTCCCCTCCTGGGATACGACCGACCCGAGCATGAAGCCCGTCTCCCAGAGGGAGATTTCGTTCGGCGGCGAAAAGAAGCTGACCGAAGACCTGTCCATGTCCGTTCGTCTCGTTCAGAAGCACCTCATCCGGACGATCGAGGACATCGGCGTTCTGACCCCCGAGGGCGAAATGTACTACAACGCCAATCCCGGCTTCGGCTGGTCCCTGCCCATTTCCCAGGGCGGCCGATTCGAAGACGGCTTCTGGCCGACCCCCAAGGCGAAAAGAGAGTACTACGGCATGAACCTCTCCTTGGAAAAGCGCTTTAGCCACAACTGGCAGGGCGGCATCAACTACACCCTGAGCAAGGTCGAAGGCAACTACGGCGGCCTGTCCAGCACCGACGAGGGCGGCCGGAACTCCCCGAACGTCGAACGGTACTTCGACCTCTGGTTCCTCGCCTATGACCTCCAGGGCAACGAGCTCACGGGCCCCCTGCCTCAGAACCGCACCCACTACATCAAGGCCTACGGCTCCTACGCCTTCCCGTTCGGCCTGACCGTCGGCTTCGTCGGCTACGGCCGGAGCGGCTTCCCTCTCACCACCAACCTCAACGCGAACAACGTCGGCATCTACCCGAACAATCGCGGCGACCTCGGCTCCCTGCCCTTCACCATGTGGGCCGACCTCTTTCTCGAGTACACCCTGAGGATCTCCGGCAAGTACAGCGTCGCCCTCAACCTCCAGGTCAACAACGTCACCAACACCAAGACCTGGCAGACCATGAACACCACTGTCAACCGCACCGGCATGCCCATTAGCGACGATGAGATCCTGTCCAAAACCTTCGACTGGCAAGGCGAGCTCCCCAGCTACTGGCCGAACGAAGCATTCGGTATGTACACCAGCCGGTTCGGAACCTGGTCGACGCGTTTCGGCGCCCGGTTCTCGTTCTAAGCAGAAGCAGCAGCACAAGCAGAAGCACAAGGCCCGCCCCCCGGACGGGGGGCGGGCCTTTTTTTTGGGAGGGGATCAAACCTGCCTTCTGCGCACCTCAACGAGGGGACATCCGCGAGGGGGTAGATCTAAGAGGGGGTAAGAGGGGGTCAAACCTATTTTTTACGCCCTTCTTGTCCCGAAAAGCGTAAAAAATAGGTTTGACCCCCTCCGAAAGAACCGCGCAGAAAACAGGTTTGACCCCTTCTTATTTGAGGGAAGCTTCGAGGCTCTTCAGCTCGGCCTCGGCGGCCTTGACCGAAGCCGGTCTTTCGCCTTTAGGATCAGCCAGATACAGGCGGAGGTAGCGGACGGCCTCCGCGGCATCCCCGGCCCGTTTCGAAGCCACGGCGAGATTGAGATAGGCGGTCGGCGTGGGGTTGATGGCGATCGCCTGCTTGAAGCTCTCGATGGAGTTCGCATAATCGCCGGCGACGCCGTAGGCGACGCCGAGGTGCTGGCGCAGGACGTGGTCGCCGGGATAATCGGCGACCAGCGCCTTGTAGACTTCGATCGCCTGCCCGATGTCCCCGGCCGAGGCCAGGTTCATGGCCAGGCTCGTCCGGAGAAACTTGTTCTCGGGCTCGACGGTGATGGCCTTCTCGAGATAATCGCGGGCCTCGGCCTTTCGGCCCAGGGCGTCCAGGGCGGAGGCCGCCGCCGTGTAGGCGTCCACGTTCCTCGGCTCGAGGGCGATCACCCGGTCCATGGAGGCCAGTGCCTCAGCGGGCCGGCCGGTGACGAGATAGGTGTGGCCCAGGCGGACGTGGAGGACCGCCGAGTCCGGCATCCGTTCCGTGCCCAGCCGGAGCGTTGCGATGGCCTCGTCGAACTTCCGCAAGCGGGCCTCGCTCAGAGCCAGGTTGACGTAGCTCGCCGGGGATTCGGGGACGAGCTCGAGCAGCCGGGCATAGGCGATCTTGGCCTCCGCGTAGCGGCCTTCGAGCTCGAAGCCCTCGGCAAGCTGGGCCAGCTTCAGGACGTCGAGCTTGTCCTTGGGGTCGGCCGCTGAAGAGGCCGCTCCTCCGCCCGAAAAATTGACGTAGCCGAGCGACCTCAGCCGCTCCTGCTCTTCGGCCGTCAGCGCCCGGCTCGGACCCGCCGCGAGCCCGGCGCTCTTCCGGACGAGGTCCTCGAGCTTCCGGTCGAGGCCGGCCACGGTCTCCCCGGTCGAGCCCGCTTCGTTCCGGGTTTCGGCCGGGTCGGTCCTGAGGTTGTAGAGCTCGGGTTTCGGGGCCCGGATGTATTTCCAATCGCCGGAGATGAGGCCGACGAGCTCGGACCAGCCGTAGTTCTCGCGGGGGTAGAACGTCTCGATGTAGGTCTCGCGGTCCCTCCCCTTTTTCCCCCCGGCGAGCGGGACCAGGCTCTGCCCCTCGACCTCGGCGGGAACGGGCAGGCCGACCATATCCAGGACCGTCGGGACGATGTCGGTCAAGCGGATGCGCGACGAGACCACCCTCCCCTCGGGAAGACGGCCGGGGGCGTGGAGGATGAGCGGGACTTTCAAGGTCCCGTCGTAGAGGAAAACGCCGTGGCCCGTCTCCACTTTTTCCCCGAAGGCCTCGCCGTGGTCGCCGGCTACGACGACGAGCGTCCGCTCGAGGAGGTTCTTCTCCCGAAGCTTCGCGACGACCGTGCCGACGGCCTCGTCCATGAAAGCGACCTCGCCATCGTAGGGGTTGCCGGCGAACTCCCCGTCGTAAGGAGCGGGAGGACGGTAGGGAAGGTGCGGGTCGAAAAAGTGGACCCAGGCGAAAAACGGCTCCCCGGCCTGCCCGTCGAGCCAGGCCGAGAAAAGGGCCGCCACGATATCCGCCCGCCGTTCCGAGTTCGCCGATTTGAACGGGAGACCGGCCTCGAAGCTGTCGTCGTAGACGTCGAAGCCCTGGTCGAGCCCGAAGCGGGAATCCACGGAGAACGAGGCCACGAAGGCCGCCGTGCGGAAGCCCCAGGCCTTGAGCATCTCGGCCAGGGCCGTCCGTTCGGGAGAAAGGACGTAGCCGCCGTTGTTGTGGACGCCGTGGGCGAGAGGGGTCGTCCCGGTCATGATCGAACAATGGGAAGGCAGGGTGAGCGGGACCTGGGCGTAGACGTTCTGGAAAAGGACGCCGGCGGCGGCCAGCGCGTCCAGGTTGGGCGTTCTGCCGCCGCGATACCCGTAGCAGCCCAGGCGGTCGGCCCGGGTCGTGTCCAGGGTGACGAGGAGGACGTTCAGGCGGCCGTCCCTCTTGACGGCGCCTGTCCCGCCGCCGCGTCCGCCGAAATAGACCGCCGCCGCGGCGATAACGGCTGCGATAAATGCGATGATCAGCCAGACGCGCCGGCGGCGCCGAGCGGGGGCGATGACCGCTCCCGCCCCCGGAGGCTGACGGTTGTCGATCTTTTTCGGCTGATTCCGGTGTTTCGGACGGGCCATGGCCGGATTCTAGCGGCTATTTCTTGATGGCTTCGAGGATGTCCTTGGCCTGGGCCGTCCGCTCCGTCTCCGGCTCGAGCTTGATGAACTTCTCCAGGTTCTCGACGGCCTTGGGGTTGTCGCCCTTGTTGAGGTAGGCGTAGGCCAGCCGGAGGTACGGGTCCGGCCAGTCGGGCTTGATTTGGATGGCCATCTCGAAGTAGCGGATGGCGTCGTCGATCTGCTGGTTCGAGAAGTAGATTTCGGCGACGTTGTAGGGCAGGTTCTCGTCCTGCGGGGCCATCTCGATCGATTTCTTGAAGTAGTCTTGGGACTCAGCGAGCTTCCCCTGTTTCATGAAGCAAAGCCCTATGGCGGCCAGGCCCTTGGCGCTCAGGTTTTTTCCCATGGTCACGTCGCCGACCGACTGCTCGATGAGCTGATTGTACTTCTGGATCGCCGTGTCGTATTCACCCTTCTCCCGGTAACAGTCACCGATGTTCAGGAGGACCTGGTAGGCCCCGGGATTTTTGGCCAGGAACTCCTCGTACATGATCAGGGCCGTGTCGTATTTGCCGTCCTTGAAGAAGGCGTTGCCCTCCTCCAGGGTCAGGAAGGTGGCCTCGTCCTGGACGATGCCCGACCCCGCCGCCTGCTTCTCCATCTTGATGGTGACTTTGGGGTTCTTCTCGAGCTGGCGGACATAGGTGCTGACCGTAACGGGCAGGTAACCCTTGGCCGCAGCCGTCACCAGCCAGTTCCCCGTCCCGACGCCCATGAACACCCATTCGCCTTTCTTGTCCGAGGCCGTTTCGAAGGTGCCCCCCCCGGGCTCGTCGAAAACGGCGGTCACCTTGGCCCCTTGGACGGGTTTCCCGTCCTTGTCGACGACGGTGCCGCTCATGCGGGCGATGCCGTGCCCGGCCTGGCCGATGGCCAACCCGGCGGTCAAGAGGATGATCACGGCGCCGGCCGCGAATTTCGAGAGAACTCGCTTATGCATCAATGCCTCCTGTGGCGGGCTCGGCCGGGTTCAACGTCCTGCCGGTTCCCGCGTTCCACCGATGAGATGAGCCACCCCTATTATCCAACCTGGCCGTTTTTTTTTCAAGTTCGCCGGCCTGGCCAAAATTGCCGGTTGAGCTCCCCGGGAGATACCATTTATCAGGTGCTCCGGAGTCACGTTCTATCGACCATTTTGGGGACCGGGGCCGGGGCTGGCGATACTCGCATTGACAACCAGCCTCGCCTAGGGTAAAAAAGAACGGCGGAGGTGAAGAAGATGAAATATCCAAGAAGATTCCGTTTACCGTCCATCCTGTTCCTCGTTCTGACCATGGCCGGAGGATTTCTGGCCGGCCAGAACCTCGAGGACAAGGTCCACGCCCGGACTCTCGGGAACGGGATGACGGTCATCCTCGTCGAGAGGCACGGCGCGCCCGTCTTCAGCACGATCTACGGATTCAAGGTCGGCTCCGTCGACGAGATCCCGGGCATCACCGGGACCGCCCACCTGTTCGAGCACATGGCCTTCAAGGGCACGCCCAGGATCGGGACGTCCGATTTCGAGAAGGAAAAGTCGATCATGGAAAAGGTCAACCAGGTCGGCCGGGAGTGGAGCTTGGAGCTGGCCAAGGGCGACCGGGCCGACAAGGAGAAGCTGGCCCGCCTGCGGGAGGAGCTGACCCGGCTCGAGGCCGAGCAGAAAAAAATCATCGTCAAGGACGAGATCGACGTCATCTACAGCAACGTCGGGGGCATCGGACTCAACGCGGGCACCGGCACGGACCAGACCTCCTACATCATCAACCTGCCCGCGAACCAGCTCGAGCTCTACTGCATGGTCGAGTCCGAGCGCATCCGGAACACCATCCTCCGCGAGTTCTACACCGAGCGGAGCGTCATCCAGGAGGAGCGGAAGCAGACGACGGACGCGAGCCCAGCTCGTCTGCTGGGCGAGATGTTCATGGGCGCGGCTTTCCTCGCCCACCCCTACAACCATCCCGTCGTCGGTTGGGCCTCGGACATCGCCTCCGTCACGCTCGAGGAGGCCCGGGCCTTCAAGAACAAGTATTACACGCCGAACAATTGCGTCCTGGCCATTGCCGGCAACGTCGACCCGGAAAAGGCCTGGCCGCTCATCGAAAAATATTTCGGCGACATCCCCCGGGGCGAAGACCCGCCCGTCCTGCGGACGGTCGAGCCGAAACAGCTCGGCGAGCGGCGGGTCCGGTTCGAGTTCGACGCCGAACCCATGCTCATGATGGGCTTCCACAAGCCCACCTTCCCGAGCAAAGAGGACGCGGCGGCGAGCGTGCTGGCCAGCATCCTGACGTCGGGCCGGACCTCGCGGATGGTCAAGGACCTCGTCCAGGACAAGCAAATCGCCGTGTCGGTCAACGCGGGCGGCGGCCCGGGCATCCGCTACCCGAACCTCTTCACTTTCTCGGCCATTCCTCGCTATCCGCATACCGTCGAGGAGCTCGAGACGGCCATCCTGGGTCATATCGAAAAGGTCAAGACCGAACCGGTCACGGAGCGGGAGCTCCAGAAGGTCAAGAACAACCTCGAGGCCTCCTACATCCGTTCCATGAGCTCGAACATGGGCCTAGCCATGACGGTCATGCGCTACCAGCTCCTCTTCGGCGACTGGAAGCTCTACCTCAAGTACAAGGACGTCCTGGTAAGCATGACGGCCGTGGACGTCATGGACTTCGCCAAGACCAGCCTGACGCCGGAGAACCGGACCGTGGCCGTCCTCGTCAAGAAGGCCAAGGCCAACTGAGGGGAGGAAGATCATGAACAGCAAGAAAATCATCAAAGGATTGACCCTCGGAGCGGTCTGCGTCGCCCTCGTCCTGACCGCGGCGGCCCAGAAACACCCGCGTGAGCTCGGCCCGGCGCCGGAGCTCAAGTTCAAGCTGACCAAGCCCGCGATGTTCACCCTGTCGAACGGCATCCAATGTTTCTACATGGAGGACAAGGAACTGCCGCTCGTCTCCCTCAGCGGGCTCATCAAGGGCGGAAGCCTCACCGATCCGGCCGAGAAGATCGGGCTGGCTTCGCTCGTCGGCACGGTCCTCCGTACGGGCGGCACCAGGACCCTGACCGGCGACCAGATCAACGAAGAGCTCGAATTCATCGCCTCCTCCATCGAGGCCTCGGGCGGCCGCGAGAACATGTCGATATCCGGGAACTCCCTCAAGAAAGACTTCGCCAAGCTCGTCGCGTTCTATGCCGACATCATCATGAACCCCGAGTTCCGTCAGGACAAGATCGACCTGGCCAAGAACCAGACTCTGGAGGGGATGCGGCGGCGGTGGGACCAGCCCATGCAGGTGGCCATGCTCCTGTTCAACGAAAAGCTCTACGGCGCGGACACGCCCCTTGGGCGGAGGGCCACACCGGCCACGCTCAAGGCTGTCACCCGGGAGGACCTCGTCGCCTTCCACCGGAAATATTTCGCCCCGAACAACTTATATCTCGGCATCACAGGCGATGTGACGGCGAGCGAGGCCAAGGCCGTCTTGGAAAAAGCGTTCGCCGGCTGGGCCAAAAAGAAGGTCACATTAGCGGAGGTCGCGCCTCCCGTCGAGCGGGCCGACGGGACGATCTACTACGCCTTCAAAGACACCCCCCAGGGGAACGCGGCCATGGGGCATCTCGGCATCACCCAGAAAAGTCCCGATGAGTTCAAGGTCGAGGTCATGAACGACATCCTGGGCGGCGGCGGCTTCACGGCCCGGCTGATGAAGGAGCTGCGCTCGAACCGGGGCCTGACATACGGGATCTACGGCGGCGTCAACGAAGGGAGCGGCAAGAACAGAGGCGCCTTCCAAATCGGCTCTCAGCTCAAGGCCGCCCAATTCGTCGAGGCCATCGGGGTCATCCGCGGAATTATCAAGGACATGCAGACAAATCCCGTCACGGACGAGGAAATCACGACCGCCAAGAACTCCCTCATCAACAGCTTCGTCTTCCGCTTCGAGCGGAAAAACCAGATCCTCAGCCAATTTATTAGCCTCAAGCTCGATGGCTATCCGGACAACTACCTCGAAACCTACATCGACAACATCCGCAAGGTGACCAAGGCCGACATCCAGGCCGCGGCCCGGAAGTACATGGACCCGGCGAAGATGATCCTCGTCGTCGTCGGCGACGAGAAGAAGTTCGACAAGCCCCTCTCGAGCCTGGGCAAGGTGGCGACGATCGACATCAAGGCGCTCCAGGAGGCGGAGAAGGGGCCGGCGAAATAGCGGGGCCGAGAGGATTTACAGCCGCCAGAGGTAGGAGGCTTTGAAGAAGAGGCCCCGCTTCATTTCGAGGAAGCGGTCGGCCTCCCGGTACTCTCCCTCGACCCAGGCGACCTTGTCGTAGATCGACCCGTAGCCCAGCTGGATGACCGTCCCGGGAATGTAGGTGAAGGACGCCAGAAGGTCCGTCAGCAGCTCCCTGCGGAAGGAGTTATATTCGACGACGCCGCGGAAGAAAAGGTACTTGTTCATCTGGTAGGTCAGGCGGCCCCTCCAGATGGCGTAGCCGTACTCCTTCTCCTTCGTCGAATCCCTGAAAAAGTCGGAGTAGGTCAGGCTGGCCGTGAGGTCGAACCTTTCCGACGGCTTGTAGGTCACGATCCCCGAGAGCCGGTTGCCGTAGCCCTGGTAGGGGTCGGCGACGTAGCGGATGGAGTTGCCCCGGAAATATTGACCGCGGACGTAGAGCTGCTTCGTGACCTGGCTCAGGAGCTGGAAGAGGCCACCGCTCGTGTCGAAGCGCCGGTCGAGGAAGACCTCCGTCGAGTAGCGCCCCATGGCCTGGACGGTCGTGTTCCCGGGGAGGAGGATGGTAAGGCCCAGCGCGTCGTTCGTCTCGAAAAGGCTGCTCGGCAGGTCCTTGACGACGGCCCCGGAGAGGTTGGGCACGATCTTCCGGAAAAAGCGGCTCTTCGGGTAAAACCGGGGCGTGAAGGAAGTCTGCAGTCCGGCCACACCTTGGCGGGTGAGGTAGCCCGTGTTTGTCTGGAAGTCCCTGGAAACATCGTAGAAGGCGAGACTTAGGCCCAGGTTCCTGGTGTCGTAGAGGTAGTCCAGTCCCAGGGCGATTCCCTTGGCCACGGCGGGATCCGCCCCGGTCCTGGTCCACGAGCCGAAGCCGTGAAACCCGATCATGCTCGATTTGGTGAGCCGCAGCTGGCCGTCCGCTCCCGTCACCCGGTTCGACCCGCCGGCGTAGTCGCGTCCCGTGTAGAACGCGCCGAGATAGCCGTCGCCAGCGACGGCCCTCCGGTAGCGCAGGACGGCGAATCCGGCGTACCTATCGCCGCCCGGCTCATAGCCGGGCTCGCCAGACGGGGATTCGTCCAGGGCGAAAATGGAGGCCACCGTGTCCTTTTTTCCGACCTTCCCGGAAAGCTTGAAGCCGACCCGCGGGTCGATGATCGTCCGGGTGTGTACGACGGCTGTCAGGGGGTCCGCTTGGGAAGAGCCGGCCAGCTGGAAGATCTCGCTCCCCTCCAGGAAAAAGGGTCTTTTCTCGGGAAAGAAAAGGTCATAGCGGAGGTTGACGTCGACCTGGCCCGCGTCGGCCTCGACCTGGCTGAAGTCGGGGTTCCAGGTCCCGTCGAGGATGAGCTGGGAGGAGATTCCGTACTTCCCTGTGAGGTGGAAGTCGTGGACTCCCTTTTCGCCGACGAGGTCGCCATCGAGGCGTTCCGCCCCGTCCCTGTATGTGTAGGCCGGCAGGGCCTCGAGGA
>Ga0214473_10000669_pt1 | contig 47793 bp, 30 predicted proteins | sample RVTome_7_FD_203509 | JGI IMG/M metagenome (GOLD analysis project Ga0214473, IMG submission 203509) | Soil microbial communities from uranium-contaminated site in the Upper Colorado River Basin, Wyoming, United States - RVT98D197 | ecosystem: Environmental > Terrestrial > Soil > Contaminated >...
TCGGCGGTCGTGAAACTCCAGACGGAGCCCTTCCACGGGCTGTCCGCGCTGGCGGCATTGACTTCGTCCACTCGCCAGTAATAGGTCTTGTTCCATTCCAAAGCGCCGGGGGCAAAGGTGTTCTCATCCTTCGCCTGGTTGCCCTGGTAAACGGCGGGATCTGCCGGCGTACCCGCGGCGGCCGCCGCTTCATCCGTGCCAAAGTACACATCGTGCGAGACCGCCTTCTCGCCGGCGGACCACGTCAGCGTCACATCCTGCGGGACGTTGACCTCGTTGTCCTTCGGGTAGATCACATGGGCTCGCACCGGAGGCTGCAGCGGTCCCGCCGGGATGATCTGGCGGGGCACAAACGGCGTCATCCAGGACAACTGAGCCACAGCGCCGCCTTCCCACTCGTAGAACTCCATCAGCAGCGAGTAGATGCCCGGCTCGAGCTTCTGCGGCTGGCTGGCATGGTCCGTCGTACCTTGAAGGATCCAGCTATCGACGATCAGGTTACCACCGAGCCAGAGGCGCACGCCGTCATCGCTGGTGGTGATGAACGTGTACGTGTCGGCCACGGCGATCTCCAGATCGGCCGTCCAGCGGGCGGAGAAGTGCTCGGTCCCGATGGATGCGTCCGGGCCATTGCTGCCCCAAAGGAAATTGATCTCCGGGTCGATCCGCGTCAGCGCGGGCGCTCCGACTATATTCTGGTTGGTGTTGGCGAAGTACTCGCCCTTGACGCCGCCGGGTCCGCCGGCGGTGGTAAAGCTCCAGACGTCGCCTGCGCGTGTCGCCCCGCTGACTTCATCGACGGCCCAGAAGTAGGTGGTCTGAGGCGCCAGTGTGCCGGGCTCGAAAGTCATCACATACAGCAGGCCCTTCGAGACGCTGGCATCGCGTGCGGCTACCGCCGACGCAACGGTGCCGAAGTAGAGCGTGCGCTGGGTGGCGTTTTGGCCCGGCTGCCAGCTCAGATCGGCGTCCAGGTCGATCCACTTGTCGCCATTGCGCGGGCTGGGGGCAAAGGCGGTCAAGGGCGCCGCCGTGAACGTCCACAGGTCGCCGGTGCGCACTGTGTCACTGGCCTCGACCTCATCCACACGCCAGTAATACGTCTTGCCCGCCTCCAAGCCGGCGGCATGGTAATAGAATCCCGGGTACGCCGCCGTCGCGCGAGCGACCTTCGGGGGATTCGGATCGGTCCCGAAGTACACATCATGCCAGATGGCAAAGCTGCCCGCGTCCCACGTCAACATAGGCAGCGTCACGCCGGTAGCTCCATCCGCCGGTGAAGGATTCGAGGCCTTGAGGGACACATACTCCGCCAGCCGCATGATATCTGCGACATTGGCCTGGCCCCCGGTATCGCGAAATCGAACGAACCCGCGGAAATTGTCCTTCGCCACATAGTGCTTTGCCCAGGCGGGAGCGGCGCCGTTGCCGTCCAAAGCCAGGATCGTGACGTTCGTGGTCACACTGGGGGCCAGCGGTCTCTGGGAGCTCCAGGACTGAGTCAGGCCCCATTTGATTCCGGCGGCGGTGAAAGTGGGTGCTTGATTGGTGTTCCGCGTGGCACTGGAGGTGTTGAATCCCAGCACCGCAGGCGCGCCGCCGTCACCCCACGTAGTCATAGTTCCATCAGCGTGACCCCAATAATAGAAGGGGATATCCGCGTACCAGACAATCTTGCCACCGGCATCCAGGTACTTGCGCAGCGTGCAACTGGCCGACTGCGACTCCACGACAGTATCCGGCACAACGTCCTGGCAGAACACTACAACACTGTACTTCTTGTCCGCGATGCGGGCCTGCATCCACGTCTTGAGCTCGTCGGCATTCAGGCTTGTGTAACCGGCTGCCACCAGAGCATCCCGCGTGCCAGTCCCGACGCCGGCCCACGCGCTCGGGTAGCGCGTATCGGCGTAGGCGGCACGAATCCACTCCAACTCGGCTGCCTGGGCCTCCACCACCCCAAACAGCACTGTGAACAGGATCAGATACGATAACTTCTTACACATAAAGGTCCTCCTTCAAAAAAGGTTACGGCTTTGTTTCTATGCGTGATGTCCCTCTTGCCGCTGTGTGGATCATATCCTCCGAAACCTCCCTGCCAACCATCGGTTGTGCAGATCTCAGCTCTCATCGAATGAAAGCCGCGCACCTCGATAGGAATAGCATACTACGCAAGCCGGTGCTCCCACAACAAAAAAACCGAGGAACGACGATCATTCGCCGCCTGTCGCCGAGTCTCCATTGCTGTAAGTCACGGACCCAACGGCGGTTAGCCATACCGCCACATGGCAGGCGGCCCGCGCCGGATTTTGCATCCATTCGCATAACAGAGCAGGGGCCCACGCCACTGGGACATGGGCCCCTGCAGGTATCACGAAGTAACAGCAAACACTACTGTCCGGCGGGAACCGGCTTGATGATCCGGATATCGTCGACGTACAGCATACCGATGCCGTCCGCCACCGGATTAGTCCGGTCGCCGACGCCGATAAACATCTTTTTGACCTTGGTCATGCTCACGCCGGTGAAGCTGCTCAGCGGGATCTGGACCTCAGTCCAGGCGGTAGCGTTCACCGCCGTGGCATTCTTTACGACAGTGATCTTATTCGTGCTGTCCTGAATGGCGACATACAGCTCCTGTGCGCTGTTGTAGCGCGGGCTGTCGATCACGGCGCCTTGCCATGCGCCGGTGACGCTGCCGGTGGTCTTGATGCCCTCGAACTGGAACGTCCGCTGCTCACCAGCCGCATGTGAGGTGACAGCGATGCCGACGTATACAGGATCTGTCATGACCACGTCCTGCGTGCCCACAATGGTCCAGGAGATGCCATCCGGTGACACGTACCCTGAGAAGGAGTCGCCGAAACGCTCCACCTTGACCCAGTACGGCGGCGCCACGACTCCCGTCGAATTCAGGTTGCCGGAAGCGGCATTGGCCGTCGCACGATACTGGAAGCTGGCGCCGTTGCCGGCGGTCCCATCGCTGTTGGCGGTCATGACCATCATGGCATGGACGGAGCCGCCATCGAGGCTGTCGCGGATCATCACGCCGGCCTTGGCCCAGGTGTTGGTCCCCGGTCCAATGCTGGTCACGCGGGCAATGGCCGTGCCGTCGCCGCTGAGACTCTTGAAGGCATAGGTGAACTGGTCGCTGTTGCCCCAGATGTCCGCACCGGCGCCGGCAAGCGTCATCTTTCCGCCGGTCTCGGTCACAGCCACGCTGGTCAGTGACGGATATCCGCGAACTTGCAGACTCAACGTGTCCACGCCGCTGACTGTCCAGTTCTGCGGCGATGCCCAAGTCCGCTCGGTCTCGGAGTAGTACGGCTGGGCAGAGTTGTCATACCCGAATGGCATGGCCTGTCTGCCGCTCTTGACGATGGTCCTTTCGGCAAACGGCGGGTTGATGTATCCGACCGTCGCGCCGGTGCCGTTGCCGGGGTTGCCCGGCTCGGGCTCGGTGAAGCCCCAGCCGTCGATCCAGGTCTGGAAGATACGGCCGGTGATCTCATCCGTGTAGCCCTCGAAGTCGTCGATCAGCAGGAAGTCGGGAACCGTCAAGGACCAGACGTTGCCCTTGTGGATGGTGGTCCCGTCGGCCTCGACCTCGTCGACGCGCCAGAAATAGGCGCCGCCGCCGAATTCGACCACGCCGGCCGTAGAGTAGCTCGTACCGGCCTGGCGACCCGCGTACTCGGGCGAGCTCGTATCGGCGTTCTTGACGGCCGCCTTGTCCTTGCCAACATACACATCATGCTTGGCGGCCGTTTCTCCCGCCGACCAGCTCAGCGTCCCGGCATCGCGGATATCCACGGTGAAGCCTGACATCGGACGCGGGTCCCACGCCAGAAGCGGATCGCCTCGCATGGTCTGCTTGATCTCGTCCTGTGTCAGCGCGCGATCGTAGAGCCGGACATCATCCACGGTTCCCGCGAAGAAATTCGTCGCGGTGGCATGTCTTCCGAACTTCAGGGTCCCCGCTTCGGCGTCGGGATTGCCCTTGGGAGTCGCATTGGTGGCGGCCAGCTCGCCGTTGACGTACGTCAGGAGTGCTACGCCGTCATACGTCGCCGTCAGGTGATACCAGGTATTGCCTGTCAGACTCCCGAATCCGGCGGAGTACCAGGTGTTGGCGACCCGCAAAGCGGCCGCTCCGCGGAATGCATCGGTGCCATGGTTCCAGTTGATCTGGAAGTTCGCCTCACGATGCACCGGGCCGGTCGGCGATGTCGCCGCAGGCGCACGGGGACTCGTTACCCAGGTACACACGGTCCAGCTCGCCAGATCCGTGTTGAAGTTGGTGTCCACATAGTCATCCACGCCGTCGAACTCCATGGCGCCGCCCTGGTACCCATCGACCCATTTCGGGTTGCCCAGCAAAGCTCCATTGCGGTCCCAGCCGGAATAATCCACGGCCGTGCCGGAATTCTCATCCTCCAGCTTCCACCAGCCCACGAGATTGTTCGTCTTGGCGATCTCCGGCCGGGTCGTAAAGCTCCAGACCTCTCCGGCGTTCTTCTTATTCGTCATGTCGGTCTCGTCCACGCGCCAGTAGTAGGTCGTCCCGGACGCCAGCGGGCCCGGTTCCATTGTGGTGACACTCACCGACCCCTTGGAGGCGCCGGCAGCGCCGTTGACGACATCGTCCTTGTTCGCGCTGAAGTAGACCTCGTGCTGCATCGCGTACTGTCCGGCCGTCCAGGCCAAATCGACGTCCACGCTCTGGTACTTGGCGCCATCGGCCGGCACCGGAGCCCAGGCGGTCACCGGCACCAATGTGAAACTCCACACATCGCCGGTGTACACTCTCTGCGCAGCGTCAACGCTATCGATTCGCCAGTAGTACTTCTGTCCCTGCACCAGGGGAGGGAACGTATGGAAGTACAACTTCTGCGAAGCCAACTGACGTGAGACACGATTGCTCGCGATTAAATCGGGACTCGTGCCCAGATAGACCTCCTCGAACACCGAGAGATCGCCGGGGGTCCAGATGAGCAGCGGCAACTGCACGCCCGTCGCGCCATCGACCGGGCTCGGCTTGGACGCCTTCAGTTTCGGCGGAATGAGGGCCTTGACCTCGGCTGCCGTCAAGGCCCGCTTGTACAGCCGGACATCGTCGATCTGTCCGCTGAACCAGTTGCCGGTCCCATCCCAGACACCGCCGCCGCCGATATTGAAGAAGAACGTGGACGTGGTATGGGTGCCTCCGGCGCCGGTGCGCACGGACACACCGTCGATGTAGAGGATCATCGATGATCCCGAGTCAACGGCAGCAAGGTGATGCCATTCATCGAGGTTGTTGAACCCCCACGGGGCGTTGACGGTGCCTGCCGCCGTTGTCCAGATCTCGAAACTGCCGCTCATGAAGCCCATTTCGACGAGGTCGTTCTGACCGAAGAGTCCGATACGGCTGGCCGTGGCATTCCGCGACTTGACCCAACCGGCCATCGTGAAATCGGCTAAGCTGTTGAGCAGGCTCTTACCGGTGCCGACGTACCCGCTGGCCCCGTCAAAATCGATGGCGCCGCCGCGGAAACCGGCTACCCACGTTGCGCCGCCATTGATGGTTCCGTTGTTGCCGGCGCTGGACGAGTCCGCCGCTGTGTTGCCCGAGCCCTCGTCGAATTTCCACCATCCGATAAGAGCCGGATCGGTGTTGGGGTCCCACGCCGCCAGGCTCGCCTGGGCCAATCCCAATACCAAAGTCAACATGATTAAACCGATACACTTTCTAGACATGACTGACCTCCTTCACACTCAGATTGCTAATCGCGCCTTTTCGGACAAACGGTGAATTGGCTGTCCTGCACGGGGCCGGGCTCGGGATCTACCCGGCTACTCCTTGCCGACAGCGCTGCTGCCAATGCTTCCACCCTCGCTCGGCCTCCTGCCTGCGAAAGCTGCTTGTTATGGGACCCGATCTTGCCTCCTTCCTTGGTAACTCGAAAGTGAGCAGAATGTGAGACAGATGTTTCTTTCGTCTATGCGATGCGGGGCAGGGGCGTACAAGCCGGCGACCCCGCTCGATGAATGGTGCTCCTCCCTTGTCGATCCACTGTTCAAGCTCGGCGTCTGGAAACGACAACTCACAGGTCAACCTATGTTCTCTTATACCCGATAGGCCGACCCCATTGCAAGCGGAATTCCCGCAGTTTTTTCGGTCCATCCTCACTTGGCGGGCCGGCGATTTCCAGGGACGAGGGGGCTGAAAGGCGGTCGCATCGGCCCTGGCAATGTAGTCAGGCCGGCGACGGCTTGCGATGACAATCCCTGTGGTCGTCTGAAGCATCACGATCCTTGCTCTTACCTGGTGAGCGCACGGGTGGATTCGAAAAGCCGCCCTTGCTTGTACATGCTCCTTCGGGTGCAGAATGGGACGACTTTAACGAATGTAACGGAAAATCGGCGCGGATCGTGGAAGCCGGAGCTTGTCCGTGCGAGCAAACAACCGGGGCCTGTGCCACTGAGACACAGGCCCCGATTCATGCTCCTTGCCGTGACGAATGCCTTCGGATTCGCTATTTACGATTTCCGATCTGCGATTTGCCGCCCGGAAGGCGACAGCCAATCATAAATCGTCCATCGTAAATCATGAATCCTCACGGCTTGATCACGCGGATGTCATCGACGAACAGCATGCCGATGCCGTCCGCGACCGGACTACTCCGGTCGCCCACGCCGATGAACATCTTCTTGACCTTGGCCGCGTTCACGCCGGTAAAGCTGCTCAGCGGCATCTTCACCTCGGTCCACGCCGCAGAGTTCACCACTGTGGCATCCTTCACGACAGCGATCTTATTCGTGCTGTCCTGAATGGCCACATACAGGTCCTGTGCGCTGTTGTACCGCGGGCTGTCGATCTGAGCGCCTTGCCATGCGCCGGTGACGCTGCCGGTGGTCTTGATGCCCTCGAACTGATAGGTCCGCTGCACGCCGGACACGTGCGAGGTGACGGCGATGCCGATGTACACCGGAGCGGCCATAACGACATCCTGCGTCCCTATCGGGAGCCAGGAGCTTCCATCGACTGACACAGAACCTGAGAAGGTGTCGTTGACGCGCTCCAGCTTGACCCAGTACGGAGGCGCTACCGGTGTCGTCGCGGGAGCATCATAGTTCCCGGAGCCGCCATTGGTAGTTGCACGGTACTGCATGCTGGCGCCATAGCCGCCGCCGCCGGTCACGACCATCATCGCATGGACGGAACCGCCATCGAGGCTGTCGCGAATCATCACGCCGCCCTTGGCCCAGGTATCCGTGCCTGTGCCGTTGCTGGTAACCTTGGCAATAATGGTGGCGTCACCGTTGAGGCTCTTGTAGGCGTAAACGAATTGGTCGCTGTTGTTCCAGATGTCCGCCCCGTCGCCAGTCAGCGTCATCTTGCCGCCGGTCTCGGTGACAGCCATGCTGGTTACCTGCGGATAGCCACGGACCTGCAAACTCAGCGTGGTGACGCCGTTGACCGTCCAGTCCTGAGGCGATGCAAACGTGCGCTCGGTCTCAGAGTAGAATGGACTATCGGCGTTGTTGAATCCCAGCGGCATGGACGATCCGCCGCCATGGACAATCACGTGCTCGGAGAACGGCGGATCGGTGTAGCCGACCGTTGCGCCGGTGCCGTTGCCCGGATTGCCCGGAGCAGGCTCGGTGAAGCCCCAGCCGTCGATCCAGGTCTGGAAGATGCGGCCGGTGACTTCATCGGTGTAGCTCTCGAAGTCATCGACCACGATGAAATCGGCCGTCGTGAAGCTCCAGACGGAGCCTTTCCACGGGCTATCCGCACTGGCGGCGTTCACTTCATCCACTCGCCAGTAGTAGGTCTTGTTCCAGTTCAGAGCCCCTGGAGTGAAGCTGGCTTGATCCAGCGTCTGGCTTCCCTGGTAGATGGCTGCATCGGCCGGGGTAGCCGCCTCGACGGCCGCCTTGTCCTCACCGAAGTACACGTCATGCGTGACTGCCTTGTCGCCGGCAGACCACGTCAGAGCCACGTCCTGCGGGACATTGACATCGTTGTCCTGCGGATAGGTCGCCCTGGCCCGGACCGGAGGCTGTAGCGGGCCGGCCGGAACGAGCACCTCGGCCATTCCCGGCGGCGTCCAGTACAACTGCTCCACGGCGGCGCCGCCGCTGTCAAAGAACTCCAGTTGCAGCGAATGGACGCCCTTATCCAGATCGACCGGCAGGGAGAAATACTTGCTCGTGACCGTGGGGGTTACCCACTTGTCAACAATCAACTCGCCGTCGATCCACAGCTTGGTGCCGTCCTGGCAGTTGACAGCGAACATATACGTGCCGGGGCGGGTAACCTCCAGGTCCGCCGTCCACCGGGCCGACCAACCATCTGCCGGAATCGGCGCGCCGACGGTGACATCCGTACTGATGTCGATGGTCAGGTCGATCCGCGTCAGGGCGGGCAGGCCGGTCAAGTTCGTGTTGCTGAAGTACTCGCCCTTGGCGCCGCCCGGATTGGGACCGACGGTAGTGAAGGACCAGACCAGGCCGGCCACTTTGTTGGCGAAGACGGTTTCATCGACCGCCCAGTAGTACGTGGTGTTCTGTGCCAACGTTCCCGGATCGAAGCTCATCGCCGCCTGAGCGGAGACTTTGAGCGCGCTGGGATCGCGTGCGGCCACTTTCGCCTGATCGGCGCCAAAGTACACGTCGTGCTTGGTGGCATTCTGGCCGGGAAGCCAGGACAGATCGACGTCCGGATCGAGCCACTTGTCGCCATCCAGCGGGCTGGGGTTGTAGGCCGTCAACGGCTGAACCGTAAAGCTCCACACCTCGCCCGTATACACTTTGCCGCCTGCTTCGCGCTCGTCCACACGCCAGTAGTAGGTCGTTCCCGGTTCCAGAGTCCCTGTGTAGTAGAACATCGGAAACGTCGGCATAGTATTGATCATCTTCGTGAGCGCCGCCGGGTCCGTACCGAGATAGACGTCGTGGAATGTGGCCGTGTCGCCCTTGACCCACTGAAGAAAGCCCATCGCCACGCCCGTCTTCCCGTTGGCCGGGTCCGGCGCGGTCGCCGTGAACACGTCCGACAGCAACTCGACCTCGGCAACCTGCATGCATGTGTCGCCTGTCGGGGTCACCATCTGGCGGGCGGTAAGCATCAGCTGATAGTGCGCGTACGCGATGGTATTGGCAAATTTGATCGGGGTCTTTGTCCATGTACGGTCGGGGTAAGGGGTGGCGCCGGCGAAATCAACAATATCGCCTTTGGCGATCAGGGTCCACGGCCCATTGATGCTCGCGTTGGAGCCGGACAGCTCGTACTTGACAGGCGCACGTCCCACGTACCCTGTGGTGTCATTTGCCGAGCAGAACCGCAGGCCCGTCACAACGGTCGGGCCGACACTCGGCGTCACCTGCAAACCTACTGGCTCCGTGTCCCCCTTGAAGTGCAGATACTTGGTCACAGTCTGGTCATCAATGGCCTGATTCACCGCCTCATTGCCAGGCCAATCACCGTCGTTAGGGACAGCCTGTATCTTGTCCCCCGGCTTGGTGATGTCGCGGGCCGCCTGCGTCACGCCGCCCAGAAGCAGCACAGCCGCGACCACAGTTAACGCTAATCTCCACATGGTAATCCTCCTTCTACTGAATCCACAGATGCCCATGCTTCGGCCACACGCCAAAGCACCGTCCTCCGTTATGCGCCGTGCACCCTTACCCGCCGACGCACACTCGCCCGATTCATCTTTCATCGACATGAATCCCCTGCCACTTGCTCTGAAATCACGAAAACTGCTCTCTCACCCCCTTTCTGCGAAAACGCTATCCCCCTCGAAAAGAAAAGAGTTGATCCGAAATGCCACGCAAACGTGCACCCTGCTCCCCCACCCACCTTGTATCCGATCAGACCCACTGCGTCAAGGCCTCCGACTCTGACCTGTTCACCGGCCTCCCGTCAGCGCTCCGGGACCGCCCCGCTCATTTCCGAGCGGCACTCACAGACCCGAAACCCACATCATGGCTGCATTGTACCAGACGGCATCCGACTATGCAACAGGATTATTCTCGGACCCATGTTCTTGCGTTGTCACCTGCCGGCCCCTCTGCCAGATACCGCTCCACGAGCCTGGCCGGCGAGCGGAAGGCAAACCGGGCCGGATCGATCTCCCTGGGGGGCTTGAAGAGGACCGCCTCGATATCGCGCTCCCGGGCCGCCGCCTGCGAAACGTCCTCCACCTGGCAGACAAACCCCATGTCCATCGTGGCGTATCGCACGCCCATGTACTCATAGGTATTCGGATAGGAGCCCAGGTACCGCATGGCAATGATTTCCAGGCCCACCTCCTCGCGGACCTCCCGCTGCAGGGCCTCCTCCGCCGACTCGCCCGGATCGGCGAACCCGCCAGGCAGGTCCCACTTGCCCTTGCCAGGCTCCTTGCCCCGCACGGTGATCAGCAGCCGGCCCTGGTCATCGACGATCATCCCCGCCACCGCCGCCGCCGCGTTCAGATAGAACTCGAACCCGCAAGCCCCGCACCACAGCAGCTTGCCGCCCGTCATTCGCAGCGCCGCCGCCCCGCATTTCGGGCAATACTTGAACACCCGCCCAGATTCAGCATCAAACGCCATAGCCGATCCTCAACATGATGCGCGACAATCGAAGAAACGCGAGATGATTCTACCCCCGGGGTCGGCGAATGTGAACCTTGCTCGTACGTGTTTAGCATACATTGGAATCTCGGATGGTCAGGCACGATCGAAACAGCACCGTCAAATGAGTTTGGCGGCGCCACCCGACGAATGGGGAGGCTCTACGCTAAATACGTACCCTTGTTCTTCCCGACGGCGGGTGGCAGCGTCAAGCGCAGCTTGGCGATGGTCTTCTCCGCTTGCGAAGGAGCCATCGCCAAGACCTTCGGTCTTGACGCTGCCACCCGAAATCCCAAACACCCAATCACAGTGAGCATCCATCAGTTATTCAATTTCCCCGGTGACGGGGTTGCGGCGTGCCAGTTGGTTGCGTCGTTGCCGTAGGCGGCGGGCGTGGTCCGGCTCAACGAGGAGCCCTGGCCATCCGCGTTCGTCGGCCACGGGTCACTGCCGCCCGGGAAATCCTGCGGGTGCGAGCCGTCGCTGTAGACCACCCGATCCACGCGAATCCAGTCGTGCACGCCGTCGGCATCCGGCTCGCCGGGCTTGCTGAGCTGAATCCTCTCGCTGCCGTTGGCCAGATTGCCCGGCCCCCAGGCAAAGATCTTCACACCCGCCGGAGGCGTGTACTTGGCGCTGAACAGACCCGCATCTTTCACCAGCAGCAGGTACTCGCCCGCCGCGAGCGTCACAGGCGGATTCGTCGGCAGCAGCAGCTCGACGCCCGGATTGTCCGGGTCATCCGTGAATCGCCAGGGGACTTTGGCATCCGCATCGTACAGCGTCACGGCACTGCCGCTGATATTAAGCAGCTCCACGTACTCGGCATCGCCGATTGCATCCGGATGGTACATGATTTCATTGATCACCACCGGTCCCACCTGCGGAGCGGCGTTGGCGGCGCCCGGCGTGGCCTTACTCAGGGCCACGAAGTTGTACGTGCCCGTGCTCTTTTCATAGCGGCCCAGAGTCACGCCCGCTTCCGAGGCGTCGAACTTCTCCTGCTCGCTATAGCCGGTCAGCACGCCTGCGGAACCCGAGTGCAGGTACACCGTCTCGCCGCCCGCACGCAGGGCAAACGGCTCCTTGCAGCCCGGATCGGCCTCGTTGCCGAAGTGGCGATTCTCATAGAACACGAGATAACCATTGCCGGGAAGGCTCGTCCCCGCCCCGATCTTGTACCTGGTCAGATCGTTGGCGTCATCGCTGAGATACCAGCCGCCGATGTTGACGGCCTGACCGGTCGTATTGTGCAGCTCGATCCAGTCGGACTCCTGCTGGGAGTTGGCCAAAAGCTCATTGATGACCACAGAGCCCAGCGCAGGCACTTGGCCGCTGTCGTCAGCGCCGGGCGAGCCGCCCGTCTTGGCGCTGGGCCGCCAGAGACTCTTATCGCCGTAGCCGTTCGGGTCCGCGGTCTTGGGATTCCTGACGGTGAGCGAGAAGCCCTGCCCGTCGGTGATGTCGAACCAGTTGTCTTCCAGGCGGAAGCTGTGAATGACGGCTCCTGCGGCATCGAGCAGCTCGATTCGCTCGCCGGCATTGTTCAGATTGCCCGCATACTGGCCCGCCACAGGCAGGCCGGAGCCGTACCTGGCCTGAAAGGCGGCGGTGTCTCTGACCACGACACAATAGCGTCCGGCGGCCAGCTCAAAGCCGGGGAAGGTGAAATCGACACCGTTGGAGAACGACACAAGGTTGAGATTGATCGCCGAAGTACCGATATTGGTCAGCTCGATGAACTCGGTATTGGGATCGCCGGGGTCGCCGGTCTCGGCCGGGTGATACATCACCTCGCTGATCCGCAGGCTCTGGGCGACCGGCCCGACCGCAAACACCGCCTCATTCAACGCACTCCACGTGCTGCCGCTGCGCACGCGGGCCTTGATCTGTGTGCTCTTGTTCAGTGTCACGGGACCCGTGTACTTGATGGCGGTCGGAGCAATCCCTCCAGCCTGGGCGGGAGTCCCTTCGCCCGCTTCCAGGGACGCGGTGATGAGGAAATCGGAGCTGGTCCTGGAGACATTCAGGGCGTGGATAGCCAGGATGTTTTGTCCCTGCCGCAGCAGATCGACCCGATCGCTGATGACGAACGACTCCGGCGCATCGGCCTCACGATTCACCTCCGCAGCCGAATTCCACGCCGGCGTGCCTGTGAACCCAACGCGCTGCACTTCGGCGCCGTTGAGATAGGCGATGAAGCCGTCATCATTTCGCACCTTCAGGATAAGTGAGGTGAACTTGCTCGGATCCGTGGTCAGGTTGAACGGTATGCGAACGTAGCAACTGGTGTTGATGTTGTACATTTGCGCACCCACGTCCAGACTGATCAGGGACTGATACCCGGAGCTGCGTTCATATCCGACGCCGCCGGGTCCGCCGGTGGCGAGCGTCCAACTCGAGTCGTCGAAGGCGCCGCCGCCCTTCCAGGCGTCGGTGATGTCCACTGTAGGCACGAGGGCGCGTTTGGCGGCATTCTCGGGCACGATGATCTGCCCGGATGTCGTCGCGCCGCCGGCCTTCTCGGGCAATCGCGGGTCGGTGCCGTCGAGCGTGTAGTAAATATCGCGAGAGGACTGCATCTGGACGGCGGAGTTGGCCGCGACGTATCCGCCGCGAGGGTTGAGCGTCGGCGGGTCCACGTTCGGATACCAGCCCTGCGACTTGAACTGATTGAGCACGACCGTCGTTCGCTGCGGGAAGTAGTTCCGCACCATCCCATTGATGTCCGGCAGCCAATCGTCGTCCTTCGTGCGAGGCTTGGAGCGTTTGGCGTCGCCCCACCGCGCCGATTCCCCGATGATCGCCAAATCGATCTGCCCGGCCCGGTCCATGAAGCGGTCGATACACGGCTGGGGGGTCAGAACGCCGTCGTTGAAGAAATACTTGTACACACGATCGGCGAACCGCATGCGGTACTCCGGATGGACAATCAGGTGCGTGTGCATCCACAATGGATTGGACTGGTTGAACTGGCTGCCCACGGCGACCGTGGTTGCCGCGAAGAGGCGAGACTCGTTCAGGTCGTACAAGGAATGTTCCCCGTCATGCCTGAAGAGCTTGAATCCGTCGGGGTGGACACGGTTGTAGATGCCGTAAAAGTTGTTCGCCACGCGGGCCCAGGCGCTGACCGGGCCATCCGGGTCGCCGACGTAGTACGTGCAGAGCATGTAGTCGATGAGATTGTCCACGTCGAGAAGTCTCTCATAGCCGGGATTCGGCGTGCCATCCGGATCGAGACCCTGGACGCGGTAGTAGGTCGCGTCATTGTTGAAGCCTGCGATGGAAGCGTCCCAGAGCCGGCGCCAGGCGTCGAGCGTGCCATCGGTCGCCTCGATGTCGTAGCCATCACCGCCACCGCCGCGGGATTTGACCACGTCGTAGTCCTCCTTGGCCGGGCCGAAATACGACTCGGCGTACGATGCCTCGGAGCGCTCCTGTGTCTGGAATAGACCCCAATATTGGCCGTCGATGTAAAGGTGATAGTAACGGCTTCGAGTGTACGGCTGGCCCATGTCGCGCTGCGTGTCACGGGAGAAGACCTCGCGGACGAACGTGTCATGGGGACTGCCGCCGCCTTCGAAGCTCCAGGAGTAGTTCTGGCTGGTCCGCAGGTCGATCGCATCGAACTCGTCGACGCCCTCGTCGCCAAAGAGCGGATACTTGAGGGTAGATGCACCGTATTCAGTGCGGAAGAAGAGACGAAATGCATGCTTGGGGTTGCCGCCGCTACGGCTGTATCCGCCACGGATTCGCATCCCAGCGTCGATCTGGATACCCTCTTCGCCGTCAGGGTAGATCAACTCGACCGACACTGGGCACTCCGGACCCAGCTTGCTTTGGGCGTTGACGTAAATACCCTTCTGCGAGTCGAACAGATTCGCCGGGTCCGTCGCCAGGGAGATCGTCGGGATCGCCAGCAAAGCGTCGTCCACCAGGTCCCTGTATCGTGGATCGTTCACGACGTCCGGGTCCATACCGTAGTCTATCGACTGCCCGTTGACGGCGCCGGTGGGCCATCCGCGTCCGGGCGATGCTCCCGTCGGCGATTGCTTGATTACATCCGCGATGAAGATGTAGGTGCGCGTCTCAATCGGGGAGGCGTACCAGCCGGTCTTGACGCCGCTGGCCCGCAGGCACGTGGTCTTGTTGATCCGCACCGGCGCACCGTACGCCATTGCTGTCGTGCCGGGCCGGGCGGCGGCTGCCATGTACGGGTCCGTGCCGTCGGTCGTATAGTAGACGATCGCCCCTTCGGTCTCGCAGGTGATAGCGACGGAAATCTCCCGATCATAGAAGCCGTGCTCGAAACCGAACTTCGGCTCCTTGACGATACCCTCGTAGATCCGGAAGTTGGCCATACCCAGGGTGGGAAACGTCATCGGGCTCCAGGTGTCGCTGCCGTCCGGGTACCGGCCGTAGGAAATGTCGGTCATCTGCTGATCGAACGTCACGCTGTCGATCAGTGTCACGCCGTCTTTGCCGAATATCGCGAGGTCCTCCCCTTCGGCGTCCAGCGAGAAGCCGGCGTGCAGCCCCGGGTCCGTCACGTCCTTGTCGGCCCAGATCACCAGGTACCCGTGGGGCGGAATGGTCGTTTGACTGGCCTTGCCGGTGGGAATCTGCCATTTCGTCGGCGTAAGCAGGTTGTCCGTCAGGTACATCCCCCCGACATCGATGGGCGTTTCTGCCGGGTTGTACAGCTCGATCCAGTCGTCCGGCTGACCCTGGGGGTCCTTATACTTGTCGCCTGAATTGGAGGCGAGGAATTCATTGATCACGACCGCTGCGGCGTCACCCTGGCCCCTCAGGACGGCCGCCTCAAGACACGTCAGGCCAACGATGAATGTCACGAGGGAAATCGGGGCCCCTTTCGATATGAGCATCATTCGTCCTCTCTCCAGTATTGACAGTAAGGCAAGAGCCTGGAAGCCGTTTGCACAATATCCACGGGCGACAGCAGACACCCGGTTCCACCCCGCCGCGATCGTGCAGGTTCACCGATCACTTCTTATTATACCACATGAGGTCCCGGAAACAACGACCCAAAATGGCCCATCCCAGTGAAAGCAGAGGGTAGTGGACATCATCAGGAACATGCGAGCACAATGGCTGCGACAGATCGCTATCACATAGAGTGGTACTTTGGATAATGTGGGACGACAAACACGGCCGCCGCAGATAGTTTGGGCAAACTCGGATATTTCGCTTGACAAATCTTGGACTGTCGTGGTAATGTGCTCAGCATAGTGAACTGTGGCGAGCAAGCAGGTCACTACGGGCCTGGCATCCGACGGTGATGCATCCGGCCCGCTGGGTAGCAGGGTGAGAGAGTCAAGGAGGTAGGAAATGGCCAGTGGATCGGTCTACTGAGGTATCCAGCGAGCGCACTTCTCCTTCTATCGTGACCCATCATCTGCTTCCTGAGTGATGCACCGTAATCTGCCTAGGGTCTACACCCAGGACCTATGGATAGGTTTGACCCCTGAAGAACCCTCTCAGGGAAGTTAGGAGAAAGGAGGTGCGGCATCGACAACGCAATTGTCGCGGGCGGTTGAACGCCCACGACCCGTCCGAGGATGTTGGCCCCCTCTTCGGATGGCAGAAGGAATGGCAAATGCCGAGTGGAAGTGAGAATCGCAGGAGAGACTCAGGACCCCCCGGGGCTGCGGCTGTTCGGACGCGAAGCGGGCAATCCGAACAGCTCGTCAAGCGCAGCATCGCCCGCTGGAGTGTACGGCGCGGCATCGCGTAGCCGGGCCGAGAATCGTTGGAGACAGCTCCCGGGCCGGACCGGCCCGCTTGGAGCGAGGGTAATGTTGGAAAGGGAGTGAAGATGATGAAGGGATGCCTTACTACTGCCGCTGTCTTGGCCATTCTGGCGGCCGGCGCGCAGGCAGGCGAGATCAAAACACATGACTGGCCATGCCAGTTCGTCGCACTCGAGATCGCCTCTATTCCGGTTGTGATGGACGTTGGATACTATGTCCGCATCAAGAACCAGGACTGGCTGAGAATCAAGCTGATTCAGGATGAGCAGGATATCCACATGTTCAAAGGTTGCGTCGACATGAGCGTCGAGAGCAACTTCAACCTGACCCTGAGTGCCAGTATTTCGAAGACCGGCGCCATCGATGGCAGTTATTCCGTCAGTCTGGATCCCACCGACTGCAACGCCGGGAGCACGACAGTGAAGGTGTGTGCGACGCTGAAGAACGCGAACCTGACCGGCCAGCCCGCCGGAACCAAGGACGTTCAGGTAGCTACCGTGAAGATCAGAGTCAAGCCGCGGTAATCGAGCCAGGCTGAGCGAACAGCTCAGACGCCGCACGGCGCTGGACCGGCAATATGGATCGGGAATGGAGACGGGCACGCCGGCGGCGCCGGCGACTTCTGAGACGCTCGAACCGAAGGAGAGAGATGGACAGGCGGTCCATCTCTCTCTTTTTTGGACTTCTCTCATGTTCGCGTACGCCACAAGTGCTCTTGCGGAAGTGAGGCTCAACCGCTACGCTTGGAAGAAGCCGAGTTTCACGCTATCGGCGACCGAGCAGATATATGGGGGATTTCAGAGATGGCGGTTGTTCGTGCGGCGGAGAATCCGATCCTTCGGCCCCAGGACGTGAAGCCCTCGCGGCAGGATTTTGAGGTTATCGGCGTTTTCAATGCGGCCGCGGCCCGATACAAGGATGAGGTGCTCCTTCTGCTACGTGTGGCTGAGCGGCCGATCAACCGTGATGCCGACGTCGTCCTGAGCCCGATCTATGATGTGGATCGCCGTGAGATTGTCGCCAAGGCGTTTTCGCGAGATGATCCCCGGAACGATTTTCTCGATCCGCGTCTGATCGTGCGGGCGAACGAGACGTACCTGACATCGCTCTCCCATCTGCGGCTGGCCCGCAGCGCCGATGGCATTCGGTTCCATGTGGCCGACGCGCCGGCGATCCAGGCCGCCAACGAGTACGAAACGTTCGGTGTCGAAGACCCGCGGATCACGCGGATTGACGGCGTGTACTATATCAGCTATGTGGCCGTCTCGCCGCTCGGAGTCACCACCTGCCTGGCCTCCACGCGGGACTTCGCGTCCTTCGAGCGCCACGGCGTCATCTTCCACCCGGACAACAAAGACGTGGTCTTCTTCCCGGCCGCCGTCGCAGGCCGATACTACGCACTGCACCGCCCGCACTCCTCTCTCTTTCGGCGAAACGACATCTGGCTTGCCGAATCGCCCGACCTGGTCCGCTGGGGCAATCACCGCCGTCTGATGGGCACGCGCGATGGGATGTGGGACGAGATTCGCATCGGGGCCGGCGCAGCGCCCTTCCGAATTCAGGAGGGTTGGCTGGAAATCTATCACGGCGCCGATCGGAACAGCCGCTATTGCATGGGGGCGGTCTTGCTCGATGCCGAGCAGCCATGGAAGATCCTCGCGAGGTCGGAAAGCCCCCTCTTCGAGCCGCAGACCTCGTACGAGCATTCCGGCTTCTTCGGAAACGTCGTCTTCAGTTGCGGACTCCTGTTCGAAGACGACACACTGAAGATGTATTACGGCGCCGCCGACACATCCACCTGCTACGTCGAGATCCCGCTGGCGGATGTGCGCAAGAACCTGATCCCTTGAGGGAGCGGAATTCATCCTTGCCCCATATCCCGCACAAGCCAGCCTGTTTCTTCAGAAAAACGGTCCCTGTGCGTGAAGAATCGCCAGTCATCGGGCGTCATTCAAATGAGAACGACACCGATTCGACAAACGGTCCGCCGCTGACGAAAGTGGTATGCGCCTGTATTCTGGAGTGTGTTTCTGGTACAATGCGGCAGGACGGTGAAGCCGCAAGTGTGGTGCCTCAGGAGGATGGAGACCGATGTTTCTCCTCATACCGTGGAAAGTGGATGTGCCGCAGGACCGGTGGCCGGTCGTCAACTGGTTGATCATCGTGGCCACCGTCGGTGTCTTCTTCCTCCAGGTGCCCGACCTTGTCGAAATAGTGGAACAGAGCAGTCGCCTCAGGGTTCAGGCCCCCGGAGAAGAGACGCAGATAGCGGTCCCCGGGATCACCGGGGCCCTGATGCTGAAAGGCTGGGAACTCAAAGGGCTCCTCGGTCACATGTGGCTGCACTTAGGGCCTTTCCATCTGGCGGTGAACATGCTGTTCCTCTGGATCTTCGGCAATGCCGTCTGTGCAAAGCTCGGCAACCTGAAGTACTTCCTTCTATACGTTCTTTTCGGGGTTGCCGCCGGGGCGACTCATTTGCTGTGCAGCTCCGGTCCAGCGCTCGGGGCCAGCGGCGCCCTCAATGGCGTAGTCGGAATGTACCTGATCCTCTTTTTCGAGAACGAGATCACCTGTCTGTTTGCGTTCTGGTTCATTTTTTTGTATGTGCGGTGGTTTGAGCTAAGCAGCATCTGGATGATCCTCTTCTGGCTGTTCTGGGACATCGTCGGCGCGATGGGTGGCGGCTCGGATGTCGCCTATTTCGCCCACCTGGGCGGCTTTGGCGCGGGGTTCGGCATCGCGTTTCTCCTGTGCTACAAGGGCTGGATCACAATGGAGGAGTATGAGAAGTCCCTATGGCAAGCCTGGCAGGAGTGGAGGCACGGGAGGAAGGACCCATACGAGGAATACTACAAACCGCTCACGCCGTTGATGAGGGAGTTAGAGGAGGAAGAGCCGGCGGCCCCCCCGCCAACACCTTCACCGTCGCCATCGCCGCCGAGGCCTATCCCCATGATCGATCCTGTCACGGGCGAGACTGAACGTGATCCGGCGGGCGACAACCTCGTTGTCGTCGGCTGCGCATGCGGCAAATGCATCCGGGCGACGCGGCAGTATGCGGGCCAGCTCGTCACATGCCCCCACTGCAAGGCAAAGGTCCGGGTCCCGGATGCCCAAGAGCCTCGGCCCCTTGCTCTGGCGAAACCGCCAGCCGCGAAGAACTCCGGGGTGAGCGATGGGTGCATACGACTGCGATGTCACTGCGGCAAGGACATCAAGGTTCCGGCCCGCTACGCCGGGGGGACAGGGAGATGTCCCCGATGCGGCGCCAGAATCAAAGTGCCTCGCCCTGACGTCGCTGGTGAATCCGCTTGAACAGCCAGATATCGCTCTGCATCTGCCGGGCCAGATCGGGGTAATCGCCCGACAGGTACGACGCCATGTCCAAGGCCTCCTCGAACCGGCCCGTGCGAGTGAACACCTCCGCCAGAAGGAAATACACGGGGACGTAGTCGGCCAGGCGCTGTCGCAGGTTCTGCAGGGCGTCGATGGCATCGTCGAGATCGCCACGGAGATAGCTGCGAATGGCCTGCCGGTACTCCCACGGCTGTCTCCTGTATTGAATCTGCCGATATGCAAACCACAGCAGTACGCCAAGCGGCAGGATCAGCAGCGCCGGCTGCTCCGTAATCACCGCAGGCATCGCGGCGATCCAGAGAAACGCCGCCAGCTTCGGGAGGACGGAGTACTCTTTCGCGAAACCCACGGGCCTCTTGGCCGCGCCGGCCAGTGACTCACTCACAAGGGCCTGCCGCCGGCGAATCTCCTCGACAAACTCATCGATCTCGCCGGCCTGCCTGCCGTGCTTGTAGAATTCGATAATGGTGCCGCTCGGCTCGACGGTCAGCCGCACCGTACTGACCCGGACGAAGAACATGATCAGCAGAACGAGGAACGCAACCAAACCGACCAGAAACATGCCCGCGACAAACAGAAGGATCGCGAGTTCGGCAACACTTGCGGCATTCTCCCTTGATCTGAAGCCGAAAGCGAGACCATGGAAGAGAACCCCAAACAACAACGGCAACACCAGGGATAACAGCGCCGCGATCAGGCGCGAGCCTTTGAATCGCCGGCCCTCGCTGATCGTGACGAGCTCCACGGGAATCTGCAGCTCCGAGTCGGTCGCCCCCTGCCTTTGCCCGAACAGCAGGACCGTTCCTTCCAGGCCGAGATACGCATGCCGGATGTTGTCCGCCTTGCTGATCTGGATATAGATGGGCTCCGGACTCACGTCGGCTCACTGGTCCTCAAAGGCAAGTTCGAAGTTTTAAGTGTGAAGGGACTCTTCACACACCACACTTCACACTTCGATTTTCAGGTCCGGACTGCCGGGCCCGAAGTGCTTGAGCATGACGATGGGGTCGGCCTTGGAGGCGTTGGTGATCGTGACGCCCTCTCTGGCGGCCTGCTCCGTGACGAAGAACTCGTCGAACGTGAGCTGGCCGTAGCGGATCATCGTCGGCGTCTCGATGTCCCAGTCTTCCATCGTACCGTGGCCCTGCATCGTGATGAAGCCGTAGGCGGCGCTATCCTTGATTGTCACCATCGCGCCCGGCAGGACCGTCAGCTCCTTGGCACTGAAAGTGTCGGATTTGTAGCAGATCCAGTTCTCGACGAAGCCCTGCTTTTCCATCTCCTTCGCGGGGTACACGGGCTTCGGCCGCATGAAGCGATTCCGCTCGAAGTTCGGATCGACGTTCAAGTCCCAGTCGATCACGCTGAGCAGGTGGCTCACTTCGCCCATTTTGTCCTTCGGCGTGTCCTTCCAGAGCAGTTCCTTGGGAACGATCTGGTCGCCCGTGAGGGACTGGTACATGGCGAAGACATCGGACGCCTTCTGCGGCTCGTACGTGCACAGGCTGCCCGGCGCGTGGAGCACACCCGGCGGGACGTCCCAGCCGGTGCCCACTTGCAGGCGATAGGCCCGCGAGATGTTCGTGATCTTGTTGTCGCCCTTGAGGAAATCGACAAGGCACTGGCGGACCTGCTCTTTCGTCGTGCCGGGGTTGAGGCCGAAGAAGGTGTAGGGGAAATCGCCGCCGTGGTTGTTCACCTGGGGCGGGAAGTAATACGCCTCGGGCTTGCCGAGCTGGCCCGTGAGTTTGGCGTGCTTGTCGCGATGGTGAATGTGGTGCGGCAAGGCGCCCTTGTTGTCGAAGAACTTCGAGTACATGGGCCAGCGCCCGTGCTTCTTCCAGATCCGCGGCCCGATGATCTCGCCCTGCAACTCCTCGATCGCGTCGCGCAGGAGGATTCGCTCGGTCTTTTCGCCATCTTCGAACACGATGAAGCTGAGCCCCTCGTTGGGCGAGGTCAGTGGCCCGTTGTCGGCCGGCGTCGTCGAGGCAAACCATCGCTCGTCGATGCCGCCCCGCTCACCGCCCATCGCGTAGTAATCATCCGGATGCAGTTTGATCCGCCGTCCCGGCACGCAGAACGACCGAGGCACCCAGTTCGGCGCCAGACGCAGAATGCCGCCGCCTTGCTCAAGGGCTCTTTCGGCGATTCTCTTTACAGCCATAGCTTGTTGTCCTTTCTTGGACGTAGTGGACGTGGTGGACACAGTGGACGAACAGGACCTGCAGGTCCACTATGTCCACGTCGTCCACCTTTGTCCATGGCGTCATGCTTTTCACGATTTCACTTCTTCCCATTTGCCTTTCTTCGCGGAGGCGAGCACGGCGTCACAGACGTACTGCGTCGCCAAGGCCTCGCGGAACGTCGGCGACGTTGGCTTGCCCTTGGCCGTGTTCTCCAGGAAGTCCGCCACCTGGTGGACAAACGTGTGCTCATAACCGATCTGCAGCCCCGGCACCCACCAGTGCCCCATATACGGCATGTCGCCGTCGGTGACGTGGACCGAGCGCCAGCCGCGAACGATCGACTCGTCCCGGTGATCGAAGTAGCTCAGCCGATGCAGGTCGTGCAGGTCCCAGGCGATCGAGGCGTGTTCACCGTTGATCTCGAACGTGTACAGGGCCTTGTGTCCTCGGGCATAGCGGGTGGACTCGAAATTGCCCATCGATCCGTTTCCAAAACGACAGAAGAACGTGCATGCGTCATCGATGCCCACCGGCTCGACCTTATGCGTCTCCGCGTGCATGCGCTCTTTGATGAACGTCTCGGTCATCGCACAGACGGAGGTAATCGGCCCGTTGTGCCACATCGCCGTGTCGATGCAATGAGCCAGCAGATCGCCTGTCACGCCGGAGCCGGCGGCCTTGACATCCAGCCGCCACGTCGCCATGCCGCCCTGCGGCACCTTCGCCGAAATCGTCCAGTCCTGCAGGAAGTTGGCCCGGTAGTGGAAGATGCGCCCCAGCCGGCCGCTATCGATGAGTTGTTTGGCCAGTGTCACCGCCGGAACCCGTCGGTAGTTGAACGAGACGAGATTGGCGACCCCTGCTTTCTCGACCGCTTGGACCATCGGCTCGGCTTCCGCCCCGGTCCGCGCCAGCGGCTTCTCGCAGATGATCATCTTGCCCGCCTGCGCCGCCGCGATGGCGATCTCCGCGTGGTAGTTGTTCGGCACGCAGATATCCACCACGTCGATGTTCTTGTCGTCGATCACTTTGCGCCAGTCGGTCGTGTACGATTGATAGCCCCACCGATCGGCGAAGGCTTTCGCCTCCTTCTCCTCCAGTCCGCAGATGACCTGCAGGACCGGGTCGTAGGGTACGTCAAAGAAGTTCACGACTTTGCGGTAGGCGTTCGAGTGCGTCCGGCCCATGAACCCGTACCCGATCATGCCGACGTTCAGTTTCTTCTTCATGTCTTGTCTCCCTGTCGGACATTGTGCAATCATTTAGCCATATTTCTTGTTCAGTTTGTCCACTTCCTTCTTGCACTGCTCCGTGACGGCCCACGCGTCCGGCCAGAAGCACAGATCGACCGTCCACCAGTCGTGGCCCATGTCGTTCTTGTCCAATTCGGGCAGCAGTTCGGAGAAGTCGATCTTGCCCTCGCCGAACGGCGCGTGCGTGGAGGTCTCGTTGTCGTGCAGGGTCCCGTCGGAGTCGATCAGGTGCACGTGGTTGATCTTGCCGCGGAGCTTGCGGGCCAGCTCGAGCACGCCGCCGGGCAGCGTTTCCTTCGTGCCCGGCTGGCGGGCGCCCTCGACGGCCACCATATGCCCGTGGCAGGCATCGAACAGCACGCCGAAGTTATCGTCATCGACCTCCTCGACGATGCGAAGGACGTCCGAGGGCTTGTTGAACGCAAAGCCCGGCTCGAACTCCCACGTCACCCGCACGCCCTGGTCGGCCGACTCCTCGGCGCAGCGCCTCCAGGTCTCCACGACCCGCTTTCGAGCTGCCTCCTGGTCCACCTTCTCGAAGACGGTCGGCGGCTGCACGGCGTCCACGCGGATCGCCGGAATGTCCAGGTCCACGCAGAACTGGAGGTTCTTGCGGAAGGTGTTCAGGTACGGCTTGGTGTCCTCCGTGTCGATCAGGTGCTCGCCCCAGAGGTTGGCGGCCAGGCCGGACCAGCCGAGGCCCAAATCTTCGAGCTGCTCCTTGCACTTGGCCCTCTGATCGCCCGTCTTCAGATCGTCCGGATTCGGATGTGGCGGAAAGCCGCCCAGCTCCACGCCGTCAAAGCCCAGCTCCGCCAGCTTGTGGATCACCTCGTCCCACGACACCGGGGTCTTCGCATACGGCCCGATCGTGTACGCCCACGACCCAATTGATATCTTCTTCATGTCTGCCTCCTTGTCTCACGGTAGGGTGTGCATTGCACACCTTCTCTCACGGGCAATGGTGTGCGATGCACACCTTACCCCACTATCAGCGTTGTGTCACGCCGCGGCGTCCCACTTCTTCCTGATCGTCTTGTAGCCGAACTCGTAGCATTCCTCCGGGCTGGCCGAAAGCTCGCGCCACACGCAGGTCGTCGCCGCCAATTCGGGCAGGCTCGTCCCGAACGCCTCGATCGTCAGCCATCGGTCGTAACCGCCGGAACGAAGGGCCTTGAAGATCTTGCCGAACGGCACATGGCCCTTGCCCGGCGTCCCGCGGTCGTTCTCCGAGACGTGAACGTGCTTGATCGCGCCGATGTTTCGCGTGATGCAGCCAATGGGGTCCTTCTCCTCGACGTTGGCGTGGAACGAGTCGTACATGATGCCGAAGTTCGGATGGTCGACCAGCCTGGCGTGTGCCGCGGCGTCATCGATCGTGTTGAGGAAGTAGCACTCGAAGCGATTGAGACACTCGATGGCGAGCGAGACGCCGGCCTTCTGGGCGTACGCAGCGACCTTGCGATGCACCTCGGCGGCCCGCTGCTTTTCCTCCTGGGTCGGCCCCTTGCCGCTGAATTTGCCGAGCGGCTGATAGTACGGCCCGCAAAGGACCTCGGATCCCAGCGCCTTATTGCAGTCGATCACCCACTTGAGGTAATCGACCGCGCCCTGGCGGTGCTTCGGCTCAGCGCTGATCGGGTTGTGCTGCTCGTCCGGCATGACCGTGCAGGTCGTGCACGCCAAGCCGTTGTCCTTCAGGGCCTTGCCCACCTTCTTGTAGTGCGCGATGTCCCCGCTGAACAGCGGGACCTCCACGCCGTCAAAGCCCGTCGCCTTCAGCTTGCCGAAAATCCCGAAGTGCTCCTCCGTCACGACCGGCGTCCACAGCAACAGATTCATCCCGATTTTCATACAGACCCCCGACAAGGATTGCAAAGATGTGTATTCGCGTGTATCCGCGGATGCGTAGCCATCATACCAACGACCACCGACAAGTGCCTACCGACTGCCCGGGGCCCAGCCCCCAGCGCAGCCCCCTTCTACTGCCCCCCACACCCCCTGTCAACGATTTTTTGCCCCACCCTTCGCACTCAACATCAGCTTTACCTCGCGAGGATTTCGGGGTAGACTATGCAAAGGTATAAGGCTCAGAGCAGACGAGAAGTCAGGATCTGAACGTGAAGAGGAAAGTATATATCGAAACCAGCGTGGTCAGCTATCTGGCCGCGAAGCCCTCTCGGGACTTACTGGCTGCCGCCTGGCAGGAGATCACCACTACCTGGTGGGACCACCGACGCCATGGTTTTGACCTGTACACCTTCGAACTGATGGGAGAAGAGGCAAATGAAGGATGAGATCATCAAAGAAGTATGGAAGGCGAAGGACGAAATCGCCCAGGAATGCGGGCACGATCTGCACAAGCTCGTCACCCTCTTGCGCAAAAAGCAGCAACAGCGGGGACACGAGACTGTGAACCTCGCGAATCGGCAGTCCGGAGGTTCATCCCCAAAGACATAAGGCCCAGGCGCACTACCTTGGCGTCAAAGGCAAGATGACGAGTGGAGGTCCCGTATGGAATCGATGGAAAGAGCTGACAGTTGGATTGTATCAGACTGCTGGCTCGCCTGCTTTGATATCCTTGGCTTCCGTAACCTGATCAACGTAAACAAAGACGATTTCGCGGCCTTCAATGTACGTGTCGACTATGAAGACACTAGAATACCTGCGTAAGAAATGTGCCAGTTATCGACCGGGTCATATCGATTACTGCTGGTTCTCGGACACATTTCTCATGTTCTGTCCCGATGATTCGCTTCAGGCATACCGTATAATTCAGTCGGCCGCCAAGCGCTTCATGCATTCGTGTATTTCCTCGCGAATCCCCATGAGAGGCGCGATCGCCGTTGGTTCACTCCTGCGCTCACCAGACAAGCGGTCATTTGTTGGCAAAGGGTTTCTTGAGGCATTTGAGTACGCAGAGGACCAGGACTGGATCGGCCTTCTTCTGACCCCAAATGCAGTCAAGAAGACTGAGTCGTACGGTTCCTCGCCCATACATCATGACTTCGTCCGGTCTGACATCATCCCCATGCGCAAGTTCGCTGGCCACAATGTCCTTGCCTACCGATTTCAGGATGGGGCCGCCAACTCCCCGTGCCTCCTGCTCCCGAAGCTTCATGACATGAAGATGTCGTCACCTGAGCACTGCCGCGACAAGTATGACAGGACCATGAAGTTCATTGAAAAGCACTACCGGTGGTTGAAATAGGAGCCCTGAGGCATGATGATGCGCCGCGTGGGTGCTATCATCGCTGTCACGAGGCTGCCTGAGTTCCTTAATACACGGAGGGCGGGGCCAGGCGGATGTGCGTGGGTTGGTTGCGGTCGCAGGTCAGGTGACCGTCTTTGTGTTTCAGCTCGACGACTTGGATTGAGCTTCGGCGGTCTTCGGTGTCGGTCTTGGGGGCATCCGGCCGGCGGCCGGGATGAGTGAAGTAGAAGAGAAAGGCCCGATTCTCTGAGACCACGACGTCGGCGTGACCACCGTGCACTTTGTCGTCCTCGCCGACCCCCGGGGTGACAAGCAGACTCTCGGGCTGCTTTGTCCAGTGGCTCGCGTCAGTGGAGCGGTACACCGCCAAGCCTTCCGCCCATCGGTCCACAATGAGCCAATAGGAACCCTGCCACCCGAAGACCTTGGGGCCTTCGCCCCTGTCGGGAACCGCTCTGCCGCGGTCGGTCCAGGTCGTCAGATCGGGACTGTCAGCGACGAAGATCGTCTTGCCGGCGTTCTCGTCGTTGTACCACATCCGCCACGTGCCGTCGGTCAGCCGCAGGACCGAGGCATCCAGCACACGGTTCGACGCGAAGGGAATCTGCCCCTCGTTCTTCCACTTCACAAGGTCGGGACTCGTCAGATGCACGATCCGCCGCTCGCCGGACCAGTCTTCATGCGTCCCCGGCACGAACGTGAGAAACATGTGGTACGCGCCCTCGTGGAAAACGATATCCGGCGCCCAGTGCGTGTCCTGCTCTCCCCCCACCGGCAGATCAGCCGTGCCGCGGTACTTCCACGTCGCCCCGCCATCGGCGGATTCCGCGATCCCGATCCGCGTGCCATGCACCCATGACACTCCCCGCAGCCCGGCCACGTTCGCACGGCGATTCGTGTACAGCATCCACCACTTGCCCTCGCCACGGTTCCACACCAGCACCGGGTCCGCCGCCCCATCGTACACCGGATCACGATACAGCGGCTTCACAGCCACCGGCCCCGGCTCCTGGGCGGAAACGCCGCCCATCAACGTTACCAGCAATACCAATGGACTCAGTTTCATAGGAACCCTCGACAACAATCGCCCAGACCCGGTAGCTCGATGCCAGATCGTATCCCAGAGCCAGCCGCAGGTCAACTTGCGGCTTGTTTGTAGTGTGCCCATAAGGCCGTGGCGAGGGCATCCCTTCGACGTTGCTCAGGGCAAGCTCTGCCCTTGCGTAACACGGTCATCTTGGCCCTGTCATAAAGGCACAAGGGCGAGACGCCCTCGCCACGAAACGCCTTACGGCGTCACTACAAGCAGGCCGGCACAAAAAGCACAAGGGAGGGACTCCACAGGCGGCAATGGAGTCGGTACAATATCGGCGGCAGGTGACAAGAGTACGAGTGACTCATCGCTTATTGGAAAGGAGCATTATGGCAACGAATGTCCATCCCGAGTATTCCCGGCGTGTAAATTCTATCAAGGCTGCCGTCCTGCTCTCGCTGGTGCTGGTCCTGGTGATTAGCAGCTACGCGGCACAGAAGATCGCATGCAGCGACCGCGTGCAATCGTACACGGTCGCGTGGACAGGCGAGCGGCTCGCGGACGGCCGGCCGAAGGTCTCGGACGATGTTCTCCGGAGAATGAAGAACGTCTCCATCGAGGAGGCGTGGGGAATCCTGCGAAATGAGGGTTATCACAATCAGTTCGAAGGCAACTGGCAGATCCTGCACCAGGACGTGCCGGTCGTGGGCCGGGCGTTGACGGCACAGTACATGCCGTCGCGGCCGGACATGAAGAAGCTCATCGACGAACAGGGCAAGGCGGAGGGCCGGATCGGGTCCTCCAACTCATGGCCCATCGACATGCTCCAGAAGGGCGACGTGTATGTCGCCGACGGGTTCGGCAAGATCGTCGATGGCACGCTGATCGGCGACAACCTGGGCAACTCGATCTACGCCAAGAGCGGCAACGGCGTGGTCTTCGACGGCTCCGTCCGTGATATCGAGGGACTGGGCGAGATCGAAGGGTTCAACGCGTTCGTGCGAGGCTGGGACCCGTCCTTTATCCAGGAGGTGACATTGACGGGCATCAACGTTCCCATCCGGATCGGCCGGGCCGTCTGCCTGCCGGGCGACGTGGTCCTCGCCAAGCGCGAAGGCGTCATCTTCATTCCCGCCCAACTGGCGGAGAAGGTCGTCAGGAACGCCGAGGCCGTCATGCTGCGAGACCGCTTCGGTCATCAGCGACTGCGGGAGGGCAAGTACACGCCCGGCCAGATCGACGGCAGGTGGTCCGAGGAGATCAGGAACGACTTCTTCAACTGGCTCAAGGAGAACATGAACGACCTGCCCGTCCCGAAGGAAGCGATCGAGGAAATCCTTGAGAAGAGAACCTGGTGAGGTCTGGAAAATCCGAAATCCGAATATCGAAATCCGAAACAAGCACGAATGACCGAAATCCAAAGGTACCAAACCATGCAGAAACATGAAACGCACAAGGACAGAGAACCATCGTGCTCGCGTCGCTCGCTGCTCAAGGGGCTTGGCGGGCTGAGCCTGGCGGGCGTGCTCGGCGCTTCTATTGAGGACCAGGTCGCGTACGCGTCGCAAGGCGTCAGCCGCAGCTCGCAGCCGTCGCAACTGAAGATCACGGACCTGCGCATCGCCGTCATCACCGGGGCGCCATTTACGATCCCCTTGATCCGCATTGACACGAACCAGGGCATCACCGGCTGGGGCGAGGTCCGCGACGGGGGCAGCAAGAAATACGCGCTGATGCTCAAGAGCCGGCTGCTCGGGCGCAACCCGTGCAACGTGGAGTCGCTGTTCAAGTCGATCCGGCAGTTCGGCCATCACGGCCGCCAGGGCGGCGGCGTCTCCGGCATCGAGATGGCCCTGTGGGACCTCGCGGGCAAGGCGTACGGGGTCCCCGTCTATCAACTGCTCGGCGGCAAGTACCGCGATCGCGTGCGCCTGTACGCCGACAGCGGCGACGGCAGAGATAAACAAAGCTACGCCGCCAAGCTCAAGCAGAGAATGGAGACGGGCTTCACCTTCCTGAAGACGGACCTGACGCTCCGCTGGATTCGTGACGAGCCGGGGACGATGAACAATCCGCCGGAGAGAGGCTCGGAGCGATCCCGGTCCACGCGTCCCTCCCCCCTGCGAGTCCAGCTCACCGACAAGGGCCTTAGCATCCTGGCCGACGTCATCGCCGAGATCCGCAAAACGGTCGGATACGAGGTCCCGCTGGCCGCAGACCACTTCGGGCCCCTCGACGTCAATAGCTGCATCCGACTGGGCAAGGCGCTGGAGCCGTATCAGATGGCCTGGCTGGAGGACATGGTCCCCTGGCAGTTCACCCAGATGCACAAGGAGATCACGACGGCGATCAACGTGCCGACGCTGACCGGCGAGGACATCTATCTCCTCGACGGTTTCAAAGACCTGATCGACCAGCACGCGGTGGACATGGTTCATCCCGATCTCGCCACCGCCGGCGGCATCCTCGAAACCAAACGAATCGGCGACTATGCTGAGCTGCACGCCATCCCGATGGCCATGCACTTCGCCGGCTCGCCCATCTCGTTCATGGCCAACGTCCACTGCGCCGCCGCCACGGAGAACTTCGTCGCCCTGGAGCACCACTCCGTGGATAATCCCTGGTGGGAGGACCTCGTTGCCGGCATCGAAAAGCCTCTGCAAAAGCAGGGCTACGCTTCCGTGCCCGACACGCCGGGTCTCGGCGTCGAGCTGAACCTCGATGTCGTCAAGCAGCACCTGATGCGCGGCGAGGAGTGCTTCGCCCCGACCGACGAATGGGACACCCGCGACTCCGGCGACCGCCTGTGGAGCTGATCGATTACGGCGCCCCCATCGAGTTCCTCCAGTTCGACCGCCTCGAATCCGAGATCCGGCCCCACGAGGCCAAGCTCAAGATCGTGTAGTCCCGAGGCGATCAGGAGAGAAAAAACGGGGGCTGCGCTTTGGCGCGAGCCCCCGTGTGACTGGCCGCTCGACAACCGGCCTGGACGACGGCGGTCCAGCTATCCAACGTCACCAGACCGGCATTTCAAGGGAACTCATTTGGCGATGCCGGTGACCTCGACGTTGTCAATGGCCCACCACCAGTTGTTGCCGCAATCGAACAAGCCGAAGGTCAGAACTATCTTGTTGGCCCCGGCAGGACTGTCGATCTCGACCGTCACCGTCTCATTGGTGGAGTCGGGCTTGAAATTCCGGCTGCTCGTGTCAGACTCCCACAGGAACAGCTCGACCGGTTTGCCGCCGTCGAAGGAGACCTTCAGGTTCCCCGTCTGACGACCGTAGTCGGCGAACTCCGGCCGCCAGCTCGAATCGAACGTCAGCTTCAGCGAGCCGGACTGCACGCCGGAAATGTCGATCGCCGGCGTACTCAAGTAGGTGGCCCACCTGCCGGCGGCGTGGGACGCATCATCCCATTCATCGGGGTCAGCGATGGCCACGGTGCCGGTGCCGAGCGTGAACTGGGAGCGGTTTTGATCGCCGGCCGTGCTCGTCCACCACAGTCTATCGGCGAAGCTCCACCCGGCCCATTCGGTCACGCCGTCCTGAGCCGGATTGCCGGCCCCGGGGACGCCCTTGTCGTCGATAGTCCACCCGGCGGGCGCCGTCTTCGTCCAGACCTTCTCCCCGGCCAGCCCCTCATCCACGTTCTTGCCCAAGGGCAGGCCTTCGAAGCTCTCGGAGAGCAGCACGAGGGCTCCAGGCCCCTGCTTGACCACGGCGATGTCATCGACGAAGATCCGTCCTGCACCGCCCGGCTTGGGGCTGATGCGGTCTCCGACGCCGATGCCCATCTTCTTGACCGCCGTCAGATTGACACCCTCGCCTATGAAGGTGCTCAAGGGGATTCGCCATTCCGTCCATCTGCTCTTGGTGAGCCGATCCGAATCGGGATAGACAGCCAGGCCTGCCTTGCCGGACTTGTCCTCAATCTCAACAAAGAGCTTGTCCGGGCTGTTGCCTGCACTGCCTTGGAAATACAGGCGCAGGTCGGTGACGCCGTGGACCGTCCAGTCCTCGGGGGTCGGCCAGGTTCCTATGGCTACGGAATAGTATGGGCTGCCGACGTTGTTGTACTCCAGCGGCATGGACTGCCTGCCGCCATGGACAATCGTCTTTTCCATGATGTCGCCGAGGGTGGGGTCGTAGCCGACGATAGCCCCCGTCCCGTTGCCGGGATTGCCGCCGGGGAAGAAGTCGTCCCCGGAGAAGCCCCAGCCGTCGATCCAGGTCTGGAACACACGGTTCGGGGAATCGTTCGTATAGATTTCGAAATCGTCGATGACGATGAAATCAGCGGTCGTGAAGTCCCAGACGCTGCCTTTCCACGGGCCCTCGCCGGTATCGCTGATCTCGTCCACGCGCCAGAAGTAGGTCTTGTTCCACCCCAGCGCATCCACATCATAGGACAATGCATCCAGTGTCTGCCGGCCGCGATAGACGCCGGCGGTATCCGGGGTCGCACCGGCCACAGCCTCGCGGTCCTCGCCGAAGTAGACGTCGTGCTCGGCGGCTTTATCCCCCGCCTCCCAGCGAAGCGTCAGCGACTGCGGGACATCTGTCGAGCCCAGACTCGGATAGGAACACCTCGCGTGCAACGGCCACTGCAGCGGGCCCGCGGGGATGACCTGCCGTGAAATCGACGGGCTCGACCAAGCCAGGGACGCCACGGCGCCGCCGCCGCTTTCATACCATTCCATGCGCAGCGCACGAATCTGGCCGCCGACAAGGTCGATGGCCACCGAATTGTCCGTCGAGCCGTGGTCGGTCCAATTGTCAATGACAAGCCGGCCGTCCAGCCAGAGCCGGACCCCGTCATCACTGGTCGTGATGAACGTGAAGGTTTCCGTGAGCGGGGCCTCAAGGTCGGCCGTCCAGCGGGCGGAGACATTGTCGCTCAGGTTGCCGACCACCACCCCGGTACCCCAATTATGGTCGATCGACGGTTCCAGTTGAACCTGCACCGGGGTCCCGGAGACCTTCGTGCCGCTGAAGTACTCGGCCTTGACACCGCCGCCGGGTCCGGTCGTGGTGAAGCTCCAGACATCGCCGCTGTGCTTGTTGCCGGCGTTGTCGTTTTCATCGACCGCCCAGTAATAGGTGGTGTGCTCCTGCAGCGCGCCTGGCACGTACGTCGTTATGCTTTGATTGCGTTTGAACGCGGCCGGGCTGCGAGCGGCAACGGCCCCCTGGTCCGTGCCGAAATACACATCGTGCGACTTGACGTTGGCGCCGGCCCACCAAGATAGCTCGACATCCAGAGCGACCCATTTGGCTTTGTCCCAGGGCTTGGGAGCGAATGCAACCAGCGGCGCCGCCGTGAAGGACCAGACGTCGCCCGGGGAAACCGTCACCCCGTCGGAGCCGATTCCATCGATCCGCCAGTAGTACTTCTGTCCGGGCGCCAACGGCTGCGGAGAATAGTACATTTTGAGCATGACCGACTGACGAGCGGAGACACGATCGGCCACCGTCAGGTCCGCCGTCGTGCCGAAATAGACATCCTCCAGGGCCGCCCCATCGCCGGGGGTCCACATCAGCAGCGGCATCAGGACCCCGATGGCGCCATCGGCCGGATTCGGGTTTATGGCCTTTGGCCCAGCACTGCCATCGGCGACTACGATCAGACATACACTCGACACAACAAGTAAGAGAGCCATCTTCCGGTGCATACTTGTCCTCCTTCCAACCACATCTCGAAATGGTGCAACTGCTTCCCCGAACCGCCAGGACCACACAGACAAGTCGGCTCGGCACGAAGACTATGGGTGTTTCTCCTCTATTTGTATCACATTCGGACACATGAATTCAAGAGGAATCTGACCGAACGAAGGCTTCTCAAGAGATTCATGCTTGCGAGCCCTCAGGGCCGATAGAGAGGGAAGGCTGCGTGTTCGTCTCTGGGCCGCTCGGGCGTGCCGATGCGGCCGAGGATGGTGCACGGCTGGGGCGATGTGGGACTATGAAGACAGGGGCCGGGAACCGTAGGGTGGGGCTTGCTCCACCAAAATCCGAGGGAATCGGTGGGGCAAGCCCCACCCTACATTCTGAGGGAGAACAGGGGCAAGTCGTGCCTGCCGACGCTCGCATGAATTGCGGATTGCGGAGTAGCGACGTGAGCCTCCTTCAATCCGCAATTGGGAGTGTCCGCATCCCGCGCATCGAGCAGATGCCCAACATGCCCCGGCCGTTCAGGATGCGGGACTGGAAGCAGGTCGCGCGGGATTATGATGCGCTGGTCTTTGACCACAACGCTGAGGGCCAGTTCCGGCCGCTGATCTGGGAGGACCGCACGCACGCCACCAGCGACCTCGACGGGTTCGGGCTCTACACGGTCGCCGGCGACCCGCGCCAGGGACCAGCGGTGAACCCGGGCCGGCATGAGGCGGTGAACTGTCTCGCGGCGGTCGTAGGGGCCAGCCTTGTCGGCATCGACAAGCGTCGGCAAGACGGGTACGACTACGTTCGCATGTGCGAGAGGTACTTCTCGCCCAAAGACAGAGGCGGCACCGACATTTTCGCGAACAATGCCGGCCTGCCGCCGGGCGCGGGGTCCATGTGGTACTTCCTGTTCCCCAACATGCTCGCGTTCATGCTGGCGGACTGTTACCCGGGCCATGGGCGGCTCGATGAATACGTGCAGCGCTCCGCTGATTCCATTGCCGAGCTTGTGCCGGCGTTGGAGAAAGGTCAGTGGTACACGGGCTACGATTTCGTCCGTCACGAGCCGGTGTTCAATGGTCGATGGCGCGAGGGCGACGCGATTGCCGGCGTGGCGTGGATCGAGTACATGGCCTGGGCCAGATTCGGCGAGAGGAAGTATCTCGACGCCGCCCGCCGTGCCATGGATGCGCTGGACGATTTCGACCACGGCACGTTCTATGAGGTCCTGCTGCCCTACGGCGTGACCCTGGCCGCGAGGATGAACGCGGAGCGAGGCTGTGATTACGATGTGACCCAACTGCTCAACTGGTGCCTCGACGGCAACAACGCGTGCCGGCCGGGATGGGGAGTCATCGTGGACCACTGGGGCGGCTGCGACGTCAGCGGCCTGCAGGGCAGCATCACCGACGGCGGCGGATACGCCTTTGCCATGAATACGTTCGAGCTGGCCGCCGCATCGGCCCCCCTGCCGCGATACGACGCGAGGTACGCCCGGGCGGTCGGCAAGCTGGTGCTCAACGCAGCCAATGCCGCTCGCCTGTTCTACACCGACGGCCTGCCGCCCGAGAACCAGACCTGCTATGACCAGCGGGAGTTCTCCCGCGACGTGATCGCCTACGAGGGCCTGCGCCGCGTCGGCCTGCGGCCGCAGGACGCCGACAAGGTGCCCTGCGCATGCGGCGACCCTTTAGGCGGCCGATGGGGCACGCACACGTACGCCTCCGATCTCTCGCTCTACGGCTCCAGCCACGTCGGCCTCATGGCGGCTGTCGTCGAGCGCACAGACGACGAGAGAATTCTGCAACTGGACTGCCTCACAACGGACTTCTTCCACGAAGAAGCTTACCCGACATATCTCTACTACAATCCCTATAATGAGACCAGAGAAATCCATATTGACGCCGGGCCCCGGCCGGTGGACCTCTACGGCGCGGTTCACCATTCGTTCGTGCGTAAGCGAGCCAGCGGCAAAACGTCGCTGGAACTGCCCGCCGACACAGCCGCACTGATCGTGCTGACCCCTGCCGGCGGCGCCGTGACCCGCGACGGACCCAGAATGCTCGTGGACGGCGTGGTCGTGGACTACAACGCCGGCACGCCTGAATCGCAAGGCATGGGAGCAGTGCGACGCGCCAGGACCTTTGGCCTTGACGCCGTCTCAAAATAGCTCGGATCACTTCTTGGGCTCCTCCTGTGGGGACAGTGTGCCTACGGTGATTTCCTTGCCTGTGGCCTCGGCGCGGAGGTCGGGCTCGTAGTAGGAGTACGCCTTGCTGTCCGGGACGATGGCACGCACGGGGAATCGCGCCTTGACCTGGAAGGTGAAGGAGCGTTCCTCGCGAGGCGTCAGGCCGTCGAGATAGAAGATCACCTTACGGCCGGCGACCTCGAACTTCGTGACCTTGCCTCCTTCGACGAGCGCGTCGAGCGACTCGCGGACGGTATCGAAGCCCGTCGGCACTCCGACATCGACGATCATCATGCCGGTGGAACTCTTGAGCCCCACATAGCGAACAGTCGCAGTGACATTCACGATGTCATCGACTTCCACGTGATCGGCGTCGTACTTGACCTCCAGGACCATGTCCTTGTTCACGGTCTGGTCGCTGAGCAGGACGTTGAACCGGCGGACCAACTGGTAGCGGACCTCGCCCGTGCCCTGGGCCTCCAGCTCGACTATCTGCTGGAGCGGCAGCTCGGCCATCTGGAGCACGTCGAAGTTGCTCTCATCAACCGTGAATTGCGCGATCGTCTCGCGTCTCGAGCCTCGAACGATCACCGTCAGGTTCACATTGCGGCTCTGGTTCCGGGCGGCCGTCATCAGGGCCTTGAGGCCCATCACGGTGTCCTGCGTGTTTCCATAGCCGCCGAGACTGTTGCGCTGCAGGGACAGCCACTTGATGGCCTCGTTGGCCTGCGGCCTTTGCTTCTCCATCATGGCCAGAGCGGCGTAAGCAGTCGTCTCCACCGCGTGCGGCTCCCAGTGCAGACCATCGGCGTCGCTCTTGGCGAGTCTCAGGAGGGTGTCTATCGCGGCATCAGCCGTCGAGTCGCCCGCTTTTGCGAACGCCAGGGCTGCGATTGCCAGAGCATACGGATCACTCTCCACCTTGCTGATGTTGTCGCGGAGGTACTTGGCGGCCGTCTGCACGACGCCGGCCGGCGCGGACGCATAGTCCGCCAGTGCGATTGTGACAAATGCGGTCAGAGCATAGTCGCCCTGCACGCCGCCGGTCATTTCGCTATGAATGACGAAGCCGACCGGCTCCCATGAGCCGTCGGTCTTCTGCTTGGAAGCGATCCACTGGGCGGCTGCCGCGAGGATACTGTCATCGACCGTCGTGATCTCGCGGGCGCCGCTGAAGCAGTCGAGGACGAAGGCTGTGAGCCACAGGCTGCCGGGCTGGCCGTCGGACTCGCCGAACGCGGAGAACGAGCCGTCGCTGTGCCGGAAGGTCAGCTCACGCTGGTAGCCGGTGGTGATGAAGTGCTCGGCTTTGGCGCGGACCTCGGGCGTGAGCTGGCTCGTGGCGTCGAGGTACCGCAGCACCTCGACATCGGGTGCGAAGAAGATCATGTTCTGCTCGCCGCAACCGTAAGGCATCTGGAGCAGGTCGTCCACGCCGTTGATGCTCTGGGCCACGAGGCTTGGCGTGATGTTCAGGAGCAGCTTGCCGGAGTCGGGCACGGTGTACGCCGGCATGTTGGCGTCGAGCCGCAGGCTCTCGCCGGAGCGGATCAGCCCGTTCGTGATCAGCTCGCGTTGCGTGCCCTCGGGCTCGACGAGGACCTCTTTGCGGACTGCGTCGGCTCGCTGTGGAGAGCGAAGCGTGACTTCGAGCGCGTTGCGGCCGAGCTTCGTCGGCTCGATGAGGAACGAGGCCGCCGCCACGGAATTGGCGTTCACCCTTACCTGCTGCGTAGCGATGTCGAGCAGCGTGAACCAGTCGGCGGTCCGCAGATCGACCTGCACCGTCTGCGCCTCGTCCAAGTAATTGAAGATCTGGATGCGGACGGGGAACTGCTCGCCTCGCGTCACGGAGTACGGCAGGTCCGGCTCGCCGAAGAACTCCTGGAAGACGCGGAGCGAGGATTCCGCGATCCCCAGGCCATTGTCGGAAGTGGAGACTGCGTGCAGCCGCCACGTGGTGATGCTGTCCGGGGCCGTCAGATCGATCGTGGCGGCGCCGCTTCGGTCCGTGAGCAAGTCCGGCGTCCACAGCCACGTCTCGGGGAAGAACTGGCGGACGCGAGTGACATCGGCCAGTGAGCCGGTCCCTTCGGTCGGGGTTGGCGGCTCCGCGCCGCCCTTAGCACCGTCCCGCCGCACCAAGATTCCGCCCGGCCCGCCCAATACCTGCCGACCCTCGGGGACCTGAAGATCGCCCGAGGCGACCACCTGCAAGCCCACATCGTCAAAGACTTCGCGTGTCGCATAGCTGTACGGCTGGTTGTGGACTTCGGCCTGAGGGTCCATGAAGCGTTTTTCCAGTTCGTCGAAAACCGCCTGCATGTTGAGCCGGCCCTCGTTGAGAGCGTAGACCGATTCGTCCACGATGGCGATGCCGACCATCGCTTCGGTCCCCGCGGCCACCGATACCTGCACGCGCTCGCCAGGCAAGACTTCGTTGGCGTCGAAGCCTACTGTCAGTGAAGCCGCCGTATCCATGACCACCTTGAACTCCACTGTATCGGCCGACACCTCGTTGTTCGGATTGATGATGTAGGCCACCACCTTGGCGGCGGGCAGCATCTGCTGGGTCGCCCGGAAGCTGATCTGCGAGCCCGTGACAGCATCGGACCAGATAGTGCGGCCGTTTGCGAATACATCATAGTAGATCGTCGCCTCGTGCGTTTTGAAGACGTCGATAGTCACGGCGTCCCCCACCTTCACCGGCTCATCATTCGCGCGGCTCAGGTACAGGAAGCTGTCGGTCGGTGAGTACGTCGCATAGACGAACAGCTCCGCCTGGCCCGACTCATCCTTACTGCGGGCCGTACTTTGCAGGTACACCGAGGCGGCATCCCTCGGCGCCCGCAGCGTCATCGGAGCCGAGCCTTCGAAAGACAATGACTGTGTCTCTTTCAGGACCGAACGACCATCCTGCGAGTAGTATTCAGCCGTCAGCTCCGCGCTGACCGATAGGGGCGCGCCGTCCGGCGTCTCCGCCACGAGCAACACCTCATACGGCAGGCCCGGGGTGAACGACCGCGAGGCCGCAATGAGCTGATGCACAACGCCCGAGCTGACGATCTTGAGCAGCTTCGTGGACTTCTCCTGGTGACCCGACGTGTCGGTGACGGTGAGGTCGAGCCGGACGCTGCCCGATCCGCCCGCGCCGGGCGTGCCGCTGACGTAGCCAACCTCGGGAAGCACGAACTCGGCCGCGCCTTCGGCCAGCGGAGCTGTGTAGCGGGCGTACTCCTCCCATGTGCCGATGTATCGGCTGGCGTGGATTTCCACCGTCCCATCGACGGCCTTGCCGAAGAAGTACGTCGCCCGCACCGTTCCCGGGATTTGCTCGCTCACGAGGAAGTAGTCCCTCTCTGTTTCGAGCTTGACCTCGAATCGGGGCAGGACGTACTCCTCAACCCGCACATCCACCATGCCGGTGGCCGAGCCGGCCTCGGCGGTGATCTTCCACGTGCCGTAGTTGAGCTCGCTGGCCAGATCGAGCGTGAACGACGCGACGCCGAACGCGTTGGTCCGCAGCTCCTTGCGGAAAATTTTGACGCCCTTGCCGTCAGTGATCTGGATGGCGACATCGGAGGCAGTTGGTCGAAGCTCATTCGTCAGGACCAGGGCACGGCCCTGGATCGTCTGGCCCGGCTTGTAGATGGGCTTGTCCGTCTCGATCAGCACGATCGGCATCCGGCGCACCTGCACCTGGGCGGTCAACGGCTCCTTCATGCCGCCGACTTGCACTTCGAGCGTATATGTGCCGGGCGTGATGTCAGGCGTATCGAAACTGGCGACCACCCTGCCGGTCGCGTCCGTCGTCCCTTCAAAAACCCTGGTGCTTGCCAACAGGATTGTCACCGGGACCACCAGTGGGGATCGGTCGGCGTTCATGGCCGTCACCGTCACGGCGGCCGGCGCACCTGTATAGATCGTTTTGGGGGCAACCACCAGCACTTGCGGCTCGGCTTGGCGGTCGGATTCGAGGCCGGCCAGCACGCGAATCTCCGTTTTGCTCAGGGCGTGATCGTAGATGCGGATGTCGTCCACGCTGCCGGACCAGAGCGTGGACCTGTCCTGTGTCTTCGAGGCCCCGATGACCAGTCCGCCCAGCGAACTCCTCATGTCCGTCAGCGCAACTTGGTCCGCCGCCACCTCCTCGCCATCCAGGTAGAGGCGCCTGTACTGCCCATCCCAGATCACACCGACGTGGTGCCAACGGCCGTCGGCGACGACGGCGTCGGCGTACAGCGCACGGACCTGGCCTCTGGCGTCCGTCAGCTCCGTACCCAGATTGCCGCTTGTCGTACCGGCCACCAGCCACGCCTGTCCTGTCCCGCCGAAGTCCTGCTGGGCGATCAGGACCCTGCCCATCTGGTTGCCCAGGACCCAGAGACATGCGCTGAACGGCCCTTTCGCCGGGTCCAACGCAAAGCGTGCGGTCACGTAGTCATCCGTGCCGTCGAACAGCAGCGAGCCGCCGGGCCGGACCCTTGCTGATTCCCAGACGGGATTGCCGTAGAGGGTCCCATCATTGTCGCCAACCGCATCTACGGCGACCGTTCCACTGGTCTCGTCGAGCGGCCAATGCGCCACGAGCGACGCTCGCGAGGTCCCCATCCCACTCAGCACGGACGCCAATGCCGCCAGCATCAGAGCTTTCACACGCCATTCCATCTCATCTCTCCTTCACGTAGCACACGCATGATGACCACAACCCCCGCCGGCGCGGAACCCGGGCGGTCTTGTCACTGCCATCCGTTGAACGATATCGGTCGCAAGACCCCTCCCAATGAGGCAAACGACAGAGGCGGATGAAGGCGGGGCTGTGTGACGCAGGAAACGGTATGATTATGACACCCACCGGAGGCATCGCGACAGTTATTCGCCCGCCTTCATGCCTCAACTGATCCCATATTATCAGACGCAGGGCGGATTTGCAAGCCTTTTTCGTCACCAAGTCACCGCTATGCAAACGCGGCGAAGACCTGGCGGACGTAGGCGGTGCTCTGCTTGAAGGCTTCGACTGGTTTCATCGTGTTGGGTGAGCCGTTCTCGATGGCCTGCTCCAGGACCAGCAGCGGCTTGACGCCGATCTCGAGCAGCGAGTCGGCCAGACGCGGGTAGTCGATGTCGCCCGGGCCGAAGGCCTCGGTCCACACGCCATTTTGCGACTGACGAAGGTGCAGTTCCGTGACGCGAGAGCCGTAGAGCTTGACCACGTCGAACAGGGCCACCTGCGAGTTGCCCGATCCGCGATAGACCCAGTGGGCGTCGAGGCAGAGGGTGACGTTCTGAGGGTCGGTGCCGACCATCATGTGGTGGAATTCGCGTGCGGCGTTGCGCAGCTCCATGTCGTGGTTGTGATAAGCGAGCGTCAGGCCCATCGCCTTGAGCTTGGCGCCCAGCTTGTTCAGCGACTCCGCCTGGGTCTTGAGCTGCTCATCAGTCTTGTTCTCCTGCCCGCCCCAGCGCAAGGGACTGGGGTTGGTCACGATGATCCGCGTGCCGACGGTCTTGGCCTTCGCCGCGGCGGCAAGGACCTCCTCGATGCTCTTATCCGCCTGGCCCGCCTCGTGTAGCGTGCTGTTGACATACAGCGACCGCATCTCCAGCCCATGCTTTTTCAGCACCGGCGCCATCTGCTCGATCTGCTCCAGCCCCCCTACCCCCGGCTCGAACCCATCGAGCCCGCCGGCCGCCACATCCGCAAACCCCGCGTCCAGCGAAGCATTGAAGTCCTTCTTCTCCCTCGCATAAAACACGCTCCACGAATACTGGTTGCACGCGACATGCAGCTTCCCCGCAGCCGCCCGTGCCACCGAGCCGAACGCGGGCACCGCAGCCGCCAAACCCGCTGCTAGCACTGTGTCCCTAAGAAATCCGCGCCGAGAAGAAATCGTATTGACCATAGCCCATTGCTCCTCAACAGAATGCCTGCGCATCGCACTTGCCCGTAACGCCCCCGTCCGGCACCATTATCAGTATGAGCCCCGTGGCCCAAACAAGCAAGCGTAATCCAACACGGCACATGGTCCCGTCCTATGGTCTCGCGGTTTGCCGCTTGCCGGGTCAAGTAGGATGCAGCAGAATGTGGATGAAGATGGACAAGACGCCTATGAATGCCGGAGGAAAAGATGGTTGACCCGACTTCGCGGATTCGGCTTCGCTTTGGACCCTTTTGAGGCCGAAGTCTTGATTTTGGGGGCCGCAGGGGCACCCACTGGGATCAGGTCCTGGCGGCGTTGGCGGCCTATCGGCTGATCGCCCCAGGCAGCGAATGGCGACTGCATCGGCAGCGGTTTGACCAGAGTGCGATGGCGGATCTATTGAGGGTGGACTCTTCTGCGGCCGATCCACCGTTTGGCGAAGGCGATAAACGCACCTTCGGCTACAGCCGGGACAAGCGGCCGGACTGCGTGCAGAGCCTGTCCTGAGTGAAGCCGAAGGGCGGTCATCGCCTTGATCGTGACGCCGGATCACTGTGGCATCCGGCCGGACGGAGACTGCCATGTAGTGAAGACGTTCGGCCTTCAAGGCCCTTTTTCGACCCCGCCGCCCAGGTTCCAGCCCCGAATCCGCGAAGTCGGGTCAGGCAGGCTTCACCTTGATCTTCACGGTCGCGACCTGGACATCTTTGGTGCCGGCCGGCTGGCCGGTCAGGTTCGCGTTCTTCAGCTCGGCGCAGACCTTCACCGTCGTGCTGCCCGCATTGGCGCTGCTCGGATCGAGGCTGACGGAATAATCGCCGGCGATGGCGCCGGTCTTGCTGATGCTGGCGCTCAGGACGAGGTCGAAGTTGCTCTCAACGACCATATCCACACAGCCCGTGAACTTATGAATGTCGGTCTCACTCTGCACCAACTTGATGCGCAGCTTGTCCTGATCCTTGACCCGGATATAGAACCCAATGTCCATCACCACTGGAATCGAGGTGATTTCCAGGAAGACGAACTGAACGGGCCAAGTATGGGTCTTGATCTCACCAGCTTGTACGCCCGCGGCCATCAGAGCTACCACGGCCACTGCGACTAAACTTCTCTTCAACATGTTCACTTCCTTATATAGCGTTACCCTCGCTCCGAATTGGCTGATCCAGCCACAGGAGCTACATCCAGTTCTTTCGGCTCGGCTACGTGCCTACGCCGTACACTCCTGCGGGCAACACTCCGTTGTGCAAGCCACCCGGGTTTGCCCGCCGTACACCCGAGTAGTCACGGCCCTGAATCCACCTGAGTTTGACCTGCGATTTTCATTCCCACTTGGCATTTGACTTCATCCTATCGCCCGAAGGGGGGCCGAGTCACTCAAGCGACCCGCAGGCTCATGGAACCCTGCGAGATTTCACTTCGTCATCACTTTATCTCATTTCTCCCCCATCCCTTACGGAGGGGGCCTCTACCTGAGATCGCACCATTCCATAGTTCTGGGCAACCCCGCAAATATCCATGTTAATATAGGCTACGGGGGCGGTCGGTCCAAGTTCTCCAAATTTCCCATTTTCTCACTATTGGTCTGACTACATTTTCCTCTCTTATGGATCGGGTCATTTCTCGACTCTTGACTGAATCCGGAGAAAGGGAGGTCACTGCCGGCACTTGACAGAATGCAGGTGACTGGGTAATGTTCCAGGCATGGCCGGACCCATGCGAGTGGAATATGAGGGCAGTGTACCGTGTGACGGCCCGGGGCAATGAGCATAAGGCAATCCACCATGGCGACACCGGCCGCCGGGTATTTCTGGATACAGACGACATACAGCATCCGGTTTAACCGCCGTCAAGACGCAGTTCGCCTCTCCGGAGGTCCATGCGTGGATTGTCGGGTTGCTGAAGTACATGAAGAAACGATACATCTCGGATCTACAGGTTTCCGATGAGGGCCAGTATTGGGAAACAGGGGACATCCGAATCGTCAGGGACAAGATGGACCTGATCAACGAGAAGATCGAGCATATCGCAAATAACTTGTCTTCAAGCCGTTTTGGCGACGTATCGGGTCTGTCCGCCGAGCAGATCGCGTTGAAAATAGAGCAGCTCCTACTCGAAGACAAACGTGATCCATCTAAAATCCATGGTCCTGAATGACCGGCCCGACGCCTCTGGACGAGAGTCTGGAGTCGTGGGCATTGGACAGGCGATCGCATGGTTTGCCGCTTGCCTTAGCAGGTTGGACGCTGTAGAATCAGACTCGTCGGTGCAACACGCTGTAATGGGTTAGGACAAGCAGAAATGGCCGGGACAGAAGACCAGGATTGCCCTCAACGCAACGCCCCCTCCAAAGACGTGGTGATGGAACCGGCGGTGCGCGAGATCGTGGAGCGGATCGTAGAAGAGGTCCATCCCATGCGGATCATCCTGTTCGGATCGGTCGCCAGAGATGAGCAGAGCATCGAGAGCGACGTGGACCTCCTTGTCGTCATGCCGGAAGGGATACATAAGCGTCAGACAGCACAGATGCTCTATCGCAAGCTCCGCGGACTGCCTGTGCCGGTTGACATCGTGGTGACAACGGAAGCCGACCTGAACCGGGAGAAGGACAATCCGGGCCTGATCTACCGGACGATTCTTCAGGAAGGCAGGGAACTCTATGCCGCCTGAATCGCCACAGCCGGGCAGTGCTCAGGATTGGCTGCGGTATGCAGCCAGCGACATGGAGTTGGCCAAGAGGTCCGCCTCGCCCGCCGTTTTGTTTGAGAGCCTCTGCTATCACGCCCAACAATGTGCAGAGAAATCGCTGAAGGCGGTCCTTGTCGCCCATCATGTTCCGGTCCGTAGGACGCACAGTATCGGTCTGTTGCTTGATCTGGTTTCCGAACACACCTTCATTCCCAGAGAGATCGAGGAAGCCGCTTTCCTGACAGACTACGCCGTCATGGGCCGGTATCCAGGAGATGTAGAGCCCATCACCGAGTCCGAGTACGAACGAGCCATCCGCCTGGCCGAGGCGGTACTGACGTGGGCCAGGCAAATTGTCAGATGACAAGGATTCTTCGGAGGACCTGCCAATGACATTTCGGACGGCCACTGCATACACCGTTCTTCTGGGGATGATCAGTGTTACAGGCAGATCTCAAGTTCAAATCGGACTCAGCACATCGCAGGAAGAGGCAGGCAAGTACGGAAAAGTCGAGCTGCGAATCGAGGTCGGGCGGGAGTATGTCAATCCGTTCGATCCGTGCGAGGCCGAGGTCAATGTGGTGATTGCCGCGCCGGGCGGAAAGAGTCTTGTGCTGCCGGCGTTTTTTGGGCAGGAGTATGAGCGGCGGGATTTGCAGCGGGATGGCAAGACCGTCGCTTGGTGCTATCCTCGCGGGACCGGGGGGTGGAAGGCGCGGTTTGCGGCGATGGAGGTGGGGACGTACACGGCACGGGCGGTATTGAAGGATGGGCAAGGCGAAATCACGTCTGCGCCCGTGACGTTTGAGTCTGTGGCTTCGGCGAGCAAGGGCTTTTTGCAGGCGGGGAAGGAGGACCCGAGGTTTTTGCAGTTTTCGGAGGGACAGCCGTTCTTTGCGATTGGGCAGAATCTCGCGTTCATTGGCGAGGGGCAGCATGTCACTTTACCCAGGGCGGAGGAGATCTTCGGCAAGTTGGCGGCCAATGGCGCGAATTGCCTGCGGATCTGGACCTGCTGCGAGGACTGGGCACTAGCCATTGAGGCGCGAAAGAGCGTATGGGGCCGCTCCTGGGCGAAGGCATCCTTCATCGTGCCCGTGCCTGGCGACGAGGGCAATCCACAGGCAAGGAAGTGCGTCAAGATCGAGGGCCAGAACGGAGCATCAGTCACAGCCGATCCGTCCCATCCGGCGGCGCTGCAGCCCGGGACGAAATACGTCATCTCGGGAAAGCTGAAGGTGGATGGGCCCGAGGCGGTGCGCGTCCAGGTCGGCGGCAACGAGTGGAAGGTCCCGGCCGCATCCGACTGGCAGAGCTTTGCCGAAGAGTTCACCACGGGGGCCAACGAATACTGGCTGGGCCGGGTTACCTTCAGTCTGGCCGGCGAGGGTAAGGCGTGGCTGGATGGGCTTTCGCTGAAGGAGGCCGCCGGTGGAGCGGAATTGCTATGGGAGGCGGACGTGAATCGGCCGGTGCGGGGATACTACAATCCGCTCGATTGCTTCATGCTCGACCAGATCGTCGAGGCCGCCGAGCAGAACGGGATTTATCTGATGCTGTGCGCCATCGCGCGAGACCTGTACATGAGCTCGCTGTCGAAGGTGGATAGCGTCGAGTACCGCCAGGCGACCGCGGATGCCAAGAAATTCATGCGATACGCCGTGGCGCGGTGGGGCTATTCCACCAGCGTGGCCGCCTGGGAGTACTTCAACGAGATGGACCCCGGCAAACCGACGAACAAGTTTTACGAGGAGGTCGGCAGATACCTGGAACAGGTGGACATCTACCGCCACCCGCGAACGACGAGCACGTGGGCTCCTTCATCGCGGGACTGCCGCCACGCACAGATCGACATCGCCCAGGAACACCACTACATGCGCCCGGACGACGATGACTTCAAAGACGAGGTCGAGTCCATCCTCCGCCAGAGCCGCTGGCTGCGCGAGAACGCCCCGGGCAAGCCCGCCCTGATCGGCGAGTTCGGCCTGGCCACCGCCAAGTGGGGCCAGAGCGACTACATGAAACAGGACCGCGAGGGCGTGCACTTCCACAACTGCCTGTGGGCCTCGGCCCTCTCGGGCGTCTCCGGCACGGCCATGTTCTGGTGGTGGGAGCAGCTCGACCGCCAGGACGCCTATCACCACTACAAGCCGCTCGCAACCTTCCTGGCGAGTTTCTCCCCCGCCGGCGTGCGGCAGACGACAGCGGCAATCTCCGACGCCCGCGTGCGTGTCCTCGGCTATCAAGGCGACACCCGCGCATGCCTGTGGCTCGTCAACCGCCAGACCACGTGGTGGAACATGGTCGTGGACAAGCAAGAGCCCGACGCGATCAACTCGGCTGTCGTCACAGTCGACGGCCTCCACTCGGGCAGCTACGCTGTCCTATGGTGGGACACGTATAAGGGGGAGCCGGTGAGCCGGCAGACCCTGTCCTCTGATCAGGGCCAGCTCACATTGGCCGTGCCCCCCTTCACCCGCGACCTCGCCTGCCGAATCGCTCCCGCCGCCTTTCCAGAATGAAGGCAGGCCATCAGCGAACATGGGAAGTTCGCGGATTGCTGACCTCGCGGCAATGACGGCATTACAGATTCGAGTCGCCAATGGTAAAACTCCAGACGGCCCCGATCCACAGGCGTGCAGGCTCAACGTCATTGACTTCATCGACCCGCCAGTAGTAGGTCTTGCCCGATCCCAGAACGCCGGGCTCGTACGTCGTGACGTCAAGGGCCTGTCGGCCACGATAGATGTCCCCATCAGCCCTTGTCGCCGCGGCCACCGCTTGTTCATCCTGCCCAAAGTACACGTCATGCCCGGCCGCCTGCGCCCCGCCGGCCCACTGCAGCACGGGTATCTGCGTAACGATTGTGGTCCCGTCCGCGGGCTGAGGCTCCGAGGCCCACGGACACGGGTCATAAGCCAGGTAGATTTGCGGATTATTCTGACGGATGACGGGCAACTCATATAGATAGGCCTCCCTGTCGAGCGGATTGCCGGACAGCGACAGGCCTCGCAGATGTTGCAGGGATGTCAGGCTGGAGAGGTCCGGGATGGCATTCTCCTCAAGGTACAGACTCTCAAGATTCTTCAGCGCGGACAAGGGCGAAATATCGGAGATGGCATTCCTGCCTGCCGACAAGTACATGAGACTCGTCAGCCCGGACAGCGGAGAAACATCTGTGATCTGATTCTCGTCAACGTGCAGACGATCGAGCGCAACAAGGCCAGACAATGGGGAGAGATCAGCGACCGCATTCTGCACAATTGACAGGAATTCGAGACTGACCAAGCCAGATAAAGGGGCTAGATCCACGATCAGGTTGTTGTCGAGGTACAGCCAGGACACCTTTGTCAGGCCGGCCAACGCAGTCAGGTCCGCGATTCGATTGTCGTTGATGTACAATAATCTGAGTCCCGCGAGCGCGGCCAGCGGGGAGACATCAGTGATCTGGTTCTCGTCAAGGTATAATGACTGAAGACTCGTCAGGCCCGACATGGGAGGTAATGCCGTGATTCCATTGCGGTCGAGATATAACGACCGCAGGCGGGGTAATTGGCACAGTGCGGAGAAATCCGTGACCTGGTTATCCTCCAGACTCACCGTTTGAAGACTCGTCAAACCCGCAAGGACAGAGACATCCGCGAGTCTGTTGCGGCCGAGCGACAGGTATGTGACGCCAGTCAATCCGGCCAGACCGGAGGCATCCGTAATCCTGTTATCGCTCAAGATCAGGCTCTGAAGATTCGGCAATTCAGACAGAGCAGGGATGGTTGTGATTCGATTGTTGTCTAATACCACAGCGCGACTTGCTCATAGATCATCTGGCATACAAGACTTGAGTTTGCGAATATCGATTCCAAGTGTTTTGAGTCTTCGCAGAGCGGTTTTCCAGTGGGAGAGGC
>Ga0214473_10000670_pt1 | contig 47793 bp, 41 predicted proteins | sample RVTome_7_FD_203509 | JGI IMG/M metagenome (GOLD analysis project Ga0214473, IMG submission 203509) | Soil microbial communities from uranium-contaminated site in the Upper Colorado River Basin, Wyoming, United States - RVT98D197 | ecosystem: Environmental > Terrestrial > Soil > Contaminated >...
CTACTGGGATTGATTGTAGCATAGCCCCTTGTGGGCGTTTCTGGATGGGCATGAGTGCCCATACGGGCATAAAGCCCTATGCTACTGGGATTGATTGTAGTATAGCCCCTTGTGGGCGTTTCTGGATGGGCATGAGTGCCCATACGGGCATAAAGCCCTATGCTACTGGGATTGATTGTAGTATAGCCCCTTGTGGGCGTTCGTTCAATAGAAAGGAAAAGGCATGAGAGTCTCGGAAATTGTCCAGAAGGCGGGTCTGAAGAAATTCAATGATTTCGCGGACAAGGAGATCAGGAGTGTGTACATCTCCGACATGGTGAGCGATATCATCGGTACCAAAGAAGGGAATCTTCTGGTGACTCTCCAGACCCACAAGAATCTGATTGCCGCCGCCAATCTGGTGGACGTCTCCGCTGTAGTATTCTCTCGAGGCAAGGTGCCGGCGGACGACGTGATTGCCCTCGCTAACAAGGCGAAAATCAGTCTGCTCGGCTTTGAGGGCGACACCTGGACTCTCGCAAAGAAATTGTACGAGCTGGGACTGCGGTAGTGTTGCTGCGTGCCCTCAAGTGTCCCCACCAGACGGGATTTCGTGCCGGTAGGCGTCCTCGCCTGACGGAGACTCAATCCGTGCCGTCGGGTGTCCCCACCTGACGGTGGTTCAATCTCGGTGAACTCTTCATTGAAAGGACTTCGGGTCATGTCCGATATCGCCATATCCGGCATCATGCAGGAATTCAAAGGGGAGCGCAGGGAACTGATTCCTATCCTCCAGCACACTCAGGAAGCTTTAGGGTATCTTCACAAAGACGCCATCAGAGCGGTCGCACGCTGGCTGAAGATATCCGAAAACGAGATCTATGGAGTGGCGACGTTCTATGCCCAGTTCCGTTTCCATCCGCCTGGCGAAAATCATATCAAAGTCTGTTTGGGCACAGCTTGCCATGTCTCAGGCGCCCTCAATTTCGTGGAGGTCCTGAAGGCTGACATGAATCTGTCTCATGGTGAAACCAGCCCGGATGGCAAATTCAGTTTCGAGAGAGTCGCCTGTCTGGGATGTTGTTCCCTGGCGCCGGTGGTTGTCACCAACCACGAGGTGCATGGCAGGATGAATCGAGTCAAATTCATTGAGCTACTGAATTCACTGAGAGGGATTGTCACCGAGAATCAAGCACGGAGCGATAATGAGCAGTGACATATCTGCAGCGAGGACCCTGCCTACGGAAACTGCCACGAAGACGTCAATGAATGAGAAGATGATGTTCCTGGTCTGCGAGGGGACCGGCTGTGTCTCATCCAAATCCCCCGAAATTCGAAAGGCATTGGCAACCGTCGTCAAGCAGCTCAAGCTGGGAAAAAAGGCTGAGGTAGGCTTTACAGGCTGCCATGGATTCTGCCAGCAAGGTCCGATTGTGGTTGTTGAGCCTGAAGGGATCTTCTACTGCCGCGTGAAACCGGAAGATGCGAAAAGTCTGGTCGAGGCTCAGCTTAAGGATGGTAAGCCCGTCAAACAATGCTACTACCGACATCCTGCGACCAAGGAGGAAATTCCCCACTACCGGGATATCATGTTCTACAAAGAACAGCAGCGGATAATTCTGCGCAATTGCGGCAAAATAAATCCAGAGAAGGTGTCGGATTATGAAGCGCGTGGAGGATACCAGGCGTTGCGCAAAGTCATCCTGGAAATGACCCCGGACGAGATCATTGAGGAAGTGTATCGTTCCGGCTTGCGCGGACGCGGAGGAGCTGGTTTCTCCACCGGCATCAAATGGGATATCTGCCGCAAGGTGGAAGGCGACGTGAAATATGTGATCTGCAATGGCGACGAAGGAGACCCAGGTGCCTTCATGGATCGCAGTATTCTCGAAGCGGACCCGCACTCCGTGATCGAAGGTCTCATCATCCTTGGTTTCGCGATCGGCGCACACAAAGGCTTCATCTATGTCCGTGCTGAGTATCCCCTGGCAGTCAAACGCGTTCGCGTCGCGTTGCAGCAAGCCCGGGAAAGAGGCTATCTCGGAGCCGGAATCTTGGGATCTGAATTCTCGTTTGACGTTGAAATCTTCGAAGGAGCCGGCGCCTTTGTTTGCGGTGAGGAAACCGCATTGATCGCTTCCATCGAGGGAAGACGGGGGACTCCGCGAGTGCGTCCGCCATTCCCCGCTAAGGAAGGGCTGTGGGGCAAACCGACTATTATCAATAATGTGAAAACCCTGGCGTCAGTGCCGGTCATCCTCACTCGCGGCGCCGACTGGTATGCGTCCATCGGTACCGAGAAGAGCAAGGGAACGGCGGTGTTTGCCCTCACCGGCAAAATCGCCAATTCCGGTCTGGTAGAGGTGCCGATGGGTGTGCCCCTCTCGACGATCATCTACAATATCGGAGGCGGCATTCCCAACAAGAAGGCCTTCAAAGCGGTCCAAACCGGAGGACCTTCGGGAGGCTGCCTGCCTACCAGCAAACTCGATCTCCCCATCGACTTCGACTCTCTGACAGCAGCCGGATCGATGATGGGTTCCGGCGGTCTGGTGGTGATGGACGAAGATACCTGCATGGTTGACGTCGCCAAATTCTTCCTGTCCTTTACCCAGAGCGAATCGTGCGGTAAATGCACCCCGTGCCGGGTGGGAATCCGTCTCATGGTAGATATTCTCGATAAGATTTGCCAGGGAAAGGGTGAAGAAAAAGACCTGGACCGACTCGAAAAACTCGGGAACATCGTCAAGAACGGATCACTGTGTGGATTGGGACAGACCGCGCCAAATCCGGTGCTGACCTCCCTTCGATATTTCCGCATGGAATTCCTGACCCACGTGGTAGATAAACGCTGTCCGGCTGTAGTATGCCGTGACCTGGTCACTTTCCGTATCATTCCCGATCGCTGCACAGGTTGTATGCGCTGCGTGTCGGTGTGCCCAACTCAAGCCATTACCGGTCCCAGATCCCAGCCCCACAACCTGGACCGGTCCAAGTGCATCAAGTGCCGCTCCTGCTACGAAATCTGCCGGTTCGATGCCATCGCCGGTGACGCCATTATCATCGAATCGTGAGAGTCAGAACAAGTCATAACCCATCATTGAGAGAATCTAACTCAGGGATTACCTAACGAAGTTTCGGATCAGAACATGGCGCTAAAAGAACCAAAGATGCTGGCGATGGAAATCGACCATCGCACAGTGTCTTTTCCTGAGGGTGTTACCGTCCACCGAGCCGCGGAATTAAACGGAATCTACATTCCCTCTCTCTGTTCCCACAAAGATCTGTCACCGTTTGGAGGTTGCCGGCTTTGCATGGTGCAAATCGAGGGAATGCGTGGATATCCTCTGTCTTGTACCACGATTGCACAAGAAGGAATGAAAGTATTATCGGACACCGACGCATTGAAGGATCTGCGGAAGGAAATCCTGAAGCTGATCCTGAGCGAACATCCCTCAAGTTGTCTGGTGTGCGACGAAAGAACCAATTGCAGAGAGTATCAGGGCACTATTCGGAAAACTGGTGTGACCACCGGCTGTAGGTTCTGCCCTAATGACGAACAATGCGAACTGCAGAACATCGTGGAAAAAATCGGCATTACCGAAATAGATTACCCCATCTACTATCATGGCTTCGAACCGGAACATGATGACCCCTTCTATGACCGCGACTACAACATCTGCATCCTTTGTGGTCGTTGCGTCAGGATGTGTCAGGAAGTGCGAGGATCCGGAGTACTGGCGTTCACTTATCGCGGTCCCAAAGCCAAAATCGGACCTGCCTTCGGACGCAGCCATACCGAAGCCGGCTGCGAATTCTGCGGCGCCTGTGTCGATGTGTGCCCCACTGGTGCGTTGGCTGACAAGGCGTCCAAATGGGACGGAAAACCGGATGGCTTCCATGTATCCACTTGCCCGTTTTGCGCCATCGGCTGTCAGGTCGAACTCCATTACAAAAACGGAAAACTGTCAAAGGCATCGGCGAACCTTGATCCGGAGATTAACGACGGGCAATTGTGCGTCCGTGGCAGATTCTGCATGCCCGAAGTCACTCATCATTTCGAACGCGCCCGCCGACCGATGATGATGAAGGAAGGGTACTTCCGTGAAGTATCGTGGGAAGAAGCTCTGGCAAGAGTCGCCGACAAATTGAAAGCCATTAAACCGAACGATATCCTGATGCTGGTGTCTCCTGATCTGACCAATGAGAGCCTCTTCGCCGCACAGAAATTCGTGCGGTCGTGTCTGGGTTCCAACAGCATCGATTCCACCGCGAGATTCCTTCTGGGAGGCGGACTGGGACTGTGGTCCAAGCTCTTCCAATTCCCGATTTCGATCAAAGATATTTCCAGAGCGGACAGAATTCTCGCAATTGGGCTGGATAGCCGTTTTGACTTCTCAGTGGTCGGTGTGAAGGTGAGAAAAGCTCTCGACCGAGGCGCGAAACTGATCACTATCGATGCTCGGGACAGCAACCTGGCTCGCTATGCCGATTATTGGCTGCAGCCGGCTCCCGGCATGGAAGGTTATCTTCTGAAGGTTATCGCCGATTCCCTGTTGGGGAAAAAAGTCGGATTGGCAGCGGCTGCCGCAAAAGCAAATGTTGACGGTAAGTTGCTGGCTAATGCCGTTGATGTGCTGAAATCGAGTGAAGATTTGGCAGTGATTATCGGTCCTCAGGTGTTTCAGTATGCCGACAGCAAGGCTCTTGAATCCGGACTCCTTTCGCTTTCGCAGCGCAAGAGAACGTTCTTTGTGCCACTATACTTCGGAGCCAACGCCCGCGGAGCGCTCGAAATAGGCGTCTTTCCAGAATTACACACAAACGGCGGATCTGCAAAGAGGAAGGGGATCACTCTGGCGGATCTCATGAATGGTAGCGCCAAGCCCCCAGTGCTCTACTTGGTGGGCGAATCGCCGTTCTTCGAACGTCCGGACTGTGATTTCCTTATCGTGCAAGACATCTACAAACCGCCATTTGAGGTCGATGTGTTCCTTCCGGCTGCCAGCTTCGCTGAAGCGGGCGGAACTGCCGTGAACGTCGAAGGCAGGGTTCAGGAAATCGTCCAGGTGGAAAATGCTCCGGAGAGCGCAGTCCATGGCTTCATGCGTCCTGATTGGCGCATTTTTTCCGACCTGGCGAAGGCTCTGGGCAGCGATGCCTTGAAATACAAAGAAGCCAAGGATGTTCTACGGGAAATCGGCAACACCATTCCCGGATTCCCGAACAAGCCGAATCGAAAGCCACGCCGTCTGGTTTTGAGCAATCCGTTAAAGGACTCGCGCCGATCAAATGGCGGAATGGGAGACGGCAAGTTCCTTCTGGTGGCGGAACCCGCCGGCTACCGGCATCGCGGTATCGACATTTCGAAGGTGGTAGGGGGCTTGGGTGAGTTGGCGTTGGAGGAAGGTTTGCGAATGCACCCGGAAGACCTGAGAGTCCTCGGCGTGGAGAATGGAGCCACAGTGACCGTCACGCTCGGAAACGGAAATGCTGAGGTGACTGGCATCGCCAAAGCCGATGCGGAATGTCCCCTAAGAGTCATCTACTTCACTCGACCGGTCGCGTTCGGCGGTCTTTCGCATCGAAAAGACCTGAAAACGCTGTACTGCCTGACCGAGAATCCGGTCCGGGTTGACATAGCTGCCCCCAAGAAAGCAAAGAAGAAATAGAGCGGACAGCGATCGACTGAGCAGACTCACATATGTCCGGCACCCGGCGGATTCCGGTCCGTGACCATGGAGGAAATACATGTATCGGATTGTTGAACGGCGGATGATTGTCCCAAACCTGCACGAATTTGTGGTGGAAGCGCCGGCGGTAGCGGAGTCGGTCAAACCAGGGAACTTCGTGATAGTCCGACCGGACGAGCACGGGGAACGAATCCCACTATCCGTTGCTGACTGGGATTGGTATAACGGAACGGTCACGTCCATCTTCATGCAAGTCGGCGGTTCCACGGCAAAATTGGCTCGACTGAAATCGGGAGATACGATTCCAACCTACGTGGGTCCTCTGGGCAGAGAAACCGTTATCGAAAACGTCGGTACCGTGCTTTGCATCGGCGGCTGCTATGGGATCGGTTCCATCTACCCGATCGTCCGTGCCTTCCGTGACGCCGGCAACAAAGTGTACACCGTATTGGAAGCCCGAAGCTCCTATCTGCTCTATTGGGAAGACAAATTGTCTCAAGCCTCAAACGGCACGTTCGTCATAACGCGAGACGGTACCAAGGGGAGAAAAGGGCATATCGCGACGATTCCTGAACTGATGCAGAAAACGGGAATCACACCGAATTTGGTAATCGTGAATGGATGCACCTTCCAGATGATGAGAGTCTCATCGATCACCAAACCGCTTGGCTGGAAAACCATTGTCAATATGAATCCGATTATGATAGACGGGACCGGAATGTGCGGCGTATGCCGTTTGTCAGTCGGGGGCAAAACCAAATTCGCCTGCGTGGACGGTCCGGACTTCGACGGGCATCAAATCGACTGGAACGAATTCCTCGCCCGGCGGAAAACCTACAATCCTGAGGAAGTCGATCCGTTGCGTCACAGTAGCTGCCGATCTCATTTCTGATCCTGATGGGAAAAACCATACCGACGGAGGTTGTTGGCGTGGCTGAAGAAAAGAAGAAGATCGATTATAATCGGCGTCCGATGCCGAAACAGAATCCGTGGGAACGAATCAAGAACTTCGATGAAGTAGCGCTGGGATATCCCGACGCGATTGCGGTGGAAGAGGCGTCACGGTGCTTGAGCTGCAAGAAACCACTGTGCAACGCCGGATGTCCGGTGGGAATTGACATCCCCGGTTTCATCAAGTGTATTGTCGAAGGCGATTTCGGTTCCGGCGTCCGCAAGATTAAGGAAACCAATGCATTACCCGCCATCTGCGGTCGTGTCTGCCCTCAGGAAGAGCAATGTGAGAAAGTGTGTGTGCTGGGGAAGAAGGGCAAGCCGGTCGCCGTCGGACGTCTGGAGCGGTTTCTGGCAGACTGGGAAGCTCGCGAGGGCAAGGTCGAAGTTCCGGATATGGCGTCGAAAACCGGGAAAAAGGTTGCCATCGTGGGTGCTGGACCCGCCGGAATCACGGTTGCCAATGACCTCATCATCCTCGGTCATGATGTGACCATCTTCGAAGCATTGCACGAATGCGGCGGCGTTTTGATCTATGGAATTCCGGAATTCCGTCTGCCCAAAGCCATCGTGAATCGTGAAGTGGACTATGTCAGAAGCCTGGGCGTCAAAATATATACGGACTACGTGGTCGGGAAAACCAAGAAAGTGGACAAGCTCCTGGAGGAGTTCGATGCACTCTTCGTCGGTGCCGGAGCCGGACTGCCCTGGTTCATGGAAATCCCCGGCGAGAATCTCAACGGTGTGTATTCCGCCAACGAATATCTGACGCGGGTCAATCTGATGAAGGGATTCCGTTTCCCGGAGTACGACACACCGGTCAAGCGACCATCCCGAGTCGCGGTGATCGGAGGCGGTAACGTCGCCATGGACTCGGCTCGCACCGCCGTGCGACTCGGAGCTAACGAAGTGCACCTGGTATATCGACGAAGCCGGCAAGAGTTACCCGCCCGATTGGAGGAAGTCGAGAACGCCGAAGAGGAAGGCGTCATCTTCGATCTCCTCACTCTGCCCATTCGGCTGATTGGAAATGACCAGGGCTGGGTTACCCACATGGAGTGTCTGAAGATGGAATTGGGGGAGCCGGACGATTCCGGGCGGCGCAGACCGGTACCCATCGCAGGCTCGAATTTCCTGGTTGATTTTGACGCCGTGGTCTGCGCTATCGGCAACAGTCCCAATCCATTGATCCCGATGACCACACCTGGCTTGGAAATAAGCAAGAAAGGCGGCATCGTCACGGATCCAGTCACCGGTAGAACCGCCAGACCAAATATCTGGGCGGGCGGCGACGTGGTCCGCGGCGCTGCCACCGTGATCAGTGCCATGGGCGACGGCAGAATCGCCGCCAAATCCATGCACGAATACTTGACGAACAGCGGTCACCGAGTAGACGTGCTGTCAAGTGCCCTCACCTGACAGCCAAGATGCTTATCATAGAAACCAATGGGAGATTCCAAGGCTGATGACATTACAAGCGGTCAGCGAGATTCTACAGTGTGAAGTCCTGTGTGGCGAAGATCAACTCTTCATCGACATACAGACTGTGGTTGCCTCGGACGGCATGAGCGAGATCCTGGCGTTTGCCAAGTCGGATGAATTGATGATCACGGGACTGACGAATATTCAATCCATTCGCACCGCCGATATCGCGGGCGTCAGCGCTGTCATCTACTGCAGAGGCAAACGCCCTGATGAGAATGTGATCGAATTCGCTAAACGCAAGAATATCCCGGTGTTAGTAACCAAAATGGTGATGTTTGATATCTGCGGGATTCTCTATGCCAGAGGATTGAAAGGCGTGTCTTGATGGCTGAGTTGCTGCGTCAATGCTTTGTAATGCAAGGGAGAAACTTCGATAAGGCTGGCGAAATCTCCGGCGAGATCAAGGTGATCCTTAGGGACCTCGGCATCAACGCAGCCTATACCCGACGGGTGGTGATCGTTGCTTTCGAGGCGGAAATGAACGTCGTGATGTACGCCCAATCCGGGACTCTCACTTTCAGCGTGACCGAAGATGCCATCGACCTGATCATCGAGGACGTCGGACCGGGAATCCCGGACATAAATCTGGCTCTGCAGGAAGGGTATTCCACGGCGTCGGACGAAATGCGGGAAATGGGCTTTGGTTTTGGTATGGGGCTTCCGAATATGAAGAAAAACTCGGACGAATTCCGGATCGAGTCGGTGGTCGGCAAGGGAACCACAGTATATGCAACGGTGCGGCACCATGAAGACGCCTGAACTGACTCACGGCTTTGAGATCGACATCGACCGCTGCGAAGGCACCATGTCTTGCATGAGAGCGTGCCCCACCCATGCTATTCGCGTCAAAGACGGCAAAGCACGTCTGATCCCCGAACAGTGCATCGACTGCGGGTCCTGCTTGAAAGTCTGTCCCACTGGCGCCATAAGCGCCGCCACCTTGACCATTGCAGATTTGGACCGATTCAGGTTCAAGGTCGCGGTTCCCGCTCCGGCGCTCTTCACTCAATTTGCCCGTTCGGATACGCCGGAACTGGTGGGGCAAGCCCTCTTGCTACTGGGTTTTGATGCTGTTTGGGAATATGCACTCGATATCGAGCTCATCAATCGGGCGATTCGGGACTTCGTAAGACGCTGGAACGGTCCCTTCCCCTTGATTTCCAGCTCCTGCCCGGTGGTAGTGAGGTTGGTGCAGGTGTCTTACCCTACCATGGTGGAACAATTGATTCCGATTGACGCCCCGCGCGAAATTGCCGGGCGAGAAATCAAGCGTCTGTACTCGGAGAAATTGAAGATTCCTCCGGAAGAAATCGCAGCAATCTATATCACCCCCTGCCAGGGGAAATCGATTTCCATTCTTCAACCCGCGGAAGAAGTGAAAAGTCATCTGGATGGCACCATCGGCATTTCTGAAATCTATAATGACATACTATTTAATATTCGAAGACTTGAGGGTATCGAACCAGGTTCCGAAGGTGACTCGGAACCCAGGAAGATATTCCGGATGGGGTATCCCGAAGGAGAATTCCATAACCTGTCCGAGAGTCACTATCTGCCCCTGACAGGTCTCACTGACATCATCAACGTGTTCGACGACATCGAGAAAGGGAAAATCCGGAATATCGAATTCCTGGAGTGCCACGCCTGCCCCGGGGGATGTATCGGTGGTAATCTCACCGTGGAAAACATGTACGTCGCTCGAGCCAAGAAACTGAACCTGATCGCTTCCATTCCCGTTCCCACCAAAGAATATCTCCTGGAAGTTGAGAGGCGCTACGCCTTGGAAGACTTCTCGCTCCGTGCGCCCCTCAATCCACGATCTTTGGAGGATGGGAAATTGGATCTTCATGAACGAGTGCGTCGGAAGAAGAAATCCAACGAGTTGATGAACGCACTGCCCGGTCTGAACTGCGGGCTATGCGGTGCGCCCATGTGCCGTGACCATGCCGAAGATGTCGCTGCCGGGATCGCGGATCTGAAGGAATGTGTCTTCATTTCCAAGGATAGAATCCAAAATCTTAAAAAACACTATTACCGCTAATCTCCCGCTATTAGACCTTTTTCTGTGTCATCCCTGCGAAGGCAGGGATCCAGTCTCGTTTCACGATTGTGTCCTTTATCTTGATCCACGGGAAAGTGAGCCATGAATGCAAAAGGTCCTTTTCTCCTTCTTGTGCCGGTAAATGACGATTTTACAAACACCGTCATCTCCTGAGCCACTTTCCTATCCAGCCGAGTTTCTTCTCATTCCATCATTGATAATGGTCTTTTCCTACAATCAGGCGCCATTTTAGGAGCCAGTGCCGGTAACTGGACATTGTTTGGTCAAGAGTGTAGGAAACTTCCACATAATCTTTTCTAATAATTATCCGAAAAACGCTTGACAATATACATCGAAAGTCATATATTTGGTACGCATGATAATTATTTCACAAAGTGTTCGTGTGGAATAATGCCACAATCCCCACAACCAGTCACTAATAGGGGAGACTTCCTATGGTTCAACAATCTAAGCCACATCCCGATCTGGGTGTCCTGTCACGGAACCACCTGCAGCTCCTATTGGACGCTATCAAGGCTATGGGATATCGGACGATCGGACCCATCGTCAAGAATAGCGCCATTACCCTCGACGAACTGGATCGGGTCGAGGAATTGCCGGTAGGGTGGATGGATGCACAAGAGTCAGCGGGTTATCGGCTTCAGGAACGCCGCGATGCCGCTTTGTTCGGGTACGTGGTAGGTCCGGAATCCCTGAAGCGATTCTTGTACCCACCGGAACAACGTCTGAGCGAGGCAACCCGGACCCGGAATGGATGGAAAATCGAGGAAGCAGAACGCGAAGTGCAGCCTTTGGCATTCCTCGGCGTCCGACCGTGCGACCTTCATGCTTTGGCAGCGTTGGACAAGGTGCTCCTGGCAGGCGAGTACGCAGATTCGGGCTACAAACTGCGGCGTGAGAACACCATGCTGATCGCCGTCAACTGCGGAAACCCCTCCGGCACTTGCTTCTGCACTTCGATGGGCACCGGTCCCAAAGCGGAATCCGGCTACGATCTGGCGTTGACCGAGATCATCCAGAACGGAGGTCACTATTTCGTGGTCGAGATTGGATCCAAGAAAGGAGAAGAGCTCCTGGCGCGGATCCCACACGACACTGCCAGCCAGCAGCAAGCCTCCGATGCGGACTCCGTTACTGCCGGTGCCGTGAAGAAGATGGGTAAGTCGCTCGATACCTCCGGGCTGCATGACCTGCTGTTTCGTAGCATCGAGCATGCCCAGTGGAAAGATGTCGGGACAAGATGCCTGACCTGCGGCAACTGCACTATGGTCTGTCCGACGTGCTTCTGTTCCACGGTCGAGGATTATACGAGCCTTGACGGAGTTGCCGCTCAGCGCACCCGAAAGCGCGACTCATGCTACACCATGGAGTATTCCTATATCCACGGCGGCAGCGTCCGATATTCTCCGGCGGCTCGCTACCGTCAATGGTTGATGCACAAGTTCGCAACCTGGATCGATCAATATGGGACGTTCGGATGCGTCGGCTGCGGTCGATGCATCACCTGGTGCCCTGCCGGCATCGACGTCACTGAAGAACTCCGCATCATCCGTGTCAGCGAAATCTTAGATACTATGTCAGCATCAACAAAGGAGTCTTGAGATGGACAACATCGAGAAACTGATAGCGGAACACGCCTTCTTCAAAGGCTTGGATCCGAAATATCTGAAGCTTCTCGCCAAGTGCGCCACCATCGAGCAATTTGACGCAGAAGACATTATCTACCGGGAAGGGAAACCCGCCAAGGGATTCTACTTGGTTCTTCAAGGGCGGATCGGCAAGGAAGTCAACGTCCCTCACCGTGGTCCGATTACGGTGCAGACTATCGAAGAGGGCGGAGTGGCTGGATGGTGCTGGCTGGTTCCGCCTCACAATAATTGCTTCACCGCCCGAGCCTATGAGAAGACTAAGACCGTGACAATGGACGGTGAGTGCGTCAGAGAAAAATGTCTGGAAGACCAGCTGCTTGGTTACGAATTCTACAAACGCTTTACCAATGTGATTATCGCGCAACTCCAGGCGACCAAGCTGCAGTTGATGGACATCTATGCAGTTCAATCCTGAAAGGATGCTCATGAACACCCGTGTCAACGACCCTATGCTGCCACGATCCTTTCGGGTACAACGAGTTCGACGGGAGACGTATGATACGTTTTCTCTGGAACTCAAACCGGCAAGGGGAAATGGTGGCTATAAGTTCTCCCCGGGTCAATTCAACATGCTCTACGTTTTTGGCACCGGGGAAGTGCCCATTTCCATCAGTGGTGACCCTCTGAATCCGCAAAAACTTGTCCACACTACAAGAATGGTGGGTCCGGTCACTCAGGCGATGGGAAAACTAAAGAAAGACGACATTATTGGCGTCCGGGGACCCTTCGGAACCCATTGGCCCGTCGAGTTGGCAGAAGGGAAAGATGTCGTCATCGTGGCGGGCGGAATCGGCTTGCCGCCCTTGCGTCCTGCCATCTACTACCTGCTCAAGAACCGTGACAAGTACAACAAGCTGATCTTGTTGTACGGTGCTCGGACCAAAGACGAGATTCTATACCCCCGCGAGCTGGAACAATGGCGGTCACGCTTCGATCTGGACGTGCATGTAACGGTGGATCGAGGCACCGGCGATTGGCGAGGCAATGTCGGCGTGGTGACCACGCTGATCCCAAAGGCGCCTTTCGACCACACCAACACTATTGCGTTCGTCTGCGGACCGGAAGTCATGTTCCGATTCACCGTCATTGAACTTTTGAAGCGAGCCTTGCCGCACAATTGTATCTACGTATCCATGGAACGCAATATGAAATGCGGAGTTGGGCTCTGCGGACATTGCCAATTCGGGACTACCTTCATCTGCAAGGATGGACCGGTGTTCCGCTTTGACCATATCAAAGACTTATTAGAAAAGCAGGAGATTTGATATGGCGACCACAAAAAAACCAAAAGTAGCCGTCTGGAAATTCGCATCGTGCGACGGATGTCAGTTAAGCCTTCTGGATTGCGAGGATGAACTCTTGGCGGTGGCAGATGCAGTGGAAATCGCGTATTTCCCGGAAGCATCGCGCGCCATGGTCAACGGACCTTACGATGTGTCACTGGTGGAGGGCTCGATCACCACACCACACGACATCATCCGAATTCAGAAAGTGCGCCGAATCTCGAAAATGCTCATCACCATCGGAGCTTGCGCCACGGCAGGCGGCATCCAGTCCTTGCGTAATTACGCCAACGTGGCTGACTTTACCCGAATCGTGTACGCCAATCCCGAGTACATCGAGACCCTCGGGAAATCGACGCCCATCGCCGATCACGTACAGGTAGATTTCGAGCTTCGGGGATGCCCGATAGAGAAGTACCAGCTTGTCGAGACTGTCAACGCCTTGCTGAACAGCCGCAAGCCGAATATTCCCAAATACAGCGTCTGCATTGAGTGCAAGCGCAAGGGCAATGTCTGCGTGATGGTCTCTCAAGGGATTGCCTGCATGGGTCCTGTCACCCAAACCGGCTGCGGGGCATTGTGCCCATCCTACAATCGTGGCTGCTTCAGCTGCTTTGGTCCCAAGGAAACACCCAATACAATCTCTTTGAGTGAGCGATTCGGAAAGCTGGGCGCCAAAGCCGATGACATCATCCGGTTCTACCGGACCTTCAATGCCTATGCTGAACCATTCCGCAAGGAGAGCGAGGCTTATGAAAGATAAGAAGAAATCCCAATCGAACGGAAACACCCGCACGATCAAATGCGACTATCTGGCTCGCGTCGAAGGCGAAGGGTCTTTCCACGTCAAGATCAAGGACGGCACCGTGACGGACGCCAAACTCGTGATCTTCGAACCGCCTCGTTTCTTCGAAGCGTTCCTGAGGGGGCGCCGCTACACCGAGGCGCCTGACATCACATCGCGGATTTGCGGCATCTGTCCCATCGCATATCAAATGAGCTCGATCCACGGATTTGAATCCGCCTTCAATGTGACCGTCCATCCGCAAATCCGTCAATTGCGCCGGCTATTCTATTGCGGCGAATACATCGAAAGCCATGCCCTGCACATCTTCATGCTTCACGCCCCGGACTTCCTGGGCTATGAAGACGCGCTGCAAATGGCGAAGGACTATGGCGATGTGGTGAAGATGGCTCTGGATTTGAAAAAACTGGGCAACGACATCGTGCGTCTGATGGGCGGCAGGGAGATACATCCTCTGAGCGCCTGCGTCGGAGGATTCTACAAAGTCCCGACCAAGAAAGAACTACTGCCATTGGTCGAACGTTTGAAATGGGCGGTAGAGGCATCGGTGAAGACCATCAGGCTGGTGGCAACTTTCCCGTTCCCGGACTTGGAGAGAGACTACGAATTCGTGGCGATCCGGGAACCGGACGCCTATGGTCTCATCCAGGGGCGGCTGGTGTCGAATAAGGGATTGGACATCGCGATCTCGGAATACGAGGATCACTTCCAGGAGATCCACGTTAAGCATTCGACGTCGCTGCATTCCACCATCATCGAACGCGGACCATATTTTGTGGGTCCCCTCGCTCGCTTCAATCTCAATTTCGAGCAGTTGACGCCTTTGGCGAAAAAGGAAGCGAAAGGAGTGAAATTCGTTCCTCCGAATCGTAATCCTTTCAAGGGAATCATCGCCCGCGCCGTGGAGCTGTTGTACTACTGTGAGGAAGCCCTACGGGTAATCGATCAGTATCAGCCTCCGCCGGCGCCGAGAGTCGAAGTGACTCCGGTTGCGACCAGGGCGTGTGGTTGTTCCGAAGCCCCTCGAGGGATCCTGTACCACCGGTACACGGTTGACAATGACGGAATCATTCGCAGCGCCAAGATCGTTCCGCCTACATCGCAGAATCAACCTACGATTGAGCAAGATCTTTTCGAATTCGTGCAGAATCACGTTGATCTGCCAAAAGACAAACTGACGTGGCAATGCGAGCAGGTGATCCGCAACTACGATCCTTGTATCTCGTGCTCCTGCCACTTCCTGAAATTGCACATTGACAGAAGTTAATAGGGTGGAGGCGAAGTAAGGTGTCAAGTGCACCCTTTCGCCTCATTGAGGAGTGCTTGTGCGCCAGGTCATCGTTGGCATCGGTAACGCTTTTCGGGGTGACGACGGAATCGGTCGCCATGTGGCTCGTCGGCTCCTCGACTTTGTGCCTCCTGACGTGGTCGTTCTGGAAGAAAACGGCGAGGCGGCAAACCTGATGGCAGCATGGGATCACGCCGATCGCGCGATTCTGATCGATGCCATGACGACAGGTGCAGCCCCGGGAACTGTCATGCGATTCAATGCCACCGATCTTCCGTTACCGAGGGAGATGTTCCCCCATTTCTCGACTCACACCTACAGTGTGTCGGAATCGATTGAGCTGGCGCGCACTCTGGAAAGACTGCCCTCCAGGGTTGTCGTGTACGGGATAGAGGGGAAGGACTTCGAAACCGGTGCGGGATTGTCTCCCGAAGTGGAACGCGCGGCAACGAATGTGATCGATTTGATTCTTCGAGAAATCAGGCGCTGAGCTCGACGAAAATTGCGGAAAAGTTGCGGTGTAAGCCGCTGCAAGCGGCTCTGATCGATAGTGCCATCGATTGATCATGATCTATCCTTTGTCAAGTTGAAAATGTGTTATGAGCTTTTGTGATTATTTTCACAATTGCCCCTTGGTTCCAGACAACTGCCTATGCATGAGCTCGCCATCATCAATAACATGATTGGTCTGGCGGAAACGGAACTTTCCAGGATTGGCGCCGTTGACAAAGTGAGCACCATAACCATTCGAGTAGGGTGCCTGTCCGGCGCCAGTCCTGAAGCTCTTCGATTCGCCTTCGAGGTGGTTGCTCCCTCGACCAAGTTGCGCGGAGCGCGTCTCGAGATAGTGCAGCCAGGAATCGCCTGCCGATGCCGGACCTGCGGCGAGACTCATAAGGCAAACGAACTTCTGTTCCGATGTCCATCTTGCGGTGGCGCTGATCTTGATACGCAAGGGGGACGCGATCTGTACCTCGAATCGATTGAAGTCCAGGACTAATCGAGGGTCGATCCATGGAGATCATCATTGCCAAAGATATCATGAAAGCCAATGATCAAATCGCGGAAGCCAATCTCTCGCGGTTGGATCAAGCTGGAACCTACGGCGTCAACCTCCTGGGATCCCCAGGATGCGGAAAAACCACCCTGCTAGAGACCATGTCCGGGTACCTCCGGGGCAGGCTGAACTTCGCGGTGATAGAAGGGGATCTGGCAACATCCAGAGATGGGGAACGTGTCGAGGCTCTTGGTGTCCCGACCATCCAGATCAATACCGGAGGCGGTTGCCATCTGGACGCGACTATGGTGGCTACCGCGCTGGAGAGCCTCCATCTGGAAACCATCGACCTGCTGTTGATCGAAAACGTCGGGAACCTGGTCTGTCCCGCGGGATTCCGGCTGGGAGAACGCCTCCGAGTCGCGTTGCTAAGTATCCCCGAAGGCGACGACAAGGTGGCGAAATACCCTACGATGTTTTCCGCGGTGGATGCGATTGTGATTAATAAGATCGATTTGTTGCCGTACCTGGATTTCGATCTGGACCGAGTCCGGTCCGATCTGCAAATTGTTGCCCCTCAGGTCGAGATGATGATCCTATCGGGAAGGACCGGCGAGGGTGTGGCTGATTTCGCAAACTGGCTTGCCGTGAAACGCAGCGAGGTCTTTGGCGTTCCCCATTCGCAGTAGTCCTGGAAAGTCGCGAAAGATGTGTGCTGATGATGGACACCGTGTCATGTCAACGCTTGAGGGTCATCATCCGAGGCGCTGTCCAGGGCGTGGGATTTCGACCTTTCGTATATCGGCTTGCGACCGAATTGGGACTCTCCGGATGGGTCAACAATTCGGCACAGGGAGTGATGATCGAAGTTGAGGGCAATCCCGTAACGCTGCAAGAATTCCTGCTTAGAGTCCCATCCGAAAAACCTCCACTGTCTTATATCCAAAGCCTCGAACCATCCGTTCTCGATCCCGTAGGATTCGACAGTTTCGAAATCCGGCAGAGCGACCCAACGGGAGCCAGGACCACTCTGGTACTTCCTGACATTGCGACATGCCCCAAATGCCTCGGAGACATCTTCGATCCCGCGAATCGGCGGTATCTCTACCCCTTCACTAATTGCACCAATTGCGGTTCCCGATACAGTATCATCGAATCTCTCCCCTATGACCGTCCCAATACGTCCATGAAGCACTTCGCCATGTGTGAAGATTGTCAGCAGGAGTACGAGGATCCTCGGAATCGTCGATTCCATGCTCAACCCAATGCGTGTCCGGAATGCGGTCCCCGCTTGGAGCTGTGGAATCCGTCCGGAGCATGCGTTGCCATGCGTCACGAGGCTCTGCTGGCTGCTGCCGATGCCATTCGCCAGGGATTAGTGGTTGCAGTCAAAGGTCTGGGCGGATTCCATCTCATGTGCGATGCCCGGAATGTTGACTCTGTTGACGCGTTGAGGCAAAGGAAACGCCGCGAGGAAAAGCCGCTGGCTCTGATGTATCCCACACTTGAAATGGTCAAAGATCACTGCGACGTGTCGCCTACTGAAGAACGTCTGCTCCTGTCACCCGAATGCCCTATTGTGCTGCTTCGGCGCCGAATTGCCGGTGATGTCAGTATCGCGCCATCCGTAGCTCCCGGCAATCCATACCTGGGAGTCATGCTTCCCTACACGCCGCTGCATCATCTGCTGATGCGGGAATTGGGATTCCCTGTGGTCGCCACCAGTGGCAACTTGCGAGAAGAGCCGATTTGCACGGATGAGCACGTCGCTTTGGAACGCCTGAAGGGCATCGCAGACGTGTTCCTGGTACACGACCGACCGATCGTGCGCCATGTCGATGACTCGATCGTTCGAGTCATCGCGGGCAGGGAATTGGTCATGAGGCGGGCTCGTGGTTACGCACCGCTGCCGGTGTGCACGAAGCTGACCATGAATCCAATCTTGGCGGTAGGTGGGCATCTGAAGAACACCGTGGCGCTTGGAATCGGGCAGGACATCTTCGTAAGCCAGCATCTGGGCGATCTCGAAACTGCTCAATCCTACCAGGCATTCGAAAGAACCATCGGCAGTCTGGAAAACCTGTTCGAAATCCAGCCGGCAGTCATCGCCTGCGACATGCATCCGGACTATCTTTCCACCAAGTACGCTGACAAGATCGGAATCCCAGTCAACCGAGTCCAGCACCATTACTCCCACATTCTGTCCTGCATGGCTGAGAATGAGCTGGAAGGAACTGCCTTGGGAGTGTCTTGGGACGGGACTGGATATGGGCTGGACGGCACCTTGTGGGGAGGCGAATTCCTGAGGATCACTGATCAATCCTTTGAACGTGTCGCCCACTTCCGCACCTTTGCTCTGCCTGGAGGCGATCGGGCAATCAAGGAGCCTCGACGTTCCGCACTCGGGCTGTGGTACGAGACATCTGCCGAGGTGGAGTCTGAGCCTTCGCATCCCGAGTCATTGCCGCGAAAGAGGGAATTCAACGCTCCGCAGAGCGTGTCATCCCCGCGAAGGCGGGGATCCAGCCTTGAATCTCAGAAACCAGAATTCCTGAAATCCTTCTCCGAGATTGAGTTGAAAAACCTCTTGAGCATGCTTGCGAAAGGGATCAATTCTCCAGCGACTTCCAGCGCTGGTCGGCTGTTCGACGCCGTTGCCTCGCTTCTGGGTATCCGTCATCGGAACGCCTTTGAAGGGCAAGCCGCTATGGAATTAGAATATCTTGCGGATGGAGTTGATATTGACGAATATTATCCTTATACTATAGATCAGGGAGCCACGCCATATGTGGTGGATTGGCAACCGATGCTGTCGAAAATTGTGGAAGACCTACACAATGGCATCGCAGCACAGCTTATAGCAGCGAAATTCCATAAGAGCCTGGCGGAGATCATCGTTGCCGCCGCGAAGATAGTCGGGGAGAGCCGGGTTATCCTCAGCGGAGGGTGTTTCCAAAACAAGCTCCTGACCGAGACTGCCATCACCAGGCTGCAGGAAGAGGGCTTTCGACCTTATTGGCATCAAAGAGTGCCGCCGAATGACGGCGGAATCGCTTTGGGACAAGTAGTGGCTGCCGTCAGAGCAAATCGGGGTTCGACTCATTGAGCTTCGACATGACGCTTGAATGAGATTGCCATGTGCTTAGCAATACCAGGGAAGATCCTACAGGTCACTAATGATGACTCCATCATGCGCACCGGAAAAGTCAGCTTTGGCGGGATCGTAAAGGAAATCAATCTCGCCTATGTTCCAGACGCAGAAGTTGGAGACTATGTGATCGTACACGCCGGCTTCGCTATCAGCCAATTGGACGAAGACGCTGCCGACAAGGTGTTCCAAGATCTGGAATCACTTGAGGACATGCCTGCGGACTGACCAGAGATGAAGTACGTCAACGAATACAGGGACCGGGCAAACGCCAGAAAGCTGGCTGTGGCGATCAGAAGAGTCGTAACCAAACCTCATGTAATAATGGAAGTTTGCGGTGGACAGACCCATACCATCATGAAATACGGCATCGACGAGATGCTCCCGACTGAGGTCATGCTGCTGCACGGTCCGGGATGTCCGGTCTGCGTTACGCCCGTCGAATTGATCGACAAGGCGTGCCAGATTGCCTCGATCCCAAATGTCATCTTCTGCTCATTCGGCGATATGCTTCGCGTCCCCGGCACATCTAAGAATCTAATGATGGTCAAAGCACAAGGCGGCGATGTGCGGGTCGTGTATTCGCCATTAGACGCGTTGAAAATTGCAGAGGACTGCCCGGATCGAGAAGTGGTCTTCTTCGCGGTAGGATTTGAGACCACAGCTCCGGCTAATGCCATGGCGGTGTATCAGGCGGAGCGGATGGGAATCCCTAACTTCAAACTGCTCGTCTCTCAGGTCCTGATCCCGCCTGCAATCCGAGCCATTCTGTCGTCGTCTGACAATAAGGTGGAGGGCTTCCTCGCGCCGGGGCATGTGTGCACGGTTACAGGCTTTGTGGAGTACGAGCATATCGCCAGCCAGTATCACGTTCCTATCGTGGTGACAGGATTCGAACCCATCGACATCCTGAGCGGCATCCACCGTTGCGTGCTCCAATTGGAAAACGGTCAATCCTTTGTTGAAAACGAATATTCCCGATCTGTCCGTCGAGAGGGCAATGCTCCGGCACTGCATATCATGGCGAAGGTATTCCAGGTGGTTCCAAGGAAATGGCGGGGCATAGGCGTGATCCCGGACAGCGGCTTGGGATTGACGGATCGATATCGAAAATATGACGCGGAAGCCTGCTTTGAAACGGCAGCGGTCGCCGATGAGCAACCTTCGGTGTGCATAAGTGGACTCATATTGCAGGGAGCCAGGAGACCCCTCGAATGCCCGGCATTCTCGACCGACTGCACGCCGGAACATCCATTGGGAGCCACAATGGTGTCCTCGGAAGGCGCCTGTGCAGCTTATTATCGTTACGGGAAAAGACAGACTTCGATGACCGTTTCCAAAATGTGAGACCTATCGTGAGCCCTGAGATTCAAGTGCTGAGCATCACCGCCGCCTCAATCGGACTTGTGCACACTATCCTGGGACCCGACCATTATCTACCGTTCGTTGTAATGTCACGGTCAGGGAAATGGTCGTCGGTCAAGACCGCTCTAATCACAATGCTTTGCGGAGCGGGACACGTGCTAAGTTCCGTGGCGCTTGGCTTTGTCGGAATTGCGCTCGGAACTGCCGTCGCCAAATTGGAAGCTATCGAATCAGTGAGAGGCGAGATAGCGGCATGGGCTTTGATCGCCTTCGGACTGGTGTACATGGTCTGGGGCATACGCCGAGCCATCAAACACAAAGGGCATCACGGTCATCTCCACATCGGCAAGATGAGGCTCCATACCGATGAGCATTCGGATGCAGTATCGGTGAGGAATGCGAACGGCGAAACTAATATGACTCCCTGGATTCTCTTCACGGTATTCGTGCTGGGTCCCTGTGAGCCGTTGATACCGCTGGTGATGTATCCTGCAGCGAAGAGCAATATCGCAGGGGTCGCGCTGGTGGCGGGAATCTTCGGCGCTGTTACGATCGTGACTATGACCACCATCGTGTTCGTCCTTCGCGCCGGGGTCTCCTTGCTGCCCTTGAGGCACCTGGAGCGGTACATCCACGCCATCGCCGGCGGGACAATCCTACTCTGCGGGCTTTCCATCAGATTCTTGGGCTTGTGACGCACACCAATGCCTGTTGAAAACCAATTCAGCTTGTCGTGCCCTCTCCCTATTTCTGATTATCCCAGGGTACTGCTTGCCCACGGCGGGGGCGGCAAGCTGATGCACCAGCTAATCGAATCCGTCTTCGTATCTGCCTTCAGCAATCTGACACTTTCCGCCAAACTCGATTCGGCATTACTCGACCTGCCACAAAACAAGATTGCTTTCACAACCGACTCCTACGTCGTGCACCCGCTGTTCTTCCCCGGCGGTGACATCGGCACCCTCGCCATCAACGGCACCGTTAACGATCTCGCTATGATCGGCGCCAGACCCCTGTACTTGAGCGCAGGCTTCATCCTCGAAGAAGGTTTGCCCGTGGAAACCCTCTGGCGGATTGCTCAGTCAATGTCGCAAGCTGCCCGAGAGGCTGGCGTTCAACTTGTCACCGGCGATACCAAAGTCGTGGACAAGGGAAAAGGCGACGGGCTTTTCGTCAACACCGCTGGAATCGGAGTCATCGAACATGATCTCTTGATTTCGCCGTCAAGCATCGCTTCCGGCGACGTGGTGCTGTTGAGCGGTGATATCGGACGTCATGGAATAGCGGTGCTCGCAGTGCGGGAAGGGTTGTCGTTCGAAAGCGACATCCAGAGCGACTGCGCACCTCTCTCGTCGGTGGTGTCCGACCTGATTGATAACGGGATCCACATTCACTGCCTGCGGGACTTGACCCGGGGCGGATTAGGATGCGCGCTGGTCGAACTTGCGGAAGCTGCTCGGCTCTGCATACATATCCACGAGACCTCCGTCTCAGTCCGGGACGATGTGCAGGGCGCCTGCGAAATCCTGGGTCTTGACCCATTGTACATCGCCAATGAAGGGCGATTCGTGTGCATTGTGCCGCCCTCGGAAGCACAGCATTCGCTCGAAATCCTGCATAATCACCCTGTCAGCACTAATGCGAGCGTGATTGGCGAGGTGAAGAATGCAAATGCGGGAATAGTGACAATGGCGACCGCCATAGGTACGACCAGAATCGTCGATATGCCCAGCGGCGAACAACTACCCCGGATATGTTGACTCGTTCGATCGTTCTCGAACCGACCAGTCCTTCGCGCCAATCTTCCCGACCACCCTCCTCTGACGCACCTGGTTACGAGTACCTTCCTGTCTCAGAGAAACTGGACAAATCCCGATTCTAACCCCCTGTGATACTTTCTGCGCCTCGGATTCCGGCTTGGAGTCGTGGATTTCCCTTGATTTGCGGTCGAAAATTGCATATATTTAAGCCTACACCTCACTCCCGACAACTATCATCGGAACTCCGATTGTCCTCATTCGCTATATGAGGTAACGCCTTGAAAGCCATTCCGACCGTTGTCGCATCCGTATTCGTCGGTAGCTTCCTACTTTCCTCCGGTATCACACCTGCCCAGGAATGGGTGGAACTTATCCATCGCGCCGATTCCCTCTCTCAGGAAAATCATATCGACCGTGCCCTCGAACTTGCCAGGAACGCGTTGAGAATAGTCCAAAGCGAATACAGCAAGTCCGATACCGCTGTTGCTGCGGTGCTGGACGTGCTCGGTACCTGTTATCGGATGGGCGGCAATTTCCAGCAGGCGGAGTCCCATTATCAGCGTGCTCTGAACATACGGGAAGGAGCCTTAGGTCCTGATCACATCCAGCTTGCCAATACACTCCATAACCTGGGGATTCTGCGCTACAATCAGAGCCGTTATCCCGAAGCCGACAGCCTCCACCATCGAGCATTAAGAATCCGCGAACAGTACTACGGACCTCGGCATCCGGAGGTTGCCCGCAGTCTAAACGCCCTGGGTGTGCTATATTGGGCACAAGGGCGATATGATGTCGCAGAGCACTATTATCAGCAGTCCCTGGTAATCTGGACCGAGACACTGGGACCGAACCATCGCCGAGTGGCGGATTGTCTGAACAATCTGGGGAATTTGTATTGGCAGCAAGGTCGCTACGCTGAAGCCGAAATTCAATACAGACTCTCGTTGAATATCCTGACTAAGACATTGGGCGGAGATCATCCCGACGTTGCGAAAGGTCTCAATAATCTGGCGATCTTGTATCGGAAACAAGGACGTTATGACGACGCCGAACCTTTGTACCGACAAGCACTGGACATCTGGACCAAGGCTCTGGGTCCGGAGCATCCCAACGTGGCAGATTGCTTGAACAATCTGGGCGTACTGTGTTATCAGGCGGGAAAATATTCTGAGGCGGAACCGATCCTGCTGAGTGCGCTGGATATCGAGGAAAAGGTCCTCGGATCCGAACACCCTGCGGTGGGAGATTGCTTGGTCAATCTCGGTGTCCTCTATTACCAGCAGGGTCGCTATGCCGAAGCCAAACCTCTATACGAACGTGCTCTGGCGATCTTTGAAGCCTCCTACGGCGAAAATCACCCTCATGTGGCGGATTGCTTGGTGAATCTCGGAGTCTTGTACGGCGAGCAAGGTCAGTATAACAAAGTCGAACCCCTGTATCGACGGGCTCTTGACATACAGAAATCCATCGCTGGTGAGGACCATCCGGACGTGGCGGGCTGCTTGGTCAATTTGGGCTATGTATTCTGCGACCAGGGACGTTATGCAGAAGCAGAACCGTTGTTCCGCCGCGCGCTGGAGATACTGGAGAACTCTCTGGGACCTGATCATCCCGACGTAGCCGATTGTCTGAATTGCCTTGGGCATCTCTATTATGAGCGGGGTATGTACGGCGATGCCGAGCCGTTATATCAGCGGGCGTTGAGGACTCAGGAGAAGGCTCTGAAGTCTGATCATTCAAGCATCGCCTATACGTTGAATTGCCTGGGAAGACTCTACTGCAAAGAAAACCGATATTCCGAGGCGGAACCGGTGTACAGTCGGGCGTTGGATATCCAGAGAAAAGCCTTTGGTCCAAATCATCCGCATGTCGCCATATTCCTATACAATCAAGCCGATCTCTATCGACGAGAGGGGCGTCTTGCGGATGCCGAGACCTCGTTGAAACGTGCCCTGAACATCCTTGAAACCATCATGAGTCCTGGTCATCCCGAGGTGGCAAATTGCACGGTAGGCATGGCACGCCTATACCGTGACACGGGGGACAACGACAAAGCGCGCCTGTACGGAAAAAGAGCCTATGACATTCGTCGCAAGAATTTCCAGGATGGCTTCGAAGTGCTGTCGGAGAAGAATGCTCTGCTGTATTCCAAATTCATGAAGGACGCCGCCAGCCTCTACTTGTCGATTACCTGCGATTCCGATACTGCCTGCGCCCGTTGCACTCAAGAGATCGCTGATGTGGTATTGTCCTCTAAAGGCGCCGTCTCGGATGGGATCCTGATCAGAAACAAAGCCTATTCTGTGGTCACCGATAGCACGCTTGTATCACTCGCGGATTCTCTGCGTCTCGCCAGGTTCCGTTTGGCGAAGCTCTACGTCCAGGGGGCGATGAGAGAAGACTATGCCACCTATCGGCAGGAGCTGTCGGAAGCCAGTGCCGCGAAACAGCGCTTGGAATCCGAATTAGCCAGAGAAAGCGCATCTTTCAACCGGGAACTTGAGTACTGGAATGTCAACTGCCAAAAAGTGATCGAAGCCCTTCCCAAAGGCGCTGTGCTCATCGAATATCTCAGGTATGAATGTACTGTCGCCGCGGATCAGACCGAGCCAAGATATCTTGCTGTCGTTGTGACCGGAAGCGGAGACGCGACTGTCCGACTCTTGGGACCAGCCGCGCCGATTGACTCCTGTGTTGCCGCCTACCAGGATCAGTTTCTGAGTCCGGATCACCTCAACCTGGAAGAATTCCGGGCAATTGCAGCGGAAATCTATCGACTGATTGTTAATCCCGTTAAAGACAAAGTGTCGCATGCTGCCACCCTATTGATCGCTCCGGATGGGGACTTGAACCTCGTGTCTTTTGCCAGTCTCGTGGATGGCGACGGAGCGTATCTGATTGAGAAGGTGCCGATCCATTACTTATCGTCCGGGCGCGATCTGCTGCGATCGAAGCGCGAAGCAGCTCATGGTACCGGATTACTGGCTGTCGGCGATCCCGACTATGATGCATCAGTCTTTGTTCGGCTGTCGCGCACCACACATCGATCTCCCGAATCAACCGTAGCCGCACTGTTCAATTCGGCATTCGGTCTGTTCCGCGGCTGCGGTAAATCGCAGGGCGGCGATTCCGGAATGCCTGGAGCTCGTCGTGAAGTCCAGCTCATTGCAGAACAATGGCAGCGAATTAGCGCCGAGCCTGTGGAGACCTATCTGAGCGCAGCAGCCAGCGAGGAGAACCTCAAGAGTCAGTGCCCAGGCAAGCGGGTCATCCACCTTGCCACTCATGCCTATTTTTCCGCAATTCCAGGCAATCAAACGGCGGAGCCTTACTTGTCGGAAGTCTCCATCGTTGATAATCCCTTGCTGCGATCGGGGCTGTTCTTCGCCGGGTCGAATCTCCAGGGAGCGGATTCTGACCGCCCTGGCGCCGAAGATGGCATCCTGACCGCCGAGGAAGTAGCAGGCTTGAATCTGGACGGCACAGAGTTGGTGGTATTATCCGCCTGCAGAACCGGAATTGGTGACGTGATGTCCGGGGAGGGAGTGTACGGCTTGCGCCGAGCGTTCCAGATGGCGGGCGCACGAACCGTCATCAGTGCCCTGTGGCGGGTATCCGATTCCGCCACTGCCGACTTGATGGGGCAGTTGTACCAAACTCGCGAAAACAATCTTGCTCTTCTCATGCAGCGAATCGCAATAAGCCGTATCCAGGAACTCCGTGAACAACGCAAATCTGATCATCCGTTCTATTGGGGCGGATTCGTTGCCATCGGAGATTGGGTGATGATGTGACATATCGGACATCGGATTAATCTCGCAACCAATCAGGAACCACGTTTGGCGAATCCCAGGCAAATCAATTGGAACCAGCTCCTGAGGCAGACGAAACGGGGGGATCAGAGCGCTCAAAACGAACTCTGTGACAAAATCCGTGTAAGATTATGGGCGAATCTTCAATACACAGTGAAAAGAGAGTCCAGCCAGGTGCTGGAAGACCTCCTCCACGACTGCCTGGAGATCTTCATCGAAAAGCTGGATCGGATCGACTCCAATCCCCAGTACTATGCCGACCGGATTCTCAGAAACAAGGTCGGGGATCTGCTGAGGCTTCGGAAAGGTCGCAGGGGAATTCCATTGATGGCTGATAAAGGACAAGATTCCTCACAACAGATCGGTGCTGCCACCGAACTGGACACAGCCGACCCCGAAAGCGACTTCACTCGAAGTCTTGAGACCGATGAGTTGATGGACCAACTGCTGAATGCCATCAAGAAAATGGACCCGTTCTGCAGGGCATTTTTCTTGGCTCGTCTGGAGAATCGTGATACCGAAGAAATCAAGAACATCGTGAACAAGCTGGATCCAGAACTGAAACGATCGGCATACTACGTGCGCGTCCTTCGTTGCCGTCGTAAATTGCGCAAAATATTGAAAGCCTATTTGGAAGAAAGGTAGGAGAACTCGTGTGCTGTCAGGCGTCCCCACCTGACAGCCGTCTTCCCCCCTACGGAGTAGGGGGGAAACACAAGGGGGGTGACAATCGGTGCTGACAGGCGCCCCCACCTGACAACCATCTTCCCCCCTGCGCAGTAGGGGGGAAACACAAGGGGGGTGACAATCGGTGCTGTCAGGCGTCCTCGCCTGACAGCCATCACGCTTGATTACCACTTCAAGAGAGGTAAGGGAATGAGTAGTTGCATCGATGAGAAGATTGGCGAGTTGATCAGTCCGTATGAATTCGGACAGCTTGAGGAGCCGGATCGGGAACGCTTCGAAACTCACTTGAGTGATTGTGTCTTCTGCCGCACCGAATTGAAAAAAATGTCTCCTCTGGCGTCTAAACTGTGGCTTCACAGAGACGACATAGTCAAGCGGCTGCGTGAGGAAGGCTATGAGTTTGAACAAGCGAAGGGCGAGTTGATCTCGAGTCTTTCGCAGGAACGCCCACGCCGGCACACGGATGCGTGGACGATTCGTCGATTCTTCGATAATCTGCTGCGTCCGAGAATCCTTGTTCCAGCCATGGTGACGACAGCGGTTGTCGTATTGGTGCTCCTGCTCAGTTCTCCAACCGCCAATCACGACGAGAGACTGCCTTATCCGCTTCGTCCGCCGTATGCTGCCGAATCGGAATACCTGCTTCGCGATAACTCCCTGATGACGGGTGACCAATACTTCCGTCGCGGAATCAGCGATTATTCCGTCGGCAAATATGGCAGCGCCATTGTGCAGCTTCGAAAAGCGGTAGCAGAAGAACCGGATCAGGGTGAATGGCGGTTGTACTTAGGAGTAGCCTGTTACCTGGACGGACAATACTCTGAGGCAATCCAGGCGTTGTCCAAAGCCGACAGCCTGATCCTGCCCCTGTACCAGCCCCACGCCAGATGGTATCTGGCGCAATCCTATCTGAAAAGTGGCAAGTCCTCGGATGCCACCCAATTGCTGCAGTGGCTCTGTGACCGAGGCGACAACAACATGTATACCGACCGCGCCGGCGAAGAACTGGCAAGAATTGGGGTCGACAAGAACGAGTGATTCCTTTTCGACCCAGGAACTTGGTATTTGGTGCTTGGAACTTGTGACTTGAGCCAAGTAGGTTGGGTTAGGGCTCACGCCCGTAACCCAACATCGAGGTCCCCAGATAGCACGGAAAAGGCAAATTCGAATCGAAGACCCCCAGCGCCTTCCTCCCACAGGAAGGCGCTTTTGCGTCAAGCATCATCCATGGCAATCTGCAAGGGATTTTCTGTAGGATATGGCAAGGTCAACCGAAAAAACGCTTGCTTTTTGAATCAATCGTGTTTATATTGAAAATGGAACGCTATCGGTCATCTAATTTTCCGCATTCATGTTCAAGTCCAAGCCTCGATGCGAGCCAGAGTCGAGTTCTCATTGCAAGGACGAAAACATCAGTTTGGAGGAATAGTAATGAGCTTGCAATTTACCCATATTTCGATCAAGCATTGGCGGAATTTCAAAAGAGTTGATGTTCCATTGGCGCAGCGTGTTTTTCTAGTCGGGCCTAATGCATCAGGGAAATCTAACCTCTTGGACGTCTTCAGATTTCTCAGGGACTTAGTTGCAGTCGGTGGCGGATTTGAGTATGCATTGGCCCAACGCGGTGGGGTTTCCGCTCTAAGATGCTTGGCTGCAACAAGGAACCCAAATATCGCCATCAAAGTCACCTTGGGTGATAATGCCACGTTCAAGTGCTGGACCTATGAAATTGTGTTCGGGGATAAAGTCATTAGTGAACGCGTTACATTGGACGGCAAGGAAATACTAAAGAGGCCCAAAGAACAAGATAAGAAAGATCCTGATCTTCTCACCCAAACGTACCTCGAGCAAAAACAGACCAACAGAGAATTCAGAGAGATAGCGGATTTTTTTGCAGAAGTCAACTATATGCACCTTGTCCCACAGCTGATCAGATTCCCCGACAGATACACTTACCAGAAGAATGACCCTTTTGGTAGCGATTTCATGATTCAAATCTCCAATAGACCTGAGAAAGAACGGAGAAAGATGCTGGCGCGAATCAGTGAGGCTCTGAAAAAGGTTGTCCCACAACTGCGTGGGTTGGAGTTTTCAACGGATGAAGGCGGAAAACCCCATATTAGAGGGAAATATGTGCATTGGCGTAAGCGAGGGGCTTGGCAGTATGAAGATCAGTTCTCTGACGGCACGCTGAGGCTCATTGGGGTCCTTTGGGCTTTGCAAGAGCGTAAGGGCCCACTTCTCTTGGAGGAACCTGAGCTTTCTCTGCATCCGCAGGTTGTCAGACACATTCCTCAAATGCTTGCTCGAGTACAGCAAGACACAGGACGCCAGGTGATTATTAGCACCCATTCGAGCGATCTCTTACAGGATTCCGGCATCGGTCTTGATGAAGTGCTCCTCCTTATCCCAAAATCAGAAGGAACGGAAGTAAGCCCCGCTTCCAGCATCAAGCAGATTAAAAGTTTACTGGAAAAGGGCATGACGATGGCTGACGTCATTATCCCAATGACAGGTCCGCGTGAAGCTCACCAATTAGCACTTCCCCTGGAGGATTAGAATATGGATGCGAACATTCCTATCAATGTTGTGATTGAAGGTGCACTTGATGAAGTTGTGGCTCGTAGGCTCACCCAGCATACTGGAATTGATTTGGGTCTTATCCTGGGCAAGAAAGGCAAATCTTATATCCTGGAGAAAATGGCAGGTTTCAATAGCGCTGCAGGCAAATTTCTCCCCTGGTTCATCTTGGTGGATTTGGATACTGACGAGGAGTGCGCTCCGCCTGCCGTACGAAAATGGTTACCCAGCGCTTCCCAATACATGTGTTTCCGAGTTGTGGTGCACGAAGTCGAAGCATGGCTTCTTGCAGACAAAGAAATGCTCGCTAATTATCTAGATGTTGATGTATCATTGATTCCTAATAATCCTGAAACTATCCCAGATCCAAAGGGCTTTGTTGTGAATTTGGCAAAATCATCTAGACGGAGAGATGTCAGGGAGTTGATGGTGCCGACAATTGGAAGTGGAAGGAAGGAAGGAAGAGCCTACACTAACATTCTGTCCGAGTTTGTCCTAGGTGGCAAACCAGCGGAAGCCTGGCGTCCCGATATCGCCGCAATTAGTTCAGACAGCCTTCGACGATGCATCAGAGGTCTTGAGGTTCTTCGTGACAAACTCGTCGGATAGACGCATACCTTCTACTACATTCAGCGACACGAATATGTCGTCATCCTCTTTCGGAGCCTGATTGTCTCCCGCCGTATCCCCTCCCAGGCATTTGAGTCTTGCCTTTTGGGATAAGATACCATCGCCTTGCGATTGTTTGTCTTGAGCCTGATTTTATTTGACACTAGTCTGCCCAAGTCGCAGGATTTCTGCCAAAATATGTTTCATGGAGAGATTCCTATGCTCGCCGGAATCCACTTCCTCCTGACCTATGCCTGTACCTATGAATGCGACCACTGCTTCCTGCATTCCGGTCCGTTCAAAGAAGGCACTTTCACCATAGATCAGCTAAAGAACGCCCTCGCCCAAATCAAGGACGCCAAGACCATCGATAACGTGTACTTCGAAGGCGGCGAGCCGTTTCTGTACTACCCCTTGATGCTCGCCGGAATTCGAATCGCCCGTGACATAGGATTCGATGTGGGAATCGTCACCAATGCCTACTGGGCGACCTCGGTGGAAGATGCCAAGATCTGGCTGAAACCGTTGCAGGAACTGGGGATTTCCGACCTGAGCATCAGCGATGATTATTATCATTATGGAGAGGTGAAGGAAAACCTGGCAAAGAACGCGTTGAAAGCCGCCAGGAAGTTGAAAATCCCGGCTGCAACTATCTGCATCGAGCGACCTAATCCGGATTCCGGCGACGGTCCCATGTACAAAGGTCGCGCCGCCGAAAAACTGACTGAGGGCTTACCTACCAAACCCTGGCAACAATTCACCGAATGCCCGCATGAGGATTTGGAAAACCCCGAGCGCGTCCATTTGGACTGTTATGGAAATCTCCATGTCTGCCAGGGTATCAGCATCGGCAATATCTGGCAAGAGCCGTTATCCGAAATCCTGAAAACCTGCCAGCCCCGATCCCATCCCATCTGCGGACCACTGATCGAAGGCGGTCCCGCCCGCCTGGCAGAAACCTATGACATCCCCCACCACGACAACTACGTCGACGCCTGCCACTTCTGCTACATCATCCGAAAGTTCTTAATCGACAATTTTCCCCAATACCTGACCCCGAAACAGGTCTATGGAATCACATGATGCGAAATTGGACTACTGAAGCAGGAAATCACTGAGACTGAATGAACTGCCGACGGTCGACAAACGGATTAGGGACCTACATGCCCGGGCTCGGCAATTCGAAGTCAGAATTTTCCCAGACGTTGATTTCCATGGTCGCTATTCCATAAATGAGTAGTCCGTCTATGCATGCACCTATTGCCAGCCCCACGTATTTACCATTCTTTTTGGGATACCACAAGATTCCCTTAATCTCCTCAACCGGAATCTCAGACGTCTCTTTGTTGCACCGAACCAAGATGAAAGTGACCGGCCTATGGTCGTCAGGGGTGCCCAGTTGTGTGCTGCTCAGCGTTTGCCCCCAACAGCCAAGATCGGTGATCGGGGGATTGGCCCGCAAAAACTTTCCAGAAATAGTGTCGCCGTCGGTCTTGATCACATGGATCGTGGTACCCGGTCCCAGCGTGTCAACTGGGCATCCCGTGACATATACGCTGTCCGGCTTCGAGGCGTCCGCAAGTGATCCAAGCCCGAACATTATCACCGTGCACCCGCTCAATGTCATCGCCATCAACCCGGCGACGGCGGCTACGATGATGATCTTCTTTCCCATTGTCAATCCTCCTAAAAGGTTGTCTTTATTTATAATGATGGCAAGTCCTTGATTGCATGATAACCCGCAATTATGATAGCCGCATCGATGCAGGCGCCTAAGATAAATCCTGTCAAAGCATTATATTTCCTGCTGCGCCATTGAATCCGTTCTATTTCGTCGGTTGGAATTCGAACCGTATCGCTGCCAATCCCAATCAAGAGTGTTGAGTTGGAAATGGCATATTTTGCCCGATAGTCTTCGGTTGGAATAATGTAATGGACTCCGAGGTTTTCGCCGGTCAGAGTGTCTCCATTTATCTTCGTGACTCTGATGGTCTTGCCCAGTTTCACAATATCAGCGTGACGCCCAAGAACATAGATGCTATCAGGTTTAGAGACATCATCCCACGCTCCGGCGCTCATAAACAGCATGCTGCAGCCACTCAGTGTGATTACCATCGACCATGCGACGGTGGCAACGATGACGATTTTCTTTCCCATGGTCAATCCTCCTTCTTGTGTTAGACAGTCCATCTTAATTCGGTCGCGTCCATAACGATGCATGGAGATCAGCAATAATCGCCCCAGTAGCAACAACCACAATTACATCAACGCACGCACCTATGAGAAATCCCGTGAGAGCGCCATGGTGCTTAAGCTTGTACTGAACCATCTCTATCTCGCCCGTGGGAATCTGAATCCTGTCATTCTCTGACCGAATCAGAAGTGTCGACAATGTGGGTATCTTCCTGTCATTAATTAATTGGCTTAGAGTGTCTGTCTGGATGATATTGCCCTGGCTGTCAGCGATTCCTGATACCGACCACAAGCTGACGCGATTCGGTATTACTTGACCGAGATTTCGGAACAGAAGATACTCCCTGCCTCCAAAATCACGCGAGAAGCCCCGGAACTCCACATCCCATCGTCGAGAATTCGTGTCAATGATTGTGATGCTCTGTGATAGGTCTGGTAGAGCGCATCTGTCTTTGTTGAGCTTCTGGGCGTCGGCGTATTTGGTCTCGTAGTAGTCGGTTACCGTGACAAAGTCCATTCCCAGGTACGCCCCCGTCACGGCTTCTCCGTCGAGCTTCGTCACCGTGATGGTCTTGCCCGGCTTCAGGGTCTGGGCTTTCCCCGCGGGAACATACGCGCTGTCCGGCTTTGACGAATCGACGATCGCCCCTACCCCGAGTCCGATTAAGCAGCACCCGCTCAATGACATTGCCAGCGATGCTGCCATGACAACTACGATAATCATCTTCTTTTCCATTTTCTGTCCTCCTCTTTGTGTTCGGTCACGCAGTTGATAGATACTTGATGACATTCGCCAATTAGAAAAGCAATAGACGTGCCTCAATCTAATTTATTGTTTTCTAAGGTCCTCTAGTTCTGTCATCTGTTTCATTTTCTGTACACATGTATGATGCAGTATACTAAAAACGCTTGACATTGAGCATATGATTTATTATTATGCCTCACGGTCGCTTGATTGCGTAGCTTAGCCCCTTGTGGGCGCACTCTTCTCCGCCAGCCCCAACGGGGCGTCACAGAGTAGCCTGGGGCAACGCCCCAGGTAACGCATTTCACCCAAACCACAGGGTGGTGGGTGGGGGTGGTTTGGGTGGAACCCAATCCATAATAACCACATTCTACAAGAGTTGCTTATGCAAATCTTGGTCATGTATTACACCCGAACCGGAAACACCAAAGCCCTGGCAGAAGCGATTGCGGAAGGGGTGCGAGAGGTCGAAGGTGTGGAATGCGTATTGAAAGAAGCTTCCGAGGTCTCCAAAGAGGATTTTCTGGAATCGGATGGCATCATCGCCGGATCGCCGGTCTATTTCGGCACCATGGCGGCGGAATTGAAGAATGTATTCGATAGGCTAATCGGGACTCGTCGGAGGATGGAAGGCAAAATCGGCGCCGCATTTGCCACCGCAGCGGATCAAACAGGCGGCAAAGAAACCACCATTATGTCGATTCTGCAAGCGATGCTGATCTACGGCATGATCGTCATGGGCGATCCGATGGACGCCACCGGGCATTACGGCGTCGCCTGCGTCAAATCACCGGATAAAGAAACGAGGGCGAATGCCGCAAAACTGGGCAGACGCGTGGCAATGGTCGCCAGAAAAATGGCGCCGGACGTGTGAAGGCACAAGCAATCATTCGGAAAATGTCATCCGACCGAAAGCTCGTCTTTGATTTGTTCCACCCATTTTTTGACTCGCTCCGGCGTCCGATCCGGCTCGTTGTCTTCGTCGATGACCAGACCCACGAAATGGTCAGCCTCCACCGCCCGCGACTCCAGGAATCCATAATCATCCAGGGGCCAATATCCCACGATTTCCGCCCCGCGATTCTTGCATTCCTGGTATAGAATCGCCATCGCGTCCACAAAATTGTCCGGATACCCTAACGCGTCGCCCAAACCGTACAATGCCACTTTTTTCCCCTTCAGATCCACCTGATCCAGCTTCGGCAGGAAATTCTCCCAATCCCGGGGCAGCTCGCCGTAATTCCAGGTGGGCGTTCCAAGAATCAGCGCATCGCATGACGCCAGGTCTTCCGGCTCGGCATCAGCAATGTCGGTGACGGACGACAACTTGTCTCCCATCTCCTGCTGGATCATCTGCGCCACATGCTCTGTATTGTATGTGTTCGTTCCGTAGAACAACCGTATGATTGCCATGGTTACCTCGCTCCAGTCGTAAGTTCGCCTTCCGCTTGTCCGCGTTATCTCTGTCAGATCAAGAAACATAATTCTTGCCTGCAACGCTATGCCTCGTACTCTGTGCTTTTACTCCTGCCGTGCTATTCGGTTCCATCAATTTTCTTGCCGCGCAAGAAGCCAGACCGGGGAAAAATTCCTTAGTGGAATATCGCCAGTCGATTCCCTCAAAGGTAAGATTTCGCTTGACTTTCCGACAATTTGGCATTATATTACTGGCGAAAATTTCCCCACTTTCTCTTGCTTTGCGTCGTCAGACTATGGCGGAAAAAGGCGCTATGCGAAAAAAGTCGCATCGGAACCTCACCTCCGGCGATTTCCGCGAGTTGTCCCACCAGATTCTTCACCACTGGAGAGTCGAAGAACCGATGGGCGACTTCATCCGCGAGTTGGCGGGCATTCTTCTCGAATTCTCCCAATGCACCGAGGTGGAACTGTGGGCATTCGTAGGGGAGAAATGCAATCGCTGTCGTGCCTACGACTGGAAGAACATTTCCACCAAACTGGGGACGTTTGAATTCTCCAGAGACGACCAGGGCTCCTATCTGCTGCAGGAGAAAGAGCCTGCCCAGTACATGGAGCTTTGCTTCGCCTTGCTGAATGGTCGTCTCACGCCGGACCTATCGATTGTCACCGAGAATGGATCATTGTGGATCACTGATTCCTCGCGGCCGGTTACGATTCCAGCTTTCCCCGGCGGACTGTCTGACGAAAGTACCGTACGGTTGCCAACTTCTCTGCAGTCTTACATTATCATTCCTCTGTTGGTCGCAGACCAAAAAGTGGGAATGCTTCATCTGAAGGACGAGCATCCCGACTTTTTTCACAGCGAGCATGTCAAATTCTACGAGGGATTCGCTGAGACCCTGGCGGTGTCATTAGCGTACCAGAGCACCAGGGCAGCGGTACACGAACGGGTCAAAGAGTTGACTTGCCTGTATGGAATATCACAATTGGCGATTCGACCGGACCTTTCGCTGGAAGGGATCCTGACCGAAATCGTCAACTTGCTTCCCCCCGCTTGGCAATACCCCAAGATCACCCGGGGGCGAATTGAATTTGACTCGAACCTCTACCAAACCGCCGGATACATAGACCGACAGTGGAAGCAATCGGCGGACATTATCGTAAATGGCGTGAAGCGTGGATATGTTGAGGTCGTGTACACCGAGCTGAAGCCCACGATTGACGAGGGTCCATTCTTGATCGAGGAGAGGAAGCTGATCACGGCGATTGCCCGGCAAGTGGCAGTCATCATTGAGCGCAGGCAGGATCAAGATGAGAAGATGCGTTTGCAGGAACAGCTTCGACATGCGGACCGACTTGCGACTATCGGCAAACTTGCTGCCGGAGTTGCCCATGAGTTGAACGAGCCGTTGGCGAGCATCCTGGGCTTTGCACAACTCGCCGGTAAGGCAGGCGGTGTACCGGATCAGGTCCGAAGGGACCTTGAGCGGATCATTAACTCTTCGCTGTTCGTTCGTGAAGTCATACAGAAACTGCTGCTGTTTGCGCGGCAGTCACCGCCACGGAAAACGATGATTAGCGTCAATGATGTAGTAGAATCAGGTGTGGCATTCTTCAGGACGCGCCTAGAAAAAGAAGGAATCCAGCTTCGACAGGAATTGGACCCCGACATATCAGACGTCATCGCGGATCCGTCGCAACTGACCCAGGTAGTGATCAATCTCATCATCAATGCCATCCAGGCAATGCCAGGGGGCGGCACCCTGACCGTGAAAACAACCTGCGATAATGACCGTGTCCGATTGGTGGTGGCAGATACGGGAATTGGGATGAGCAGCGAGATTCGTAAGCAGATTTTTCTGCCCTTCTTCACAACCAAGGACGTCAACCAGGGCACCGGTTTGGGACTGTCCGTGGTGCACGGCATCGTCACCGCGCACAGGGGTTCAATCGAGGTTGAAAGTGAAGTGAATAAGGGATCTTCCTTCACGGTAAGCCTACCCCTGAATTCTAACACGATTGACGCCGTCAATCACAGCATGAGTTAAAATAATGGCTAAGACAACCATACTCGTGGTCGATGACGATCCGAACACGCTGGAAGTCATCCAGCGCAACCTCGCAGAAGAAGGGTATCGGATCTTCTCCGCCAGGAGCGTTCAAGAGGCTCTGGAGATCCTCGAGACCACAGTAGTGGATTTGGTGGTCACAGACTACAAGATGCCGAAAGTCACTGGACTGGATTTGATCAAGCACGTCCGTGAGAATTATAGAGATGTAGAAGTGATGATGATCACCGGCTTCGCGACCATCCAGGGTGCGGTGGAGGCGATCAAGACCGGCGCCGAAGAATATCTCACCAAGCCCTTCACTGCCGACGAATTATCGATGGCAGTGAATCGATCCCTGGAAAAACTTCGCCTCCGTCGCGCTGGTCAGGAAGAACCGCGCATTGTGTATAAAGCGCCAGCCGGAATCCTGGGCAAATCGCCCAGGATGGTCAAGGTGTACGATGCCATCGAAAAAAGCGCCAAGACTTCGGCAACTGTACTGATCACAGGTGAAAGCGGCACCGGCAAAGAGTTGGTCGCCCGAGCTATCCATTATAGCAGCAAGCGCGCCTCGGCGCCCTTCGTCCCGATCAACTGTGGTGGAATCCCCGAAACCCTTCTGGAAAGCGAGCTGTTCGGCTACGTCAAAGGCGCCTTCACCGGAGCCACTGAATCGCGAGCCGGCTTCTTTCAAACTGCCGACGGTGGCACCATCTTCCTGGACGAAATCAGCGAAACCAGCCTGGCGATGCAGGTCAAGCTGCTGCGAGTCCTGCAAGACAAAGAAGTTGCCATGGTCGGCGCCAGCAGCACGCGGAAAGTCGATGTCCGCGTGACCGCCGCCACCAACAAGAATCTGTACAGTCTGGTCGAGAAGGGATCGTTCCGCGAGGACTTGTTCTTCCGCCTGAACGTCATCACCATCGACATTCCCCCGCTTCGCGAACGAGGCGATGACATACTGCACCTCGCCGGACATTTCGTCGAGAAATATTCCACCGAGTTCGGCAAGAAACCCCCGCGGTTTTCCGATGAAGCACTCCAGGTGCTCAGGAACTATTACTGGCCCGGCAATATCCGGGAACTTCAAAACGTCGTCCAGCAGATCATCGTCATGACGGACAACTCGGTCATTGAGGTCCCCGATCTTCCGTCCTTGATGAGATTCTCTGCCTTGCGGAAGCTTGGATTTGACCGGACTCTGGCGGAAATAGAAACGGAGTACGTCCGCAACGTCCTCGCCAGCGTCGATGGCAACAAGACCAAAGCAGCGGAAATCCTTGGGATCGACCGCAAGACCCTCAGGAAAAAGTTGGAGATGTCACCCTGAGTTCTCCGCGATCCGGGGTGGGGAAATTCTCCCCATAACCGTAGCCGAGTCCACCGTTTCGCACCATCACAGGAGCTGACAAAAATACCTGGATGTGCGCCGCGGTAATAGGACATTCCATGACTGCCCCATTAGCCTTGTCAGCAATTTTGCCTTTCGAATCCGGTGCGAAAATAATCACGTTTCCGCTTGATTTTTTCTCGAAAAAATCCTAACTTTAGCCGACCTCATATTGAGAAAAATCCCACATGGCAATCTCCAGAATATCAACTCATTGGAAAGGCTGAACTCAATCCCTCGAAGGTCACAATGCACAGAATCCTATCTGTCCGATCTTCTTGGGAGAAAATCGTGTCTCAATCCCGCACCTTGGATTCAAGCCCAGTCTATGGGGCGAATCCGAATCCCATCTGCCAGGAAGAAAATCCAAATCAACTGTTGCTGCCGGGCACTGTGTGTCGATCGACAGCAAGAACCAAAAGGTTAAGGAGAGATAGGTATGTCCCAATTCGCGTCTGACTTCATGGCTGAATTGAAAGCCAAAAACCCTGGGGAGCCTGAATTCCATCAGGCGGCTCAGGAGGTTGTCGAGTCCTTGGATTTGGTGTTGGAACGGCGTCCGGTGTATCGAAAATTCAAGATCCTGGAACGCATCGCGGAACCTGAACGCGTGATCTTGTTCAGAGTCCCCTGGATGGATGACAAGGGTGAGATTCAAATCCAGAAAGGCTATCGTATAGAGATGAACAGCGCGATCGGTCCTTACAAAGGCGGTTTGCGCTTCCATCCCACCGTCAACATCGGCATCCTGAAGTTCCTTGCTTTTGAACAAGTCTTCAAGAATGCTCTGACCACCCTCCCGATGGGCGGCGGCAAAGGCGGTGCCAATTTCGATCCTAAGGGCAAGAGCGACGACGAAGTCATGCGGTTTTGCCAGAGCTTCATGATGGAGCTTTTCCGTCATATCGGACCGAATACAGACGTCCCTGCCGGCGATATCGGCGTCGGCGGTCGCGAAATCGGCTTCATGTTTGGCATGTACCGCCGGTTGCGCAACGAATTCACAGGCGTCCTGACCGGTAAAGGTATGACCTGGGGAGGATCGCTGATCCGTCCCGAAGCCACCGGCTATGGAGCCACTTACTTTGCCGCCAATATGCTGGCAACCCGCGGCGAAACCATGAAGGGCAAGGTCTGCCTGGTCTCCGGTTCCGGAAACGTCGCTCAATACACCATCGAAAAAGTGAACCAGATGGGCGGCAAGTGCGTGACCCTATCCGATTCCAGCGGGTTCATCTATGATCCCGCCGGCATCGACAGCAAGAGACTTGATTTCGTGATGGATCTGAAAAACGTCCGCCGCGGCAGAATCAAAGAATATTCCGACATATTCAAGTCCGCGACCTTCACTCCGGGCAATCCACAGTTGAAATACAATCCACTGTGGGACATCAAAGCCGACTGCGCTTTCCCCAGCGCCACCCAGAACGAAATCAACGCCCAAGACGCTCAGAATCTGGTCGATAACGGCATAAAGGTCGTCTCGGAAGGCGCCAACATGCCAACCACCCCGGACGGTGCTGCCATCTTCATTGAAAATGGCATCCTGTATGGTCCCGGCAAGGCAGCCAATGCCGGCGGCGTGGCGACCTCCGGTCTGGAAATGTCTCAAAACAGCCAGCGCTACGCCTGGACTCGGGAAGAAGTGGACGCCAAATTGCAGGGAATCATGAAGAGCATCCATGACAACTGCCGCGCCCGCGCCGAAGAATTCGGCACACCAGGGAATTATGTCAACGGCGCCAATATCGCGGGATTCTTGAAAGTCGCTGACGCTATGATCGACCAGGGCTTGGTTTGATTCCTCTCCCCGCGATGTGTGTACCGACGGAATTTTGGTCTGCCTCGATATTCGAGAATTACAACGTGCAATTCGCCCCCACACCAACCGATTGGAGGAACAATGGCAATCGTCGGATACTTTGAAGGCACTGACCCGTTGGTATTGAGTCGTCTAACCGCTCAGGGCATCCAGACTTTGCCCTTGTCCAACGGCATTGACATGCACGGTGCCAACGTCGCCCAACTCACAAAAAAGGACAGGGTGTCAGTCGTGGTGGGCTACTTGCACAAGGTCGTTCCGGTGGAGGGCATCAATTTGTCACTGAGAGACATCGTGCACAATTGCCAGGTCCAGACCATCCCGTTCTGCGTGGTGATCAACGATGGCGATGAGGCACGCGTCGAAAGACTGCTTGGAGAATTCGCGTCGTTTGTGCAAATCACGACTCCAGGCAAGTTATTCGACAAAATTATGTCCATGATCGACTGTTGATTTTTCCAGCCGGTCTCATGCAATCCTCAGAGCCCCCGAATGTCGGGGGCTCTTTTTTTGTCATAAACCTCCACCCAAAGTCCTTGCGCTGTTCGCATTCCACCTGCCGAAATGGGGAATATTTCCCCACCGCTGAGAATCTCCCCGCCCAAATTGCGTATTATTCGGAGAAACCCTGCTATCTCCGTAAGAAATTTCTGCAAAATTCCAACATCATAATACTTTATTATACAAGTGAATAGAGATGCATAATGGGATGTGGTGCGGCAAGTTTGTACATTTTGGCACAAGGATTGCTCTCTTGGAAGTGCAGACGAACCCACTGTGACTGAAATCAATAAAAATATCGAGTAGGAGTACCTCATGAACCGCAAGGCACTTGTCAAAACTAGAAAGCGTGCAGCGAAGCCTTCTGAAATCAGTGAGACTTTGCTATTCACCGGACTATGCGCCACCTGTGGTATTGTCGATGGCTGTGTCAGCGCGAAGAACAGCGGATACCCCGTCGTGGAATGCGAGGAGTACGCCGTTGACGGGCGGACCTTTTCCGAAACCGTCAAGGTAGCAGCGCCTTCCCACACTCGAAAGGCAGTCTCCGCGCCTCAAAAGTCCTCGGTCGCCCTTGAGTGCGCCATAGAAGGGCTTTGTGGAACCTGCGCACTGAAGAGCGACTGCACCTTCCCGAAACTTGAAGGCGGCGTTTGGCACTGCGAGGAGTATAGATAACCCGCCGAAATCCTCATTCTGGCACGCCCCGCCGAAAAACCACCTTTTCGCCTGCGGTGAAGTCCGTGCTCGATTGAAACCTACCTGTTTGGAGACAAGATATGAATCCACCTCCCGCGTCGTCTTCAAAGAGAACCGGGATATGCGTCACGTGTATCAAGGAAAAGGACTGCACATTGTCGGTACGCCAGAAAGCCCCCGTGCAGTTCTGTGAGGAATTCGAGGAACACATCCAGGCTGAAGCCAGGAAAATCCTGGATAAGCACAACGGAAGAATGGGCAGTATCATTGCCATTCTGGAAGATATCCAGGCGAAATACAGCTATCTTCCCCAGGAGGCTTTGAAGCTGGTGGCTCAAGAGACCGGGCGGTCTCTGGTCGACATCTACGGGGTCGCCACCTTCTACAAAGCCTTCAAACTTGCCCCGCGAGGCAGGCACCTTATCTCGGCATGTGTTGGGACTGCTTGCCATGTTAGGGGCGCTCCTCGAGTGGCGGAAGAATTGAAAAAGCAGCTCGGCATCGATGCCGGAGAGACCACGCCGGACAATATGTTCACACTTGAGACCGTGAACTGCCTAGGCGCCTGTGCTTTGGGTCCGGTGGTCGTGGTTGATGGTCACTATTTCCCTGCAGTGAATTCCCGAAAAGTCACCGAAATTCTACGCAGGACAGCCGAAGGTCTGGACAAAATCGAGGTCAAATCCGACGTCAGAGTTTTCCCGGTGTCGGTTAGCTGCTCCCGCTGTAATCACAGCCTGATGGATCCCGATTACTCGATCGACGGATTCCCCTCCATTCGTATCACCCAATCATCTGGACAACGGCTTGGCTGGCTCCGGCTGTCTTGTCTCTATGGCAGTTTCAACGTGGAGCAAGAATTCCCCGCCGAGATTGGCAGTGTCCGTCAATTCTTCTGCCCCCACTGCCACACCGAGCTGATTGGCTCCACTAATTGTCCTTTGTGTGGCACCCTGATGGTACCTATGATCGTTCGCGGAGGGGGTATTGTTCAAATCTGTCCACGTCGGGGTTGCAAGGGGCATCTGCTGGACTTAAACTAACGCCAAATCATGAGCGCGCTGTTGGGTGTCCCCATCCGGCTGCGTGCGACTAATGTGAGGAAAGACTGAATGCACCGGTTTAATTCCGTCGAAGAATTCGAGAGTTTTCGCCATAACATCATCCAGGAACCGGAATCCGATGTTCCGTGCCTGGTGGTGTGCGCTGGAACCGGAGGGCAAGCCAGCGGATCGAACGACATCATTCGCGTGATCAAGCGGCATATTTTGGAACGCGATCTCCAGGAGAAAATCAGACTCAGGATCACCGGCTGCCTGGGATTCTGCGAGCAGGACCCATTCATACTGGTGGAGCCTGGTTTGCAGCTCTATCCTCGGTTGAAGATGGAAGACATCCCACGGATCATAGATGCCGTGATGGAGGGGAAGGTTATTGAGGGTTTGCTGTATCGGGAATCGGAATACCAAGCTCGATGCCGTACTCGGGATGACATCGCTTTCTTCCAGAAACAGACTCGCACAATCCTGGGGAATAATGAGAAGCTGGATCCGATCCGCCTGTATTCCTACATCAGACGTGGCGGTTATGGCGCCCTGATCAAGGTGTTGCAGAATCCGGAACCGACCTGGATCATCGAGGAGGTCAAGAAGTCCGGATTGCGCGGTCGGGGTGGAGCCGGATTCCCTGCCGGCAAGAAGTGGGAAGCGGCTCGTGCCGCACGCAATGGCAAGGGTCAGAAATATGTGGTCTGCAATGCGGACGAGGGAGATCCGGGCGCTTATATGGACCGCAGTCTTCTGGAGGGTAATCCTCATCAGGTATTGGAAGGCATGTTGGTCGCCGGCGTTGCCATCGGTGCCACGAAGGGGATCATCTACGTCCGCAGCGAATATCCGCTTGCCATCAAACACGCATTGATCGCCATTCGCCAATGCCGCGAGTCGGATTTGCTGGGGGAGAATATCTTGAACACCGGGATTGATTTCGACGTTGAGATCGTCCGCGGAGCCGGTGCCTTCGTGTGCGGAGAGGAAACGGCTTTGATCCGTTCCGTCGAAGGGCAAATGGGCGAACCCCGGCAGCGTCCGCCGTATCCCGTTGAAAAAGGGCTGTGGGGACACCCGACCTGTATCAACAATGTAGAGACCTTGTCCAATATTCCGGTGATTATCCGGGACGGGGCAGAGGAATATGCCAAAGTCGGTGTCCCTGGGAGCACCGGCACCAAAATCTTCAGCCTGGTCGGTAAAGTCCGAAACACCGGTCTGGTGGAAGTGCCCATGGGCATCACCATCGGCGAGATCGTCAACGATATCGGAGGCGGTTCCTCAACCGGCAAACGGTTGAAAGCAGTGCAGACCGGCGGACCTTCCGGAGGCTGCATTCCCGCCAGCATGTTCGATCTGACCATCGACTTTGACAGCCTGACTAAAGCAGGGTCCATCATGGGGTCCGGCGGTATGATCGTCATGGACGAAGGCACCTGCATGGTCGATATCGCCAAGTATTACATGAATTTCTTGAAAGACGAATCCTGCGGCAAATGCTATCCCTGCCGAAAAGGCACCCAGAGAATGTACGAAATCCTGGAGGACATTTCCAACGGTGTCGGAACCCTGGATCAGCTTGACCTCCTGCAGGAACTGGCGGAAGTCGTGAAGGATACTACGATGTGCGGGTTGGGGCAAACCGCCTCTAATCCAGTGCTATCGACCTTGAAATATTTCCGCAATGAATATGTCGAACATATCGTCCACAAACGGTGCCGTGCCGGCGTCTGCAAAGAATTGGTTGGGGCGCCGTGTCAAAATGCCTGTCCCATCGGCACCGAAGCCTGGCGCTATGTGGCTCATATCGCCCGCGGCGAATACGAGGACGCTTACAAAGTCATCCGCGAAACCAATCCATTCCCGTCGGTGTGCGCCCGCGTCTGCGATCACAAGTGCGAGCAAAACTGCCGCCTGGGCACCACCGGAGTCGATTCCATCGCAATTCGCGACTTGAAACGTTTCGTGACTGACAACGTCGATCCTTCAGTCTTCAAGCCAGTCCGGGAACGTCCGTGGTCAAAGAACATGCCCAAAGTGGCGGTAATCGGTTCCGGTCCGGCAGGTTTGACTGCAGCTCATAAGCTGTCATTGAAAGGCTATCCCGTCACCGTTTTCGATTCGGAATCCGAGCCGGGCGGTATGTTGCTCAACTGCATCCCCTCTTACCGATTGCCTCGTGAGACCTTGAAAAAGGAAATTGCCTCGGTCATCGACAAGAACGTCACGATGAATTGCGGTCAGCGACTCGGAGAGAACATCACTATCGATGAGCTTTTCGACCAGGGCTATAAGGCAGTATTCCTCGCCATCGGCGCTCAGAAAGGAATGCGGCTGCGCCTGGAAGACGAAGATACCGGCGGCTGCTTCCCCTCCATAGAATTCCTGAAAGCCTTTAATCTGAACGGCGAAGGCTGGGCAAAAGGTCGCGTCGGGGTGATCGGCGGAGGAAATTCCGCTATCGATGCGGCTCGAACCGCCTTGAGGCAAGACGGCGTCGATAAGGTCACCGTGATATATCGCCGCACCGAGCAGGAAATGCCGGCGTTCCGAGAAGAAGTCGAAGCTGCCATCGAAGAAGGCATCGAAATCAACACTCTGGTAACCCCAACGAGAATCTTGTCTCATAAGGGTCATATCGCCGGAATCGAATGCATCAAGAATAAGTTGGGCGAGTTCGATTCCAGCGGACGGCGCAGACCGGTTCCTGTCCCTGGCACTGAATTCTCGATTCCGTTAGACACGCTGATTATTGCCATTAGCGAGCAGCCGGACACCGATTCGATTACCCCCGGCGGGCTGGGTGACCTGAAGACCAGCGATTGGGGCGGAGTGGTGGTTGACATAGAGACCCTCGAGACCAATGTCAAGGGAATCTTCGCAGGAGGCGACGTCGTTACCGGTCCCAATACCGTGGTCGATGCCATCGCTGCCGGCAACAAAGCCGCGGTCATGATCGACCGCTACCTCCGTGGTGAAGAATTGCGCCAGCCAGTGAAGCCGTACCTGCCCACGCATTATGTCGAGCCCTGGCAGATGACTGAAGAAGAGATCGAAGACATGACCCGCATCGAGGCGCCCAAAGTCCCTGCCGAGAAACGTCGCAAGAGCTTGGTGGAAGTCGATCTGGCTCTGAATAAAGTTCAAGCCTGTCGCGAAGCCCGACGGTGCCTCCGCTGCGATCTGGAATTCACCAAACGAACCATTGTAATAGAAGAACCTATAACTGCCGAAAAAGCAATACAATAGGAAGGCACACGTGATCACCGTCACCATAAATGGAATCGATCTGAAGGTTGAAGAAGGGACCACCCTGCTGGAAGCCGCTCAGTTCCTTGGATTTCCGATTCCCACTCTGTGCTACATGGAAGGGCTTACCCCGTACGGCGCTTGCCGGCTGTGTGTGGTCGAAATCGGAGAAGCGCCGAACTCGAAATTGGTGACATCCTGCACCTATCCGGCGCAAGATGGATTGAAGGTCAGAACCTCATCCTCGCGCGTGCTGAAAGCCCGAAAGATGATCCTGGAATTGTTGCTGGCGTCCACGCCGCAATCCAAGATCATCCAGGATCTGGCGTCCAAATTCGAAGTTCGGCAGCAGCGGTTTCGTCAGGAATTTGAAGACTGTATCTTGTGCGGATTGTGCGTCCGGATGTGCGAACAGCAGATGATGGCAAAAGCCATCGGATTCCGGGGACGCGGCGAAAAACGATCCATCGGGACACCTTTCGACATCAAGTCGGAGGAATGCCGCCTGTGCGGTGGCTGCATCTACGTCTGTCCGGCATGCACTCTCAGATGCACCTACACTCAGCCTGATCAAGCCATCTGCGGCGGTTGCGCCAACTTGAGCCCTCCGTGTGTCGAAAAGGAGCAATTCGACGACATGATGTGTTACATGGATCCCTGCGTAGCTTGCGAAATCGTCAAAACTACACGATAAAAGGAGACACAACTACTATGCTTTCGTCACTATCACGGGTCAATACCTCGGCTGCAACTCTGACCAAGAACCGGACCGAAGGCTCGGTGACGACCATTTCCGGAATGTGCGTCACCTGTGTCGATGGTTGCATCGGGATGTGCGAGATCGGGAAATCCGCCTACCGCGGGCACGAAGTCATCTATCCTCAGCCATTTGGCGTGATTACCACCGCTTCGGAAAAGTCCTATCCGGTGGACTATTCTCATTTCAATATCATGGGGACCGCAGTCGGCGCCCACGGCATCGAAGCCGACAGCGACGTGGCGATCTTCCCCAACGTCAACCTGGAAGTCCGGATCGGTCATGACAAGGGCATCAAGTTCCGCTACCCCTGGATTATCCCGGGCATCGGCTCTACAGACGTCGCTAAGAATAATTGGGACGGCATCGCTATCGGCAGCGCCTTAGCCGGCACCGGCTTGACAATCGGCGAAAACGTGGTCGGGATGGATATGCAGGCAAAATTCAAGAACGGCAAAGTCTTCGACACCGATGACCTGAAGCGGCGGGTCAAGATGTATCAAGACCATCAACGAAATGGCTTCGGTGCCATCATCGTGCAGGCGAATGTAGAAGACACCCGCCTCGGAACCCAGGAATATGCGATCCAAGAGCTCGGCGTCAAAGCCGTCGAACTGAAATGGGGGCAGGGCGCCAAAGACATCGGCGGCGAGGTCAAGATCCGCGATTTAAAAAAGGCTCAGGAGCTCTTCAAACGCGGCTATGTTGTGATGCCGAATCCGACCGACACCAATGTCATCAAGGCATTCGAGCGTGGCGCTTTCAAGGAATTCGAGCGGCATTCCCGCGTGGGAATGGTTGATGAAGAATCCTTCGCTAAGCGTGTGGATGAGCTTCGCAAAGCCGGCGCCAAGTATGTATTCCTGAAAACCGGTGCGTACCGTCCGGCTGACCTGGCAAGAGCGGTCAAATACTCATCGAAATACAAGATCGATCTATTGACGGTTGATGGCGCTGGCGGCGGCACCGGCATGAGCCCATGGCGCATGATGAACGAGTGGGGCGTGCCTACCGTCGAGCTCCATTCCCTTCTCTATTACTACGCGAAGCAGATCTCCGACAAGGGCGCATATGTGCCAGCGTTAGCGGTCGCCGGCGGCTTCACATTTGAAGACCAGATATTCAAAGGGCTGGCACTGGGCGCTCCCTTTGTGAAGATGGTCGGAATGGCACGTGGACCGATCGCATCCGTGATGGTAGGCAAGACCATCGGTCGAGCTATCCAGAACAACCAACTGCCCGTGTACGTTGAGCGTTTCGGGTCATCCATCGACGAAATCTTCGTGACCGCCAACGAGCTGAGGCATGAGCTGGGTGATTCGGCATTCGAGCACATCCCCACCGGCGCCATCGGTCTCTATACTTATTACGAACGTCTGGCGCAGGGACTTCGTCAGTTGATGTGCGGCAGCCGCAAGTTCTCGGTCGATCTCATCGCCCGCGACGACATTGCCACTCTTACGCACGAAGCCGCCGAAGTCAGCGGTATCCAGTATGTCATGGATGCGGACAAGGTGGAAGTGGCTGCGATCCTGAATGGCAAGTGATTGACCGTGCTGTCATGTGCCCTCACGTGATAGCCAGAATTCCGTCAGGTGGGGACACCTGACGGCACCTGAATTGGGTCAAGTGGGACACGCGACGGAATCATAATTCGGACTTTGGTCAGGTGAAACATGCTCTTAAGGGATTGAGGGCAGCCTTTTACCTGCCATGTGGGAGCCCCGGTACAGCCTTGCGCCGGGGCTTTTCTCTATCAGTCGTG
>Ga0214473_10000671_pt1 | contig 47722 bp, 39 predicted proteins | sample RVTome_7_FD_203509 | JGI IMG/M metagenome (GOLD analysis project Ga0214473, IMG submission 203509) | Soil microbial communities from uranium-contaminated site in the Upper Colorado River Basin, Wyoming, United States - RVT98D197 | ecosystem: Environmental > Terrestrial > Soil > Contaminated >...
GCCCGCGACTGTGTCGGCATCCGCCTAGGGCGTGGGAGGTGGGCGGCAGATCACGCGAGCCTCTCACGCATCGGCCATTCAGATTAGCACACGTGCCCGGGCCTTGGCAGGCGCCCAAGCCCCGCCCTGGCAACCGCTCTAGTACCAAAGTCCAATTGACCTGGAGCCGAATCGGACTCCAGACTCGCTGAGGCCCATACGAAGACGCTCTCTGAAGACACGCTAATGTCGACACCGCCGATACGTCTGGCGTTCCCGGCCGGCAGGACTGAGGCGAGCGCCCAGTTCACCTACCTGCTGGAGTCCCGGAAAGGGGAGCTCATGAAATCTCCAAGGACGAATGCGATGCAGGGGGTGCGACTGGCCGCGTGCGCCTTTGTCAGCCTTCTGGTGCTGGTCGCGGGCATGGCGAGGCCGGCGGCGGCGAGCGTGACCCTGATCACGCCGAACACCTTTGCCTCGCTGGACGGCGGCCCCCAGGACGCGGACGGGCTGGTCAACGGGATCTTCACGGTCAGCGGCGATCTCATTCTCGACAACGGCAGCAACATCACGTGTAATGATCCGGCCACGCCCGCCACCGGCGCCTGCGACATCAACATCGTGGTCACCGGGAATCTGGTGATGAAGGCGGGAAGCGCCATCCTCGCCGAGAACAATACCGACGGCGGGAACGGGGGCAATATCACCATCACGGTCGCCGGTGATGCGACGCTCTGCGGGCCGAGCGGGGCCACCGCGGGCTGTGGCGGGGCGACCGTCAATCCCGGAGCGATCATCTCGAGCAGCCAGACGGCCAGCGGCCCGGTCAGCCACGCGGGCAATATCACCATCACGGTCGGCAACTTCCCCGCCACGCCTCCGGTCGGGGTCTTCACGATGGAGCCGGGCTCCCAGGTCATCGCCAACAGCGACAGCCACTCGGCGGGCGCGATCGCGATCACCGCCGGCAAGCAGATGGACGTCGACGGCCTGGTGCAGTCCATGGGCGGGCAGACGGGCGGGGGTGCGCAGCGTCCGCCGGGCGGCGGGCCGATCACGCTCAAGTCCGGCTGCGTGCTGACGGTCAGTGACGAGGGGGTGGTGAGCAGCGACGGGAAAGACCCCGGCGCGGACCTCGTGCACCTGGAGGGCTGCGAGGTCGTGATCAACGGCCTCGTGCAGTCCATCTCCCACAACGCCGGCCATGGGGCCCCCAACCACCCGCCGAACCATTGCAACGCCGACGCGGTGGCCCATCCGCTCGGCGGCGCGCACGATTTCACGGCCTGTGTGGAAATCTGGGCCAACAACATCACCATCAACAGCATCCTGCCCCACAAGGGCGAGGTGAGCGCGGACGGCGTCCGAGCGCCGAACCGGGCGTGGATCGACCTGTTCGCCGCGAACAATATCACGATCAACAACGACATCATCGGGCCGTACTCGGTGCACGCCAGCACGGTGCCGCCCAACACGACGAACCGCTTCGGGGGGCTGGTCACGCTCAAGGCGGAAGGCGGCAAGGTGGCGCTGAGCGGCTTCGCCATCCAGGCCAACGCCACGGGCGGTTCCAGCGACGGCGGAGACGTGATTGTCCAGGCGGGCGGGCCGGGGAGCCCGGCCGGCGATGTGGACCTGGGCTCGTCCTCCATCCAGGCGGAGGGGCCGGCCGGCTCCGGCACTCATGGCGGCACGATCTCGGCTCGCTCGTTCAACGGGCGGGTGCTGGGCTCCGGTGACCTGAACGCCCCGGGCGGCGGCGTCATCGGGAGCGTGGATCTCCAGGGCTGCGGCACGGCGGCGCCCAATGACGGCGTGGTCTACTCGGGGACGAGCACGCCCCCGGCGACGATCCTGGCGGACGCGTGCGGCGGGCTCCCGACGCTGCCCGCCAATGTGCTGGCGGCGTTTCAGACGGACGAGCCGATCTGGCTCGCCTGCACGGGCGGGGCGCGGAAGAGCGGGCGGAAATTCAACGAGGTGACCAAGGCCGGGCTGGACGGCTTCACGATTCACCTCTTCGACAAGGCCACGGGCGGCGCCACCGTGCACATGCACACGACGACGGCGGGCGGCGGCTTCTACTCATTCGATGTGGCGCCCGGCACCTACACGGTGTGCGAGGAGCAGCAGCCGACCTTCACCCAGACCTTCCCGAACCCGGGCACGCAAGACCCGGCCAACGCGTGCAGCACCCACCCGGTCTTGAATGCGGTCAACACGATGGGGGCCGAGGGCTATACGGTGACGCTGGCGGCGGGCGACAACGACACCGGCAACGACTTCGGCAACCTCAGCCAGCAGACGTTCCAGTGCCCGGAGGACCCCAAGGCCATCCTGACCCGAAGCGTGGATGCCAACGGCGGCAACCATGGGGTCCCGAACCACACGACCCTGCAGGCAGGGTATGACGCGGCCGCCAACAACGCCGCCGAGGTCATCGGTGTCTTCAGCAACCTGAACGAGAACGTGGTGCTGGGTGGCGCGAAGACCCTCAAGATCACCCAGTGCACGCTCGGCAAGATCACCGCGGCCGCCGACAGTACGCCCGTGGTGGACATCACGAGCACCGGCAAGCTCACCATCGTGAGCCTCGACACGGTGGGCGGCACCATCGGATGGCGCGTGGCCGGCAACGGCGGCCATTCGCTCAAGAGCGTGCGGGCCTCGCTCGCCAGCCAGTACGGCATCCTGGTCGTCAGCAATAACAATGGCGTGAGCTGGAACTCGCTCATCGGCAACGGATTCGGCATCGCGAACGGCGCCGGCATCAGGGTCACGGGCGGCTCCAACGACCTGCGGGGCGGCACCATCTCCAGCAATACGGGTGACGGCGCCCAGCTCGCGGGCAACGGCAATAGCTTCCAGGGCGCCACCGTCCAGAACAACAGCGCCAACGGCATCGCGGCCAGCGGGGGCACCAACCTGATCAAGGGCAACAGGATCAACAGCAATACCGCCGACGGGGTCAACATCAGCGGCGCGGGCAACAAGCTGTCGGGCAATCAGAGCAATACGGGCAGCGACAACTCGGCGACCGACAACGGCGGCTTCGAGTACAACCTGATCAGCGCCGCCGTCAACCTCGGCAGCAACAAGGCGGACACCCTCACCGTGCCCAGCGCCGGGAAATGCCCGACCTTCCCGGCGGCGGGAACACAGTGCGAATAACCCGTTGACGCCCTGCCCCCGCCGGGACGCGGTTGCCCAGGGTCCCGGCGGGGGCGCTCGTCCGGCCGGCAACCCGGTCCAGTAGCCGGCACGGAGACCCGCTCCCGAGTATCGGGACGATCTCGTCCTGCCCCCGTCACGTGGAGGCGGCCTTTCTTCGCCCGGCTCATATCCGTGTCGAACGGCGCCAGCCAGCGCTCCGAGAACGTGAGCGGGCGCTTCTACGACGGGTACGGCTACACGCCGCTCGCCCTGATCTCGGCCCGCTTCACCGCCCTCGCCTGGGTGCTCCTGCCCTTCGTGCGCATCGACCGCATCGAGGCGCGCGCCCGGGAGGCGGACACCGCCGGCTCTGCGGCATGAGGGCGGATCGGGCAGAAGCTGCCACCCGCGCGGCCTCGCTCACGTCCGGCCCCTTTCCTCTCGTTCGACGGCCGCCGTCGCGGTCTGGTAGCTCCGTCTGAGCCATCGTATCGCGCGCCCCACGTCCCTCGACGTCTCCACCGAGAGCTCGACCCAGCCCGCCGACGAGAGCCGGCGATGGGGAACGAAGCCCGGCGTCTCGAGCGCGCGCCGCTGATCCTCGAGGCCGAGCCTGATCCACAGGTCCTTGTCCTTCGGGCGCAAGGGAAAGCAGGCGAAGAGACGCGGCCCGAAGAAGTAGCCCCAGCGGCCGAACATGGGGGTGATCTTCACGCGCGGCCAGCCGCCCACCGCCTCGTTGAGCTCGGCGGCCGCGCCGGTGCCGCCGCGCTCGAGGCTCCGCCGCGTCTTGCGGCCCGCGCCCATGCCTCTCACGCGCCGTGCCGGCGGCTGCCTCATCGCTCGCCCCTCGCCATCCCGACCTTACGGCCAGACCTGCGTGTAGGCGAATCGGGCGCGCTCGGAGGTCTTGCCGAACCACCTGTCGTAGTCCTTCCGGAGATCTTTCATGTGCTTGGACTTCATGAGCGCGCGGAACGTCTTCTCGTCCTGCACCTCGTAGACCGCGATGTAGCGGTACTTGTCCTCCCCCATGAGCGCCTTGTAGCGCCGCGCGCTCACCGCGCCGGGGTAGCGCAGGAACTGCGGGCAGTGCTTGCCGTTGTACCAGCGGTTGAAGGCCGCCTCCTTCTTCTTCGTGATCGTGGCCTTGACGATGAACAGCACCGTAGCCATGCGGTCTCCTTTCGCCGATCAAGAACAGGGGGAGAGCTGGTCGTGGGCGGGGATAGGGAGGGACACGGCGGCGGCGCCCGCCCGCGCGATGAACAGGAAGCGCGGATCGACCCGCCCACCCGCGCCGCGCAGAGACCCGCGAGCCGGAGGGCGTCTCGGGGCCGACCGCGCTCGATGGGCGTCGCCGCAGGCCTCAGCGAGGAGGATCGAGCAGGCCGGAGGCGGGCCGGCCTGCGCAGGCCGGCCTCATGGGAAGTGATACCGGCTGATGTGCAAGTGCACGCCGTGGGAGGACTGCGGCTCCACGGTGATCTCGCCGGCGCCGATCAGCATCCCCGCCTGCGCGCGCTCCAGCCGCTCGATCAGCGGCGGCATGTCGGGCGCGACCATGGACAGCGCCACCATGCCCTCCGTGCCGCCCACCTCCCCCGCCGGGACCAGGAGCAGGGTGCTCCCGCCCGCCCAGCCGAGCATGGTCCGCGGCCCGCCGTTGACCTCGACCTCGGGCAAGCCGAAGAGTCGCTGGAACGTGCTCGCCGTCTCCTGCGGGGACCGACAGCCGATGACGAGCCGCTTGAACCGCACCGGCGATTCGGCCGCCGGCTCGGTGGCAGGGGGCGTCGCGAGCTCGACCAGCACCCCGTGACAGGCCTTCGGGTGGAGGAAGGCAATCTTTCCCGCCAGCCCCTCGCGGGCGGAGGTGTCGAGGAGGGGGACGTTCTGCTTCTTGAGGGCGTCGAGATCGTCGCTGACACCGGAGGTCCGGAAACAGAGGTGGTGCAAACCCTCGCCGCGCTTGGCGAGAAAGCGCGCCACGCCGGTGTCGGCGCCGGTGGGCTCGAGCAGCTCGATCTCGCTGTCGCCCGCCGCGAGCAGCGCCGCGCGCACGCCCTGATCCTTGATCTCGGCCTCGCGGACGAGCGGCAGGCCCAGCGTGTCGCGCCAGAACCGGTACGCGAGACGAAGGTCCCTGACCACGATGCCGACGTGATGGACGTTGGTGACCATGGCTCGGCTTCCCGTCACGGGACAGGGCGCCGCGGAGCGCGCAACCGCGCTGCGGGAATCATCACGAGGTACCAACCTAGCCGACTTCGGGCTCGCTTTTCAAGCGGTTTCGAGTGCACCGCGGGAGGCCGGAGACGGCGGCGTCATGCCTCGCTGAAGAGCTTCTGGAACTCGTCCCAGCCGAGCGGCGGCACCGCGGTCACGCGGGCATTCTCCTCCACGTGGGCCGTCTGCTTCATGCCGACGAGGGCCGTGCCCACGCCGGGCGTCGAGCGCACGAACTGCAGCGCCCGCTGGGCGTCGCTGTCGAGCCCGGGCAAGAACTCGCCGATGACCGGAGGCAGATTGCGCGCGAGCTGACCCTGGTAGATGGAGGCGGACGTCATCACGTAGATATCGAGCCGCCGGGCCGCTTCGAGCAGGCTCATCGTCTCTCCCTCCAGCGTCTGGTTCGCCCGCGTGAACGCCTCGGTCATGGCGAGGTTGTAGGGCAGCTGGACGACCCGGAAGTGGTGCCCGTCGCCGGCGATCTCCCGCGCGATGCGCTCGAGCTCCGCGAGCGAGAGGAAGTCGGGCGCCGAGGGCAGCTGGCGATAGCCGTTCCAGGTGGCGGTGCCGTAGAGGCGGATCTTGCCGTCGGCCGCCGCCGTCTCGAGGAACGAGAACGCCGCGCGCATGCGGCCGAGGAAGGTCGGCCGGTCCACGGCGGAGAGCAGCATCTCCGGGTTGTGCACGTAGTACACGTCGATGGCCTCGACCCCGAGATTGGCACGGCTGCGCTCGAGCTGGTCGGCCAGATAGCGCGGCGTGAGGCAGTGACAGCCGGCAACGATGTCGGCGCGCGTGACGATGCCCGGGCGCACATAGGTCTCGAGCAGGTAGTCGCCCGGGTTGTCGGGCACCGAGCCGTCGAAAGGGATGAAGCCGCCCTTGGTCGCGAGCACCACCTCCTCACGGCCGATGGTGCCCGCGGCGATCAACGACCGGAGGGCGGCGCCGACGCTGCGCTCGCTCCGCTGGCAACGGTAGTTCACGGCCGAGTCGACCACGTTGAAGCCCACCTCGACCGAGCGCACGACGGCGTCGTGATACGCCCGGTCGCTGGCGGCGTCCTCTCCGCCGAGATAGGTGCCGATGCCGACCGAGGAGACGTGAAGGCCGCCCCACGAGCGGAAGTGGTCGGCCGAGGCGGGCGGCGCATGGCGGGCGCGGTAGCGCGCTGTTCCCCCCGCGGTAGCGAAGCCGGGGGTCAGGCTTTGCATTCTCGACCACCCTGCCACACGAGAGCGCGAACCAGGGGGCAACGAGAATGATCAGGAACGAACAGCCGCACCCCCACCGTCAGCGCCAGTCGTCGAGCACGAGGGCGGCCGGATCCTCGTAGTCTTCTTGCTTGCCGCGCTTCATCCTGACCATGGTGAAATCGACGTGGTACCCGCGCTCGAGCAGCGTCTGGTAGGCCGTCCAGTAATACGTGTAGGCCGGCGCCACCACCTGCTGGAGCTGGGCGGCCGCCGCCATGTCCTCCACCGCGGCGAGGAGAGCGTGCAGGTGCTCGGGCTTCTTGTGCCGCGAGTCGATGGCGAGGAACTTGACGTAGGCGGCGCCGTGAGGCGCCTCGCTGTTGGGAGGCATGTGGCAGATGGCGAAGCCGATCATCTCCCGCCCGTTTTCGAGGAGGAGCGTATCGCCGAGGGCCAGCCCGTCGACGATCTCCACCTCCTTGCCGACGTCCATCCCGCGCCAGATCGCATTGGTGATGCGGCGGACCTTCTGCATCACCGGCTTCTTCTTCGCCTCCTCGAGCGAGGAGTAGCGGCGCACGCCGAGACTGGGCTTGGGCTTGGTCGCCTGCACGATCTCGCGCCGGTCGAGGTGCTTGGCGGTGACGACCACGAGGCCCTTGGGCTTGTAGCCGAATTTCTGGTAGAGCACGAGGTGCTTGGGGCTGTAGGGGTAGGTGGCGACACCCTGCAGCGTGGCCTTGTTCTCGTCGAAGAAGCCCTGGGAGGCGGCGAGGAGCTGCTGGCCGATGTCCTGGTTCTGGTAGTGGGTGAGGACGGCGATGGGCCCGACGAGTCCGACCGTGCCCCACATGACGGCCACCGCGGCGCCCACGATCTTGCCGTCGCCCTCCTCGGCCACGAAGCAGCCCCACGGCTCCATCAGCCAGCGGTGATGGACGTACTGGGCGCCGCCGAAGACCTGGCGCGGACGCGTGCCGACCTGGCGCTCGAAGAAGTCGCCGAAGGCCTGCTCGATGACGTCGCGGACCTTGGAGAGATCGCCCTTCCGCACGCGGCGGATCTTGATGAGGGGTGACCGTCCCTGGGAGTCCAGCCCCGGCCTGTCCACCGTCGCCCTCATGCCTTCCCCGGCAATCCCGCCAGCTCCTCGAGGAGCGTGATGATCCCGGAGTGGTCGAGGCCTCCCTTGCCCTTCACGCGGAGAGCGTTGAACAGCTCCTGCACCACGGCGGTGGTCGGGAGCGGGACGCCGAGCGCGCGGGAGGACTCCATGATCAGGCCGAGGTCCTTCCAGTGCAGGTCGATCTTGAAGCCTGGATTGTAGGTGCCGGCCACGTAGTTCGCCGTCTTCTGCTCCAGGCACTTCGAGCCGGCGAGCCCGCCGCCGAGGGCCTTGAGCGTGAGCGAGCGGTCCAGCCCGGCCTTGCGCGCGAGCGTCAGCGCCTCGCCGAGGGCGGTCAGGTTCAGCGCGACGATGATCTGGTTGGCCAGCTTGGTGAACCCGCCGGCGCCGAGCGGACCCAGAAGGGTGATGGTCTTGCCCATCGCCTGGAAGACCGGCAGCGCCGCGTCGAAGTCGGCTTCGGCGCCGCCCACCATGATGGAGAGCGCGGCGTCAATGGCGCCCTTCTCGCCGCCGGACACGGGGGCATCGAGCATGCGGACGCCCTTGCCGGCCAGAGCCTTGCCTACACTCTGAGACACGATGGGAGAAATGGTCGACATATCGAGGAAAAGGAGCCCTTGCTTGGCCCCATCGACGATGCCGTTCTTGCCGAGGGCGACCAGCTCGACATCGGGGGAGTTGGGGAGCATGGTGATGAGAATCTCGACCTGGGAGGCGACTTGCTTCGGCGAGCCGGCCGCCGTAGCCCCTGCCCCGACGAGCTCGTCGACCGGGCCCTGACCCCGGCTGTGGACCACCAGCGGGTAGCCGGCCTTGAGTAAGTTCTTCGCCATCGGACGACCCATGATTCCGAGTCCAATAAATCCAACGACTTGCGCCATGACACCCTCGTGGGGACAAGAATGGGAGGAAGCGAGTGAAGCCCGCATGGTGATTAGCACATGCTGGCGCGTCGAGTCAAGCCAGAACTGCGGTGACGAAGGCGGAAATCCCGATCTTGACCCCCGGCGCGGGGCCAATCGCACCCGGGCGGCTATCTCGTGACTACCCGCCCATGAACTGGCCGAGAAGGGTGATGCGCTCGCCGCCATCGAGCGGGGAGTCGAGCTCGTGGCTCACCCCGAGGACGGCCTCGTTGACGAGCACCTCGATATGCTCGCCCAGAGCTGTCCGGTCGGGACTCCACAGCGCGGCGTCGAGCTCGGGGTAGCGCATGGAGCAGCGGCGCAGGACCTGCCGGACGGTTTCGCCAGGGACGAATGGCTCCTCGAAGACCCGATGCCCGGTGCCATCGCCGCCGACAAGCTTCGTCACCCAGGTCGTCACCTCGACCGTGGCCTTGAGCTCGCTGGGAGCAGCCTTCATGCCGTCCTCGCTCCGCTCGGACGCCCTTCCGTCTCCGCTCCCCTTGCCTGCGGCTGCGGCTCGCCCGTCCTCGCTCCGCTCGGACGCCCTTCCGTCTCCGCTCCCCTTGCCTGCGGCTGCGGCTCGCCCGTCATTTCTTCCAGAGTTCCTTGGCGAGCTGGTCGAGGCCGAGCCGCTTAAGCGTCTCCGGCTTGGGCTTGCCCGTTTTGCGGTCGTAGCCGACGGTCTCGTACCAGACATCGAGCATTCGCTCCCACTGCGCCATCACGTTGTGGTCCTTGGCAGGACCGTCGACGGGCTGCGACCCGTAGCGCTTGGAGGGGTATTCGACCTCGGGGCCGATTCCACAGCGCAGGTTGAACGCGCGCAGGATGGCGGCGGTGCGCCGGCCGAGGCGCATGGCATCCTCGAGCCGATACGTCCACCCCGTGGCGGCCGAGAGCGCGCGCGCGAGGTTCTCGATCCGGGTCCGGAAGGTGAAGGAACAACCCCCGAGCGAGTCCTCGAAGTGGCGGCGGCCGAGGATGCCGCCGGTCAGCCGCGCCACCTGCTCGCCGTCGAACGGCTGGATGCGCCCGGGCTGCCCGATCTCGGTGGGGAACGTCGGGTTCGCGCTCTCCATGGTTCCGTTGGAGGACGTGCAGGTGTCGAGCATCTCGTCCCAGCGGCCGCGATGGTCGTGCCCGCGCGGCGAGGCGCCCTTCATGGTGTAGACCGCGCACTTCGCCGCCTCGCCGCCCACCTTCTCCGACGCGCGCTTGACTCCTTCGGCGAGGATGTCGCCAAAACCCTCGCGGTGGCTGATCATCTGAAGGAGCCGATAGGCGCCTTCGGCGTCGCCGAAACCCAGGCGGAAGCCGACCTGCTTCTCGGTGAGATAGCCCTTCTCCATGCACTCCATCACCCAGCCGCAGACCCAGCCGAACTCGTTGACATCGACGCAGGCGCGGTCGAGCCGCGTGTTGAGCCAGCTGATGGCCTCCTTGTCGGTGAGGCCGATCGTCCAGCCCGCCCCCGACCAGCCCTCGTACTCCGGCTCGTCCACCCGCTCACCCGCATGCGGCCCATGCCTGATCACCTGGATATGGCAATGGTGCATGCCGCAGGCATTGCACTGATGGCCGCGGTGGTCGAAGCCCTCGCGCAGCTTGACCGGCTCCCATTCGGCCATGTCCATGCCCGTGACGTTCGTCGTGTAGTTCCTGATGGGGAGCACCCCCAGCTTGGAGAGGTTCATGACCCCGGGCAGGGTCCCCCAGTTGTAGAGCGTGGACGTCGAGGGGTCGGTCTTGAGATCGTGGGCAATGTCGTCCGCGGCCTGGACGAGCCCGCGCGCATCGTGGGCGCGGAGCGCCTTGGTGCCGCGCACGATGCACACCGCCTTGAGCTTCTTCTTGCCCATGACGGCGCCGCAGCCGTTCTTTGAGGCGACGTGCCCGTAGTCACCCTGGATGGCGGCGAAGCGCACCAGGTTCTCGCCCGCGGGGCCGATGGCGTACACCGACATCCGGTGTCCCGAGAGGCCGTGCTCCGCCTCGAGCGCCTGCTGGGTCTCCCAGGTGTCCTTGCCGCGGAGAGCCGCGGCATCGCGGATCTCGACGGTATCGTCGTTGATGTACAGGTAGGAGAGCTTCTTGGCCTGCCCCTGGACCACGATGGCGTCGTAGCCCGAGAACTTGAGCGCGGCCCCGAAGAAGCCATTGGCCTGCGTCGACGTCGCGCCTCCGGTCAAGGCCCCCCGCGTAATGACGGTCAGGCCGCCCGTGCCCCACACCGGCAGCCCCGCCAGCGGTCCCGTGGCCAGGATGAGCCGGTTGTCGGGATGGTCCCAGTGCACCCTGGGGCCCACTTCTTCGTAGAGGATCTTGGCCCCGAGACCGATCCCGCCAAGACACTCCCGCATCTCGTCCGGACCCCACGGCTGCGTCCAGATCTTGCCCGTGGAAAGGTTCACGCGCAGCAGCTTCCCCGCGTATCCGCCCGGCAGGGGCGCGGAGGCGGCGGGCTTCTTCTTCGTACGCTCGATCGTCGCGGTTGGCGTCATCTATTGATCTCGCTTGAAGGGGGAGGACATCGCGTCGCGGTTTGACCTCTTTGCACGACCCCTCATCGGACCATCACCGATTGGGGAAGCTCGGGCGAGTTGGACGGCCGGCCCAGGATGGTCTGGGGCAGCAGGCGCCCCGTCGTGCGCGTGGCCATAAAGGCCGGCTTGACGTCGAACGGGCTCTTCTTGAGGTGCGCCTTCCAGGCCGAGAGGTCCACGCCCGTGTAGACGAGCCCTTTCAGCATACCGACGTCGTTGGTCGTCCAGATATCGCCGGCGGCCCCGCAGATCACGGCGCCCGTGAGCCGGCCGCCGTGGAAGAGGAGCTTCCGGTACTGCGAGCGCTCCGGCCGGAGCGCCGTGTAGACCTCGGCGTCCGCGTCCTCCCACTGGCCGAAGGACGCGACGTCGAGATGGCAGACCTCCACGATGTTCATCACGAGGCTGCCCCGGTACGCGACGTCGCGGCCGGCCATGTTGGCGCCCACCACCCGCCCGTGCTCCTGGGCGGTGGGCTCGATGGCGTGCACCTCGCGGGCGCCCGTCAAGAGGTTGGGCCCGCGCGCGACGTCGCCCGCCGCGTAGACGTTCTTCACGGTCGAGCGCAGGTGATCGTCGACGAGGACGCCCCCCCCGGGCTCCGTGCTTCGTTCGATCTCCGACCCGTCGAGCCATTCGAGATTGGAGCGGATGCCCGTGGCCATGATGACCACGTCGGCGAGGAGCGGGTCGCCCTTCTTGAATGAGAGCTTGCGCCTGCCGCGCCACTCCTCGATCTTCGTGAGCGTCGCCGCCGTCCGGAGCGCGACCCCGTTCTTGACGAGCCAGCGGGCGACGAGGTCGGCACAGGCGGCATCCACCATCCGCGGCAGGATGCGCGGAGCGACCTCGACGATGGTCAGGGTGGCGCCGCGCGACAGGATGGCGTTGAGGATGGTGAAGGCGATGAAGCCCGCGCCCACCATGACGACGCGACTGCCCGGCTGGACGCCGGCGATCACGGCGCGCGCCTCCTCGAGCGTCCAGAAGCAGTGAATGCCGGGGCCGTCCGCACCGCGCAGCGGGGGCTTCGCGGCCCGCGACCCCGTGGCGATGAGACAATCGTCGTACTCGACCTTGGCGCCGTCGTCGAGGGTCAGCGTCTGGTTCCTGGTGTCGAGCGCGCTCGCCCGACGGCCCAGCATGGCCTTGACCTTCCATGCCGCCAGTGAGGCCGGCGTGGCCGTGTACACATGGGACTCCGCGATGCTCTGCCCGAGGTAGTACGGGAGCACCATGCGGGAGTAGGGCCGCTCGCCGGAGACCAGCGTGATCTCGGAGCCGCCGTTTTCCTCCTCGCGGATCGTCCGGATGCAGTTGAGGCCGGCGGTGCCGCCGCCGATGATCAGATGACGGGTCGGCATCACGCCACCTCTCGCGCCAGCACGATGGCCGTCCGCTCGGCGGCGAAGTCACCGACCCAGTCGGCGGTCGCGACGTCCTCGTAGGTGATGGCCTGGGTCGGGCACGCGTCCGCGCAGGCGGGCGCGCCGCCGCAGAGGTTGCACTTGTAGGCCTTCCGGGTGTCGCCGTCGTAGAACATGGTGCCGTAGGGGCAGGCGATGGTGCAGAGCTTGCAGCCCACACACTTGTCGTCGATCACGTCCTTGGCCCCCGCGGCGTTGATGTGGATGGCGCCGACCGGGCACGCCGTCATGCACCAGCCCTCGGCGCACTGGGTACAGGTATAGGGGGCGTAGGACGTGTAGCCCTCGAACGGGGACACGCGGATCACGGACTTCGACGGCTGGAAGAGGCCCGTCTGCATGTACGAGCAGGCGAGCTCGCATCGGAGACAGCCGGTGCACTTGTCGGGATGAAGGGCGAGGATCTTCACGACTTGCGTCGCCTCCGCGCCCGCCGGCCGGGCTTGCCGCGCTGCTGCAGGCGGCTGATGAACGTGTCGAGAGGGATCGCGGGCATGGTCATCATGCTCACGGAACCCCGGGCCCCCAGCTCGATGGAGATCGACGCGACGGTCTCGTTGTCCGGAGCCTCGAGGATGGTCACGAAGTCGTAGGCGCCGAGCACGGCGAACTGGGCGCGGACCTTGGCGCCCTTTTCCTCGATCTCCCGGTTGACTTTCCGGATCCAGCCCGGCCGCTCGCGCAGCACCTTGCGGCCGGACTCGCTCAGCGAACTCAGCATGACGTAATGAGCCACAGCGCGCCTCCCTGGGGTGAGCGTGAATGGATGCCGGCATTATAGCAGAGGACACTCATCCGTCGGCCGCCACGATGGTGAACTCGACGCGCCCGTCTCCGGTCCCCCCGGGGGCAGGCCCCTCGGCCGGTGGGGAGGCCGGCATCAGCACGCGCTCGGCGGGAATGCCCCGGGCCGTGACGAGGGCATCGCGCGCGTTCTCCACGCGACGGCGGGCAATCTCGGCCACGCGGGCGGTGGGAACGGGCTCGCGCTCCGCGAGGAGCGCGATCTGCTCCTCGACGGTCTTCGGCGCGGCGACGGCGGGCAGCTGCTGCTGATAGTAGACGCGGAGAGCGGAGGCGAGATCGGGCAGCTGCTGATCGCGCCGGAAGGCTTCGAGGCGAGCCCGGACCTCCCGGACCTTGAGATTGTCCACGTCCGCGCTGGTGACCACCGGAGCGAGGGCGAGCTTGATCTGGGGCGAGCGCCGCAGGAACTCGGCGAGCTTGGTGATCTGCGCCTCCGTCGAGGGGGCGATGACCGCGCTGCCGGGGGCGAAGGTGACGGGATCGATCTCGAGCTTGTCGACGGCATCGTCGCCGCCCTTGAAGAGGCGGCCGACGGCGCGGAACGGCGCAAGCAGGATCTTGGTGATGACCTGCTTCACCCCCGCCCAGATCGCCTCCCCGTAATCGAAGCTCCGGTCACCAAGCTTCCCGGTGAGGGGGAACGTGAAGTCGATATTGCCGTCACTGTCCTTCAGGAGCGCCACCGCGAGCCCGAGAGGGACGCCGATGCGGCGCTTGGCGTCTTCGGATTCGCGTGACTTCTCGACGCGCAGCCCTTTCAGTTCGAGCGCGTGGGTGGCGGTGATCCGATCTCCCTCGACCTCGTAGTGGATCTTCGCCTGGAGCCTGCCGCTCTGGACGGTCCAGGCGATCAGGCCGTCCGCGTAGGGGTTGGCGCTCGCGAGCGAGAAATCGCGCAGCTCCGCCACGAGGTCCGCTCGGAGCGCCTCACCGATCCCGGACACCTCCCCCCGCACGTCGAGGGCGCCGTCGACACCTATGAGCCCCTGCGCCATCATCGTTGTGCGTTTGGGCCGGCCGAGCACGTTCGAGAGATCGCGAATCTGGACGGACAGCCGGCTGATGTCCTCCGAGAAGGGCGGCGTGGTGGTCCGGTCGACGAAGCGCCCGAAGCCGTTGCGGACGTCGATCTCGGTGAAGTCGAGGACGATGCTCTGGAGCAGGCCGCCCTCACCATCGGCAGGCGTGTCCGGCTTGCCGTCGCCGCCCGCACGCGCCGGCTCCGGCGCGCGGGCGACGGGCTCTGCCCCGCGCGCGGGCGCCTCGTCCTGCCGCGCCGAGAACAGTGTCCGCAGGTTGATATTCCCCTGCGCGTCGCGCTCCAGGCGGACCTGCGGGTGGCCGAGAAAGACGCGCTCGACGAGAGCGTAGTTCGGCCAGGAGAAGTCGATGCCGCGGATCTCGAGGGAGTCCAGGCGCGCCACGGGCTCGGCGGCGCCGGGCGCCCGGACCTCGATGTCGCGGGCCCACGCTGTTCCACGCGAGGCCAGGATCAGCTCTCCCGTGGGGCCGCGCTGGACCTCGCTGAGGCTGTCTCCGCTGAAGAACCCGTCCAGGCGCGCCGCGAACGGGAAATAGGCGCGGTACGGCGCGATCGGCGTCTCGCGCGTGGAGGCGGAGATCTGCACGTCGAGAGGCTCGAGCCTCGCCTTGCCCTTGGCGTCGGTCCGTCCGCCCCCCGGCATCGTGAGCGACAGGGAAAAGGTGGCGTGGCTGGTGAACGGCCAGGCGATGCGCTGGGCCCCCATCGTGAGATCCGTCAGCGCGAGCGTCGGCGGCGGGGAGATCTTGTGGTCCTCGAATGCCGCCCGGCCTTTGCCCAGGGTGAAGCGATCCAGGGTGACCCGCCATTCCTTCGCGGCGGGCGCCGCGGCGGGGGGCTTGGTGGACGGGGTCTGCGCGAGGGCGGCGCCGGTCCCGGGCTTCGCCGTCTCCGGCGCGGGTGGGGCGGCGGGAGCGAGGGCGAGCAGATCGATCCGGCCTTGCGCATCGCGCACGACACGCAGATCCGAGCCCTCGATCTCGACCTCTCCGAGCGCGAGCGTGCGGGCCACGGCGTCGACCTGCTTGAGCCCCACCGTCACCTTGGGGATCTTGAGAAACGGCATGGGGTGCCCACGCTGGACCACGCTCAGGCCGTCGATCCGGGCGCCGCCGGAGGCGACCGCGCGGGTGAGCCCCGCGTCCCCCTGCTCGACGCCGAACTTCACCGTGAATCCCACGAGGCCCTCGGGCGCCACGGCGGGCAGCGACGGCGGCCAGTAGGGCTCGATCGCGGCGAGGGCAAAGCCGTCGAGGCTCACCCGCGCCGAGGCGGCGAAGGGGACGAGCGTGATGGCGTCCGCGTCGAGGACCAAGCTCGCCGGCTTCGTCGAGCCCGGACGCGCCGTCATCTTGGCGCGCACCCGAAGCGTGCCGGGCGTGTCCTGGGCCGACGTGCTGAGTCCCGCGCCGTCGACCGTCACGCCGTCGATCCTCCATTCCCGTCCCGGTGAGACGGCCTCGTCCGTCACGGTGAGGGTTCCCGACCTGAGCGTGAGCCGCTCGAGCGTCAGCTTGCCCGGCTTCACGCCGGATGGCGAATCCGCCGCTTTCACCGGGGGCGGGCCTGTGGCGGGCGCCGTCCCGGCGCCGGCGGGGACTGTCTCCGCCCTCTGGGACGCGCTCAACGCGGCGAGCAGATCGATCTCCCCGCTCTTGTCGCGCGCCGCCTTGAGATCGAAGCCCTCGACGTCGATGCCGGCCAGCGTCACCTCGCGCACGAGGAAGTCCATTTGCTTGATGGCCACGGTGAGCCGGTCCAGCTTCAGGAACGGAGCGGTGCGGTCCCGCTGGACCAGCGACAGAGCTTCCACCCGGATCTCGCCGGAGAGGCTCGACTCGCCGAGCGCCTCTCCCGTCCGCACCTGCTCGAGGCGCAGGGCGAACCCGACCCTGCCCGTCTCCGGGACGGCGGGGAGATCGGCAGGCAGATAACGGCGAACGCGGGCGAGATCGAAGCCCGTCAGCGAGACGTCGAGCGAGGCCTTGAGTGGCGCGAGATTGACCGACGAAGAGATGGCCTGCAAGCGCGCGTCACCCACCCGGGCGTCCAGACGCAGCCGGCCGGACGGCTGGTCAGGCCGCGTGGTCAGGTCGGAGGCCTGGAGGCCGAACCCTTCGACGCGCCACTGCTCCTGCGGCGCGAGGAAGGCATCGTCCATCACGACGGCGCCCCCGGCGATCTCGAGCCGGCCCAGCGAGAAGACCCAGGAGCTGGGCGCCTCCTTGCCGGCGGGCTTGGCGAAGAGCTGCAGCAGGTCCGAGACGTCGAAGTCGATCGGCCCCGTGCGGGTCACCCGGACGGTGGGATGAGAGAGCTTGAGCTCGATCACCCGGACTTCGGAGCGGAGCATCGCGAGGAGCCCGACGTGGCCGTCGAGCCGGTCGAACTCGACGAAGGCCTCCGGCCCATGCCCGGGCCGGCGGGCGATGCGCAGGTTCTTGACGGCGAACCGGCCGGTGAACAGGTTGAGGTCGACGTCCTCGATGCTGGCCGCGCGGCCGGTCAGCTGCGGGATCTTCGCCACCGCCACGCGCCGGACGATCTCTGGCAGCGCCCACAGGCCGACGCTGACGAGGCCGGCCGCCATCAGGCAGACGGCGAGCAGGGCTTTGAGACGACGGCTCAACGGTTCCCTCGACCTACTACGCGCGCCGCTGGTCGCACGACCCGACCGCTCCGTCCGCCATGTAGATCACGAGTGTACTGCCCGCCGGGTCAGCGAGGCAAATGCCTGCGCCACCCACCGCCGCGGTCCGGCCGCCCATCACCCCGCTACACGGGCGCCTGGTCGGACGAGGGCTTGAGCAGGGTGTAGACGCTCGTGAAGTCCTTGCGCCCGAGACCGTGGGAGGACGCGAGGCGGTAGACCTGCTGGGCGGCGGGCGCGGTGAACACCGGGATGCGCAGCGCGCGGGCCGCGTCCACGGCGAGCCCGAGGTCCTTGCACATGAGATCGGTCATGAAGCCGGCCTGATAGCCGTTGGTCGCCGCCGAGCGCGCGACGAGGCCGGGGACCGGGTGCATATGCTCCATGAGGTAGGTATGGCCGGACGACTTGGAGATCACCTCCGTGACGACCTTGGCATCGACGCCGAAGCCCTCCGCGATCCTGAACGCCTCGCTGACGGCCACCGCCGCCACACCCGCGATCAGGTTATTGCAGAGCTTGACGACCTCGCCGCTGCCGACGGGCCCCACGTGGATGATATTGGCGCCCATCGCCGAGAGCGCCGGACGCGCCTCCTCGACGTCCCCGACGGCGCCGCCCACCATGATGGCGAGGGTGCCGTCGGTGGCGCGCGGCACGCCGCCCGACACCGGCGCGTCGACGAAGCGCACCCCGCGCTCCGCCGCCGCTGCCGCGACGCGGCGGGACACGGTGGGATCGATCGTCGACATGTCCACGCAGAGCGTGCCCCGGCGCGCCGCCGCGAGCACTCCCCCGTCGCCCGTGTACACGGACTCGACATGGGGCGACGAGGGCAGCATGGTGATCACGAGGTCCGCGGTGGCCACCGCCTCCGCCGCCGATGCGGCCGCCGCCATGCCCGCGGCCGCCGCCGCCTTCACGGCCTCCGCGCTGGTGTCGTACGCCGTCACCGCGAAGCCCGTCTTGACCAGGTTCTTCGCCATGGGCAGGCCCATGGTCCCGACGCCGATGAAGCCGATCCGGGTCATGCCGATCCTCCGATTCGCAATCTCAGTTGAGCTCCCGCCCTCTCCTCGATCGACCGGACCACGGCGGTGTGATCCAGCTCGCCCATGCCCCGCGGCACGCCGCGCGTCCCGTATACTACCTGGGCGATGAAACGGCGTCGAGTCCCGCCACGAGCGCCGGCATCGTGACCCTGCTCGAGCCGCTGACGGCGGCTGTGCTCGGCGTCACCGTCTTCGGCGAATCCCTCGGCGCCGCCGGATGGATGGGAGCCGTCCTCCTGCTCGCCGCCCTGATCCGCCTGACGGCGGGGCGGTCACGGGCGACCTGAGGGCGAGGCGGCCCCGGGCGCGGCCACGCGGAAGACGCGGACCGGCTCCTCCACGTTGCGGAGCCGGTGCTCGCCGAGGTCCTCCACCGTGAACTCGTGGTCGAGGCGCGCGCGCGTCTCGGGCCCGATGAAGACACCGTCGCCGGCGCCCAGCGCGGCCAGTCGCGCGGCGACATTGGTCACGGAGCCCGACGCCGTATAGGTCCAGCGGGTGCCCGCCTTGCCCTCGATCTTGGTGGCGCCCACCGCCGCCATCCCGGAGTTCACCCCGATGTGGAGGGCGACGGGTCCGAAGGCGCCCTCCGTCTCGAGGCCGGTCTGGCGGGCGCGCTCCAGGATGGAGAGCGCGGTCAAGGTGGCCGCGCGCGCGTGCCGGCGCGGATCGTTGTCCCGGAAGATGACCATCAGGCCGTCCCCCGCCGTCTCGTTCACGTCGCCGCCGTGGCGCAGGATCTCGTCGAGGAACGCCCCGAAGTAGACCTCGACGAGCTGGTTCGCGCGGCCCGGATCGAGGCGCTCCGAGAGCCGCGTATAGCCCGCGATGTCGACGAAGAGCACGGAGACATCCGCGGGGCGCTTGTCGAGCTCGGGCGATTCCGGCGCCGCGTCGATCAGTCGCTGCACCGTCGCGGGGACGAACTTGACGAGATTGGCGCGGATGGACTCGAGGATCTCCACGCGGCGAAGCGCGTTGCGCAGCTCGGTGTTGGCCTTCTGCAGCGCCGTGTACGCGCGGGCGTTCTCGAGCGCCACCGCGCTCTGGTTGGCGACGAGGCGGAGCACGCGCACGTCGAACGAGGAATAGGCCGCGCCCGAGCGCTTGTCCCCGAGCGCGAGCAAGCCCGTCAGGCGCTCGTGGAAGAGGATCGGCAGCACGAGCGTGGCCCCGAGGGACTCCATCTCGGCGAGCGCGCGCGGGCGGAAGGCGCCGAGCGCCGGGTCCTCCTCGAGCCGCTCCCGCGTGAGCGGCGCGCGCACGGCGGCGAGACAGCCGGCGAGCTCGGAGTCCGAGGCGATGACGGGCCCGGGGCCGCCGTCGCCGCCCCGGTACGCCCGGCCCTCATGGTCGAGCAGCAGCACGCCGTGGCGGGCCGGATGGAAGAACTCCTCGACGGCGCCGTCGATCAGCTCCACGATCCGGTCGAGATCGAGGAGGGTCGTCATGCTGTCCGACAGGCGCTCGAGGGACCGCTGGATGTCCAGGCGCTGCCTGAAGAAGACGCGGTCCACGAGCTTTTGGGTCCTGACGTACACCGGATTCAGGAGCAGCACGACGGCGAGGGCGAGCACGATGGGGGAGACCATGGGCCACGCCCGCACGTCGAGGGCGGCGAAGGCGACGTCGAGGAGGGTGATGCAACCGGCATAGGCCAGGGCCACGAGCCCGGTCACGACGCCGTAGATGGCTCCCGTCCGGATCACCGCCCGCAGGTCGAAGAGGTTGTAGCGGACCATGGCGTAGGCCACGGCAAGGGGGAAGAGGACATTGAGCCGCCAGAGGGCGTTGAGGTGCGGCACCGACACCCGGAACATCGCCTCCGTCGCCGTGCCGAGCACGGGAACGAGCTGGCCGACGGCGAAGCCCAGCATGAGGATGCGCGCGCGCTGGCGCAGGAGCGGCGTTGCGCCTGCCCAGCTCGTCCGGGCGAGCGAGGCGATCAACAGGATGAGGGCCGCCCCCCAGTAGGCCGTCGTGACGGCAGGGACCAGGAGCAGCGCATCGGGGGACAGCGGCACCCAGCCGACGAGGGACGGCGCGATGAGGGCCGACAGGACGTAGGGGATCCACACGATGCGCGGATGGCGGCGCGCGATCCCGCGGCGCTGGGGGAAGGTGAGCGCCAGGTGAATGGACACGGCCGGACACGCGGCGATGGCGGCGAGAAAGAGCAGGGTGAAGCGGTACGTCGTGTGGGCGTCGAGGTAGAGGATCGGGATGCAGAACCAGGTCAGGCAAAAGGCGAGAAAGAGCCGCGTCTCGGGCACGCCGGGCTTGAGCCAGAGCACGACGGCGCCGAGGGCGAGAAAGAGGATGCCGGTGAACAGGCCCTCGAACAGGTACCGCTTGAAGTCACGGACCGTGCGGACGCTGCTGGGGACATCGGCCTCGACGAGCCGCCCGCCCCGGTTGATGATGTAGTGGAGGGAGGTGCCCGGCGCCGCGGAGCGGACGGCCGCCTGGATCTCGCGCCCCGAGGTGAGAACGCGGCCGTCAATGGCCCGCACGAAGTCGAACGGCTGGAGCCCGCCCCGCTCGAGCCCGCCCACGCCCACGAGCAGGTTCTCCATCACGCCGAAGCCCGGGTATGGGCGGCCGGTCTGGTCCCACGCCTCCCGCACCGACTGCCCGGCGATCAGACAGGCCAGCGCCAGCAGTCCCCAGCCGACCACCCGCTCCCGCACGGCGCCCGCCCTACGGGATCCGGTCGATCCTGCGGCTCACCGCCCGGCTGAACGTGCAGTTCGGCACGACCGCGGAGTGCTTGCCCGAGCCGCCCGCCACCATCACGAGCACGTCCTCGGGCGACGGCACGCGGGGCAGCCGCACCGAGTCGTCGGTCACCTTTTGCATCCAGAGCGGCCAGTCGTGCATGCCCCACATGCCGGAGAGCTTGAGGCGGCCGAGGGGCAGCCGCGCGTGCTCGAAGACGAAGCGCTGCACGTCTGCCCTCGAGAAGCCGTCGCCCGCGATGGTGGCGGCGTGCTCGGGGCCGAGAATGACCAGGATCTGGCTCTGGTCGAGGTACCAGCCGACATTGGAGCCGAGGCTGGTCGCGACATCGGCGACGTTGTTGAGGATGCCCACCGCCGTGGTGGAGACGTGATCGTTCACGTTGTGGGGCGGCTCACCGCCGTACACGGTCACCACGCTGTCCTCCGGCTTGAATCCGCGGCCGACGTGCAGCGGCGCCCACGGGCTCACGTCCTCGCGCTCGCCGATGGCGTAGGCGAACTTCGCGGGGCTGCCCTGGGTCGCCATGTCGTGGCGGCCCGGCCACGCGCCCCCCACGTTCATCAGGACCAGCCGCACGGCGCGGCCGATGGTGGCATTCGCCCGAAACCCGGGGCCAAACACGCCGGCGCCGGCGTGGAGCCCGATGGCCCGCGCACCAGGGCCGTTGACGATGACGAGCGGCGCCACCGGGTGCGTCGTGGCCTGGACACCGTAGAGATTGAAGGCGGGGTCGAGCATGGCCTGGACGGCGGCGACGACGACGGGGAAGGCGGTGGGCGCCGCGCCCGCCATCACCGCGTTCACGGCGACCTTCTCGAGCGTGCAGTCCCGCCACAGAGGCGGCATGAGCCCGAACGACTCCGCGCCGTCAGCGCGCGCCCCCGCGAGCATGGCGTCCACGCGCTCGCGGGTCGGCGGGACGATCGGCAGCCCATCGCACCACTCGCGCCGGACGAACTCCTCGTAGACTTCCTGGTCTTCCAGCACGCTTGAATGTGATTCACGTCGGTCGTGCGGCGTGGCCTCTTCGCGCCTCTGGCGCTCATCCAGCACGCTTGAATGTGATTCACGTCGGTCGTGCGGCGTGGCCTCTTCGCGCCTCTGGCGCTCATCGGGGTGTCCGATCAACCGGTCGACCTCTTCACCCACGCGGTCTCGCGGTGCGAGCAGGCGGGCGAGTTGCTCCACCGCCTGGGCGACGCGGCGCTCGACCCCGTCGCGGCCCTCGCCGCCGAGCGGATGCTCGATGACGAGCAAGGGAAGGCCGGCCGCGCCGAGGGCCGCCATCTCGGCCACGGCCAGCTTCTGGAACACCGTCGTCGCGATGAGCCCGGCGGGCGTCCCGCCCCGGGCCAGCTCCAGCGAGTCGTGGAGACTCCACGACGTGCAGGACCCTCAGTCCGCGGAGCCGGAGAAAACGACATCGCACTCCTTCGCCATCGCCTCGATGATCTCGGGAGCCGCCCCCGTCGAGGCATTGGCCTTCCTGATGTGCAGGACCCGCTCGACCCCGAACCGCTCCTTCAGAACCTCGCTCATTCCCGAGACGAGGCGGTCGAAGTTGTGCTTCGTATTGTCGAGGAACCCGACCGTCAGACCGCTCAGGTCGCCCGGTAGCGCCGGGATCGCGGTGGCCGCCGCGCGCAGCTCCCCTACCGGACTCAGGACCGTGATCTTCGCCATGTCGTCTTCTCCTTCAGGGCGCCTGAATGTGGATGACTTCGCGTGGCGGTTGGGCCTCTTCGCGCCTTGCGGCGCTCATCGCGGCCCCTGCGCAACCGGACGGCTCGTTTCGGGTCGCCTCCCTGTGCCTGCCTTCGGTTGGCGGTGGGGCCTCTTCGCGCCCTGCGGCGCTCATCGGGGCCCCCGCGCAACCGGACGGCTCGTTTCGGGTCCCCTCCCTGTGCCTGTCTTCGCTTGGCGGTGGGGCCTCTTCGCGCCTTGCGGCGCTCATCGGGGCCCCCGCGCAACCGGACGGCTCGTTTCGGGTCCCCTCCCTGTGCCTGTCTTCGCTTGGCGGTGGGGCCTCTTCGCGCCCTGCGGCGCTCATCGGGGCCCCCCGCGCCATCGGGTCTAAGGAGGCCTGGACTATCCATGAGCGACGCTCACGCGACCGGACGGGTGGCGCCGCGGGCCGCACCCGCCGCGACAGGGCCCGTCCGCCTCGCGCGTGATGTGCTCATGATGGTCCAGGCTAGCGCTTGTACTGGGTGGAGCGGGCGAGGAGGCGCTGGAGCGTCGTGGACATCTCCTCGAGGATGCTGCGCTTGACCCGCACCGTCACGTGCTCCACCGGCTCCGCGCTCCCTCGGCGGTGGATCACGAGCGTGCCGGCAAACTCCCCCGCCGTCTCGTCGGTCATCGAAAGACCGCGCAAGGTGAGGAGCTCCCACTCGGCCTCTGCCTTCCCCGCCTGCGTCTCCCCTCGCCCTCGCATCCCGTCCTCCTGGACATCTGGCCGCACACCCCGACATCCCCGGCCGGCCCCGCCGGCGTCATAGGTGAATATACTAGCGCACATGCGGGGCAGTCGCAGGGAAGTGCAGGCGCTCGGCCCACCCGCATCCCCCGGGCCGGCGGCGAGAGCTTGCCGCGCCGGAACGACAACGTTGTTGCATCATGCGTCTCCTGAGACAATGAAGGAGCAGGCCCGGGACCATGCGCATCGCGATCGGCTCTGATCACCTCGGTTTCACGCTGAAGGGCGCCGTCATCGCGGCCCTCGAGGCCGACGGTCATGTCGTGCTGGACCTCGGATCCTTCTCCCCCGAGCCCGTCGACTACCCCGACTACGCTCGGGTCGTCGGCCAGGCCGTGCTGCGCGGCTTCGTGGAGGCGGGCGTCCTCGTCTGCGGCAGCGGCGTCGGCGCCGCCATCGCGGCGAACAAGATGCGCGGCGTCCGGGCAGCGCTGTGCTCCGATTGCGCCACCGCGCGCGAGAGCCGGGAGCAGGAGGATGCCAATGTCCTCTGCCTCTCCGCGCGAGGCCTGGACGAGACCGCGGCCGTGCAGGTGACGCAGGCATGGATCGGGACAGACTTCTCCGGCGACGAGACTCACACGCGGCATGTGGCCAAGATCGCCCAGATCGAGGCCGGACTCCCCGGGGCCGAAAAGGAGCCGGGCCGTCCGGCGGCGCCGGAGCCGGCGCCGCGGGTCGCGGCGAGCAGGGCGAGCGCGCCGGCGAGCCTCCCCGCGCCGCGCCCGGAGCCGGTGAGCGTCCCGGCTCCCGCCGCCGAGCTCGAGCCGGCCGCGGCGGCGGAGGCCGTGCCCGCATCGCCGTGGGCGCTGCGCGACGCCCTCACGCTGCCCGTGGTCGAGGAGACGATCCAGTTCCTCGAGTCCCAGGACTTCCTCGATCGGCTCTGGGTGAAGGACACCTCGCTGTGGCGCGGCGATGCCGGGACCCTGCGAGATCGTCTGGGCTGGCTCACCTCGCCCACGGTCATGCGGGGCCACGTGGACGAGCTGCGGGCCTTCGCGGACGAGATCCGCCGGCTCCAGTTCTCACAGGTGGTCCTCCTCGGCATGGGCGGTGCCTCGCTCGCCGCCGAGGTCTTCAACACCACCTTCCGCCCCAAGATGGGTTTCCCGGACCTCTACGTCCTGGACTCCACCGATCCGGCCGCCATCAAGCAGACGTTCGACAGTGTCACGCTCAATCGGGCGCTGTTCGTCGTGGCCACCAAGTCGGGCACGACCGCGGAGACGCTTGCGCTCTATTCCTTCGCCCGCGGTCGGGTCGAAGCGGCGGGGGCGCCGAAGGCGGGCATGCAGTTCGTCGCCATCACCGATCCAGGAGCGCCCGTCGAGCGGCTCGCGACGGAGGCGGGGTTCCGCCGAACCTTCCTCAACTCCCCCTCCATCGGAGGCCGATACTCGGCGCTGAGCTTCTTCGGACTCGTGCCGGCCGCGCTGATCGGGGTCGACGTCAAGACCTTGCTCGAGCGGGCGCAGGGCATGGTCGAGGTCTGTGGCAACGGCGCGGGGGCGCGCGACAACCCGGCGGTCCGGCTCGGCGCCGCCCTCGCGGGGCTCGCGCGGGTCGGGCGCGACAAGGTCACGTTCGTGCTGTCCGAGCAGATCCGCGCGCTGGGGCCGTGGCTCGAGCAGCTCCTGGCCGAGTCGCTCGGCAAGGACGGCAAGGGACTGGTGCCGATCTTGGACGAGCCGCTGGGCAACCCGGTCGTCTATGGAGGCGACCGCGTCTTCGTCGCCGTCACGCTCGAGGATGACGCGAGCTTCGATGCCGCACTCGAGGCCCTGGACCAGGCCGGCCATCCCGTGATCCGGATCGGGATCAGGGACCCGCTCGACGTGGGCGCCGAGTTCTTCCGCTGGGAGATGGCGACGGCGACCGCCGGGGCCGTCCTCGGCGTCAATCCCTTCGACGAGCCCGACGTGGCGCGCGCGAAGGAGAACACCGCCGCGCTGCTCTCGGGCTGGCGGAAGACACGCCGGCTGCCGGAGTGGCCGGTGGAAGCCGCAGAGGACGGCGTGGCGATCATGACCCGGTCGAGCGCGCCGGTGACCTCGGTGGGCGAGGGCCTGGCGTCTCACCTCGCCCAGGCCGAGGCGGACGACTATCTCGCGATCCAGGCGTACCTGCCCCCGACGGCGGACACGTGGAACCGCCTCCAGGCGCTCCGCGTCCTCCTGCGAGACCGGCTGCGCATCGCCACCACCCTCGGCTTCGGGCCGCAGTACCTTCACTCGACGGGTCAGCTCCACAAGGGGGGCCGGCCCAACGGGCTCTTCATCCAGATCATCAGCGAGGACAAGGACGACCTCGCCATCCCCGGCGCCGACTACGGCTTCTCGACGCTCAAGGCCGCCCAGGCCCTCGCCGACCTCCTGGCGCTGCGCGAGGGCGGCCGCCGGGTCATCCGCCTGCGCCTCAGCGGCAAGCCCGCGCAGGGGCTCCAGCAGCTCTTGCAGACCGCACGCATGGCGACGCGGAAGCTCTGAAAGGAATGCATCCGCCATGGTGAGCACGCCCGGCGACGATTCCTGCGTCCTCGTGATCTTCGGCGCCTCCGGCGACCTGACCAAGCGCAAGCTCGTGCCCGCGCTGTGGTCGATGTTCCAGGGGCGGGTCCTGCCCGAGCCCTTCGCGGTGATCGGCGTGGCGCGCTCGCCGATGAGCAACGAGCAGTTCCGGGTCCGCATGCGCGAGGCGATCACCGACTTCGCGCGCGTCCAGCCCCCCTCGCAGAGGGTCTGGGATCGATTCGCCCAGGCCCTGTTCTACTACGCGGGCGATCCCGCCGACCCCGCGATCTACGCCGGGCTCGAGGCGTACGTGCGCGCAGTCGAGAAGGAGCGTGGCATGGGCGGCAACCGCCTCTTCTACGTGGCGGCGCCCCCATCGCTGTACCCGCACCTCGTCACGCGGCTCGGCGAGGCCGGGTTCAGCCGGGCGCCGGAGGGCACCTCGGGCTGGGTGCGGATCATCATCGAGAAGCCGTTCGGGCGTGACCTCGCCTCCTCGCGGGCGCTGAACCAGGTCGTGGCGTCGGTGTTCAGCGAGGACCAGGTCTACCGGATCGATCACTACCTCGGCAAGGAGACCGTCCAGAACGTCCTCGTCTTTCGGTGGGCCAACGGCATCTTCGAGCCGCTCTGGAACCGCAACCACGTGGACCACGTGCAGATCACGGTGGGCGAGACCATCGGGGTGGAAGCGCGAGGGGCCTACTACGAGGAAGCGGGCGCGCTGCGGGACATGATCCAGAACCACATCCTGCAGCTCCTCTGCCTCGTCGCCATGGAGCCCCCCGTGACCTTCGACGCCGATCCCGTGCGCGACGAGAAGACCAAGGTCATGCGGGCCATCCGGCCCATCCCCCCCGGCGAGGTCGACCGCCTGGCCGTGCGCGGCCAGTACGGGCCGGGCTTCGTCGGGGGCAAGCGCGTTGCCGGCTACCGGGAGGAACCGGGCGTCTCGCCCCAGTCGACCACCGAGACCTATGCGGCCCTCGAGCTGCAGGTGGACAACTGGCGATGGGCGGGCGTGCCCTTCTATCTGCGCACGGGCAAGCGGCTCGCCAGGCGGGCGAGCGAGATCGCCGTGCAGTTCAAGCGCACGCCACACCTCGTCTTCCGGCGCGACCCGGAGATCCTCGCCGAGCCGAATCTCCTCGTCCTCAGGATCCAGCCCGACGAGGGAATGTCGCTGTCCTTCGGGGCCAAGCTGCCGGGACCGGAGCTGCGCATCAGGCCGGTGGAGATGGATTTCGACTATGGCCGGGCCTTTGGCGGCGAGCCGCCCGAGGCGTACGAGCGCCTGCTGCTCGACGCCATGAAGGGCGACGCGACGCTCTACGCCCGCGGCGAGTGGGTCGACCTCGCCTGGGAGCTCCTGCAACCCGTGCTCGGCCGCTGGGCCGGCGCCGAGCCCAAGCTCCCGAGCTACGAGGCGGGCACCTGGGGCCCGTCCGAGGCGGATACCCTGATCGAGCGCGCGGAGCGGCGCTGGCGCCGCCCCTGACAGGCTCTTCGTCCCGACTGATCCCTACCGGAGGAGCGCGCGGACGAGCACCGACTTGATCCCCCGCTGGCGGAGGATCGAGCGGATCATCTCGCCGTGCCAGTTGAACTGAGCGGTCCGGCGGATCACCTCCTGGAGCTCGTCGGAGGCGATCGCCGCCAGCAGGGTTTCCAGCTCACCGTCGCTCAGCTTGATGAACAGCCGCCGGAGGTAACTCGAGATCCTGAGGTGCGAGTCCAGACGGGTCTTCCACCGGCGCTCATAGGCACGCAAAGCCTCGTCGCCGAGCCGATCGTTGCGGAGCGCCTCCGTGAGCGTCTCGGCGGCGAAGACGCCGGAAAGGAGGCTGTAGAAGATCCCGCCCCCGGTGGTCGGCTTGGTGAGACCCGCCGCATCCCCGACGGCGAGGACGCGGTCTGCGTAAGTCTTGGCGAGCGGGCCGAGGGGGAGCAGCCGCCGGACCGCCGCTCCCGGCTTCCCGGCCAAGCGCTCGGCGACGCCGCGGCGGTTGATGAAGCGGTCCAGATGCGCCTCGGCGTCACCTCGCGCCATGAGCCCGACCTTGAGGCGAGAGCGTCCATCCCTCAGCACGGGCACGAGCCAGGCGAAGCCTTCCGGGGCGGTTCCCTCCCCCAGATGGAGCTCGACGACCGGGGGGGCCTCCCTCGCGTCCACCTCGATCTGGGCCGAGTGCAGGAACACGGGGGGCAAGCCGAGCCCGATCTGACGCTGGAGCCGATAGCTGACCCCGCAGGCGAGGATGCAGACGCGGGCCGCGACACTCTCCCCTTCCGCGCTCATTATGTGCACGCGCCGTGGCTCCACACGGACGCGGTCGACACGGAAGCCGGCCCTGACCTCCGTACCCGCGCGAAGCGCCGCGGAGCCGAGCTCGGCATCGAACTGGGCGCGGTCGATCACCGCGATTTCCTCCGCGCCAGAGTGAAGGGCGACGGCGCGGCCCGACGGGGAGACGATCGCGCAGGTGGTCGGGCGGTTCAGGATGAGGCTCTCCGGGACCTTGAAGAGCTCGAAGAGCTCGTCGGAGACGACGCCCGTGCAGTGCGTCGGCACCCCGAGCGCCCCGTGCTCCTCGAGGATGGCGACATCGAAGCCCTCCTCGGCGAGGAGCAGCGCGGCGTAGAGCCCCGCCGGGCCGGCACCCACCACGGCTACGTCGAGCATACTCTTCCCATAGTAGTAGGGCCGCCCGCGGGCACGGCCATGATTGCTGGGTGGCCGGCGCGCCGGGCACGGGGCCTGCGCCAGGTCAGCGGCGACATGGCGTCTATTTTAGGCGAAGATGCCGGCAGGCGCGCGAGCTAACCGCCGGGCGCTTTCCCCAGCCGGGCCAGTCCCCGCCGGGCCTCGAGATTGTCCGGCGCGAGCTGGAGGACACGCTGGTACTCGCGCACGGCCTCGACGCGGTCGCCGGCCTTCAGATAGGCGTTGCCAAGAGCCAGCCGCGCCTCGAAGTTGCCAGGATGCTCGGCCACGACGGCGCGCCATTGGTTCATGGCCTGGTAGTACTGCTCGCTCTCCCACAGGCTCTGCGCCAGTCCCATCCTGAAGGGGACGGAGCGCTCGTCGAGCGCGACGGCGTTGCGGTATTCCTCCAGCGCCTCCGTCTGCTTGCCCACGCCCCCGAGGGCCATGGCCCGGGAGAAATGGGCCCGGGCGTCGAGCGGGACGTCGGCGAGCACCTCCTCCCATTCCCGCGCCGCTTGCGCCCAGAGCTTTCTCTCGTTCAGGAACTCGGCGAGGGCCCGGCGGTACCGCACGACTCCCCGCTCGCCCTGACCCAGCGCGCGGTCCACGAGGGCTCGCGCCCGCGCGCCATCGGTGCGGAACGGCAGCGGGTCGGCCCCGGGCTTGGCAGCGCGAGCCCGGGCGGTCGCGAGCGCCGCGCGGTAGGCGTCGAGGGCGCCGGCGTCCTGGCGCGCGGCGAGCGCCATCGCGCGCGCCAGAGGAAGCTCGGGGTTGTCTGGATCGCGCCGGAGGGCCGCATCGAGCTCCACCAGGGCCGCGCCCGGGTCTCCTCGCTGGATCATCGACCGGGCGAGGGCCCAGCGAGGCAGGGAATCCGGCCCGGGCGGGAGCAGCGCGGCGGCGCGCCGGTACTGCCGCTCGGCCGCGGAGCTGAGCCCGGCCCGCTCCAGCAATGCGGCGAGCTCCAGCCGATCCACCGCGGAATCCGGCACCAGGTCCCCCCACTGCGCATCGCTGAGGCCGAAGGGCAGAAATCGATTGACCAGACCCGGGAGCAGCGAGGAGTCGCGCTCGACAGCCCCGCGGCCCGCGCTCAGGGCGATAGGGAGAAGCGGCTCCCGCTGGCTGAGGGCCAGGGCCGCCAGCGAACGGTAGAGATACGGGTTTTCGGGCTGGAGCGCGATGGCGCGCCGAAGCGCGGTGAGGGCCGTGGCGAGATGCTCGCGAGGACGCCCATCATCGATCGCGGCGGCACTGCCATGGGCCCAGGCGAGCGCCTCGTGGAGAAACGGGTCCGACGGCCTCACGGAAAGGGCCGCGCGCAGATCCTGGACGGCACCCTCGAAGAGGGGAAGGGCCTCGCGCCGGCGCTCCGCCCACGACGCGAGGATGCGCCCATCGGACGTCTCGCCCGAATTCCAGATCTGTCGCGCGAGGGCGAGGCGCAGCCGGGCGCGCGCCCACCGGGCTTCAGCGTCCCCCGGAGCGAGGGCGAGCGCCTGCTCGACCCTCGCCGCCGTCGTCGGCCCCCCCCCCGGCCCCCCCGCCGCCTCGAGCTTCGATTCGACCAGGGGCGCTCGCACGATCAGCGGAATCGACGCCAGCGCGACGACGACCCCGACGCCCACGACCGCGGCCCGGAGCGGCCCGCTCCCGAGCGAGCCCACGCGCACCGCCGTCAGGAGGCGGTCGCTGCCGCTGCCGAAACGAGTGTGGAGCGCGACGGTGGCAATGCCCAGGCAGGCGGCGGCGAGGACGCCGTTGGCGGGAATTCGTGCGCCGAAGTCGAACGCGCTGTGGGCGAGCAGGGCGAGAACACCGGTCGCGGCCCCGAGCCCGACCCCGACGCTCCAGCCTTCGTTGCGCCGCGCGCCTTCCTCTTCACCGCCTCCCACCGGACAGCGCCCGCGGCCGAGGATGTGGGCGCCGAGGAGATCCCCGCCCACGCGCCAGACGGCGAACAGGCAGACCAACATTCCCACCAGCCCCATCTCCACCCCGAGCTGGAGAAGGTCATTGTGGGCGAACGGGAAGTAGACCTTGCCCGGCAAGATCTCGGGTGGCTGGTAGCGGAAGTAGATGTCCCGGTAGGCTCCCAACCCCACGCCCAGGAGGGGAAACGATCTCAGCATGGGAAGTGTCGAGAGAAGCTGGATCCAGCGACCGACGTATTGACCCTGCCGGAAGCGCTCGAGGAGCGGCTCGAAGCCGATCCACGCGCCGTAGCCGGCCGTCACGGCGAGAAGCACGCCGACCAGCACCAGACTCCAGCGCGCGCGGCCCCGGACGCCCTGCACCGCCAGGAGCGCAGCGAGCGCGAAGAGGATGCTCACGATACCGCCACGGCTCAGCGTGAAGATCAACGCGAGCGCCATGATACCGGCGCCGACCATGGGCAAGTAGCGGCGGACCAGCCGCTCCCGGCCTTCGCGCGAGCGGGAGAGATTGTGGAGCGAGCCATCGACCCGAGCTGTGCGTGAACGGGCGAGCACATAGCCGATCCCGAGGCAGATCAGCATCTCGAGCCAGGCGGCGAAATGGTCGGGGTTGACGAAGGTCCCGGACAGCCGGCCGGCGGACGTCTGGTCGCGCCATCCGAGGAGCCAGGCTTCCCCGGTGAGGTAGTCGAGGAGGCCGAGGAAAGACATGACGCCGCCGAGCGCAAGGAGGGTCCTGACGAGGCGGTCGAGGCCGAGGCGCGTCCGGATCAGATTGACGACGAGGACGTAGACGCCGACATAGGTCAGGAACAACCGGAAGGACCGGACGGTCTGCGCCGGCGACACGGTCCCGACGAGGAGCAAGGTGGGGAGTGCCACCGAGGTGTCGGGACCCGCCGTGGCGGGAGCGAGCGCCCAGGCCACGAGAGGGCCGTTGCCGAGGGCGAGCTGGACCAGCACGAGCGTGAGGAGCATCGCCAGAGGCAGGTCGAGAGCGGTTCGCCGCCACTCGAGGCGCCGCGCCCGCGCCATCCCGAGGACCCAGAGCACGAGGCCGGACAATGTCAGCAACTGAGTGATGGCGAGCGGCCATCCGCGGTAGGCTCCGGAGGCGAGCGGGGCCCACAGAAGCACCGCGTACAGCGCAGCCACGGCGCCGAGATCCAGAAATCGCGCGCTCATCGGGTCGACGGCCGGCCCTCCGGGGCCGCCGCGTCGTCAGTGCCGATGCCGGGCAAGACGGGTGGGGTGGGGCGCCTTATGGAGAGACGGGGCTGCTGGACGGTTGCTGCGGCGGCGGCGTCTGACCGATGTTCACCCCGATCGTGGAAGGAGGGAGCGGGCTCCCTGTCTCGGCCGGATCCGAGGTGAAGACCACGGGAGCCGGGTTGGCCGCCAACCCGGGAAGGTCGCCGACGGAGGGTACCGTGACGGGCCCGGAGAACGCCGGGCCGGGCGGCCTGGGATTGGACGGCGTGCCGACCAGATTGGCATCGGGAAGGCTGCTGATAGGGACTGGCGGAGAACAACCCTCTGTCCCCTTCGCGTAGGCGGAAAGCCCCTCGCGAACCAGGGTACTCGCGAAGCGGTTGTACAGCGACAGACACGAGACGAGCCCGGTCGGCTTCAGCGGGTCCTTGACGAGGACAGCCACTCGCATGACATTCTCGACGACGTTGAAGACGACCTCGAAGACGGTCCCGCGGGCCGCCGCCACCGCCGTCGGCGTCGAGATCGCGAAGTTGGACTGGCGGGCCTGCACCAGGGTGATCGCCGCCTGCGAAACCGCCGCCCGCACCTTGCCCACGACGAGATGGAAGAATGCCACGCGGGTCTGGTTTTGCGGATCGAACTCGAGCTTGCCGACCACGACGCGACTGTTCTCGGCCACCATCAGCGTGCTGCCGTCGGGGAGATCGAGGACGGCCGACCCTCCGACATGCGCTCGGATGTTGTCGCCCTCGGCGAGCTTCGCCCCCACCACCGCCGGGACCCACTGGCTCTCTCCCTTACGCTGGAGCTCCACCTGGCCGATCACCGTCTTGAGCTCGCCGGTGCCGATCTTCCGCTGGGCGTGGGCGAGGTCGCCCATGCTCAGCAGAGCGAAGCCGGCCGCGACCACCGCCAGCACTCCGCGCACCCGCCCGTGTCCGCCCATCGCCGACTCTCTCCCGTGTCCTCGCCGATCTCTAGAGGGAGCCGTCTCCCTTGGCGCCGTCGCGCGCCTCAGGTAGCACGGCGATTCGCATCACCTGCTGCATATCGTCGTAGGTGACCTCGAAGTCCGTCCCGCGGACCGCGGCCACGGCCGTCTGGGTGGAGATCGAGAAGTTGGACTGGCGGGCCTTCACCAGGGTGAGCGCCGCGCGGGAAACCACCGCCCGCACCTTGCCAACCGCGAGATGGAACAATGCCTCGCGAGCCTGGTTCTGCTGGTCGAACTCGAGCTTGCCCACCACGATGCGGCTGTTCTCCGCGAGGAAGATCGTGCTGCCATCCGGCAGGTCCATTCTCGCCGAGGCACCCGCCCAAGCACGAATACTGTCGCCCTCGACCAGCTTGGCACCGACCACTGCCGAGACCCACTGGGTCTCGGCCTTGAGCTGGACCTCGACCTGGCCGGTCACCGTCTTGATCTCAGCGCTGCCGGCCTTGAGCTGGGCACCGGCGGGACCCGACAGAGCCAGCACGATGACCCCCCCGAACAGCACCCCGAGGACGCCCCGGAACCCGCCCTGCATGCCCCGTCTACGCATGGCCTGACCCTCCCGAGGTCCCAGATCGATTACCGACCATTTCCGCCGGCGCCCGTGACCGCCCTGCGTACCACCGTAGCTCGTTTCCCGAGTATCTGCAATCATCACGGACCCGCCGCCACGAGCGCCTCGCGGAGTCCCTGGAGCTCGTAGATCACCACCGGGCGGGTCTTGCCCTTGACCAGGACCTCGCCCAGCCGGCGCACTTCCAGCACGTCCTTGGCCGCCTCGTAGGTGCTCTCGCTGATGATGATGTGCCGCTTGGTCTCGTATTCCTTGTTCAGGGACTCCAGCCTCGCCCCCAGGTTCACCCCGTCGCCCACCACGGTGTAGTCGAAGAGCTGCTCCGAGCCCAGGTTGCCGACCACCATCTCGCCGGAATTGATCCCGATGCCCATCCGGAACGGCTCCCGACCTTCCGCAGCCCACTTGACCTGGAGCTTCTCGAGCTCGTCGATCATGGCGAGGGCCGCCCGGCACGCCTTCTCGGCGTGGTCGGGAAAGGGCACGGGCGCGCCGAAGATGGCCATCACGGCGTCGCCGATGTACTTGTCGAGCGTACCCTGGTTGGCGATGACTTGGTCCGACATGACGGTCAGATACTCCCGAAGCATGTGCACGACTTCCTGGGGCGGGTGCCGCTCCGTGTAGGTCGTGAAATCCCGGATGTCGGTGAAGAGCACGGTCAGGTTGCGGACCTCGCCGCCGAACTGGAGCGCGGCGGGGTTCTCCACGAGTTGCTCGACCACTTCGGGGCTGACGAAGCGCTGGAAAGCGCGCTTGATCCACAACCGCTGGCGCTCCTCGGTGAGCAGCCGGTAGACGGTGATCCCGAGGAAGGTCAGCCCCATGGCCAGGCTCGGGTACACGAGCGGCAGCCAGAGGCCCTTGAGGAAAGCCCAGTGCACGGCGCCGAAGAACAGACCCCAGAGCACGGCCACGGAGGCGACGCTGAGCATCGGGCGGAGCCGCGGCAAGAGCCACGCGAGGAGGAACGGCCAGAAGAGGATCCCGGCGGCCTCGAGGAGCTCCACCCAGTCGGGGCGCTTCAAGAACCGCCCGCCCAGGATATTGGCAGTGACATTGGCGTGCTTCTCCACGCCGGGAAGGATCGGGCTCAGCGGGGTGACACGCAGGTCGTAGATACCCGCGGCCGAGGCTCCGACGAAGACGATCCGGTCCCGGATCGCGTCCGGCCGCACCCGCCCGGCGAGGACGTCCACGGCGGAGAGGTAGCGGAAGGTGTTGGCGGGTCCCGCGTAATCGATGAGCATACGGTCGCGCGGATCGACAGGGATCGATACGGGCCCGACGTTGAGCGCGCGGCCGAAATCGAGCTTGAGCCCGCTGGCAGGCACACCCATGGCCAGCCGCGCCGCCTGTACCGGGAGCGAGGGATAGTAGTATCCGCGGTACTCGAAGACGAGGGCCTCCCAGCGTGTCGTGCCGTCCGGGTCGGCAATCATGGTGACATGGCCGAGATCGCGGGCCACCGCGGCGAGCCGCGGGATGGGTACGCCGGCCTCGCTGGCGGACGGCGGCGGGTACTGGCCGCGCTCGGCGTAACGGGCGAAGCTCACCAGCGCGGACTTGAGCGGCGGGCCTGAAGGCTCGGGCGCCGCTCCCGCAGACCGGGGCGTGATCTCGAACACCATGGGAAGCACGACGCGCCCACTCCGCCGGAACGCTTCCTCGAGCCGCCCGTCGTGGTCCGCCTTCCTTACGAGCGTGTCGAGCTCCTGCTTGAGCGCCTGCCCGACGCCGCCCAGGGGCGAGAGGCCGAGGGCCTGGAAGCGCTCCGTCAGCTGGTCGGCCGCCCGCAGCTCACCTGCCACCTGCGGCTCGCTCAGCAGAATATCGAACACGATCACCTTGGCGCCACCGTCGGAGAGTGCCGTCACGAGGTCGGCCAGCACCGACCGGGGCCAGGGCCAGCGGCCGAGCGTCGCGAGGCTCTTCTCGTCGGCGGCCACGATCACCACCTGATCGCCCGCGTCCCGGGCGCCCCGCAGCGTGAAGTGCAGGTCGTAGAGCTTGGTCTCGACCGTCGTCAGAAACGCGGGCGCCCAGATGAAAAGCGCGAAGACGAGACAGATCACCGCCGCCGCGATCAGGTAGACGCGCGCCTGCGGGCCGCTCAGGCGAAGCTTCATGGGATCGCCCGCCGTTTGAGCGGGCTCACCACCCGAGCCGCCCGAGCGCGGCCGGCAGCTCGCCGAGACCGGTGACGACGGCGTCGGGCTTGACGGGCCCGGTGGCGCGCCCTGTCGGCGTCACCTGGATCACGCGCATTCCCGCATCGCGGGCCCCCTCGACGTCCAGCACCGGGTCATCGCCCACGTGGATCGCGTCTTCGGGCGGCACGCCGAACTGTCGGAGCGTGAGCAGGAAGATCTCCGGATCGGGCTTCCTGATCCCGCACTCGTCGGAGAAGGTCAGCACCTTGAATGGCGCCAGGAGCCCGGAGCGATCGAGAATCGCCTTCAGCGCCTCACCCGGCGTCCGCATGATGTTGGACACCACGCCGAGGGCACATCCTCGGCCGGCCAGCTCCCCGAGGACGGCGGCGGCCCCTCCATCCGACGCCGGCGGCACACGGAGGGCGGGCCGCGAATAGGCGTCCACGAGCTCTTCCATCGTAGCGGCATCGAGACGGCCGGGCAGCTCGGGATCGAGCGCCCGGAGGAGCGCTGTCACGTGTCGGCTCACGGGAACATCGCGGCGGTCCTGCCAGATCCGCGCGAGCCGCTGCCCCGCGGCCGTGTAGGCCCGGTCGAGGTCCCGCGGGCTGACAGTGAGGCCCCACGCGGTGAGCACAGCCTCGATCCCGGCAAGGCGCTGGCGCCTGTAACCTTGCTCGTCGCTGCCCGGGCTGTCGAGCAGAAGCGTGCCCCAGCAGTCGAACGTGACCGCCCTGATCATGGGCCCTCGCTCTGCGCTACGCCGTGCATGCGGGTCGGCATGCTCACCCCTTGTCGTCGCCGCCCGATGCCTGGTAGTAACGGTAGTAGGTGTAGTGGTAGCCATCGCGGTCGAGGTTGACATCGTTGAGCAGCACTCCGAGGATCTTCCCCTTGACTGCCTCGATCTGCTCGGCCGCCCGCCGGATGACGTCGTGGGACACCACGCCGACCCGCACGATCAGGATCACGCCGTCGCACTGGGCGGAGAGGGCGACCCCGTCGGCGACGGCGATCACAGGGGGGCTGTCGCACAGGACGAGGTCAAAGGCGCTGGTCGCGCCCTCCAGGAGCTCGCGCATCCGCTTGGAGCCGACCAGCTCGGCGGGATTCGGCGGCAGCGGCCCGCTCGTCACCAGCGACAGGTTCGGGACGCGCGTCGGACGCGCCACCTCTGCGAGAGACGAGCCCTCGACCAGCGCGGTGGTGAGCCCGTGTGTGTTGTCGAAGCCGAAGACCCGGTGGAGGCTCGGGCGCCGGAGGTCCGAGTCGACCAGGCACACCCGGGAGCCGGCCTGGGCGGCCACGACGCCGAAGTTGGCCACCGAGGTCGTCTTGCCCTCGCCGGCGGTCGCCGAGGTGACCACGATGCAGCGGCACGGCTGGTCGAGACCGGCGAACTGGATATTGGTCCTGAGCGTCCGGTAGGCCTCGGACGCCGCCGACCGGGGATCCGTCTCGGCGATCAGGTGCGCGCGGTGATCCCTGTGGGGCTTCGCCGGTCGGAGCCTCACCGCTTGCCGCCAAACGCCGGGACGATCCCGATGACGGGGAGGCCGAGGAAGCGCTCCACGTCGTCGGGGGTCTTTACCGTCGTGTCGAGGTAGTCGATGGCGAAGGCAACCGCCATGCCGAGACCGAGTCCGGCCACCACGCTGAGCAGCAGGTTCCACGCCTTCCGGGGCCTGATCGGAACGGTGGGCGCCGGCGCCTCCTCCACCACCCGGACATTGTTGGTCTCGAGCCCCCCCGCCACCCCGGTCTCCTTGAAGCGCTTGACCACCGCCTCGTAGAGCTGCTGGTTGGACTCGACCTCCCGCTGCAGCGTCAGCGCCTGGATCTCCTTCTCGTTGAGATCCTGCCCCTCGCGCCGGAGCTGGTTGACGTTGTTGAACAGCGTCTCCTCGCGCGCCTTCGCGACCTTGTACTCGGTCTGGACGCCGCGCAGCATGTTCTGGATCTCGGCGTCGAGCCTCTGCGTGACCTGCTGGATGCGGGCGTCGACCTTCAGGATCTCGGGGTGTCGGTCCTTGTAGGTCCTGGAGAGCTTCGCCTTTTCGACCTCGAGCTCGGAGAGCTCGCCCTTGAGCTTCTGGATGAGCGGATTGTCGGCAACGGTGAAGATCGTCTGGGCGCCCGACGGGTCCTTGGCGATCTGGTTGAGCTCGCGCAGCTTGGCCTCGACGGAGAGCCGCTGCGCCTGCGCCTCGAGATGGGCCTTGTTGAAGTCCATGATCTTCTGGGCGGTGATCTGCCGCTGCTCCTGCGTGCCCAGGATCCCCGCCTTGACCCGGTAGTTCTGGAGCGCGGCGGAGGACTCCTCGACCTTCTTCTTGAGACTGGCCGCCTCCGACGTGAGCCACCCGAGCGCATCCCTCGCCCCCTTGAGCTTGAGGTCGAGGTTGTACTGGACATAGGCCGCCGCGACAGCGTTGGCGACGTCGGCGGCGAGGGCGGGGTCGGGATTGTCGTACCTGATCAGGATGAGCCGCGTGTTCCGCTTGGGCTCCACGCTGAGGGCGCCGAGCAGGAGCCGGTGCGGCTCCCGCGCGCGCGCGACATCCGGGACGCGCTTCTTGAGATTGAGTGTCTCGATCACGCGCTCGAGGACGGGCTTGCTCTTGATGAGCTCGTACTGGGTCGGGTAATAGTTGGGGTCCCAGCCCGTGGTGCCCATGGGTGAGACTTCCTGGATGTTCAGCACCTTGGGCGGCTCGGGGTCAATGAGCACCGTCGCCGTCGCCGAGTAGATGGGCACCTGGAGGAACGTCCAGATCGCCACCGTGATCACGGTCACGAGGAAGATCCCCGTGATGAGCCACTGGTGCTTGCGGAGCACCCAGAGGTAATCCGTGAGGCGCCTGCTGGATTCCGTATCGCGCGTGACGGTCATAGGGCTATTTCGGGACGAATCCCTTCACCTTGGGCTCGGTCTTCAAAAAAAACTTTCTGGCACCACCACGACGTCGTTTTCCTGGAGCTGGATCGCCTTGTCCCGCTGGCCCCGCTTGATGACGTCGTTCATGTCCACGTCGAGCACCTTCTGGCCGGCCGGCGTGTTGCGGATGACGCGGGCGCGGCCGGGGGCGGCCTTGTCGGTGAAGCCGCCGGCGATCGTGATGCCCTCGAGGATATTGGTCTCCCGGTCGAGCTGATACGCGCCCGGCTTCTTGACCTCGCCGAAGACGAAGAACGTGTTGCCCTTGGGGACGTAGACCGTGTCCCCCTCCTGGACCGTCGCCGTTCGGTCCCGCGAGGTCGGGCTCGACAGATCGAGCGAGATCGTCTCCTGCTGCCCGTTGATCGCGCGCCGGATGAGCTTGGCCCCGGAGGGCGCCGCGCGGTCATTGAACCCGCCGGCGAGCGTCACCGCGTCCAGCACCGTTGTCTCCTTGTCGAGTGGGAAGGTGCCCGCGCTCTTCACCTCGCCCAGCACGAAGAAGGCATGGGCCTTGGGGACGAAGATGATGTCCTGGTCCTCGAGGCGGACGTTCTCCGAGGCGTCCCCCGCCTGGATCTTCTCGAAGCTCACGCGAAGGATCGTGTTGCCCGCCGGCCGCCCGCCCGCGCCGGCGGGCTGGCTGCGGACAAGGATGAGCTGCTTGCCCGCGGTCTTGGAGAGACCGCCCGCCTTTGAGAGGACCTCGAGGAGCGTCGTCGGTCCCGTCAGATAGAACAGCCCCGGCTTCTCGGCTTCGCCGAGCACTTGCACCTTCTGCGACAGGTACTCCTTGACGGTCACGGATACCTGAGGATTGACCAGGTAGTCCTTCTCGAGCAACTCGGTGAGCTTGGCGGCGAACTTCGTGCTGGTCAGCCCCGCCGCCTTCACGCGGCCGATGAGCGGAACGGGGACGAGACCGTCCTGGTCGACGGGGTAGTCCCTGGAGAGGTCCGGCTGCCCCCAGACCGCGATGGTCAGGACGTCGCGGGGGCCGATCGTGTAGTCCTGGGCGCAGGCGGGCCCAACCCCGCCGAGGCCAAGCAGGAGTCCGACGACCACGAGCAGAAGGCGCTTAGGAAGGCTCACCGTGACCGGCATCATCTGAGACATTTAGAATACCTAGTCCCGAGGGGCTTGTCCAATTACCGGCGGTGATGAGGCTAACGCTCAGAACTGCAAGCTGATTTTCGCGGTGAACTTGTCGTCCTGGAAGTCGAAGGCATTGAAATTGGACAGCCGGCCGGTGTGAGCGTACTCGCCGCCCACGCTCAGCCAGGGCTGGATCTCGTAGTCGAGCCCGGCCCCGTAGGCGAAGAAGATGTCACTGCGCCAGTCGGTCTGCCCGTTCAGGGTCTGCTTGTTTGGATAATCGCTCTTGCCGATCGTCGCGCGCAGGTTCGCCGTGAGCTTGCGCCAGAGCTGCTGCTGCACCCCGAAGGCGCCGCTGGTGGTGACGTAAAAGGGGACGTTGCCGAAGCTCGACTCCTGCACGCTGCGGTCGGTCGCGAGGGTCAGGATCGTCCGCTCGGTGGGCCGGTAGGTCCAGTCCCCGCCCATGATGAGGCCCGTGTAGCCCGACTGAAAGGACGAGTCGGGCTCGCGCCGCTCGATGCCGATGCGGAAGGTCGAGGAGAGCTTGGCGGTCAGATCGCCCCGCACCGCCACGAGGAGCTGTTGCCGCGTGACATCGCGATCGCTCTGAGAGCGAAATTGCTTGAAACCGTAGTTGTAGTTGAGCCGGAGGTCGGTCTTGGGGAGGACCTTCCAGAACACCGACGCCCCGATCAGGTGCTCGTCCCGGTCCAGGGCCACGGCCACCGCCTGGTCGTCGAAGCTCACGTGTGTCCACGAGTGGTTCGCTCCCACCGAGAAGCGCGACGTGAGACGGTACTCGGCCTCGGGCGACAGCACGTTGGTGTTGCTCAGGAGCCGGCCGGTCAGCTCGGTATTGGGCGGATCGCTGGTGCGGGCGAAGTCGTCGCGCAAGTTGAACAACAACCTGGGAAAGTCGAGCCGGAGCTGGGTCACGCCGATGTGATGCACCGTGTCCTGACTGCTGAGCTCGATCCACTTCAAGACCTCCGCGCGGTAGCCCACGCTGAGGGAATGCGGCCCGAAGGTGTAGTCGGCCACGAAGCCGGGAATGGTCTTGAAGACGACGTCACCCTGGGAGTGGCTGGGGACCTGAAAGACATTGCTCTCGTAGTCCACCCGCTCGGTGAAGAACGGGCTCAGCTTGAGACCGGGGAGCCACTCTCCGAGATCCAGGGCTGCGGCCGGTCGGACGGGACCGAGGAACAGGACCAGCAGACCCAGAGCGACCGTCAGCCGAGAAGGTGTCAAGTGCTCTCCTGGTTCAACCGATCCGGTTCCGGATCCGTGCTTGCGAGGGTCGTCTCGAGCACCGATCATCGGACGGATCTGGCGAACATGTCAAGCCATTTGAGACCTCCCGGCTCTCACGATCTCAGCTTCGGCTCGCGCGGGCGGCGCCTTCCCGTAACTCCTTGAGCCTGGCTCGCACCACGCCCAGCCCCCACTTGCCGCCCAGACGGAGCGGCCGCAAGGGGTAGTAGAGGAGCCCCAGCGCAGGAGGAAGGCGGATCAGCCGCCGCTCGGACAGAGTGGGGACGAGAAGCAAGCGGGCCAGGTAGCGCAGCTTCTCCGTGGGCCGCGCGAAGAGACGTGCGGTGCACAGCGCCTCCCGCCAGATGCCCAAGGAGCCGGGAGTGGACGGGAAGAGGCTGAGCCAGGGCGGGAGGGCACTGACGCGGATTCCCGCGGGCACCGGCGTGTCGAGGAGGTCGCGGCAGGCGCTCAGGGTGATATCCAGAACGTCGATCAGGCCGAAGCGGGCCGCTTTCTTCCTGACCTTCTCCCAGTCGAGAGCACCGCGCACACAGATCTCGTGGACGTCCACGAGCCACTTGAGGGCCTGCCAGCGGTGACGGGCGGCGTGTACGGCCAGATAGAGCAGCTCCCACTCCGGGCTCAGGGCGTGGGCCTCGATACCCCCGAATGCCCGGCGGTGGGTCTCGGCCCAGAGGTCCGCGGTGGCGTCAGCGTCGCGCGGCCATCGCCACGCGATGTCCCAGTGCAGCTCCACCGGACATCGAGGCGGCTCCGGGGGAAGGAAGGCGTACTCGATATTGCTCTCGAGGAGCAGATCGATGTCGCCCGGCTCGACCTCCTCCTCCTGCTCGGCCCGCGAGTAGCCGAGCCCGACAAGGAGACCGAACGCCTGGGCCACGGCCTGGCGCGGGACGAGGATGTCGATGTCCGAGCATACGCGCAGGGCGGCGTCACCGTAGAGAGACTCGGCGAGGGCCACGCCCTTGAGGGGGATCACCGGCACGCCCGCCTGCCCGAGGCAGCCGAGCACGCGGCCGAGCTCGCGGGCAATGAGCAGATTGCGGGCGGCATTGATCCGGCGGGCGCGCTCGAACGCCACGCGCACCTCCTCGGGAATGTCGGGACCTCCGAGTCTCTCGAAGTTCCTGGCGACGAGCGGCGTGACTCCGTGCGCCTCGGACTGCTCGAGGATTCGCGACGACAACACGCCGCGGTCGATGAGGGTGAGGGCTCGACCCTGGAGCTCCGTGGTGAGGTTGCCGCGGGCGAGAAGGAGAAGCAGCCGCTCCCCGGACGTCACCGCGTCTCAGTCGCCTGCGCCGATGGCTCGCTCGATCGCATCGAGGACGGCCGCCAGGCCCGCGAGGCCCTCCCCGAATCCCAGCTCGAATACGGGCACGCGCGCCACCAGCCCGAGGTAACGGTCCAGCATGAGCCGCTTTCGCCCCAGGTCCTGGAGGCTGAAGCAGAAGGCATGGGCGAGGACGGCCGGAAAAGCCGTCGAGGGCCGGAGCCGCGTGAGGGCCGCGTCACCGAAAGCTCGGCTCCCCCGATCGATTACGCAAACGGCGACCAGCGGCACCGGCGCCCACCCCACCCGCCCGCCAGAGTCCCCCGCGCCGGTGAGCCGCGCCGCCTCCGCGCCCAGGCCAAAGAACGCCGCCGATGCGGGCCGAAGCCGGACGTCGAACGCCAGGGGCACCGCGCCGATTCCCGCCTGAGACATGTCCAGGGCGACGGCGTCGTCGGCCCACAGCCCGTATCCACGCCGGTGGAGCCCGTAGGCGATGGTGGACTTGCCGCTGCCCGACGCTCCGCAGAAGGCGGCCACACCGCGGGGGGTGCGGACGGCGCTCGCGTGAAGGACCTCGGCGCCGCGGGCCTGGAGCACCAGCGGCAAGGCGGAGTGCCAGTAGGCCTCGACGACTGTGTCCGGCGCGACTCCGGGGCTCGGCGACGCGGCCACCTGATTGCCGTCGCCGTCGAAGCAAAAGGTGGCCAGTCCGGGCAGATCCATCCAGTACTGCCCGGCCTCGGCCCGACAGTAGGCGAAAACGGCCCCGCCCGTGTCGCGCCAAACCTCCGCTCCTGCGGCCATCGCCGGCGGTGAGATCCGAGCACCGGCAGCACGCCCGGCGATGTCGAGCCGGGGTACCCGCGCAGGGAAGAGAAGCGATTCTGTCATCAACCTGGAACTGGCGGCTTGCGGACACTGGTCCCATCACTGTCCGAGTTGCCACTCACCTTCGTGGCCCCCTTGACCAGGTCCCTCACGTGGCCGAGTCCGGTCAGGGTTGGGCGCTCCCACGGGATCTTGGCCTTCGCGCGCTGCCCCTCTTCGTGTTCCCGTTGACTCATGCGGCAGCCTCCCTTTCCTCGGACGTGAGCGATATGCCAGAGCGGGCGCGCAACCACATCTCGGTGCTGAGCACCAGCCAGGCGTGCAACCAGCGTGCGTTGCGCCCCGCGAAGTAATCTTCCATGAAGCGGCCGATGCGGCCGACGTCGACGAGGCCGAGATCGGCCAGCTTGGTCGGGCCGGCGAAGCTCCGCCAGGCCTCACCACCTGCTGGGCGCAGAATGCCATGCACGGCCTGGCTGAAGTCGACCTTCTTGGCGCGCATCGCCACCGACGGCAGCCGCGCCGCGACCAGCCGGCGCAGGGGAGTTTTGTGCCGTCCGCCCGCAATGAGATCGTCGGGCGGGATCCGCAAGGAGAGGCCCACCAGGTCCCGGTCGAAATACGGCAAGAGAAACGTGAAGCCGAAGGACCTGGCCCACGCGTACGCTTGGTCCTGCTCGATGAGCAGAAGCGGGGCCTGAGTCAAGCCCCGGATCGTTCGGACATAGGAGCGCTCGCCCGGCGCAAGCTCGATGCGAGCGGCGCTGAGACGGCGGTGCTCGAGGAGGCCGGCGAGGCCCCGGTCCGTCGGCGAAGCCCACGATGGCAAGACCCTCCGCTGTCGCTGCTTGCGGGCCCAGTCCAGGACGCGCGGGCTGACACGCCCCAGGACCCTCCGCCCCAGCCCCACCAGCTCCGGCGCCGCCGCGTAATCCCAGAAGACGGCGCGCGCCACCCGAGCCGCCGAAAAGGGGGATGTGCGCTGGCAGGCGCGGCAGAAGCGCCAGAGCGCCTGCAGGTCCAGCGCGGCCAGGCGGTCGGCGCCATAGCTCGGGTCGACATTGAGCATGTCGTCGCCACCCGTTCCCATGAGCAGCCGCTTGAGACCAAGCCGGGCCGCGGACCGCAGAAGCCCGGAGTAAGCAGACTGCCAGGGGCTGAGCACGGGGCTGGGGCTGGTCCGGGACAAGGCCAGCGCGGCGCCGACGAGAGTCTCGCCATCAAGGCTCTCCTCGAGGGTTCGGATGAGCTGAGGCATCCCGAGGGCGCGCGCCACCGCGATCTGGCTCTCACCCTCGTCGCACACGGTGTTCGCGAAGCGAAGCGAGACCGCGTGAAGTGGAGCTTCCCCGCGGAGCTGTTCGGCGGCCAGGGCGGCGATACTCACCGAGTCGAAGCCGCCGCTCAAGGCGATGCTGTCGCCGCCCACGGACAGGCACCGGCTCACCGCCCGCTCCAGCAACGATTCGAAGCGCGAGATCTCCTCCGGGGTTGCCCAGGCGAAGCCCGGCGGGACCGGATCCCAGTAGCGGGAGACCTCGATCGTCCCGCCGCCCAGGCGGAGCGTGTGGGCAGGGGGAAGACGGCGGACGTCTTCGTAGAACGTCTCGTGGATCTGGTGGGACAGGCTCGAATCCTGAAGATACTCCGCGATGAAAGCCCGGTTGAACGTCCCCGCAACTTCCCGCCGACCGATGATCGCATCGAGCGACGTGGCGATCAGGAAGACCCGCCCATTCCACCAGTAGAAGCATGGGTTGCGGCCCATCGCGTCGCGACCTACCGTAAGGCGTCGCCGCCCCTCGTCCCAGATGACCACGGCGAAGCCGCCGGAGATCTTCTCGAAGAGCCCGTCCCGCCAGCGCTCATAAGCGGAGGCGACGAGCGCCGCGTCGGAGACAGGTGGGCCGGCCTCACCGGCGGCGCGATCGAAGAGGTAGCCATCGAAGACCACGAGGTCTCCCGACGGCGCCCGGAACAGAGTGGCGTCCCCTGCCGGCTTGGGCACGTGGAGCACCCTGGGCCGCGCTTCGAGGACCGTATCCCAGCGCAGGACCCACGAGCTGCCGAGGCGGCCGTCGAAGGCCCGGCGCCCCTCGTCGCGGCCAGACTCGGCGGCGGTCCCGCGCGTCTTCTCAGCCATCGCCGAGCACCGTGATCAGGCGGCTGTTGACCAGCGAGCCGATGAGCTCTCCGACCTGACCGGTCAGCTCCGCCGGGGTGACCTCGAACTCCTCGACCATCCGCCTTTCGATCTCGGCACGGTCGCAGTCGGCGCACAGGAGCTCCCACACGCGCGCGCCCGTGGGGTTGAGGACATAGATCTGGTCGGTCCTCGTGTGGACGAGGACGATCTCATCCCCGACGCGGGTCGCGAGCGCATCGGGACTCGCCTGAAAGCGCGCGGGCATGGAGCCCGTCATGGCCGATCAGGCCCGAGGCCGGGCACCAGAGCATAACGCGACGGGTCGTCGGGGCCCGCGAATACCTTCCCCGCGCTCTCGACCCAGGCATGGCCGGTCAGCGCGCTTCCCTCGCTCCTCACGAAGCCCAGCCTGAGGCTCGCCGGGCACCCTCGTCGCTCGAGGAGCGTCTGAACGGCCAAAGCCTGGACGAGACAGGTCGCGCCCGGGATGGCGGCGCTCGCCCGCGTCACCGCCCGCGCGATGTCTTCCGGGGCGGCGAGGTCGACGCGACGGGCCGGTGCCGACCTCGCCGCGGCGAGAACGAGGAGGCGCCGCACCGCCCGAAGCGACAGGAGCGACAGCCCCAGCCTGATCCCCCCCATGAGAAAAACCGCCCCGAGCACCAGGCACCGCTCGGCCGGGTCGAGGTGGATGAACCTACGCGCTCTTCGCATCGGCTCCAACACGCGACGATTATAGGCTTCTTGGCCAGCGCTCTGCACTCCGAATCGACCCGGCATGCGATCAGACCTTCTTGCCCCGGTGTTCCCATTTCCCCCTGAAGGTGATCCAGAACGACAGCGCGATCAGCGTCAGGTCGAGCCGGAAGCTCTGCTTCCTGATATAGAGCTGGTCGAGCTTGAATTTGTGGCGGCGGGGGACATCACGCGGAGCGTAGATCTGGGCGATGCCCGTGAGGCCAGGGGTGACTCGATGCCTCGCCTCGTAACCCGGGATCTTCTCGATCGGCACGAGCCCCCCGTCGCCCCTGACCTCGATCTCCTCCCGCAGGAGGGCCCGGGGGCCCACGAAGCTCATCTCGCCGACGAAGATGTTCCAGAGCTGGGGCAGCTCGTCCATGGCGGTGGCACGCAGGATACGTCCGGTACGGGTCACCCGCGGGTCGCGCTCCCGGGCCTGAAGCGCCCCGAACCTCTTGTCGGCGTCCACCACCATCGAGCGGAACTTCCAGCTCCGGAACCGCTTGCCCCCCTTCCCCACCCGCGCCTGGCCGTAGAACACCGGGCCGCCGTCCTCGATCTTGATAGCGAGTGCGATGAGCGCCCAGAGCGGCATCGAGCCCAGCAGGCCGAGCCCGGAGACCGCCACGTCGAACGGGCGCTTCAGCGCCGGGGGCCGGGCCTCGAGGACGCGGGGCGCGGCCGTGACCTCGCGGAACAGTGTCTCGTACGCGCGCACCTGGAGCGGGCGGTCGAAGGAGAGAGCCGCCCGGCGGGCATTGTGCCCGAGCTCGCGCGCGCGATCGCGGTCGCGATAGAGCACCAGGATCTGGCGGGCCAGGTCCTCGGCGCTTTCCGGTTCGGCGAGCAGGCCCGAGCCATGCTTCGTCGTGATCGCCGCCACCTCGGAGGCGTCCTCCACCGCCGCGACATAGGGCCGCCCGGCCGCGAGGATTCCGTAGAGCTTGCTGGGCACGATGTAGCCGGCCAGACCCGGCTTGAGCGAGATGACGAAGACATCCGCGCCGGCGAAGGACTCGGCAAGGCGCTCGCGCGGCTGGTAGGGCAGGAACCGGACATTGTCGAGCGCCCGGGAGCGGGCGCGGGCCTCGAGCGCCTGCCGCTTCGACCCGTCCCCCACGACGGCCACCAGGATATCGGGATACGGGCGAAGCCGCTCGGCAGCGTCGAGCAGGGTCTCGAGGTTCTGGGAGAGCCCGACATTGCCCGAGTGCATCACGACGAATCGGTCGGCGAGCCCCTGCGAGATCGACAAGGCATTCCGCTTGGGCCCGGGGGCGATCGCCGAGCAGTCGGCCCAGTTGTGGATGACCGTCACCTTGCCCGGATCCGCGCCCTTGCCGGCCACGAGCCGGTCCCGCATCGTCTCGCCCACCGCGACCACCCGATCCGCCCTCTTGATCAAGAAGCGGTTGACGCGCTCGAGCAAGCGGTCTACCCGCTCGCTGTGGAAGTCCTCGAGGAGGCGCGCCACCTCCGGGAACACGTCCTGGCAGAGATAGACGAAGCGGGCGCCCGCGCGGCGGGCCGCGAGCAGCGCGGCCAGGCCGATGATCGGCGGATCGGTGAGGGCCACGACGATGTCGGGGCGCGGCAGGGCAAGCCCCGCCAGGCACGACGACGCGAAGTAGCTCACGTAGTTGGCCGCGCGCCCGGCGAAGCGCCGCGGCCGGAAGGTCGTGCCCCGCGCCCGGAGTATCCTCACGCCGTTGCGCTCTTCCCGCCTGAACGGCCACAGGCCCGCCACGCGTCCCGGGCCGGCGGCGCCGGAGGAGAGCGGCGGCCCCGCCACCACCCACACATCCTGACGGCCGTCGCGGGCGAGATCCTCGGCGAGGTCGGTGAGGAGCTGGCCGGTGGCGCCGAGGTCCGGATAGTAAGACCGATTGAAAAAGCAGATACGGAGCGAAGTCATCGGCGGGACGCGTCCCCGGTGGCGGCCGCCCCAAGCCCCCTGGGAGCACGCTTTCGATCAGCAG
>Ga0214473_10000672_pt1 | contig 47670 bp, 42 predicted proteins | sample RVTome_7_FD_203509 | JGI IMG/M metagenome (GOLD analysis project Ga0214473, IMG submission 203509) | Soil microbial communities from uranium-contaminated site in the Upper Colorado River Basin, Wyoming, United States - RVT98D197 | ecosystem: Environmental > Terrestrial > Soil > Contaminated >...
GCTCCGGGGCCTCGTCGAAGACGTTTTCCAGGAAGAGATCGACGCCCTCCTTCTCGGCGGTTTCCACCACTTCCTCGAAGGTCCGTCGGGCGGGCTCGAACCACTTGTCGGAATCGAAATCGTAGATCCAGCCGTAGTACCCGCCGTGGACCACGATCCCCAGGGGGCGGAAGAGGGGGGCGAGCGCGATCGCCTGACGCAGCCGGCGGACCGCAAGCCGGCGGGCCTCCTCGTCGCGGGCGCCGGGCCAGAGGTCTTCGAAGGGAGCGTGGAAGGTGGCGGTTCGGACCCCCCCCGAGCGCAGCGATTCGGACACGGAGTAGGCGTGGCCCGGCGTGATGGAGTCGAGCGCGTTCGCCGTAAAATAGATCTCGGGTCCCACGCCGTTTTCTGCGAGGAGACGGGTGGTTTCCTGGGCCTCCAGCATCGGGTAGGGGACCGTGGTGTGGATCGTCCAGTTCATCGCGAGAGGATATCCCATCCCCTCCGGCGGGGCAAGTTCCGATCCCGAAAAGTCCTTGACATACAATTGTATACTGCATACATTATCCGGCAACCCGTAAAAGAATTGGGAGTCCGCTTGCTGCAAAAACTGAAAATCCAGATCGACAATCACTTGACGCTCCGGGAAAAGATCGTCGAAACGGTCCGCAATGCGATCGTCAACGGGCAGATAGCGGCCGGCGCCCGGGTGGCGGAACCCGAGCTGGCCGACCACTTCGGCATCAGCCGGACCCCGATCCGGGAGGCGTTCCGCCAGCTGGAGTCCGAAGGGTTCATCACGGTCATCCCCCGGAAGGGGGCCATCGTCGCTTCCCTTTCGGCCAAGGACATCTCCGACTTTTACGACCTGAAAATGGTGCTCGAAGGTTATGCGGCGCGATGCGCGACCAAGGTGCTCACGGAGAAGGAGATGGCGAAAATGGAGGCGGTGAACCGCCAGATGGAGGTCGCCGCCGCCAAGAAGGACCTTCGCAAGGTCCTCGTCCTTCACAACGAGTTTCACGACATCTTCCTCAAGGCATGCGGCAACGAGAAGCTCCACGCCATTGTCCAGAACATGGTGATGCAGTTCCAGCGGTTCCGGCTGATCCTCGCCATGCGCGGCAAGATCGAAGGGTCCATCCGCCAGCACCGGGAGATCATCGATGCGTTCCGGAAGCGGAACTCCGACATGGCGGAGTCCCTCGTGATCAAGAATGCCCAATACGGAAAGAAGGTCCTTCTCCGGGAACTGGCGAAGGGGTGATCCGGGGGGACTTCGATGCCCGATCCGGACCGATTGCGTAATCTTCCATCCGTCGCCTCCCTGCTGGAAACCCCGGAAATCCGGCAGCTCCTGGCCCGGATCCCGCGCACCGTCGTAGTGGAAGCCATACGGAGGACGCTCTCCGTCTTCCGCCGCGAAGCCTCCGGGAGCGGGGGACCTTTCCGAAGCCGTGAGGAATGGACGGCCCTCCTGCTGTCCCGCCTTCCCCCCGAGATCGCAACGGGGGAGGCGCCATCGCTTCGCCGGGTGATCAATGCGACCGGGGTCGTCATCCACACCAACCTCGGTCGGGCGCCGCTGCCGGAGGAGGGGATCCGCGCCGTTTTCGAGGTGGCCTGCGGCTATTCCAACCTGGAGTTCGACCTCGCGTCGGGGAGCCGTTCCTCTCGCCTCGTCCACATCGAGGAACGGATCGTCGCGCTCACGGGCGCCGAGTCGGCGCACGTCGTCAACAATAATGCCGCGGCCGTGCTCCTTTGCCTGGCGGGGCTGGCCCGGGGGCGGGAGGTCCTGGTCAGCCGCGGTGAACTCGTGGAGATCGGCGGCTCTTTCCGGATCCCCGACATCATGGCCGAAAGCGGGGCGATCCTCGTCGAGGTGGGCACGACGAACCGGACGCGGCTCAAGGACTACGAGAAGGCCGTCACCGGCCGTACGGCCCTTCTTCTGAAGGTCCACCGCTCCAACTTCAGCATCTCCGGTTTCACGGAGGAGGTTTCGGCGGCTACGCTTTCCGCCCTTGGCGAGCGGCGGGGGATCCCGGTGATGGAGGACCTCGGCTCCGGCGCCCTCTTCGATTTTTCCGGTGCCGGCATTCCGGGGACTCCGACCGTGCGACAGGCGCTCCGGAAGGGCCCCGGCGTCTTGACCGTCAGCGGAGACAAGCTTCTCGGAGGACCGCAGGCGGGGATCATCGTGGGGCGCAAGGCCCTCGTCGATCCATTGAAAAGGCACCCCCTCTCCCGGGCCCTGCGGATCGACAAGCTGTGCCTGGCCGCGCTGGCGGCCACGCTGAACCTGTACGCCGACCCGCTTCGGGCGCTTGCCCGCGTCCCCGTGCTGGCGATGATCACGGAGGGGGAACTCGCCGTTCGTGCGAGGGCGCGGAAGCTCGTCCGGCGGGTTCGGAGGGGGAGCGGCGGGGGGCTGCTCCTTTCCGTCGAACGCACGCATTCCTCCCCCGGCGGGGGAGCGATGCCCGAAGTCCAGATCCCCACGTCCTGCGTCGCCGTGTCCCATCCGGACGTGCGCGTTGAGGAATTGGAGGGGAGGCTCCGGCGGGGGGATCCTCCGGTCGTGGCGCGAATCGGGAAGGGGAAGCTGCTCCTCGACCTGCGGACCATCCGTGACGACGAGCTTCCCGGCCTGGCGGGGGCGCTCCTGGCGGCCGCCAAAATTCCGGGTTGAACGAGTGTCCCCCATCAGTGTATATAAAGACATGCTGAATTCCGGTGTGCTTGTCCTCAACCGGGCGTTTTTCCCTGTCCACGTCACGAATGTGCGCCGCGCATTCTGTCTTCTTTACTCCGGGCTTGCAAGGGCCATCAACTCCCAGTACGAAATGTTCGATTTCCAGTCGTGGAGCGAGCTGTCCATCCACACCCACGACGAGGCTGTGGGGCTTGTGGGGAGGATGATCCGGATCCCGAGGGTCGTCGTGCTGGTCGCCTATGACCGGGTCCCGAAGCGTACCGTGCGCTTCAGCCGGCACAACATCTTCGTCAGGGACCGGAACACCTGCCAGTACTGCGGCAAGGGCCACCCCCGGAACGAGCTGAACCTGGACCACGTCGTCCCGAGGTCGCGGGGGGGGAACGCCACGTGGGAGAACATCGTCTGCAGCTGCCTCCCGTGCAACAAGCGGAAGGGCGGGATGCTGCCCGAGGAGGTCGGGATGCGCACGATCGTTCGCCCCGCGCGTCCCCGGTGGAAGCCGGAATACGCCTTCTCCCTTCGCGCCCCGATCCATCGGGAATGGCTGCCATTCCTGAACCTCGTCGACTTCACCTACTGGAACCTCGAACTCGAAAGGTGATTCGCTCGCGGAAAACCGGAAGGCGGGGCTTCCTGGAATCCCTCCTGTTTATCGTCGGGCACCCCCTGTCCCATTCGTTGAGTCCCGCGATGCACAACGGCGTCATCGCCCGGCTCGGCCTTCCTTTGCGATATGTCGGCGTGGACCTGAGGCCGGGGTTCCTCCGCGATTTTTTCCGGGTCGTCCGCGCCGGGAATTTCCTGGGGGGGAACGTGACGATCCCGTTCAAGGAAGAGGTTGCTGCCTTGGCCGACGAACGGTCGGAGGCGGTCGACGTCTGCGGTGCCGCCAACGTCATCCGCGTGAGGCGGGGGCGGCTGTTCGCCGACAACACCGACGGGAGCGGCCTGCTGGACGCGGTGCAAGGGGCGGGGTGGGGGAGACGCTTCCGGCGGGTGGTGATCCTGGGGGCGGGCGGCTCCGCCCGGGGGATTACCTATGAGCTTTGCCGCAGCGGGGCGAAGGAGATTGCCGTCCTGAATCGCCACCCCTCGCGCGCGGCGGAGATCGTCCGCGCCCTCTCCCAGCGATTTCCGGCGACGTCGATTTCCGCGGGAGAGCTGAAACCCTCCAGAATGATGAAGGAATTTCGCGGGGCAGACTTGATCGTTCAGTGCACCTCCCTCGGCCTGTCCGGGGAGTGGAAAAATTTTCCCGAGAGGGGTATAGAGAAAACTTCCTGTTTTGCCGATATAGTCTACCGGAAAGGGGGAACCCCCCTTGTCCGCCGGTTGAGAAAGAGGGGGATCCCCGCCATCGACGGCTTGGGGATGCTGGCCCACCAGGCGGCAAGGAGTTTTTTCCTCTGGACGGGGAGAAAGGTTCCTGCGGAGAAATTTCTATCGATGGCGGAAAAACAGTTGCAGTCTGATGATTAATTTTATGCTAAATATAGTGTAATTAATACTCTATTTGGTGACTATTCAATGTCCGTAATGGCAACCAAGATCGGGGAGATGCTGCTGAAGGGGAACATCATCACCCCCGAGCAGTTGCGGAACGCTCTCGATACCCAGAAGAAGACCAAGGAGCGGATCGGGTCGGTCCTCGTCAAGTCCGGCTTCATCAAGGAGCCGGAGCTGCTGGCCTTTCTGGGGCGCCAGTTCAACGTTCCCGTGGTCGACCTCTCCAAGTACGAGATCAACTCCGAAGTCGTCCGGCTCCTGCCCGAGGAAATGGTCCAGAAGCACCTCGCTCTCCCGATCAACCGCGTCGGGGCGAAGCTGATCGTGGCCGTGGCCGACCCGTCGAACATGGCGATCATCGACGCCATCGGGTTCAAGACCGGTTACGCCGTGGAGTTGGTGCTGGCGTCCGAAAAGGACATCACCTCCGCGATCAACAAGTTTTTCGACCAGTCGATGGATTTCAAGGACATCATCTCCGAGTTGGACGAAGACCTGGAGGTCGTGCGGGAGGAGGATCTCGAGGCCCTGGACCAGGATCGGGGGGTCGACGATGCCCCGGTCGTCAAGCTCGCCAACTTCGTGCTCACCGACGCGATCAAAAGGCGCGCATCGGACATCCACATCGAACCGTACGAGAAGGAATTCCGCGTCCGCTATCGCGTGGACGGCGTGCTTTACGAGGTGATGCGCCCCCCCCTGAAGCTGCGCAACGCCCTGTCCTCCCGCTTGAAAATCATGTCCAGCCTGGACATTGCCGAGCGAAGGCTCCCCCAGGACGGCAGGATCAAGCTCAAGGTCGGGAAGGGAAGGGAGATGGATTTCCGCGTTTCCGTCCTGCCGACCATCTACGGCGAGAAGATCGTCCTGCGTCTTCTGGACAAGGCGAGCCTCCAGCTCGACATGACCAAGCTCGGCTTCGAGATCGATCCGCTCAAGGACTTTCAGGAGGCCATCCACCGCCCCTACGGGATGATCCTGGTCACCGGTCCCACCGGCTCGGGGAAGACGACGACCCTCTACTCGGCCCTAGCCGACCTGAACAAGACCACCGACAACATCTCCACCGCAGAGGACCCGGTGGAATACAACTTCGCCGGGATCAACCAGGTGCAGATCAAGGAGGAGATCGGACTCACGTTCGCGGCGGCGCTGCGCTCTTTCCTCCGCCAGGACCCCGACATCATCATGGTGGGGGAGATCCGCGACTACGAAACCGCGGAAATCGGCGTGAAGGCGGCCCTGACGGGGCACCTCGTCCTTTCCACGCTCCACACGAACGACGCGCCGAGCACCGTCACGCGCCTGCTGAACATGGGGATCGAGCCTTTCCTGGTCTCCTCGTCGCTCAACCTGATCCTGGCGCAGCGGCTGGCCCGCAGGATCTGCGGAAACTGCAAGGAAGAGGTGAAAATCATCCCGAAGGCGCTGCTGGACGCGGGGATAAAGCCGGAACGGCTGAAGCAGGCCCGGCCGTCCCGCGGGAGGGGGTGCGACGACTGCAACGGCACCGGGTTCCGGGGGCGCGTCGCCCTTTACGAGGTGATGCCGGTCAAGGAAGATCTCAAGGATCTCGTCCTGCGGGGGGGATCGGCGATCGATGTCAAGCGGGAGGCCATCCGGCTCGGGATGAAGACGCTCCGGCAGTCGGGGCTTTCGAAGATCGAGGAGGGGGTCACCACGCTGGAGGAAGTGCTCCGGGTGACCGCTCCCGATTGAGCGGGAAAGATAAAAGGAGAAGATGCCGATGATTTCGATCCACGAGATGCTCAGTGTTATGTACGAGAAGGGCGCCTCCGACCTGCACATCACGACGGGGATCGCACCCACCATCCGGGTGGACGGGCGCCTGCTCCCGCTGCCGGCGGAGCCGCTGACCCCCCCGGACACGAAACGGCTCTGCTACAGCATCCTGACCGAGGCCCAGAAGCAGCGGTTCGAAGAGGAATGGGAGCTGGACCTCTCCTTCGGCGTGAAGGGCCTGAGCCGCTTCCGCGCCAACATCTACATGCAGCGCGGGGCCGTGGCGGGCGCGTTCCGGACGATCCCGTTCCGGGTCCGGACGTTCGACGATCTGGGCCTGCCGTCGGTGCTGAAGGATCTGTGCAAGAAGCCGAGGGGGCTCGTCCTGGTGACGGGGCCGACGGGCTCCGGGAAGTCGACGACCCTCGCCGCGATGATCGACAAGATCAACTCGGAGCGCCAGGAGCACATCGTCACGATCGAGGATCCGATCGAATACCTGCACCCGCACAAGAAGTGCGTCATCAACCAGCGGGAGGTGAACGCGGACACCCAGAGCTTCAAGAAGGCCCTCAAGCACATCCTCCGGCAGGACCCGGACGTTGTGCTCATCGGCGAGATGAGGGACCTGGAGACGATCGAGGCGGCGCTGACGGTCGCCGAGACCGGCCACCTGGTGTTCGCCACGCTCCATACCAACTCGTGTGTTCAGACCATCAACCGCATCCTCGACGTCTTTCCCCCGTACCAGCAACCCCAGGTGAGGGCCCAGATGTCGTTCGTCCTCGAGGGGGTCGTCTCCCAGATCCTCCTGCCCAAGGCATCCGGGCTCGGCAGGGTGCTCTGCCTGGAAGTGATGATCCCCAATCCGGCGATCCGGAACCTCATCCGGGAGGAGAAAGTCCACCAGATTTACTCCCAGATGCAGGTGGGACAGTCCAAATTCGGAATGCAGACCATGAACCAGTCGCTGCTCGCTGCGTACCTGCGCCGGGAAATCACGCTGGATGACGCCGTCGGGAGGAGCTCCGACCCCGAGGAGTTCCGGACCCTGCTCTCGGCGGCGCACAACGCACCGCAGGGCGCCGCGAAAAGAGCCTAGCGGGCAAGCCGCGGAGGAACCGATGCCGAAATACGTCTGGGAAGGCAAGACCAGGGCCGGCGGAAATCTTAACGGGGAGATCGAGGCGCCCAACGAAGCGTTCGTCCTCGCGCAACTGCGCAGGCAGCAGATCGTCCCCCTCAAGGTCAAGCCCAAGGCCAAGGATCTGGGGTTCAAGCTCCCGGGATTCAGGGCGAAAGTCAGCCAGAAGGAGCTGGCGATTTTTACGCGCCAATTCGCCACGATGATCGACGCGGGGCTTCCACTGGTGCAGTGCCTGGACATCCTCGGATTGCAGCAGGAGGGCCAGGCGTTCAAATCGGTCATCTTGAAGGTGAAGGAGGACGTGGAGAGCGGTTCCACCTTCGCCGACGCCCTGTCGAAGCACCCGAAGGTCTTTGACGAGCTGTTCGTCAACCTGGTGGCGGCCGGAGAGGTCGGCGGCATCCTCGACACGATCCTGTCCCGACTTGCCACGCACATCGAAAAGGCGATGAAGCTCGCCAAGAAGATCAAGGGGGCGATGGTCTATCCGTCCACCATCGTCGCGGTGGCGATCATCGTCACCGTGGTCCTCCTCCTGTACGTCATCCCGATCTTCGGAAAGATGTTCCAGGACTTCGGGCAGGCACTGCCGGCCCCCACCCAGTTCGTCCTTGGGTTGAGCGCCTTCACCCGGAAGTATTTTCTCCTCGTGGTCGTCGTCATCGCGGCTCTGGTCGCCGCCCTTCGCTGGTATCGAAACAGGGAAAGCGGCCGCAGGAATATCGACGCTCTCCTCCTGAAGCTGCCGATCATTGGGAGCCTGCTCCAGAGGATCTCGGTGGCCCGGTTCTCCCGCACGCTGGGCACCATGGTGAGCAGCGGCGTTCCCATCCTGGAAGGCATGGACATCGTCGCGAAGTCGGCGGGGAACAAGGTCATCGAGGAGGCGATCATGAAGGCCCGGATGAGCATCAGCGAGGGGAAGACGATCGCGGACCCGCTCGCCGAGGCCAAGGTGTTTCCCGTGATGGTGACCCAGATGGTGGCCGTGGGGGAGGCCACCGGCGCGCTCGACACGATGCTCAACAAGATCGCCGATTTCTACGACGACGAGGTCGACGCGGCCGTGGAGGCCCTGACCTCCCTGCTCGAACCGATGCTGATGATTTTCCTCGGCGTCGTGATCGGCGGCCTGGTCGTCGCGATGTACCTGCCGATCTTCAAGCTGGCAGGTGTCGTCGGCGGATAGAGGGGTGTCGGCGATCCCCGCCGGGGGTCGTAGGGAGGAAGCCTCCGGGGGGCGCAACCTCCTGTTGGTGCGGACCGGGATCACGTTCGCCCTTCTCGCGTCAGTGGTTTCGGTCCATTTCCGGGAGCCCGCGCTCTTCCTCGCCGGCGGGTTCAAGTATCTCTACGTGGCCGTTGTCCTTTCGTACGGATGGCTCCTCCTCCGTTTCGCCCTGTGGGGCAGCAGCGAACTGACCCTTCCGGTCTCCATCGTCCAGTCGCTTGTGGACGTGGGGTTCGTTTCCGTCATCGTGTTCGCCACGGGGCTGTACGACAGCGTCTTCGCGTTCATGTACGTCGTCATCATCCTGCTGGGGAGCCTCGAGCTGTTCCTCAAGGGGGCGATGATCTGGGCCGTTTTCTCCGCGGTCTCCTACGTTTCGTTGCTGTATCTGCAGATGCGCGGCGTTCTTATCCCCCCGGGCGTGGAGGACTTCCACCTCGCCTGGTCCCCGTTCCTCCGCTCCGCGCTGACGAATTCCATCGGGTTCCTGATGACCGGCCTCCTCTCCGGGCTGCTGGGGGAAGACATCCGGAAGACGCGCCAGCGCGTCCAGGCACGCGAGGACGATCTGCAGAAGCTGGAGTCGTTTCACAAGCACGTGGTCGACAACATCCCTTCCGGGATCCTGACGGCCGACATGAGGGGCCGGCTCAGCCTCATCAACGACACAGCGTGCAACATCCTGGGAGTGCGAAGGGAAGAGGTGACGGGGAAACCCGTGGAAACGGTTCTTTCGGGGCTGGAACTGTCGGATTCCCGTGGGAAGTCCCCCCTGCCCCGGCCGGAAATCTTCTTCCGGCGCGCGGACGGAGCTGAAATCTTCCTGGGTTTTTCCGCATCTCCCTTGAAGGACACGGAAGGGAGGGTAATCGGCAAGGTTGTCATCTTCCAGGACCTGACGCCTGTAAAGCTGATGGAAGAGCGCGTCCGCATTGCGGACCGGCTTGCGGGCGTGGGAGAGCTTGCGGCAGGGCTCGCCCACGAGATCCGGAATCCGCTCGCGTCCATCGCCGGCTCCTCGCAGATGCTGAGGGAGTCGCCGGAATTGGCGGAGGAGGCAAGGACGCTCCTCGACATCATCGAGCGCGAGAGCACGCGGTTGAACGGCCTCATCTCGGATTTTCTCGCCTACACAGGGCCCTCCCTGCGCAACGTCGGACCCGTGAATCTGGCGGACCTGATCGGCGAAGTCATCGACGCGATCCGCGCGGGAGAAGCCCGTGAGAAAGGCGTGGAGGTGGAGAAACGATCCATGGGAAACCTTTTCGTCGACGGCGACGCGGAGCAGCTGAAACAGGTTTTCTGGAACCTGGTGCGGAATGCCGTGCAGGCCACCCCCCAGGGCGGGCAGGTACGGCTCGAGCTTTTTCCCCAGGTCCGCCACGGCGAACGGTACGCGGTGGCGACGGTGAGCGATACCGGAACGGGGATCGACCCTGCCAACACCGGGAAAATTTTCAATCCGTTCTTCACCACGAAGGAGGGAGGGACGGGGCTCGGGCTGGCCATTTCCCAGAGGATCATCCAGATCCACCGGGGATTCATCGAAGCCCGATCCCGGCCGGGGCACGGAAGCACGTTCTCGGTCTTCCTCCCCGAGAGGAGGGCGAACTCCGGTGCCGGCGGTTCCGCGTCCTGACGGAAGGGTTACCATCGTGGGGGCTGGTCTGGCGGGATCGGAGGCCGCACTGGTCCTCTCCGCCGCCGGGATTTCCGTCGATCTGCTGGAGATGCGCCCCGGCGCTTCTTCCCCCGCGCACCGGACGGGATGGTTCGCGGAGCTGGTCTGCAGCAATTCCCTCGGCTCCGAGGAAGAGCAGTCCGGGAAAGGGCTTCTCAAGGCGGAGCTGCGGGAGCTCGGATCGAACCTGCTGTTTCTGGCGAACCGCGCCCGCATTCCCGCGGGAAAGGCGCTGGCGGTGGACCGGGATCTCTTCGGGCGGATGGTGACCGATGCGGTCCGCTCGCGGCCGAATCTTCGGGTGACGGAGCGGGAGGCACGATCGATCCCCGATTCGCCGCTGGTCATCCTCGCGTGCGGCCCTCTTCCTTCCGAGGCGTTGTCCTCGTCGATCCGCTCTCTCCTGGGGGATGAGGGGTATTATTTCTACGACGCCATCTCCCCGATCGTGGACGCCTCCACGATCGACAGGGAAGTGGCCTACTTCGCCGACCGGTACGGCGCCCGGTCGGGGGAGGGGGATTATCTGAACCTCCCGATGACGCGGGAACAATACGAGGTCTTCCTGTCCGCGCTGCTTTCGGCCCGCGGGATTCCCGCAAGGGAGTTCGAGGAAGAGCGGCACTTCGAGTCGTGCATGCCCCTGGAGACGCTCGCCCGCAGGGGTGCCGAAACGCTCCTGTTCGGGCCGATGCGGCCGGTGGGGCTCAGAGACCCGCGGACGGGAAAGACCCCGCACGCCGTCGTCCAGCTGCGGAAGGAGAATGCCGCGGGGACGATGTACAACCTGGTCGGATTCCAGACGAAGCTCGCCTTCCCCGAACAGGAACGGGTCTTTTCCCTGATCCCCGGGCTCTCCCGGGCGAAATTCCTGCGGTACGGCTCCGTCCACCGGAACAGCTTCCTCGACGCGCGACGCCATCTTCATCCCTGGCTGGAGTGCCGGAGACGTCCAGGCCTGTTTTTCGCCGGCCAGATCACCGGGGTGGAGGGGTATACGGAATCGATCGCCTCGGGTTTCGTCGCGGCCGTTTCCGTCGCCGCGATGGCCATGGGGCAACCCCCCTTCCCATTTCCGGACGCCTCGTTGACCGGATCGCTCATCCGTCACATCACGATGCCCCGCCCCGGCGACTGCCAGCCGATGAACGCCAACTTCGGCCTTCTCCCCGAACCCCCGCCCGGCAGAAAGCGGGATCGCAAGGCGAGGCAGGCGTTCGCCGCGCTTTGCGCGATCTCGGAATTCCGCAGTCGCTTCTTTAAATTTAATCCCTTGTGTGTTACATAATTCTTTTCCTTTCTGGAAGGGAACGGTCACGAAATTGAACGCCGCCATCGGCCCATTCTTGCAATTCCTCCTCTCGGAGCGGAACGCATCCCGGGACACGGCCCGGGCTTACCTGCGCGAGGTCTCCGACCTTCGCGCGTTCCTGAAGGAGACAAAGGGGAGAGACCCAGAGAAGGCGCACGGCGGATGGAAAACAGTGACGAAGGCGGACCTGCGCAGGTTCTTTTCCTCGAGGTTCCCGGCCCTGAAACCCTCGTCCCTGGCGAGGAAGATCTCGGCCATCCGGTCCTTCTTTGCGTTCCTGGTCGGGCAGGGGGCACTTTCGGGGAACCCGGCCTTGTCCCTCACGGCCCCGCGTCGGGAGATGCGGCTCCCCGAGTTCCTCCCCGTGGACGAGATGATGGACCTGCTGCGCTCGATGCCCGAGGGAGGCGAGAGGGAGGCGCGCGACTCCGCGATCCTGGAGCTGCTCTACTCCTCCGGGCTGCGCGTCGGGGAGCTGGTGTCGCTCCGGCGGGAGGACGTCCACCTCGTGGGGGGGACCGTCCGCGTGTCGGGGAAGGGTCGCAAGGTCCGCATCGTCCCGGTGGGCGAGAAGGCCGTCCGGGCCCTCAAGGAATATCTGACCGCGCGAGAAGCACGCGGCGTCCCCCGGGATTCCCCGGACCGGGGGGTCCTCTTCCGGAACCTTCGGGGGGGGGGTCTGACGGCGCGCAGCGTCGCACGGATCCTCGAGAATGCCCTCCGGCGGGCCGGGATCGGCAGACAATTGTCCCCGCACGGCCTCCGGCACACCTTCGCCACCCACCTCCTGGAATCCGGCGCGGACCTGCGGGCCATCCAGGAGATGCTGGGGCACGCGTCGCTTTCCACGACGCAGAGATACGCGAGGGTCAACGTGAGTCATCTCGTGCGCGCCTACGAGTCCGCTCACCCCCTCTCCCGCGCGGGGAGGCGGTCGTGAGCGGGACTCGGGGGACGACGATCGTGGCGGTGTCCCGCGGCGGGCGCGTGGCGATGGCGGGGGACGGGCAGGTAACGCTGGGGAATACCATTCTCAAGCATACGGCGCGCAAGATCCGCCGCCTGTACGAGGACCGGGTGCTTGCCGGGTTCGCGGGGGCCACCGCGGACGCCATTACGCTGTTCGAGAAGTTCGAGGGGAAGCTCTCGGAGTTCCACGGGAACCTTCGCCGGGCGGCGGTGGAGCTCGCGAAGGAGTGGAGGACCGACCGGGTGCTGCGCCGGCTGGACGCCGTCATGGTGGTGTCCGACGGGCGGGACCTGATGCTTCTGTCCGGAAGCGGGGACGTGGTGGAGCCCGACGACGGTGTGATCGGGGTCGGCTCCGGCGGGCCGTACGCCCTGGCGGCGGCCCGGGCGATGCTCCGGCATACGGAGCTGCCGGCGCTCGCGATCGCGCGCGAGGCGCTCCACATCGCCTCCGGGATCTGTATCTACACCAATGACAACCTGGTGGCGGAGGAGATCGCAGCGTCATGACGCGGGGAAAAAGGGAGGGGCAGGGCGGCCGCCCTCTGATTCCGCGGGAGATCGTGGCGGAGCTGTCCCGGCATATTGTCGGCCAGGAGAAGGCCAAGCGGGCCGTTGCGATCGCGCTGCGGAACCGCTGGCGCAGGCGACAGGTCCCGGAGGAGTTGCGAGAGGAGATCGTGCCGAAGAACATCATCATGGCGGGGCCCACCGGGGTCGGCAAGACCGAGATCGCGAGGCGGCTGGCCCGGCTGGTACAGGCGCCGTTTCTCAAGGTCGAAGCGTCCAAGTTCACGGAGGTTGGGTACGTGGGCCGCGACGTCGAGTCGATGATCCGCGACCTGGTGGAGATCGCGGTGCACATGGTTCGCGGCGAGGAGATGGAAGAGGTGGCCGGCAAGGCGCGCACAGGGGCGGAGGAGCGTCTCCTCGATCTCCTGCTCCCTCCCCGTCCCGCACGGCCGGCGGGGATATCCCCTTCGGAAGGGGAGCCGAAGACCGAAGAGTCGCGCGAACGGCTGCGGACGATGCTGAAAGAGGGGAAGCTGTCCGACCGGACGGTGGAGGTCGAGGTCAAGGAGAGCGCCGTTTCCGCCATCGACCTGACCGGCGTCCCGGGCGGAGAGGGGCTTGCGGGGATCGAGGGGAATCTCCAGGAGATGCTGGGAAACCTCTTCCCCAGGAAAGTACGCCGGAAACGGTTGCGGGTCCCGGAAGCGCTCTCCTTCCTTGAGAAGGAGGAGGCCGCCCGCATGGTGGACATGGACCGGGTGAAGCGGATGGCCGTCGAACGCACGGAGAGCGAGGGGATCGTCTTCCTCGACGAGATCGACAAGATCGCGGGCAGGGAATCCGTCTCGGGCCCCGACGTCTCCCGGCAGGGCGTTCAGCGAGACCTGCTTCCGATCGTGGAGGGATCGAACGTGAACACGAAATACGGGATGGTCCGGACCGACCACATTCTTTTCATCGCGGCCGGCGCCTTCCACATGACGAAGCCCTCCGACCTGATCCCGGAGCTGCAGGGGCGGTTCCCCATCCGCGTGGAGCTCGATTCCCTGACGAAGGAGGATTTCGTGCGGATCCTGACCGAGCCGCACGGCGCGCTTACCCGGCAGTACGCCGAGCTGCTCCGGACCGAAGGCGTGCAGGTCGTCTTTACCCCCGAGGCGGTGGAGCGGATCGCCGAGATGGCCTGCGAGGTGAACGACCGCACGGAGAACATCGGCGCGAGACGTCTCTACACGATCCTCGAGAAGCTCCTGGAGGATCTCCTGTTCGCCGCGCCGGAGATCGGCGGGCAGGAGATCGTCATCCGGAGAACATACGTGGACGAGAAGCTCTCCGGGATCGTACGGGACGTCGACCTCAGCCGGTATATCCTCTAGAAACGGGGCGGGACGAAGGGTGAAAGGGTACATCCAGAAGGCCGAAACGCTCATCGAGGCGCTGCCGTACATCCGGGAGTTCTCCGGGAAGACGGTGGTGGTCAAGTACGGAGGGGCGGCGATGGCCAGCGAGGAACGGATGGCGTCCTTCGCGGAAGACGTCGTCCTCCTGCAGTTCGTCGGGATCCGCCCGATCGTCGTGCACGGGGGCGGGCCGCAGATCGACCGCGTGCTTTCCCGGCTGTCGATCCCTTCGGAGCGGAAGGAGGGGTTGCGGGTGACGTCCCCCGAGGCGATGGAGGTCGTGGAGATGGTCCTCGGCGGGACGGTCAACAAGAAGATCGTGGCGCTCATCAACCGGTTCGGCGGGAAGGCGGTCGGCCTGACGGGAAAGGACGGCGGGCTGATCGGGGCCAGGAAGTACTCCGCTCCCGGGAAAAGCGGCGCTCCGCTCGACCTCGGGCTGGTGGGGGAGATCACGGGCGTCAACCCGGAGGTCATCCGGAGCATGGAACGAGACGGCTTCGTCCCGGTCATCGCGCCCATCGGGGCGGGGCCGGAAGGGGAGGCCTATAACATCAATGGGGACACCGCGGCGGCGGAGGTGGCAGCGGCGGTCGCCGCGGAGAAGTTCATTCTCCTCACGGACGTGCCGGGAGTTCTGGACCGGAAAGGGGAGCGCATTTCCACGATGACGGTCGACGATGTGGAGGCCGCCATCCGGGGCGGCCTGATCACCGGGGGAATGATCCCCAAGGTCGAGTGCGGACTGACCGCCCTGCGCAAGGGAGTGAACAAGGTCCACATCCTGGACGGGCGGGTTCCGCACAGCGTCCTTCTGGAGATTTTCACCGACGCGGGGATCGGCACCGAGATCACCCGGCCGGCGGGATAAGGGGGAGCGCCTTGGGCACCGCCGACGTCATTGCGATGACCGAAAAGTACCAGATGGCGAACTATGCACGGTTCCCCGTCGTGTTCGTGCGCGGCGAAGGCGCCAGGCTCTTCGACGCCGAAGGGAGGGAGTACCTCGATTTCCTGGGGGGCATCGCTGTGGCACTTCTCGGGCACACGCACCCCGAGGTCACGCGGGCCGTCACCGTGCAGGCGAGGAACCTCCTGCACGTTTCCAACCTGTTCCACGTCCCGGTACAGGCCGAGGTCGGCAGGCTCCTCTCGGAGTCGACCATCGGAGGGAAAGTCTTCTTCTGCAACAGCGGAACCGAGGCGAACGAGGCGGCGATCAAGCTGACCAGGAAGTGGTTCGCCGATCGGGGGAAGGAAGGGGTGCACGAGTTCGTCGTGCTCGAGGGGTCGTTCCACGGCCGGACCTACGGGGGGCTCTCCGCCACCGGGCAGCCCAGGTTACACAAAGGGTTCGAGCCGATGCTGCCGGGGTTTGTCACGGTACCGTTCGGCGACATCGTCGCCCTCGAGAACGCCCTGACGGACCGGACCTGTGCATTCCTCGTCGAGCCCATCCAGGGGGAGAGCGGTGTCCGGATGCACCCGCCCGGGTATCTCAAGGAGGCCGAGCGCCTTTGCCGGCAGAACGGCATTCTCCTGGTGGTGGATGAGATCCAGACGGGGCTGGGGCGAACCGGCGCGATGCTCGCGAGCGAGAGATTCGGCCTGCTGCCCGACATCGTCACTCTGGCCAAGGGGCTTGCCAATGGCCTGCCGCTGGGGGCGGTCGTGGCACGCGAGGAGGTGGCGGCCGCGTTTGGCACCGGCTCGCACGGCAGTACCTTCGGCGGTAACCCCGTCTGCTGCGCCGCCGCCAGGGTCGTCCTGGAGACGCTGCGGTCGCAGGGGTTCCTCGACGAGGTTTGCCGGAAAGGGGAGCTCCTCAAGAACGGGCTCTCCGAGCTTGCCGAGCGGCGTACGGATGTGCGGAAAGTCCGTGGCCTGGGCCTGATGCTGGCGATGGAGATGGAGGTCGAGACGAAGGAGATCGCGGAGCAGTGCCTGCGGAACGGCCTCATCGTGAATGCCACGTCGGGGACCGTCCTCCGCTTTCTGCCGCCGCTGACCGTGAACAACGCCGAGATCCGGCATGCGCTGGACCTGTTGTGGGCATCCCTTCCGGCGGGAGGACGGAAGTGAGGAAAGACCTGCTCCGGATCCTCGACCTGACCGACAAGGAGCTCCTCGCCCTCCTGGCGTCGGGCCGGACGTGGAAGCGGAGAGGAAGGCGCCGGGACGCCCCCCGGCCGCTCGAGGGAAAGACGCTGGCGATGATCTTCCAGAAGGCGTCGACCCGGACGCGGGTGTCGTTCGAGGTCGGCATGACCCGGCTGGGAGGGTACGCCCTCTTTCTGTCCCCGGCGGACAGCCAGATCGGCCGGGGCGAGCCGGTCCGGGACACCGCCCGGGTGCTCTCCCGGTACGTGGACGGCATCATGATCCGGACGTTTCTCCAGGAAACTTTGGAGGAGATGGCCGCCTGGGCGAGCGTCCCGGTGATCAATGGCCTAACCGATGACCACCACCCCTGCCAGGTGCTCGCCGACCTGATGACGGCGCAGGAGCGGGGAATCGATCTCCGCAGGATGAAGGTCGCCTTCATCGGCGACGGCAACAACGTCGCCAACTCATGGGTGGAGGCAGCGCACTTGCTCGGGTTTTCCCTCCGCGCCGCGTGCCCGAAGGGGTTCGAGCCGAACGCGAAGATCCTGCGGGAGGCCGCAGCCAGAGGGAAAGGTGACGTCCGGATCGTCCGCGACCCGGCGGATGCGGCGAAGGGCGCCGACATCCTCTATACGGACGTATGGACCAGCATGGGGCAGGAGAAGGAGAGGAGGCGGCGCCTGGAGGCGTTCCGAGGCTACCGAGTCGACGCTGCCCTCCTGCGGGAAGCGCGGAGAGGCGCGATCGTCATGCACTGCCTGCCCGCCCATCGCGGAGAGGAGATCACCGATGAGGTGATGGAAGGGCCGCAGTCGGCCGTGTTCGACGAGGCGGAAAACCGCATGCACGTCCAGATGGCGCTCCTCGCAAGGCTGATCCCACACTAACGGACGGAGGAAGCGGAATTGGAAAAGGTCGAGAAGGTCGTGCTCGCGTATTCCGGGGGGCTGGACACATCGGTCATCCTGCGGTGGCTCGTCGAGACCTATGACTGCGAGGTGATCGCTTTCGTGGCCGACCTGGGGCAGGGGGAGGAACTGGGCCCCGTCCGCGCCAAGGCGAAGAAGACCGGGGCGTCGAAAGTGTACGTAGAGGACGTAAAGAACGAGTTCGTCCGCGATTTCGTCTTTCCGGCGCTCATGGCGAATGCCGTCTACGAGGGTTCGTACCTCTTGGGGACCTCCATCGCCCGCCCGCTGATCGCGAAGAAGCAGATCGAGGTGGTCCGGAAGGAGAAAGCCGACGCCGTTTCCCACGGCGCCACCGGCAAGGGGAACGACCAGGTTCGGTTCGAGCTCACCTATTACGCCCTCCTGCCGGGCATCCGCGTGATCGTGCCCTGGCGGGAATGGGAGTTTTCCTCCCGCACGGACCTCGTGAACTATGCGAAGAAGCACGGCATCCCAACGCCGGTCACCGCGAAGAAGCCGTACTCCAGCGACCGGAACCTGATGCACATCAGTTTCGAGGGGGGGATCCTCGAAGACCCATGGGCGGAACCGCCCGAGGACATGTTCGTCCTCACGCGGTCCCCCGAGAAGGCGCCCGGCAAGCCCGTTTATGTGGAGGTGGACTTCGTCCGGGGGGTCCCCACGGCGGTCGACGGGAAGAAAATGGGGCCCGCGAAGCTGCTGGCGCATCTGAACCGGATCGGCGGGATCCACGGGATCGGGCGGGTGGACCTGGTGGAAAACCGCTACGTGGGGATGAAGTCGCACGGGGTGTACGAAACGCCGGGCGGGACGGTCCTCTACGCCGCGCACCGGGCGGTCGAGTCGATCACCCTTGACCGGGAGGTCATGCACCTGCGGGATTCGCTGATTCCGAAATTCGCGGAGCTGATCTACTACGGATACTGGTATTCGCCGGAGATGGAGCTGCTCCGGTCGATGATCGAGAAGACGCAGGAGAACGTGACCGGAACGGCGCGGCTCAAGCTGTACAAGGGGAACTGCACCGTCGCCGGCCGGAAGAGCCCGGTGTCGCTCTACCGGACCGATTTCGCCACCTTCGAGAAGGAGACGGTCTTTGACCAGGCGGATGCCACCGGTTTCATTAAAATCAACGCGCTGCGTCTCAAGATCCGCTCGATGCTCAAGAGCGGGAAGGGTTGACGGAGATGGCGAAGAAAAAGGCCTGGGGAGGTCGGTTCGCCGACGGGACCGACCAGTTCGTCGAGGAGTTCACCGCCTCGATTCCATTCGACATCCTGCTGTACCGGCAGGACATCGCCGGGAGCATCGCCCACGCCCGGATGCTGGGCAGGCAGAAGATCATCCCGAGGGCGGAGGCGGACCGGATCGTCGCGGCGCTGGCCGATATCCGGCGGGAGATCGAGTCCGGGAAGATCTCCTTCGATCTTTCCCAGGAAGACATCCACATGGCGGTGGAGCAGCGCCTGATCCGGAAAGTGGGGAAGATCGGCGGCAAGCTCCACACCGGAAGGAGCCGCAACGACCAGGTCGCGCTGGACCTTCGGCTCTACCTCCGGGATGAGATCGACGAGATTCTCACGCTGATCGACAAGGTCCGGGAGCGGATCCTGCGACGCGCCGAAGAGAGCTACGGCGTCGTGATGCCCGGCTACACCCACGTGCAGCGGGCCCAGCCGGTCCTCCTTTCCCACCACTTCCTGGCGTACCACGAGATGTTTTCGCGAGACGAGGAACGGTTCCGGGAAACGCGCCGCCGCGCGAACGTATCTCCCCTCGGGGCGGGTGCCCTGGCCGGCACCACGTTCCCGCTGGACCGCGAGTCCGTGGCCAGGGAGCTCGGGATGGACGGGGTGTGCGAGAACAGCATCGACGCGGTCTCGGACCGCGACTTCGCCGCCGATTTCCTGTTCGCGTGCGCGGTGACGATGATGCACCTGTCCCGCCTTTCCGAGGAGATGGTCTACTGGTCCTCCTCCGAGTTCGGTTTCCTGTCTTTTCCGGACGCGATGTGCACGGGGAGCAGCATCATGCCCCAGAAGAAAAATCCCGACGTCCCGGAGCTGATCCGCGGAAAGGCGGGCCGCGCCTACGGGAACCTGATGAATCTCCTGACCCTTATGAAGGGGCTCCCCCTTTCCTACAACCGCGACATGCAGGAGGACAAGGAGCCCGTGTTCGATTCCGCGCGGTCGATCAAGGGGTCGCTGATCGGGGCGGCCCTTCTCCTCGAGGGAATGACCGTGAACGAGGAACGGATGCGGGCGGCCTGCGACGACGGCTTCCTCACTGCGACCGACCTTGCGGACTATCTGGTCCGGAAGGGGGTCCCGTTCCGTAAGGCCCACGAGATCACGGGCCGGATCGTCCGCTATTGCGAGGAAAACGGGAAACGGCTCAAGGACCTGAGCCTCAAGGAACTGCGGTCCTTCCACGGGAGGATCGGCGAGGACGTGAGGGACGCGATCTCCCTTTCCCGCTCCGTCCGCCTCCGCAACACCCGCGGGGGAACGGGACCGGAATTGGTCCGCCGGCGCCTCGAGGAGCTCAAGAAGAAATGAGACGATGGGTGCGGACGGCCCTTTTTTCGCTTCTCATCATTCTCGCTCTGAATGCCGTCCTTGGTTGCGGCCGCAAGGCGAAGCCGGAGCCGTTGCAGGGCGAATTTCCGATCCCCTACCGATCATCGTTGTTGAGGTGAACCGATGCACCATTTCTACGGAAGGCGGGGGGAGATGGTTTGTGAGGGCGTTCCGCTGCGCCGGATCGCGGAGGCGGTGGGGACCCCCGTCTATGTGTACAGCCATGCCACCCTGTCCCATCACTACAAGGTGTTCGACGAGGTTTTCGCCAGCATCCCGCACGTGGTCTGCTACTCCATGAAGGCCAACTCCAACGGGTCGGTCATCCGGGCGTTTACGAACCTCGGCAGCGGGGCGGACATCGTGTCCGGGGGGGAACTCGCACGGGCGCTCGCCGCGGGGGCCCCGCCGTCGAAGATCGTCTATTCGGGGGTGGGGAAGCAGGTCTGGGAGATCGAGGAGGCGTTGCGCCGGGGGATCCTGATGTTCAACGTGGAGTCCCGGCAGGAACTGGAGACGATCGATGCCGTGGCGGGGCGGATGCGGAAGCGGGCGCCGATCTCGCTGCGCGTGAATCCGGACGTCGATCCGAAGACCCACCCGTACATCTCGACGGGCCTCAAGATGAACAAGTTCGGGATCCGCATCGGGCAGGCGATCCGCGACTACGAATGGGCGGCGAGGCGGAAGCACATCGATGTGGTCGGCGTCGACTGCCATATCGGTTCGCAGCTCACCGAGATCTCGCCCTTCGTCGACGCCGCGGGGAGGATCCGGCTATTGGTCGACCGGCTGCTCCGGAAAGGGCTGCCCATCCGTCTGGTCGACATCGGCGGAGGGCTGGGAATCACGTATAACGAGGAGCTTCCCCCTCACCCGAAACAGTATGCCGACGCGATCCTGAGCGCTTTCGCGGGCCTGGACGTCACCCTCGTGCTCGAGCCGGGGAGAGTGCTGGTGGGAAACGCAGGGATCCTTCTGACCCGGGTGCTCTACACGAAGGAGGCGACCTCCCTGAAAGGGAAGGGGAAGAAGCATTTCTTCATCGTGGATGCGGCGATGAACGACCTTGCCCGCCCTTCCCTCTACGGTTCGTATCACGGAATCGTTCCCGTCGGCCGGGCCGCGAGGAAGAAGGTCACGGCGGATATTGTCGGTCCGATCTGCGAGTCGGGAGATTTTCTCGCGAGGGATCGGAGGCTGCCGCTGGTTCGCTCGGGGGATCTCCTCGCGGTCATGAGCGCGGGTGCGTACGGATTCTCGATGTCGTCCAATTACAATTCGCGTCCGCGGGCGGCCGAGGTGATGGTCTCGGGGGCGCGATTCGAGGTGGTCCGGGAGCGGGAACCGGTTCGGGATCTCGCCGGCGGCGAGAGGACCGCGTCGTTTCTTGCCGCCCGGAGGCGTAAACCTCGGTAGAGGGGGACACTCGGCATCGGGGACACTCCTGGTTTTCTCGACGATGGAACAAGGAGTGTCCCCGCCCATAAAGGGTGTCCCCCGCCATTCCAGGGTTCTGTTAAAATAGGTAAATTTGATTCGTGTGTTCTGCGTGCGGGGACCGGATGGAGAAAAAAATTCCGTTTTCGAAGCTCAACGGCAGCGGAAATGATTTTTTGCTGATCGACAACCGCGAGGGGATCCTGCGCGGCGTCGACCTTCCGGCGTTCGTCGGAAAGGTCTGCGACCGATCGCGCTCCGTCGGCGCCGACGGGGTGATCTTCATCGAGAATTCGCGCAGGACCGACTTCCGCTGGCGGTTCTATAACGCCGACGGCTCGCGCGCGGAGATGTGCGGCAACGGCGGGCGCTGCGCGGCCCGGTTTGCCGTCGAACGGGGCATCGCGCGTCGCACGCTCCGTTTCGAGACCGACGCCGGCCTCATCCGAGCGGAGGTCAAGGGGCGAAGAGTCAAACTTCAGATGACGCCGCCGCGCGGACTCGCGCTGGCGAAATCCCTGACTCTGGGCGGCAGGAAGATCACCTACTCTTTCCTCAACACGGGGGTTCCGCACGCCGTCCTGTTCGTCCCCGACCTGGAGAAGATCGACCTGATGGGGACGGGGCGGGGAATCCGTACGCACCGCGTCTTCGCCCCGCGTGGCACCAACGTCAATTTCGTGCGGGTCAAGGACGGCACGGTATGGGTTCGCACCTACGAGCGCGGCGTGGAGGGGGAGACCCTCGCGTGCGGGACGGGGGCCGTCGCGGCCGGGATCCTTTCCGCCGTGCACGGAACCGTCCGCCCGCCGGTCCCGGTGCGCACCCGCGGCGGGGAAATCCTCACCATCCACTTCGACCCGGATCGGGGAGGTTTCGGAGAGGTTTACCTGGAAGGGGACACATCGTGGTCCTGCGACGGGGTGATCTTCCAGGAAGCGTACCGCTACTGATAAGAGGGGAGGACACGATGTTTCACGGGGCCATCGTCGCGACGGTCACGCCGTTTCTGAACGGGAAGCTGGACCGGAAGGGGCTCAAGAATCTGGTGGAATTCCAGATCCGGAACGGGACCGACGGGATCGTCCCGTGCGGGACGACGGGGGAGTCCGCGACGTTGTCGTACGACGAGCACGAGGCCGTCATCGACATCGTCATCGAAGCCGCCGCGGGGCGCGTGCCGGTGATCGCCGGGACGGGATCGAACAACACGAAGGAAGCGATCACGTTGACCCGGTACGCGAAGAAAGCGGGGGCCGACGCGGCCTTGGTCATCACTCCGTATTACAACAAGCCGACGCAGGAAGGGCTTTACCGCCACTTCCGCGCCGTGGCCGAGTCGACCGAACTCCCCCTCCTCCTGTACAACGTCCCTGGCCGCACCGGTGTGAACATGGCGGCCGAGACGGTGGCGCGCCTGGCCGAGGTGAGGAACATCGTGGGGGTGAAGGAGGCCTCGGGGAACTTCCTCCAGGTCTGCGACATCCTCCGGATGACGCCGAGGAAATTCTGCCTTCTTTCGGGGGACGACGCCCTGTTCTTCCCGATGATGGCGCTGGGGGCGAAAGGGGTGATCTCCGTGGCGTCGAACCTCGTGCCGAAGGGGATGGCGGACCTGTACGACGCATTCGTCCTGGGGGAGTTCTCGAAGGCGAGAGAGATTCACTTTCGCCTGTGGCCGCTGTTCCATGTTCTGTTCATCGAAACCAACCCGATCCCGGCGAAGACGGCGCTTGCGATGATGAAGATGATCCGGGAGGAGTTCCGCCTGCCCTTGTGCGCGATGTCAGACGGCAACCGGAAGAAGCTTGCGGCCGTCCTTTCCGACCTCCGGCTGGTGTAGGGGATTCCATGATGAGAGTCGTCGTTTGCGGGGCGATGGGCAGGATGGGGAGGGCGATCCTCGCAGCGCTCAAAGAGCGTCCGTTCGGGCTCGTCCTCTCGGGAGCGGTTGAGGACCAGGGACATTCGCTCCTCGGGCAGGACGCGTTCGAGGCGGCCGGTGTCGGGAAGTCCGGCGTTCCGATCACGGGCGACTTCCCGAAAGCCATCGCTTCGGCCGATGTGGCGATCGACTTCACGCAGGCCGTATCGTCCGTGGGGCACGCACGGCAGGCGGCCGGCGCCGGGAAAGCGATTGTCATCGGGAGCACGGGATTCACGACGGAACAGCTTTCCGAGGTCCGGGACGCGGCGAAGGGGATCCCGTGCGTCCTGTCGCCCAACATGAGCGTGGGGGTGAACCTCATGTTCAAGGTGGCGGCCGACGTGGCCAGGATCCTGGGCGACGAGTACGACGTGGAGATCGTCGAGGTCCATCACCGGTTCAAGGAGGATTCCCCTTCCGGGACGGCCGTGAAGTTGGCGGACGTCGTGGCGGGAGCGCTCGGACGCGAGATGAAGGATGTGGGGATTTACGGTCGGGAGGGGAGGGTGGGGGAACGGTCCCGGAAGGAGATCGGCGTCTTCGCGGTGCGGGCGGGCGATGTGGTGGGCGAGCACACCCTCGTCTTCGGGGGGATCGGCGAGCGTTTCGAGATCACCCACCGCGCCCACAGCCGGGAGACGTTTGCGCGGGGAGCGGTACGCGCGGCGGCTTGGGTTGTGGGAAAGCCGCACGGGCTCTATGACATGCGCGCCGTGCTGGGAATCTAGGCAGAGATGAAGATCCTGCGGTTCGAGAAAGCCGGGAAAATCTCCTGGGGCGTGCTGGAACCGGGAAGCGGAGAGATCCGCGAGACCGGGGGGCAGCCGTTCGACGGGATCCGTTTCACGGGAAACCGGTACCACCTACCGGAGGTCCGCCTGCTGGCCCCCGTCGTCCCCTCCAAGATCGTCGCGGTGGGGCTAAACTACAAGGACCACGCGCGCGAGATGGGGAAGAAGATTCCCGAAGAACCGCTCCTCTTCCTCAAGGCCCCCTCGGCGCTGAATCATCCGGGAGGAGAGGTCGTCTATCCGCAGGCGACGAAGCGGCTCGATTGCGAGGCCGAGCTGGCCGTGGTGATCGGGAGGGTTGCCAGGGCCGTGAAGGAAAAAGACGCGTCATCGGCGATCCTCGGATACACCTGCATCAACGACGTGACCGCCCGCGACCTTCAGGTGAAGGACGGATTGTACGCCCGCGCAAAGGGGTTCGATACCTTTGCGCCGATCGGCCCCTGGATCGAGACGGAACTCGACCCCTCCGCCCTTCGGGTCCGGTGCCTGGTGAACGGGGAGATCCGACAGGACGGGAACACACGGGAAATGGGAGCTTCCGTCTACCGGCTGGTGGAGTTCACCTCGCACATCATGACCCTTTTCCCGGGCGATGTCATCGCCACCGGAACGCCCCCGGGAGTGGGACCGGTGAAGGTGGGGGATGTAATGACGATCGAAGTGGAGGGAATCGGCTCTTTGACCAACCGGGTCGTTGCGCCATCCACCATGCGAAAGGGAGAACCACCGACGTGAACCGCTTCCCGCTGTCCCGCCGGATCCAGGCGCTTCCGCCGTACCTGTTTGCGGAGCTTGATCGGAAGAAGCAGCAGGTCCGGGCGCGGGGCGTGGACATCATCGACCTCGGGGTGGGGGATCCGGACCGCCCGACGCCGCAGTTCATCGTGGAACGGATGAAGCGGGAAGCGGCAATTCCGGCCAACCACCAGTATCCCTCGTACGAGGGGCTTCCGCAGTTTCGGGCCGCTGTCGCCGGATGGTACAAGAAACGGTTCGGGGTTTCGCTCGACCCGGCGAACGAGGTCGTGGCGCTCATCGGGTCCAAGGAAGGGATCGCCCACTTTCCCCTGGCCTTCGTCAACCCAGGCGACGTCGTCCTGGTCCCGGACCCCGGGTACCCCGTCTACCACATCGCCACGATGTTCGCAGGGGGGAAATCCCACTTCCTGCCGCTGAAACGGGAAAACGGGTTTCTCCCCGAGCTGGACCGGATCCCCGCCCGGGTTCTTCCGAAGGCGAAAATCCTGTTCCTCAATTACCCGAACAATCCCACCTCCGCGATCGCCGACCGGAAGTTCTACCGAAGGGTGCTCGCCTTCGCGGAGGAGCACGACCTCATCGTGGCCCACGACGTGGCGTACACAGAGATCTACTTCGACGGCCTCCGGCCGATGAGCATCCTCGAGCTCCCCGGCGCCAAGAAGCGCTGCATCGAGTTCCACTCCCTATCGAAGACCTACAACATGACCGGGTGGCGCATCGGCTTCGCGGTGGGAAACGCCGGGCTGGTCGGGGGACTGGGAAAGGTCAAGACCAACGTGGACAGCGGCGCCTTCCAGGCGATTCAGGGGGCGGCCGTCGCAGCGTTGCGGAGCGGGCAGGCGGCAACCGATGCCATCCGGAAGACGTACCAGGAGCGCAGGGATGTGCTCCTCCCGGGCCTGCGCGACCTGGGACTGGACCCCGTCACCCCCGCAGCCACATTCTACGTGTGGATCCCCATCCCGAAAGGGTACACGTCGGCCACGTTCTGCGAGCACCTGCTTACGAATGCGGGAATCGTCACGACCCCCGGGAACGGTTTCGGCCGGAGCGGGGAAGGGTACATCCGCATTGCGTTGACCAAGGAGAAGGGACGGATACGGGAAGCGCTCGAAAGGATGAAACGGATCGGATTCTAGCCCCCGGCAGCGACGTCATCCTCCTGTTGGGGAGCAACGTCGGGAGGCGGGTCAGGCGGCTGCGGGAAGGCCTTACCTTGCTCTCCAGGGAAATGGATGTGGTTCGGGTTTCCCGCGTTTACGCGGGCGAACCTTGGGGAAGGCCGGGCCAGCCGTGGTTCCTGAATCTGGCGGTGCGTGGGAGAATCGACCTCCCTCCGGAAGATCTCCTGATGTTCGTGAAGGAAGTGGAGGCAGAGGCCGGGCGGAAAACCGCCGGGGGAAGATGGGGGCCGCGGGAACTGGACGTCGACATTCTCCTGATGGGGGACAAAGTGGTAAGCGAGCCGCACCTGGTGATCCCCCACCCGAGCCTCCCGTTCCGCAGGTTCTGCCTGTTGCCGGCCTCCGAAATCGCGCCCGGGGCGGTTGTGCCTCCGGAGGGAAGAACCGTTCGGGATCTTCTGGAAGCATGCCGGGATCCACTTGAGGTGTTTCCGATATGAGGCAAGACGGCAACCGAATTCGTCGGATGCGGATAGCGGCGATGGCGGGCGTGCTGGCGCTCTTCCTGTTTTTCCCGGCGGGATGTCGCAAGAAGGAGACGCCGCCGCCGGGGGAGGGGGAGACGATCCACATGAATGCCCTCTCCCAGATCGGGAACTACAAGGAGATCCTGAAAAAGGACCCGAACAACCTGCAGGCGCTGATCAACATCGGAAACCTCTACTTCGACACGAGGCAGGATCTCCTGGCGATCGAACATTACCAGAAGGCCCTGGCTCTCGATCCCCGGAACGTTAACGTGAGGACCGACATGGCGGTCTGTTTCCGCAGGACCGGGAATCCGGACCGGGCCGTGGAGGAGCTGAAGAAGGCGATTTCGATGGACACGCGGCACGCGCAGTCCCGCTACAACCTGGGGATCATCCTCATCCATGACAAGAACGACGTGGAGGGGGGGATCCGGGCCTGGGAAGCGCTACTGGAAAACGTTCCAAACTATCCCTATCGCGACTCCCTCAAGAGCGAAATCGAGAGGATGCGGGGGATGGCCGGCCCGGCGAAGCCAAAGTTCAAATGAAACCTATTTTATTTTAGGCATTCCACAGCGGTAATATACCGAAAAAGCTGCTGTCTTTCCAATCGGTTTCAACTCTAGTTCCGGGTCAGTATCTCCGAATTCCAACCCGAATAAAGGCGTTATGTTTTTCTGTTGACACCTCCTGTCGTATGGAATATATGTAACAATGTTTTGTAATCCCCTTTCAAACGGACGGCACAGAGGGCGGGAGATGGTCAGACGCGATAAATCGAATTACATCATTCAGTCGGTCGCACATGCCCTCGATGTCCTCGAGGAGTTCCGCGGAGACCTTGACGAACTGGGAGTCACGGAACTCAGCAAAAAGCTGAAGCTGCACAAAAACAATGTTTTCCGCATCCTGGCGACTCTGCAGTCCAGGAACTACATCGAGCAGAACAGAACGAACGACAATTACCGCCTCGGGATCAAGTGCCTGGAGATCGGGCAGACCTTCATCCATCAGCGGGGCCTGCTCAAACAGGCGCAACCGATCCTGCACGAACTTGCCGAAAACTCGGGGGAGACCAGTTATCTCTCCATCCTGCGGGGCAGCGACGTGGTCTACCTCGATGCGGTGGAAACGACCTCCACGGTGCGGGTCATCTCCCGCGTCGGACTCCACATGCCGATTCACGCGACCGCGGCGGGGAAGGCGCTGGTCGCCTTCGAATCGGAAGAGGAGCTGCGGAAACGCTTCCACTCGGAGCTTTCCCGATACACGAAGCACACGATCCTCCACACGGAAGAACTCCTGAAGGACCTTGCGGCGGTCAGCGAGCGGGGATACGCCACCGACCTCGAGGAGTTTGAGGAAGGTCTGCGCTGCATCGCTTCGCCGGTCCGCGACTACACGCGGAAGGTGATCGCGGCGTTGAGCGTCTCCGGCCCTGCCCACCGGCTCACCGACGAGAAGATCGAGCAGTCGGTCGGTCCGGAAGTGTCCCGCTGCGCCAAGGTACTGTCCACGCGCCTGGGCTTCCGCGAATAACTCCGGTCCCCTTTTTCCCGATCCGCGCGGCAAGGTTTGCCGGCTCTTGACAGGGTTTTTGCAACGTGTTACTCAATTTATGAATGATTGTTCATTCATAAGGAGGTGCGATGGCCAGGCGCGGGCCGCGAGGGGGAGGGGTCGCCAAACGGGAGCGGATTCTGCGCGCGGCGATCCGGATCTTCTCCCAGAAGGGCTATTTCAACTCCAAGATCTCCGAGATCGCCCGGCTGGCGGGAGTGGCGGACGGGACGATCTACCTTTATTTCAAGAACAAGGACGACCTCCTGATCTCCCTGTTCGAGGAGAAGATGGGAGAAGTGGTGGCGGAGATCCGGGCCCGCGTCGCAGACGAGGGCGACGCGCTCTCCCGGTTGCGGATCTTCATCCGGAACCATATGGATCTTCTCACGCGGGAGGCGGGCCTCATCGAGGTGATCCAGGTGGAGCTGCGTCAGAGCAACAAGTTCATGAAGGAATATGTCCCGGTGAAGTTTTTGGAGTACCTGGACGTCATCAGCGGAATCCTCGAGGACGGGAAGCGGGAAGGAGTCTTCCGGTCCGACCTGAACGTCACGCTGGCGCGCCGGGCGATCTTCGGGGCGCTGGACGAGATCTCGCTGGCCTATGTGCTGTCCCGCAAGCGGAAATACAATCCGGCCGCGGCGGCGGACGAGATCTACCGGATTTTTGCCGAGGGGCTGAATGGGCCCGCTTCGATGAAGGGAGGAGGAGGATGATCGGGTTCGATCTCACGGAAGAACAGGTCGCGTTGCAGGACATGGCGCGCAAGTTCGCGGCAAACGAAATCCGTCCGAAGGCCGGGGAATGCGACCGCGCGGGAACCTTCCCGAAGGAGATTTTCCAGAAGGCGTTCGACCTGGGGCTGATGTCGGGGTTCATCCCCGAGGCGCACGGGGGACTGGGCCTGGGTTCCCTCGAATCCTGCATCATCGAGGAGGAACTGGGATGGGGTTGCTCCGGGATCGCGACCTCGATGACCTCCAACGGGCTGGCCCTGGCGCCGATCCTCCTCGCCGGAACGGAGGACCAGAAAAAGGAGTTCGTCGCCCCCTTCGCGAGGGAATTGATGTACGCCTCCTTCTGTCTCACGGAGCCGGGTGCGGGCTCGGACGCGGGGGGGATCGCGACCACCGCGAAAAAGGACGGGGACGGGTATCTCCTGAACGGAAGGAAGTGCTTCATCACCAACGGGACCTACGCATCGCAGTACACGGTGTTCGCTTCCACCGACCGATCCAAGGGGCACAAGGGACTGTCGGCGTTCGTCGTCCCCCGGTCCCTCCCCGGGGTCTCCCCCGGCAAGAAGGAGGACAAGATGGGGCAGCGTGCTTCCGACACCTCGGACGTCCTGTTCGAGGACGTGCGCGTGCCGGCAGCGAGCCTCCTGGGCAAGGAAGGGGACGGATTCAAGATCGCGATGAAGACACTGGACTATGCGAGGCCGACGGTCGCGGCGATGTCCGTAGGTGTGGCGCGTGCGGCGTTCGAGCACGCGATGCTGTACTCGAAGGAGCGGGTGCAGTTCGGGATGCCGATCGCGATGAACCAGGCGATCCACTTCCTGCTGGCCGACATGGCGACGGACATCGAGGCGGCGCGGCTGCTCACCCTCAAGAGCGCCTGGCTGCTCGACCAGGGCCGGCGCAACACGAAGGAGTCCTCCTTTGCAAAGGCGTTCGCCGCGGATCTTGCCATGCGCGTGACCACCGACGCGGTCCAGATCTTCGGGGGCTACGGCTACATGAAAGATTACCCGGTGGAGAAGCTGATGCGCGACGCGAAGCTCCTCCAGATCTACGAGGGGACCAGCCAGATCCAGCGCCTGGTGATCGCCAAGGAGATCATGATGCGGTAGGGGAAGCCGTCCCTCCCTTCTCGGGATCGCGGCGGGCGAGGGGGAGCAGATCCTCCGCCGCCCGTTCCAGCTCCTTCCTCCAGGGCAGGCCCGACAGGAACCGTTCCGGAATCGCGGACGCGCCGACGTAGGCCCCGCACAGGCTTCCCGCCATGGATGCGATGCCTTCGGCGTCGTTGCCGAGGTTGGCCGCCGGCAGGACGACCTCGGAGAAATTCTCCGGCGAGCGCAGGAAGCAGGCCCACGCAAACGGCAGGCCTTCCTGGACGGCGGTTCCGTTCCCCAGCGATTCCTGCATTTCCTCGATCTCCGCGCGCCGCAGAAGGAGAGCCGTGAGTTCGGTCCCCAGCTTCCGAAGAAGCGTGGGGGATTGCCGGCTCTGCCGGCTTCGGGACGCCCGGTCCGGCTCGATGCCGGTGATGGCCGGGGAGATGCCGCGGGCAAACCCCAGGACGTCGAGGGAACCGGAAGGGGTGTGGAGCAACCGGGCGATGGCAGTCGCCTGTGCGATGGCTCCTGCGATGGCCGCGGCGTTGGGGTGCGTGATGGAGGCGATGATCCCCGCCTCCAGCTTCATGCGGCGGAAGTCCGCCGCCCGGAGCAGCGAAAGCGGCACGATCCAGGAAGCGGGCGCGCTGTCGGCGGTGTTCACGCCCGACTCGAACCAGGGATATCCGCGATCCGCCAGGTTTGCCGCGAACTCCGCCTCCGCGCCTCCGCGGGAACGGCCCGGGGCGGTCGCGAAAAGACAGGCGATCTCCTCCGGATCGACCCTCCCTTGGCGAAGCAGGGATCGCGCCAGCAGGAGAGACCCAGGCGGGGAAGGATTTCCGGCCGCCGGCTCCCGGCCGTGGGAGCGCAGGGGAGCATATCCCTCGATCTGCCCGTAGAGCTCCCGGATGTCCCGGGGGGAAAGCCCCTGGGCGGGTCTGCCGAGTACCTCTCCGATCACGGCACCGAGAATCGCCCCCCGGAAACGGTCCGCGTAGTCGATCCCCCGGGTAAACTCCAGTGGGAGGTTTTCCCCCTTGGACAGGTAGGGAGGGATTTTCGCCCTCCGCACCAGGAAGTGGTAGATCACTTCCGGCTCTTTTTCGAAAAGGAGAGGCTGATCCTCCTTCCTGCGCGTGAGTTCCTGGATTTTGCGTTCGGCGATTCCCGCCATCTGGCGAATGATTTCCCAAAAGTCCTCGTTCCCCTGCAGGGGGATCTTCTGGAGGGAGCGGGACAGGTAGAAGGCAATTTCCGCAGGATCGTGGAGGGAAAGCGCCGCCTGGCGCTCGCCGTCGCCGCCTAGACCGGCGGAGGTCGGGCCGGAGGGCTCGCTTTCGGCGGTTTCCCGGGATTCAAGCGGATTCTCTTCTCCGGCGACAGCAGGGGGTGGCTGCGGAACGCCCTCCTGGGGAACATATCCGCGGTAATGGAACTCCATGACCTTCCGGGCCTGGGAAGGGGTGAACCTCATCGCGTGGAGGATCCGGAGGAGGGTTTCGCTCCTGGGGACTCTTCCCACATAGACCACCTGACGGAGGAGCTCGTAGCTGCAACCCAGCTCCGGCCGGTCGGAAAAGAATTTTTTCAGGGAGGCATACCCGAGAGATTCGATCCGTTTCTTCAATATTTTTGAGAGAAAGCTTTCCGGAACGCTATGCATCGATTGATCCTTCCGGCAATGGAGATTGCATGTAAAAAACCACGGTACAAATATTATTGTCTATATACAAAATATAATGTCAACAATAAAAGTATATTTGCCAGAATCCAAATAAGATTGTTTTATTGGTTTTTCTGAACTACAAAGATTCGGCGATGATTTCCGCGATGTCCTTTGTCTGGACCGACTCGTCCAGGTTGTGGAACTTCGCCGCGTCATCAAACATGATGAGACAGTAGGGGCAGGCCGACCCGATTGCGTTTGCCCCCGTTCGCATCGCCTGGTCGAAGCGCAGATGGTTGATCCGCCTCCCGGGCAGTTCGAGCCACATCCCGCCGCCGCCGCCGCCGCAGCAGAATCCCCGCTCGCGGTTTTTCGCCATCTCGTTGATGGTGATCCCCGGAACCGCTCCCAACGCTTCCCGGGGTGCGTCGTAGAAATCGTTGTGCCTGCCCAGGTAACAGGAGTCGTGGAATGCCACCAGCCGGTTGACCGCTTTCTTCGGCGCGAGCTTCCCCTGGGCGATCAGGTCGCGCAGCAGGACGGAATGATGGATCGCCTCCACGTTTACACCGAATTGCGGGTATTCCTTCCGGAACGAGTTGAAGCAGTGAGGGCACTGCGTGATCACCTTCTTGACGTTATAAGAGGCGAAGACCCCCTTCACCATCTCGACCATGCCCAGCTGGAAGAGCCCTTCCTCGCCCATCGGGCGCGCGAAGGCCCCGCAGCACATCTCCTCGAGGCCGAGGATGGCGTAGTCGACGCCGGCGCGGGAGAGCAGCGAGGCGACGGTCCGGGTGACCTTCTGGTTGCGCGGATCGTACGCACCGGCGCACCCCGGCCAGTAGAGGTACTCGAATTTCTTCTTGTCCGCCGCTACGGGCACGTCGAGCCCGGCGGTCCATTGAACGCGGTCGTCCTGGGGAAGCCCCCACGGGTTGCCCGTGTCGCCCATTTTCTTCAGGGCGGTGCGCGCCGCGTCGGGGATCCTGGAGCCGGCGACGTAGCCGCGGCGGACGTCGACGATCATGTCAATATGTTCAATCCACACCGGGCACGCCTGCATGCAGGCGCGGCAGGTGGTGCAGGACCAGATCTCGTCGGGGAAAAGGACCTCGAATGTGAATGCCGGGACGACGGGCCGGCCCGTCGTCTTGTCCAGATCGGCAGCGGAGGGGACGAGGCTCCAGTAGAGTTCCCGGCTCATCTGGTCGCGGGTCTTGAGGACTACGTCCCGGGGAGACAACGGCATCTCCGCTGCGTAAGCGGGGCACTCGTCCTGGCACCTCCCGCACTTCGTGCAGGCGTCGGAGGAGAGGAGCTGCTTCCAGGAGAAGTCCTCCACGTCGGTGACGCCGATCTTCTCCTCGTCCTCGATGCCGGGGATCGGCTGGAGCGCCCCCTTCGGACGGGAGGTCCGCAGGAAGATGTTCACCGGACCGGCCCCCAGGTGGAACATCTTGGACATCGGGATCGCGGCGAGGAAGCCGAAGGCGAGCAGCAGGTGCGTCCACCAGAGCGCCCGGTGCGCCGAGAGGAGGTCATCGATCGCCACGCCGGAGAAAAGAGGAGCGATGGCGTGGCTGACGTAGGACGCCGGGGCCGCGATGGGATCGGTCGCGGCGAGTCGCACGGTCTCGATCAGAAATCCGGTGATCCCGATCGCACCGAGGAGAAGGAGCTGGAGCAGGTCGTCGCCTTCCCGGGTCAACCCTTCCGTCCGGAAGAGGTAGCGGCGAACGAGGGCCACGAAGATCCCCGCGAGGAGCACCAGACCGAAGGTGTCCGCGAACAGCTTGAACACGATGTAGAAATTGCCGTCCAGGATGCGGATTCCCAGGTCGAATTCGAGCGCCACGAGGCAGGTGACGATGAACAGGACAAGGAAAGCCGAGTAAATAGCGAGATGCATCAGCCCGCCGACCTTCCGTTCGAGGACCTTTTGCTGTCCGAGGCCGATACGGAAGGCGTCCACCGTGCGGCCCCAGAGGTCGTCCAGGCGGTCTTCCCTCTCTGGGCGCCCCCGCCGGTAGGCGTTGACCTTCTGATAGATCCCCCACGCGAAGAGGACGACGACCACTCCGAAGAGGGCATACATGATCGCCGCCGTCGAGGAGGGCAGGTTCCACAGAATCTCGCGGCCGATGGTTTTCATGGAGGGCTCCGTGGGAAAGATTCAGCGGATAGTATTATCAGACCGGCACCGGGCGGCTCAAGACAAATATTCGCGAATCCGCCGCGGTGGATTGGATATACTGGGCGGGGAGGTCGCCTCATGCCCGAAGTCTTCGTTCAGGAATTCGCCATTCATTTCCAGGACACCGTCAAGCCCATGCCCCGCACGGTGGTCTTCCTCCACGGGGCGGGGGGCTCCCATCACACGTGGCGCGACCAGTGGGCGGGCCTCAAGGGCATCGCTCGGCTGGTCGTTCCGGACCTGCCGGGGCACGCCGAATCCATGGGACATCCCCGGGAAACGGTGGAGGGCTATGACGCCTGGCTGGCGGACTTCGTGAAGGAGGCCGGGCTTTCGAAATTCGTCCTCGCGGGCCATTCCATGGGAGGGGCCATCGCCCTGCAGGCCGCGTTGAGCCGGATCAGGGGCCTGGAGGCGCTGATCCTGGCGGGAACGGGTGCGAAACTGAAGGTCAGCCCTGTGATCTTCAACGGGATCGCCGCCCGGTTCAAGGAGTTCGCCCCGGAACTCGTCGAATGGATGATGGCGAAAGCGGCCGACCCGGCCCTCCGGGAGGATGTCACGAGAGACGTTCTCTCCACGAAGCCGTCGACCTTTGCATCCGATTTCCGGGCGTGCGACGCCTTCGACGTGCGCAGCCGGCTGGGAGAGATCAACGTCCCCGCGCTGGTCGTCGTCGGCGACGACGACCGGCTGACACCCCTCAAGTACTCCGAATTTCTCGCCACCAACATGCGCGGTGCCGTGCTCAAGATCATCCACGGCGCCGGGCACATCGCGATGCTCGAGAAGCCGACCGAGATGAACAACGTCATCGCCTCCTTCCTCCACTCCCTGGTGTAGCCGCCGATTTCCCATCTCTTGCCGGGCGGAGTTCGCGCACACGGTACCGGCTTCGCCGCCTCGGAGGGGGAACACCGCTCGTGGCTCGGCGCGCGATGGACCTGCGCGCATGCGCTTTACCTCGCTTCGTCCTCCTCCTACGGCGACTACGCCGGTGATCGGGCGCCCCTGGCGATGCGAAGCGGCGGTCAGATGTTCCGAGCCAAGCACCACGAACCTCCCATCGCTTGCAGCACGGCGCCGCCCCGTTGCGCGAGATGACGTAGCGAAGGGGAAGCCTCCCGCGAGGAATCCCGCGAAGGTGCGGCAGGCGCAGGAGCGGACGGGAGCCGGCGGCGTGGTACACTATCCGGATGAATGAGAAGGCGATTCCCGCTCTCCGGGCGATCTTCGGGGAGCGGCTCAAGATCTCCCTCGAGGACCGCATTTGTTATTCGTTCGACGCCACGGGGAAGGAGTATCTCCCCGACGCGGTTGTCTTTCCCCTGAGCGCGGAGGAGATCCGCAGGACCGTGCTGCTCGCCAACGAGCACCGGTTCCCGGTAGTCCCCCGCGGCGCCGGGTCGGGGTTCTCCGGCGGCTCCCTGCCGGTCCGGGGCGGGGTCGTCCTGTCCACCGAGCGGATGGACCGGATTCTCTCGATCGACACGGAGAACCTCGTCGCCGTCGTCGAGCCGGGCGTGGTGACCTGGACGCTGAAGGAGGAAGTGAGGAAAAAGGGCCTTTATTACCCTCCCGACCCGGCGTCGATGAAGTTCTGCACCATCGGAGGGAACCTCGCCGAGTGCGCCGGCGGGATGTGCGCCGTCAAGTACGGTGTGACGCGAGACTACGTCCTGGGTCTCGAGGCCGTCCTGGGGACTGGGGAACTCGTGCGCACGGGCGTCTATACCGTCAAGGGGGTCGTCGGATACGACCTCACCCGGATGTTGGTCGGATCCGAGGGGACGCTGGGAATCCTCACGAAGGCCACGCTGAAGCTGATCTCCCTTCCGGAATCCGTGGCGACCCTGCTGGCCTTCTTCCGCACCAGCGAGCAGGGCGCCCGGGCGGTGGCCGGGATGGTGGAAGAGCGGATCACCCCCTGTGCGATGGAATTGATGGACCGCACCGCCATCGACTGCGTGCGGGAGATCGCCGGCCTGCCGGTCCCCGAAGGGGCCGGGTGCGCCCTCCTGATCGAGCTCGACGGGCCGGAGGCATCCGTGGCTCAGGAAGCGGATCGGGTCGAAGCGGCGTGCCGCCGGTTCGGTGCGATGGAGGTGAGCCGGGCCGCCGACGTCTCCGGTCGGGAAAAGCTGTGGGAGCTGCGCCGGTCGATCTCCCCGGCGATCCTCAAGGTGAATCCCGTGAAGATCAACGAGGACATCGTCGTCCCCCGCAGCCGCCTCGCGGAGATGTTTTCCTTTCTCTCCGACCTGGCATCGCGCAGGAACCTCAAGATCGTCAACTTCGGGCACGCGGGGGACGGGAACATCCACGTCAATATCATGATTTCCGGGAAGGACGAGGAGGAGCGGCGACGCGCCGATGGGGCGGTGGAGGAAGTTTTCCGCAAGACGGTGGAACTGGGCGGGACGATCTCCGGGGAGCACGGCGTCGGGATCGCGAAGGCCCCCTTCCTCGAGATGGAGGTCGGTCCCTTGGGCATTTCGGTGATGAAGCGGCTGAAAAGCTGCTTCGACCCCAATGGGATCCTCAATCCCGGAAAGATCTTCCTCGACGAGACGTCCGTGCGGCCATGAGGGACGACGAACTGCGCGCCCTGACGGGCGCATGCGCCAAGTGCGGGACCTGCCGGACGGTCTGCACCCTTTACCCCGAGCGGAAGGCGGAGATCTCGGTCGCGCGGGGGAAGATCGCCCTGATCGAGGCGGCGCTTTCGGGCCGGGACGAACACCTGGAGGCGGTCCAGGAGGCGCTCGCCGATTGTCTTTTGTGCGGCCGGTGCGAACGCGCCTGCCCCAACCAGGTTCTGGTCGAGGAAATCCTCATGAAAGGGAGAGCCGACATCGCCCGGGAGGTCGGCATCCCCGTGTGGAAACAGGTTCTCTTCGGCGGGGTGATGCCGTCCCCGAAGAAAAGGGACGCCGCGCGCGCCGTGGCCGCCGCCGCGCAGAACTTCCTGGCGAAGAAAATCCCCACCGGAAGCGGCCTTCATTATCGGTTTCCGGAAGCGTTCGGCTTTTCGGGGCGCACGGTCCCCGAGCTCCCCCCAAGGGGGTTCATCGCCTCCCTTGCGCCCGGGGAAGCGGCGACCGGCGACGTGATGCTGTTCGTCGGGTGCGTCTTCGACCACGTTTTCCCGCAGGTGGGGTGGGCTTCCTACGAGTCCATGAAGGCCTCCGGGAAGCCGATCGCCGTTTTTCGGGACGCTGCCTGCTGCGGCCTCCCGGCGATGGTGTCGGGCGATTGGAAAGCAGCCCGCAGCTGTGCCGAGGAGAACGTCCGCCGGCTGCGGGCCGCCGAGCCGGGAAGAATCGTTTTTCCCTGCGGCTCCTGCCTGTTGATGTTCAAGCGAAACCTGTCCGTCCTCCTTCCGGAAAAACACCCGCTGCGGGAGGACGCCGTCTGGGTTTCCAGCCGCTGCGAGGATTACGCGGGCTTCCTCCTGGAATCCGGGGTCGTCTCCCGCCTGCCGGAGCCGCCCGAAGGCGAAAAGGTCGGGGAGATCGGCTACCACGACCCGTGCCATCTCTCCGGTACTCTCGGAAAGGGGGCCGAGGCGCGGGAGGTGCTGCGGGGCGCCGTCGGCCCGGCGTTCGCGGAGATTCCGGGGGCCGACCTGTGCTGCGGGTACGGAGGAACGTTCAACGTCCGCGACTACGCCACCTCCGCGAGGATCGGGGAGAACAAGATCTCGATTGCCGCGAAGGGTGGCGCCCGGGTCGTCTCCACCGCCTGTTCGGGGTGCATGCTTCAATTGCGCGACATGGCCGCCCGCACACGGCCTTCTCTGCGCGTGGTCCACATCGCCGAGCTCGTTGCCGGCGCCCTGTCCCGCCGTTGACACCCTACACGCGGGATGTTATGAAACTCCATCACCGTCCGGAATTTCCGCTAGGAGGGGGGCATGTCACTCCAGGAAAAGTTCGACGACCTGAAGAAGAAAAACGCCCTTGCGATGGAGGGGGGCGGCAGGAAGCGGATCGAGACGCAGCATGCGCAGGGAAAGCTCACGGCGCGGGAGCGGGTCGAGCTGCTTCTTGACCCGAACTCGTTCGTCGAGCTGGACCGGTTCGTGCAGCACCGCTGCGTGGATTTCGAGGTGGATAAAATCCTCGGGGACGGCGTCGTCACGGGATACGGAAAGATCAACGGCCGCCTCGTATACGTCTTCGCGCAGGACTTCACCTGCATCGGCGGTTCCCTCTCGGAAACCTACGCGCAGAAGATCTGCAAGATCATGGACCACGCGGCGCGCAACGGCGCACCGGTCGTCGGGCTGAACGACTCGGGAGGGGCACGCATCCAGGAGGGGGTCCAGAGCCTCGCCGGCTACGCCTACATCTTCCTGCGCAACACCATCTACTCCGGCGTCGTCCCCCAGATTTCCGCCATCATGGGGCCGTGCGCGGGGGGCGCCGTCTACTCTCCCGCGATCACCGACTTCACCCTGATGGTCAAGAACACCTCCTACATGTTCGTCACCGGCCCCGACGTCATCAAGACGGTGACGCACGAGGAGGTGACCAAGGAGAACCTGGGCGGCGCCATGTCCCACAACGAGCGCAGCGGGGTGGCGCACTTCGCCGCCGAGGACGAGAAGGAGTGCCTCTTCCTCATCCGCGAGCTGCTCTCCTTCGTCCCCCAGAACAATATGGAGGACCCGCCGGTCGTAACCCCCAAGGACTCCCCCGATCGTAAGGAGGAGAGCCTGAACCAGATCGTGCCCGACATCCCGACCAAGCCGTACGACATCCGCGATGTCATCAAGAAGGTCGTCGACGACGGGTACTTTTTCGAGATCCAGGAGCATTACGCGAGGAACATCGTCATCGGGTTCGCCCGGATGAACGGCCGGCCGGTCGGGATCACGGCGAACCAGCCTGCCGTGCTGGCCGGCTGCCTCGACATCAACTCCGCGATCAAGGGAGCCCGCTTCGTCCGGTTCTGCGACGCCTTCAACATCCCCCTGCTCACCTTCGTCGACGTCCCGGGCTTCCTGCCGGGTACGGCGCAGGAGTACGGCGGCATCATCAAGCACGGCGCGAAGCTCCTCTACGCCTTCGCCGAGGCGACCGTCCCGAAGGTGACCGTCATCACCCGCAAGGCGTACGGCGGGGCGTACGACGTCATGGCGTCCCAGCACATCCGCGCCGACGTCAACTTCGCATACCCCACCGCCGAGATTGCGGTGATGGGGCCGGACGGGGCGGTCAACATCATCTTCCGGAAGGAGCTCCTCAAGTCCTCCAGCCCGGATCAGACCAAGGCGGAGTTGGTGGCCGACTACCGGGCGCGGTTCGCCTCCCCGTACAAGGCGGCGGAGCTCGGCTACATCGACGAAGTCATCATGCCGGAGGAGACTCGCCCCAAGGTGATCAGCGCGCTGGAGATGCTCGCGAACAAGCGCGACTCCAACCCGCCGCGCAAGCACGGCAACATCCCCTTATAGGAGGGCATCCCGTGTTCAAGAAAATCCTGATCGCGAACCGGGGGGAGATCGCCGTCCGCGTGGAGCGTGCCTGCCGCGAGATGGGGATCCCGACCGTCGCGGTGTACTCCGAGGTCGACCGGCACGCGCTGCACGTGCGATACGCCGACGAGGCGGTTCTCATCGGGCCGCCTCCCGCCTCGGAATCGTACCTCGTCATCGACAAGATCATCGACGTGGCGAAGAAGAGCGGTGCGGAGGCGATCCACCCCGGGTACGGCTTCCTCGCCGAGAATCCCCGCTTCGCGGACCGGTGCGAGAAGGAGAAGATCAAGCTGATCGGCCCATCCGCCTACGCGATGCGGACGATGGGGTCCAAGACCGTCGCCCGCAAGACGGTGCAGGCGGCCGGCGTGCCGGTCGTCCCCGGAACGATGGAGCCGATCTCCACCGAGGAGGAAGTCCTGCGGATCGCGAAGGAGATCGGCTTTCCGGTGATGCTGAAGGCCACCGCAGGCGGTGGCGGCAAGGGGATGCGGCTCGTCAAGGAGGAGGGGGAACTCCATTCCTCCCTCCGGATGGCGAAATCCGAGGCGAAGTCCGCCTTCAGCGACGATTCCGTCTATATCGAGAAGTACATCGAGCAGCCTCGGCACGTGGAGATCCAGATCCTGGGCGATCAACACGGCAGCTACGTCCACCTGTGCGAGCGCGAGTGCTCGATCCAGCGGCGCCACCAGAAGGTGATCGAGGAGTCGCCGTCGGTGATCGTCACCCCGGAGATGCGGGCGGCGATGGGGAAGGTGGCGATCGAAGCGGCCCGGGCGGTCCGGTACGAAGGTGCCGGGACGTGCGAATTCCTCGTCGACGGGAAGCGCGACTTCTACTTCCTCGAGATGAACACGAGGCTCCAGGTCGAGCATCCGGTCACGGAGATGGTGACGGGGATCGACATCGTGAAGGAGCAGATCTGCGTGGCCGCCGGCGAGAAGCTCTCCATCCGGCAGGAAGACGTCCGGCAGACCGGCCATGCCATCGAGTGCCGCGTCTACGCGGAGGACCCCGACCGGAACTTTTTTCCCTGCCCGGGACTCATCACCTCGCTGCGCACCCCCGGGGGCCCCGGAGTCCGGGACGACTCGGGGGTCTTCGAGAGGTTCGAGATCCCCATCTTTTACGACCCGATCATCTCGAAGCTGGTCGCGTGGGGGAAGAACCGGACGGAGGCGATCGCACGGATGAGGCGGGCGCTCAACGAGTACGTCGTCACCGGGGTGAAGACGACCATCCCGTTCCACATCCGCGTGATGAACAACCGGCACTTCATCGAGGGGGACTTCGATACGAACTTCATCGACAAGGTCTTCTTCAAGGAAGAGGGGGAGCGCATCCTCGAGCACGGAGACGTCGCGATGATCACGGCGGCGATCCAGGTGTTCCTCGAGGAGCGGAAGCACGCGATGGCGCAGAAACCCTTGGAAGCCGCCGGCCCGGTCTCGATGTGGAAGTACTCCACCCGTCCCGGCATGCGGAAACCCGGATAGGGGCGGCCATGAACTACATCGGGACGATCGGCGAAAAGGAAGTGAAGGTCGCCGTCCGGGAGACGGGGGTCGCCCGGTACTCGGTCACGATCGACGGGCGGGAGCACCTGGTGGATGCGCACCATGTGCAGAGCAGCGTCTGGTCCGTCCTTTACGGGGACGCCTCGTTCGAGGTGGACGTCCAGGGAAAGAAGGACGAGGAGTTCGAGGTGCTGATCGCCGGCGACTGCTACAAGTTCACGTTGATGAACGAGCAGCGCAAGGCGCTGATGCGGTCCGGCGGAAAGGGGGCGGCCGGGAAGGCGATGGTCGCCTCGCCGATGCCGGGGAAGGTGGTAAAGCTCCTGGTCTCCGTTGGAGAGGAGGTCAAGGCCGACCAGGGGGTCATCGTCGTCGAGGCAATGAAGATGGAGAACGAGCTCAAGGCCGCGGTCACGGGGACGGTCAAGGAGATCTTCGTGAAGGAAGGCGAGGTCGTTGAGTCCGGGGCGAAGCTGCTCCTGGTGGAATAGGGGGGAAGGGATGGCGTCGGCGAAGCGGAAGGGGACAGGGGCCTCCCGGTTCCGGACGGCGAGGGAGCGGTGGGAGAAAGAGGTCCTCTTCCCGGCGGTGTCGAAGGCGCCGGAGCGCCGGAAGCGGTTCGAGAGCACCTCGGGGACGGAGATCGACCGGCTCTACACCCCCGGGCACCTCGAGGAGTTCGACTACCTGCGGGACCTGGGGTTCCCCGGCGAGTATCCGTTCACCCGCGGCGTTCAGCCCACGATGTACCGCGGGCGCTTGTGGACGATGCGGCAGTACGCCGGCTTCGGCGACGCCCGCGAGTCCAACAAGCGGTACCGCTACCTGCTCGACCATGGCCAGACCGGCCTCTCCGTGGCCTTCGACCTGCCCACGCAGATGGGATACGACTCCGACAGCCCCATGGTGTCGGGAGAGGTCGGCAAGGTGGGGGTGGCGATCGATTCCCTCGAGGACATGGAAGTGCTCTTCGACAGGATCCCGCTCGGGAAAGTGTCCACCTCGATGACGATCAACTCCACGGCGGCGGTCCTGCTGGCGATGTACGTGGCGGTCGGCGAGAAGCAGGGCGTCTCCGCGGACCGGCTGAACGGGACCATCCAGAACGACATCCTCAAGGAGTACATCGCCCGGGGGACCTACATCTTCCCGCCCGCACCGTCCATGCGGGTGATTACCGACATCTTCGCCTTCTGCAAAGATCACGTACCCCGTTGGAACACGATCAGCATTTCCGGGTACCACATCCGGGAGGCCGGCTCCACGGCCGCCCAGGAGATCGCCTTCACCCTGGCCAACGGAATTGCGTACGTGCAGGCCGCGATCGACGCGGGGATGTCGGTGGACTCCTTCGCCTCGCGCCTGGCGTTCTTTTTCAACGCGCACAACGTCTTCCTGGAGGAGGTGGCGAAGTTCCGGGCCGCGAGGCGCCTCTGGGCGAGGATCATGAAGGATCGGTTCCGGGCGAAGGACCCGCGATCCTGGATGCTCCGGTTCCACACGCAGACCGCCGGCTCCTCGCTCACCGCCCAGCAGCCGGACAACAACATCGTCCGCGTGACCGTCCAGGCGCTCTCCGCCGTCCTCGGCGGGACGCAGTCGCTTCACACCAACTCGCGCGACGAGGCGCTCTCCCTCCCCACCGAGGATTCGGTGCGGATCGCCCTTCGCACCCAGCAGGTGATCGCTCACGAGAGCGGGGCCGGCGACACGGTCGACCCGCTGGCGGGCTCGTACTGCGTCGAGGCGCTCACCTCGGCGCTGGAACGGCAAGCCGCGGAGTACATCGGGAAGATCGACCGGATGGGCGGGGTGATCCGGGCGATCGACTCGGGATACGTGCAGAGGGAGATCCAGGACGCGGCCTACCGGTACCAACAGGAGATCGAGCGGAAGGAGCGGATCATCGTGGGCTTGAACGAGTTCGAAGTCAGGGAGGAGAGGCCGGACAAGCTCCTGACAGTGGATCCGATGATCGAGAAGGACCAGCGGAAGCGTCTTGCGGGCCTGCGCCGGAAGCGCGACAACCGGGGGGTCCAGGCGGCCCTCGGTTCGCTCGAGAAGGCATGCCGGGGGAAGGAGAACGTCATGCCGCCGATCCTGTCGGCTGTCCGGGCCTACGCCACGATCGGCGAGATTTCCGACGTCATGCGCGGCGTGTTCGGCACCTACCGCGGGAAAGTCACCGTCTGAAACAAACCCCCGGCGGCTTTCCGCATCTTACATTGCGGATTTGCGGTGAACCTTCGGTGCGAAAGGGAGGGCGACGATGGCCGAGATCCAGTGGGAGACCGAATTCGACGCCGCGCTCGCGAAGGCGCGCAAGAGCGGCAAACCCGTGTTCCAGGACTTCTGGTTCGACGGCTGAATCGGCTGCGCCAGGATGAATACGGGTCCGTATTCCGACGAGAAGGTCCGGAAGTTCCTCGAAGAACGGTTCATTCCCCTAAGAAGCCTATGTGTCTGGGAAATGCCGACCGAGTTGATGGAGCGGTTCGGGATCAAGTGGACCCCCACGTTCCTGGTCCTTGACACCGAGGGCAAGGAGCACCACCGGTTCGTGGGGTATGTGCCTTCCGATGACCTCCTTGCCCACCTCGGGCTCGGGATGGGGAAGATCCTCTTCGACACCGACCGGATGGAGGAGGCGATCGCGCAGTTACAGACCGTGGTCCAAAGGCATCCGGACGCAGGGGCATCCCCCGAGGCGATTTTCCTCCAGGGAGTTGCAGGGTACAAGCACACCCACGACCCGAAGGAATTGCGCCGGGCATACGAGACCCTGAAGGCGAATTACCCGCAAAGCGAGTGGGCGCGCCGTGCCGACCCGTATTCCGCGATACCCCTGTAGAAGGCTCCGTTTTCGGTTGATTTCCACGCGTGCCGAAGGCTAAATAGAATGAACGTCGGACCACGGTTCTCGGGAACGGGAGAAGGATGGGGGAACTGCTGCGGCGGATACTCGAAGAATGCGAGGGGCGATTCGTTTCCGGCCAGGAAATCGGAAGGCGGCTGGGGACGTCCCGCGCCGCCGTGTGGAAGCAGGTTCAGGGGCTGAGGCGACGAGGCTTCGGCATTGAAGGGGCCCGGGGGGCCGGCTACCGGCTTCTCGGGCGACCCGACCTGATCGAGGAACCGGAACTTTTTTCCCTCCTGTCCCATCGAGAATTCTGGAAGTCCTTCCTTTTCTTTCCCGTCACCGACAGCACCAACACGCGGGCGATGGAACTCGCCGGGAAGGGCGCCGCCCATGCCACCGTCGTGTGCGCCGACGCGCAGACATCCGGTCGGGGGCGGCTGGGCAGGAAGTGGGAATCGCCCCCCGGCCTCAACCTCTACCTGTCGCTTCTCCTGCGCCCCCCGGTCGATCCCTTGCGCGCCCCGCAGTTTACGCTCGTGACGGCCGTCGCCCTGGCGGCGGCGGTCGAGGAGGTCTCGGGCCTGCGGGCTACGCTGAAGTGGCCGAACGACCTGTACCTCGACGGGCGGAAAGCCGCGGGGATCCTGGCGGAGATGTCCGCCGATCCCGACCGGCTGCGCCACGTGGTGATCGGCGTGGGCCTCAACGTCAACGCGGAACCTTCTGCCTTTCCCGAGGAGCTGCGGGAAAAAGCGACCTCCCTGAAGGGCCTGGCGGGTCGGACCTTCCGGCGAGTGGAAGTCCTCGCGCGGTTCCTCGACTCCTTCGCCGAATGTTACGGGGCGTTTCTGTCCGGCGGGTTCAAGTCGCTTCTCTCCGACTGGAACCGGCGGGACGTTCTGTCCGGGAAGAGGGTGCTTCTGCGGCACGGCGGGGAGGAAGTCCGTGGAAGGGTCCTCGGGGTGGACGAATCCGGGCGGCTCCTTTTCCGCCGCGAGGGCGCGTCCCGTTTGGAGAAGGTCGCCAGCGGAGAAATTCTCGAGTTCGAGAGGTGACGGCGGTTGCTTCTCGTCATTGACGTCGGGAACACTCACACGGTCCTGGGAGTTTACGAGGGAGAGAAGCTCGTCCACCACTGGCGCGTCTGGACGGACCGGGAAAAAACAAGCGACGAGTACGGGATCCTCATCCGGAACCTGTACGACGGCAGCCACTTCTCCTCCCGCGAGATCCACGCGATCGCCATCGCCTCCGTCGTCCCCCCGCTCACCCCGACGATCGTCGATCTCTGCGTGCGCTACTTCGGGATCGCCCCCCTGGTCGTCGGCCCCGGCGTCAAGACCGGCATTTCGATCAAGATGGACAACCCCAAGGAGGTCGGCGCCGACCGGATCGTCAACGCCGTGGCAGCCTTTTCCCGGCATAAGAAGGCCTGCATCGTCGTCGACTTCGGCACGGCGACGACCTTCGACTACGTTTCGGAAACCGGCGACTACATGGGCGGGGTCATCGCCCCGGGCGCGAACATCTCCGCCGAAGCCCTCTTCCTCCAGGCCTCGAAGCTGCCGCGGGTGGAGATCGTAAAACCGCCGACGGTCATCGGGAAGAACACCGTGGCCGCGATGCAGTCGGGTATCTTCTTCGGCTACGTCGCGCTCGTGGAGGGGATCATCGAACGCATGAAGAGGGAGCTCCGCCTGGACCCCCTTGTCATTGCCACGGGGGGGCTGGCGCGCACGATCGCCTCGGAGTCTTCCAAAGTCCACGTAATTGATGAGAATTTGACTCTCGAGGGACTGCGTATTATATACGAGAGGAACCTGGCGCCGGAGCCCTGAAGCGGGGGGAGCCGACCGCCTTTGAGGAGGGACGAAGGAACGTGGACATCCATCAACTGAGAAACGTCGGGATCATCGCGCACGGGGGCGCGGGGAAGACCACACTGGCGGAAGCGCTGCTGTTCAATGCGAAGGCGATCGACCGGATGGGGCGGGTGGACGACGGAAGCTCCAACTTCGATTACGATCCCGAGGAAATCCGCCGGAAGATCACGATCGGCACCTCTTTCCATCATTACACCTGGAACAAGGTGGAGGTGACCGTCGCGGACACGCCGGGCTACATCAACTTCGAGGCGGACACGCGCGCCTGCATGCGGGTGCTGGATGGGGCCGTGCTCGTCGTGAACGCCGTTTCCGGCGTCGAGGTACAGACCGAGAAGATGTGGAAGTTTGCCGCCGATTCCGACGTACCGGTACTGGCGTTCGTATCGAAGATGGACCGGGAGCGGGCGGATTTCGACAAGGCCCTCGAGGAAATCTCCGATATCCTCAAGGTGAACGCGGTCGCGGTGCAGATGCCGATCGGCAGGGAAACGGGGTTCAAGGGCGTGGTGGACCTGTTCCGGATGAAAGCGCTCGTGTACAAGGGCGACTCCGGGGAGTTCGACCAGGCCGACCTTCCCGCCGACCTCGCGGAAGCCGCAAAAAAAGCACGGGAGAAGCTCATCGAGGCGTCGGCTGAATCCGACGACGCTCTCATCGAGAAGTACCTCGAGGGGACCGAGCTCTCCGAGGAGGAGATACGGAAGGGGTTCACCGCGGGAGTGCGGGTGAAGAAGTTTCTCCCCGTCCTCTGCGGGTCTGCCCTCCGAAACGTCGGGATCCAGCCGCTGATGGACATGATCTGCTTCGCGCTGCCCGACCCCTCCTACAGGAACGAGGTCAAGGGGGTCAACCCCAAGACCAAGGCCGAGGAGAAACGTGCCATCGCCGAGAAGGCCCCCTTCTCGGCCCAGGTGTTCAAGACGCTGGCCGACCCCTATGCGGGGAAACTCTCCATCTTCAAAATCTTCTCGGGGACCCTGTCCCCCGACATGGCGCCCCTGAACTCCAGCAAGGAGGCCACGGAGCGGATCGGCCAGATCCTGAAGCTCGAGGGGAAGAAGCAGAAGCCCGTCGGCTCGGCCTCCGCGGGCGAGATCGTCGCGGTGGCGAAGTTCAAGGAGACCTCCACCGGGGACACCCTGTGCGACCCGAAGCGTGCGATCGTATACCCGCGGCCCTCCGTGGTCGAGCCGGTCATCTCCTTTGCCATCCGGCCGAAGACCCGCAACGACGAGGACAAGCTGGGCACTTCCCTGGCGAGGATGATCGAGGAGGACCCCACCATCCGGTTCCGGAAGGAGGCGCAGACCAGGGAGTTCATCCTGGCCGGGATGGGGGAGACGCACCTCGAGGTGGTCGTCGAGAAGCTCAAGCGCCAGTACGGCGTCGAGGTGGAGCTGCGCACCCCCAAGATTCCGTACCTGGAGACCATCAAGGGGAAGGCCGAGGCGCAGGGGAAACACAAGAAGCAGACCGGCGGACGCGGGCAGTACGGCGACTGCTGGATCCGGATCGAGCCGCTGCCCCGCGGCAAGGGGTTCGAGTACGTCGACGCGATCGTCGGCGGGTCGATCCCGCGGCAATATATCCCCGCAGTGGAAAAGGGGGTCGTGGAGCGCCTGAGCAAGGGGGTCATCGCGGGCTACCCCGTGGTCGATGTCCGGGTGACCGTTTTCGACGGCTCCTTCCACACGGTCGACTCCTCGGAAATGGCGTTCAAGATCGCAGGGTCGATGGCGTTCAAGAAGGCGGCCCTCGAGGCCCGGCCGATCCTTCTGGAACCCATCGTCGAGATGGAGGTCGTCGTCCCCGAGGAGAACGTCGGCGACATCATCGGGGACCTCAACGGCCGTCGCGGGCGCGTGCTGGGAGTGGATGCCCACGGGAAGAACCAGGTCGTCCAGGTCCAGGTCCCGCTGGCGGAAGTGCTCCGGTATTCCTCCGATCTGCGGTCGATCACCTCGGGAAGAGGCCAGTTCACCATGACGGTTTCCCACAACGAGGAAATTCCCGCGGCCATCGCCGAAAAAGTGATCGCAGAAGCAAAGAAGGGGTTGAGGGAGGAAGAAGAGGAGTAATGGAGGGCGAAAACCGGAAGATTAAGGTAAGCTTGACGGAGGACCAGCCGGTCGATGAGGGCGTCCGGGGATCGCTTCAGAATTTCATCGCGGGGCTCGCGGTGCCGCAAAAGGTGGAACTGGCCGCCAAGGGGAACAAGGAGGTCCGGCAGATCCTCTCCCGGGA